>Ga0164311_10001237_pt1 | contig 12318 bp, 7 predicted proteins | sample GuaBasSedimGuay2_FD_121796 | JGI IMG/M metagenome (GOLD analysis project Ga0164311, IMG submission 121796) | Subseafloor sediment microbial communities from Guaymas Basin, Gulf of California, Mexico - Guay2, Core 4569-9, 9-12 cm | ecosystem: Environmental > Aquatic > Marine > Hydrothermal vents...
GAGGAGGGAAGATGATGCAAGCTCCTCGTTTTCGAGAGAAGGGACGCGTGAGGGAGTTCATGACGGATGACGGAAAGAGCTATATTATCATCGGTTTTCCCGATGGATCTGCTTTGGTGTTGCAGAAGGTGAGAGGCAAAGGGAAAGCAGTGGCAGACTTCGAACCCGTGAGCGAGGGGGAGCAAAAATCGATTTTAAAAGATCTCGGCGCCGGTGGAGAGGGAAAAACCACTTATCAGATGGCTTGGGAGCTGTTGAGAGAGGGGTAAGGGATGAGCATCTTCAACCTCGTCGATCGGTTGATAGACGACTATTCGCGCTATGTCCGGAGCTTTATAGCCTTCAGCGACGAGAGGATACAGCGTTTCGTGGAGGAGGAGCTAGTTGAGAAGGGCGCTCTTTGGCCCGATGCTCTGATTCAGCTCAACCCAAATTATGAGATGGGGGAGAGCGTTCAGGATCTGTGTTCCCAGGGCAAACTTCATCCGCTTTGCGCCGACCTTTTCCCATATCGTCTCTACAAACACCAGCAGGAAGCTATAGAGCGGGCGCTGAGGCGTGAGAACTTCGTGGTGACGAGCGGGACGGGGTCGGGAAAGACGCTCACCTATCTCATCCCGATATTCGACGCTGTGCTGAGGGAGGACCCGCAGGAGGGCAAGGTCAGGGCGATCATCGTCTATCCAATGAACGCGCTGGTCAACTCCCAGTTCGACCAGCTGAACCGACTCGCCGAAAGCTATAAAGAACGCACGGGCAGGGATCTGCCCGTGAGGTTCGCCAGATACACGGGCCAGGAGAACATGGAGGAGAGGAGGAAGATACAGAGAGAACCGCCTCATATATTGCTGACGAACTACGTGATGCTGGAGCTGATGCTTTTGCGACCCGAGGAACGACAGTTCGTGGATCGGGCGACCACCGCCTTAGAATTCCTGGTCCTGGACGAGCTGCACACTTACAGGGGGCGGCAGGGGGCAGACGTGGCGCTGCTTGTGAGGAGGCTACGCGAGCGGTGTGGGAATCCTGATATCGTTTGCATCGGCACGAGCGCCACGATGATATCGGGCGGCGGAACGACCCCTCAAGAACGTCGCAGAGCGGTTGCGGAGTTCGCGAGCAAGATCTTCGGGGCGGAGGTCAAACCCGAAAACGTCATCGAGGAGAGACTGAGGCGTATAACTCCCAGGAGGGAACCGCCAACCCCGGCGGAGCTTCGTCGAGCCTTGGAGGAACCCCTCCCGGAGGATCCGGAGGACATACTAAATCACCCCCTCACCTTTTGGATCGAACACACTTTCGGCGTTGAGGAGGAAGAGGACGGCTCGTTACGTCGGCGGACGCCCATCAGCCTGAGGGAGGGCGCTCGAAAGCTTGCGGAGATCACCGGAGTCGATGAGGAAAAGTGCTTGGGCTATTTGAGAGAGATGCTGCTGAGGGGAAGCCGCGTTGAGCTTTCGGAGGGAGAAAGAACCAGGCTTTTCCCCTTTAAGCTTCATCAGTTCATCTCCCAGGGCCGCTCGGTCTACGCCACCATAGAGCCTCCGGAGACGAGGCACCTCACTTTGGAAGCGAAATACTACGCATCCGAGGAGGGGAAGGTTCTCTATCCCCTCTGGTTCTGCCGGATCTGCGGCAAGGAATATTACGGGGTGATAAAGGACGATCGTGATTCACGCCTCATCCCCTGGGAGCCGGAGGAGGAGCTAGGGGAGGGAGATTTGACGATCGGCTATCTGATGATATCCGAGGAGGAGGTTGAGTGGGGGCCGGAGCATCTCCCTCCCGAGTGGTATGATAAGAACGGCAGGATAAAGAAGGAGTATCGGGAGCATATTCCCCAGCGAATCTGGGTCAAACCCGACGGCTCCTTCACCGAGGGCAAAACGGAAGGGGCCGTCATGGCGTGGTTCCAGCCCAAGCCTTTCATGTTATGTCTCAACTGCGGGGAGTTCTACACCCGTCGGGATAAAGATGATTTTAAGAAACTTGCGAGGCTTTCAAGCGAGGGCAGGAGCACCGCTACCACAGTCTTATCCGTTTCGGCGCTGCTGCACTCGGATGAAGGGGGGATACGCGAAAGCGCGCGTAAGATACTGAGCTTCACGGACAACCGCCAGGACGCCTCGCTTCAGGCCGGCCATTTCAACGACTTCGTCCAAGTATCCCTGTTGCGTTCGGCTATCTATGCTGCCCTGCTTAAACACGGAGAGCTGAGGTATTACGAGATAGCCGACAAGGTGGTCGAGGCGATGGGGGTGGAGCTGAAGGAGGTCGCTGAAAGCCCGGGGCTCGATCCGGACAGCCCACAGGGCAAAAAGGTGTGGAAAACGTTCAGGGATCTGGTGGAGTATCGGATATACGAGGATCTCAGGCGGGGGTGGAGGGTTATCCAGCCCAACCTGGAACAGTGCGGTTTGCTTCGTATAGATTACGAGGGGCTGGGTGAGCTGTGTCGGGAGGATGAAAAATGGCGGGATATAGAGCCGCTCAGAGATCTGAGCCCGGATGAACGCGAAGAGATTTTAAGGGCTATCCTCGATCACTTCCGCAAAAAACTGGCTATAAACGCCCAACCGCTCCAGGAGACAGAAGGGCAGCAGCTGAGGAGGAGGGTCAACCAGGAGATAAACGAGCGGTGGGGGTTTGAGGAGAACGAGAGGTTATCAACGGCGACGAGGTTCTTGTTGTCTGAAAGCAAGGTCAATAAATCGGTGAGCGGGCTCAGCCTTTCGGAGAGGAGCCTCATCGGCCGATATCTACGCCGTCGGCTTGGGCTTTCAGGAGATGAATACAGGGATCTGATACGGAAGCTGGTCGATCTGCTCTGCAGCCAGGGCCTTTTGAGAAGAGGGGTGGAGAAAGGGGTTGAGTTCGTTCAACTCGAAGCCTCTTCGCTCATCTGGCGGCTCGGCGATGGAACGCCTCCTCCGCCTGACCCCATCTACTCACGTCGAGTTCAAAGCTCCGTTTACGTCGAAACCCAGAGGCGTGCAAACGAGTTCTTCAGCGAGTTTTACCGGGAGGTCGCCCTCAAACTACGCGGGGTGGAGGGCAGGGAACACACCGCTCAGATCTCGTATGAGAACAGGCAAAAACGGGAAAAGCAGTTTAGAAATGGGGAGCTCGCCTGTCTCTTCTGCTCGCCGACGATGGAGCTGGGGATAGACATAGCCGATCTCCAGATAGTCCACATGCGGAACGTGCCCCCCACGCCCGCAAACTACGCTCAGAGGAGCGGGCGAGCCGGTAGGAGCGGCGATCCAGCTTTAGTCCTGACCTACTGCGCTGCACACAGCGGACACGATCAATACTTCTTCCGGAACCGCGATCAGATGGTCGCCGGCGCCGTTAAAGCCCCGAAGATCGATCTCGGAAACGAGGACCTGATCAAGGCACACCTACACGCCATCTGGCTGGCCAAAACGGGGCTATCGCTTGGAAGCTCCATAACTGATATAATTGAGATCGATCCCGAGAGATATTACCCCCTTAAGGAAGAGGTCCGCGCGCAGATCCACCTGCCGGAGCACAGGGTTCAGGAGTGTATTCGGGAGGCGAGGAGGATATTGGAAAGCTGCGAACCCGATCTCTCGGAGGCAGGCTGGTATTCGGATGAGTGGCTGGAGTCAACGATCCGCTCCGCTCCGGAAGAGTTCGACAGGGCGTTCGACAGGTGGAGGGAGCTTTATCATGCCGCTAGAACTCAACTGGTGGAGGCACAGCAATCCCTTCTCCGACCGTTGAGGAAAGATGAGCAGCGGGAGGTTAAGAGACGGGAGGAGGAGGCGTTGAGACAGATGAATCTGCTGTGCAACACCGGCACCGCCCGTGAGGAGTCCGATTTCTATCCCTACCGATATCTGGCGAGCGAAGGTTTTCTGCCCGGCTACAACTTCCCGAGGCTCCCCTTGAGGGCCTTCGTCCCCCGTGAGGAGGGGGAGTTCATCGCCCGGCCGAGGTTCCTCGCCATAACCGAGTTTGGGCCGGGGAACATCATCTATCATGAGGGGGCGAAATATCAGGTCAAATCGTTCATCCCTCCCCCGGGAGGGCTTCAGCAGCGACGAACCAGGGGGAAGATCTGCCTTTCATGTGGTTATTTCCACGAGAGGGAGGATGTGGATCTCTGCGAGAACTGCGGCTCAGAGCTGGACGCCTCCATCAGCGAAGTGATACCTCTCCTTGAGATGCCCAGCGTGAAAACCCGCAGGCGTGAGAGGATAACGTGCGATGAGGAGGAAAGGCTGAGGTTCGGCTACGAGGTCACCACTCATTTCAGATTCGCCCCCGCCCCTGGTGGAAAACGGATCAAAAAGGCCACTGCTTATGACGAGGGGAACAACCCCCTGCTTCGCCTCATCTACGCCCCCACCGCCACTCTCATCCAGATCAACCACGGTTGGCGAAATCGGAGGGAGAAGGGGTTCAGAATCGATCTAGCAACGGGTGAGATACTGAGCCGACCGAGAAAGGAGGAAGAGGAGGAAGCTCCGCCCGGCAATCTCCAGGAACCCGATATCGTCCGGCTGTTTGTCCGCGATACGGCCAACATGCTGCTCATCTACCCGCCCGAGGAGATAAAGGGGGATGAGTGGTTAATGGCCACCCTGCAATATGCCCTCCAGAGGGGAATGGAGTTGACCTTTCAGGTGGAGGAGTCGGAGCTTGCCTCCGGACGCATAGGATCAGGTGAGTGGAGGGCCATTATGTTCTGGGAGGCGGCTGAAGGGGGCTTAGGCGTGCTGCGACGGCTGGTGGACGAACGGGATGCGCTTGCTCAGGTCGCATACGCCGCCCTGAAGAGGTGTCATTTCAACCCCGAGACACTGGAAGACGAGGACCCCGATTGCTCCCACGCCTGTTATGAATGTCTGCTCTCCTACATCAACCAGCGGGATCACCCGTATCTCAACCGACATTTGATCAAGGATTTCCTAGCCCAGCTTGCCAGATGCGCCGTTCACGAGGACAAACCTGGCAGATCATACGAGGAACATTATCGATGGCTGAGGTCGCTCACCGACTCGCGATCCGAGCTTGAACGGCGGTTCATAGATCATCTCTACCGCACCAGAAGGCGGTTGCCGGATGAGGCCCAGAAACCCCTTCAGGATTATCCGTGCATCCCTGATTTCTTCTACGAGCCGAACGTATGCGTTTTCTGTGATGGAGCGGTCCACGACACCCCACAGCAGCGGGAGAAAGACAGGTTGACCCGCCGTGAGCTGAGGGATCTTGGTTACAGGGTGATCGTTATCCGCTACGATCGTGACCTAGAGGAACAGATCAGCGAATATCCCGACGTCTTCGGGGAAGCGGCGAATAAATGAAGGGAGGGGAGATGGTGAGATATCTCGGCATCGCCAGGAGGGAAGGGGATCGGATTGTGATATCATCGGAGGTCACCGGGAAACTAGAGGAGGAACAGATCTTCGAAATTGTGGAGATCGGCGGGGATATTCTGCTCATACCAGCCCCGCTAGATCGGCGGCGCATGGCATACATTGAGAAACTCGCGAAGCAATCCATCGAGGACCACCGCCAAACCCTGGAGAGGCTTGCGAAGTGAACTGGATCACCCTGGAGGAGCTGATTCTCCTACATGAGCGGGTGATAGCGGAAACCGGCGGCGTTCATGGGATAATGAACCCGGGCGGGTTGGAAATGGCTTTGTTACGGCCCTTCACCGTCTTTGAAGGGAAGGAGTTGTTCCCCGATCTCTGGAGTAAGGTGGCGGCATTGATCCACTCTATAATAGCTTTTCATCCCTTCGTGGACGGCAATAAACGGACAGCTCTGGTAGCTGCTGATGTATGCCTGCGGCTGAACGGCTATCGCTTGAGACCTTCTGAGGAGGTGGAGCGTTTCTTTTGGGCGATTGCACGGGGGGAGAAGACGATTCAGGAGATCGCCGATTGGATTAGAGATAACGCTGAGCCATGGGAGGGAGAGTAACATCGTGAAAGATATAGACAGGCTGAGCAAACAGATACTCGAAGTGTTGATGCCCTTCGGAGTTCGGAGGGTGTCGCTGTTCGGCTCGGTCGCCAGGGGAGAGGATTCACCCGAAAGCGATATCGACATACTGGTCCAGTTCAAAAAACCTGTCGGTTTGCTTACCCTCGCCAGGTTGAGGAGGATACTGAGCCAAAAGCTCGGAAGGAAGGTCGATCTCCTGACGGAGGGCGCCATCAATCCCCTCATCCGTCAGATCATCGAGAAGGATAAAGTGATACTCTATGAGGAGAGATGAGATATATCTGCGCCACATGCTGGAAGCCATATCGAGGATCGAACGATACATAAGAGGGAAAACCAAGAATGAGTTCATGGAAGATGAGCTGCTGCAGGATGGGGTTATCCGTCAGCTCAGCATCATAGGTGAGGCGGCAAGGAGGATATCAAGCGAGCTACAGGAAGCTCATCCGGAGGTTCCCTGGAGTGATATAATCGGTATGAGACATATCCTCATACACGATTACTTCGGCGTTGACCTTGAGGAAGTATGGAAAACAGCTATAGAGGATATACCCGTTTTGAAAGAACAGCTCACCCGGATCTTGAGATCCATTGAAGAGGGGTGAGAGATGTCCGACCTTAGCGTCGGATCGATAGTCAGATGCAGGGGAAGGGAATGGGTCGTGTTGCCATCCCCCGACCCCGATCTCATCCTCCTCCGCCCCCTGACCGGAGGGGATGAGGAGATATGTGGGATACATAGAAGGCTGTCGATCCTGGGGCTTGATCGGATCGAACCGGCTAGCTTCCCGCTCCCCACCCCTGAAGACGCCAGCGATTTCATCTCGGCGGAGCTGCTTTGGAACGCCGCAAGGCTCACCCTGAGGGACGGGGCTGGCCCATTCAGGTCGCTGGGAAGGATCTCCGTCCGTCCCAGGGCGTATCAATTTGTCCCGATGTTGATGGCCCTCAGGCTCCAGCCGGTCAGGATGCTGATAGCCGACGACGTAGGGATAGGCAAGACGATCGAAGCGCTGCTCATAGCCCGTGAGCTACTCGATAGAGGCGAGATAAAGAGGATCTGTGTTCTATGCCCGCCGTATCTGTGTGATCAGTGGCAGAAGGAGATGCGGGAGAAGTTCCACCTCGACGCTGTGATCATCCGCTCCGGCACGGTTAGGGGGCTTGAAAGAGGGCTTCCAAGCGGTCAAAGCGTCTTCGGCTATTACCCCTACATCGTGGTCAGCATCGATTACGCCAAATCTGAACGGCATAAGGCGAATTTTCTCCAACACTGCCCTGAGCTCGTCATCGTCGATGAGGCACATGGGGCCGCCAAGCCGGCGGGTCGGTCCAGGGCTCAACAGCAGCGACACGAGCTCCTCTGCGAGATCGCATCCGATCCGAGCCGACACCTCATCCTCCTGACGGCCACCCCTCACAGCGGGGTCGAGGAATCGTTCCTGTCGCTCCTCGGCCTTCTGAAGCCTGAGTTCTCCCAGCTGAACCTCCACCGCATGGAAGAGAGGGAACGCGATGAGCTGGCCCGCCACTTCGTTCAGCGTCGGCGTAAAGATGTCGAGAGGTGGCTCGGCGAGGAGACTCCCTTCCCGGAGCGTGAAAGCGAGGAGGCCGAATACACCCTATCGCCCCGATACAGGGAGCTGTTCGAGCGGGTGTATGAGTTCAGCCGGGAGCTAGTCAGAACAGGCGAGACCTTTACGGGGTGGAAGAGGAGGATCCGGTTCTGGGCAGCCCTGTCGCTTCTGAGATGCGTCATGTCCAGCCCCGCGGCTGCAGTGGCGGCTTTAGAGGCACGAATCCGGAGAATGGAAGGCGAGCCTATAGAGGAGGAGGGAAGCGATGAATTGTATGCTTCCTACATCTACGAGCCGACGGACGAGGAGATAATCGACACACAGCCGAGCAGGATAATCGAGGAGAGCGAGATGGAGTTGAAGGAAAGCGAGCGGAGGAGGCTTCGCCAGTTCGCCAAGCTCGCCTCGGAGCTGATAGGGACGGATGAGGATCGAAAGCTTGTCAAATGCGCCGAGGTGGTCTCCAGGCTGCTGGAGGAGGGGTATCACCCGATCGTGTGGTGCAGATACATCCCCACGAGCGACTACGTCGCCCGGGAGCTCCAGCGACGTTTGGAAGGCCGATTCCCAGGGCTCAGAGTCATCTCGATCACCGGAACCATGCCCGAGGAGGAACGCCGGGTGAGGGTCGAAGAGCTGTCCCAGCATACGCCCAGGGTGTTGGTCGCCACCGACTGTCTCAGCGAGGGGATAAACCTGCAGGAGAGCTTCACCGCCGTCATACATTATGACCTCCCCTGGAACCCCAACAAACTCGAACAGCGCGAGGGACGTGTGGACAGGTTCGGCCAGCCGGCCAAGAAGGTGAAGGCGATCCTCCTCTACGGGAGGGATAACCCCGTCGATGGGGCGGTGTTGGAGGTGCTTCTGCGTAAGGCCAAGGAGATCTACAGAACGCTCGGCGTCTCGGTTCCCGTCCCCATGGACAGCGAAACGGTGATGGAGGCCGTGCTGAGAGCGCTTTTCCTGCGGGTATCCGAGCCCAAGCAGCTGCTGCTTTTCGACGAGGTGAAGGAGGTCCACAGGGAATGGGATAGATCCGCCCAGAGGGAAAAGGAGAGCAGAACGCGGTTCGCGCAGAGAGCTATAAAGCCTGAGGAGGTGGAGAGGGAGCTGAGGGAAACCGACTCGGTCCTGGGCGATCCGGATGCCGTCACGCGGTTCGTCCTAAACGCCTGTCAGAGGCTAGGTATCCCTGTAACAGGAAAGGGCGACAACACTTATACGATCTCGCTCTCCGATGACGATCTCGACCGGTTCCCCTATCAGATCCGCCAGGCGGTCTCTGAGATCAGGAATCGTCCTTTCGTCTTCACCACCCCGGCCCCCGAAGGAGCGGTGTATCTGGGCAGGAACCACCCCTTCGTCTCCTCCCTGGCCCGGTATCTGCTGGAATCGGCGCTCAGCCGAGGGAAAGATGTTCCGGCGAGCCGATGCGGCGTTCTCAGAACTCAAACGGTGAATCGACGAACCACCCTGTTGCTCCTGCGGCTCCGCTTCATGCTCGAACAGCCCGACAGACCTTCTCTACTTGCGGAGGAGGTGCTCGTGACGGGCTTCAGGGGGTTCCCCCCCGACAGGTTGGAGTGGCTCTCCGATGAAGAGGCGCTCCAGCTTATCCAGGACGTTCGTCCCGAAAGCAACGTCCCTCCCCCTGAGCGGAGGGAGGTGCTTGAGGAGGTTTTGGGATGGTGGGGCGATCTTCAGGGCGAGCTTGAGAGGATCGCTTTCGAGAGGGGGAGGAAGCTGGAGGACGCCCATCGCCGGGTGCGCGCTGCGGCGCGCATGCCCAGGCGCGGGCTTAAAGTTCAGCCAAAGCTTCCCCCGGATCTGCTGGGAGTTCTGGTTCTCCTCCCGATGCCCAAAGGGGTGAGAAGATGACCAGATACCCGAGCCTGAGGATAGAAGGGGGATTGATAGGCTCCGACATCATAGATCAGATCGCCGATGGGGAGGCCCCGGGGCAGAAACCGGGGGATTTCGGGTTAAAGGGACAGAGCTTGATGGACGAGATAGCCGCCGTCTGGGCGGAGGCGAGGAAACACTGGGAGGCTTTCCAGCACCGACTTGAAAACCTTCCGAGCGACGATCCGTTCGCCACCAGAACCACGAGGAGCCAGTGGATCATCCCCCTCCTCAGCCTGCTCGGCTACGATCTGACCTACATGCCCCGCGCGGCAATAGTGGACGGGAGGAGCTACGCTATATCACACCGCGCGGGAACCGATGAATCGTATCCCCCAGTGCATATCGTCAGCTGTCTCCAGTCCTTAGACCAGCGTCCGGAATCCGGAAGGCCGCGCCTGTCCCCTCACAGCCTCCTCCAGGAATACCTCAACCGCACGGAACATCTCTGGGGGATCGTGACAAACGGCTACACCCTCCGGCTGCTTAGGGACTCCCAGCTCATAAGCCGCCTGGCCTACATCGAGTTCGACCTCAGAGGGATGATGGAAGACGAGCGGTTCTCGGACTTCGCCCTCCTCTACCGCCTGGTCCACCGATCCAGGCTGCCCCGAACAGTCGAGGACGCCCCCGACTGTTGGCTTGAGAGATATTACCAGATGACGATCGAACAAGGCGGAAGGGTCAGGGAGAGGTTGAGGGACGGGGTCGAGGAGGCGTTGAAGACCTTCGCAAACGGGTTCCTCTCACATCCGCGCAATCAAGCCCTGCGCGATAAAGTCGAAAGCGGGGAGCTCTCCGCCCAGGATTTCTACCGGCAGCTTTTGAGGCTCATCTATAAGCTGCTCTTCCTGATGGTCGCCGAGGAGCGGAACCTCATAACCGATAACGAGGTCTACCTCCATCATTACAGCGTCTCGCGGCTGAGGAGGCTCGCCGAGGTCCGCTCGGCGTATAACGACTACGAGGACCTGTGGCAGGGGTTCCAGACAACGCTCCGCCTGTTCGAGGATGAGAGGATCGGGAGGGAGCTCGATATAGAGCCGTTGAACGGCGGGCTGTTCGATCCCCTTTCCACGGGCGATCTGGAGGGGTTGAGCCTGACCAACAGGGATTTCCTGAAGGGGATCTGGTATCTGTCGATGTATAAGGAGGATGAGCGATCGCCCTGGCGACGGATCAACTACGCCGCCCTGGACGTTGAGGAACTTGGGAGCGTATATGAGAGCCTTCTGGATTATCAGCCATCTTTTGTCAGGAAGAACGGGCTGTTGTATTTCGAGCTCAACCCCGGAGGCTTACAGCGTAAATCCACGGGATCATACTACACACCACGTGAGCTGGTTCAGGAGCTTATCAAATCCGCGCTGATACCTGTCATACAGGAGAAGCTGAAAGGCGCCGACACGCCGGAGGAGAAGGAGAGGAGGTTGTTGTCCATCAAGGTATGCGACCCCGCCTGTGGCAGCGGTCACTTCCTGCTCGCCGCCGCCAGATGCCTGGGAAGGGAGCTCGCGAGGATAAGGACGGGCGAGGAGGAGCCGGGGACCGAGCCGGTGCGCCAGGCGGTGCGCGATGTCATCGCACACTGTATCTACGGGGTGGATCTGAACCCGCTGGCCGTGGAGCTGTGCAAAGTGGCGCTTTGGATCGAAGGGCACTGCAAGGGCAAGCCGCTGACCTTCCTGGATCATCGGATCAAATGCGGCAACTCGCTCGTCGGCGTGCTCGATCCCTCCGTCCTGAAGAAGGGCATACCGGATGAAGCATTCAAACCGGTATCGGGGGATGATAGACAGGTGGCTTCGATGCTTAAAAAGCGGAACAGGGAGGATAGGAAGCTGAACACCGGCCTGCTGTTCCGAGTTGGGGATAAGATCGAGAGGGATATAACCTCCTTCGCGGAGGACGTCCTCCTGCTCGATGAGCTCCCGGATGAGGATGTGAAGGTGATCCGTGAGAAGAGGGAGCTTTATGAGGCGTCCAGGGGAGCCGGCAGCGATTGGTCCTACGATCTACAGGCCTGCGATCTCTGGACAGCCCCCTTCTTCGCCGAGTTGACGGGGGAGAAAAGGGATAAGATCCCCACCTCTGAGGTTCTGTGGAGCTTTCTGGAGGATCGAAGGCGCATGCGGGGGGATGTCGCAGGTTACGCTCAGGGGCTTGCAGTTGAACATCGTTTCTTCCACTGGCCGCTGGAGTTCCCGGATGCCTTCAAGGAGGGCGGGTTCGACGTGGTGCTGTGCAACCCGCCATGGGAGAGGATCAAGCTTCAGGAACAGGAGTTCTTCGCGACCCGCGATCCTGAGATCGCCAACGCTCCGAACAAAGCGGCTAGGCAGCGTCTCATCCGTGAGCTTCCTCGGAAAAATCCGAAGCTCTGGGAGGAATACCGTAAAGCGCTTCACGCTGCGGAATCGCTGGGCAAATTCTTGAGGCATAGCGGACGCTTCCCGCTGACAGCCAGGGGGGACATAAACACCTATTCGGTTTTCGCCGAGCTTTTCACACAGCTCATCAAACCCGCGGGGCGGGCCGGCGTGATCGTTCAAACGGGGATCGCCACGGACGACACCAACAAACAGTTCTTCGCCAGCCTGGTCGAAAGTGGTCGACTCGTCAGCCTCTATGATTTCGAGAACAGGGAGAAGCTCTTCCCGGATGTGGACAGCCGTTACAAATTCTCCCTCCTCACTCTCCGAGGCGCCCGATCGAAGGAGGATAAACCCGCTGAATTCCTCTTCTTCGCCACGAACGCCCGTCATCTGTCCGATGAGAGGAGGCGGTTCACCTTGAGTGACGAGGATTTCCGCCTCATAAACCCCAACACCCGAACCTGCCCTATCTTCCGAAC
>Ga0164311_10001238_pt1 | contig 12317 bp, 15 predicted proteins | sample GuaBasSedimGuay2_FD_121796 | JGI IMG/M metagenome (GOLD analysis project Ga0164311, IMG submission 121796) | Subseafloor sediment microbial communities from Guaymas Basin, Gulf of California, Mexico - Guay2, Core 4569-9, 9-12 cm | ecosystem: Environmental > Aquatic > Marine > Hydrothermal vents...
GCTAAATGCCTGCGGGAGGCAGGACGAGTCGGAGATAGGGGTTCGGGTTTGCTTGGGGGACAGGGGAGAGTACTGGACGAGGGCGAAGGGCATACTTCAGAAACACAGGAGAATGTTGAGGGAGGGCATTGAATATCTCGAGGAGATTGGAACCAAGAGCATGGAAAGATTCAATTACTTCGATTCCGAGGGCCTCATTGGCGAGAACATTATCGGTGTAGTGGCTGGAATGGCATACGGGGCCGGGATAATACCCCCGAATAAACCAATCCTGGCATTTGCGGATGACAGGGATGATCCAGAATTTTTAAAGGTATCTGCGAGAGCGAACTGGGATTTAATTGGGAGAGGAATACATCTGGGAAACGCAATGAGAGAATGCAGCAGAGCCGTCGGTGGCGATGGGGGGGGCCATGATATTGCGGCCGGGGCCCGAGTTCCAAGGGAGAAGAAGGAGGAGTTTCTGAGGTGTGTTGATAAGATCTTTAACAAACAGCTGAGGGGTTAACTTTTATATATCAATTCCAATAGATTACTTCGTAGGCTAGTCATCCTTGTTCTTGGATGGAACGGATTTCGATCTTTTCCATGCCGAGATAGAATTGTAGATTGGCAATCTTGGCTTTAAAATGGCGAGAATTCACGCGAGAAGGAAGGGCAAGTCCGGCTCGAAACACCCATACAGGACATCAAAACCGGATTGGGTACCCTATGAAAGCAGGGAAATAGAGGAGTTGATAGTAAAGCTGGCAAAGGATGGAAATTCTCAAAGCAAGATTGGAATCATTCTCAGAGATCAGTATGGAATCCCCAGCGTGAAGGATTTAACGGGGAAGAAGATAGGTTATTTCTTAAGGAAGAACAAACTGGAATCTAATTTACCGGAGGATATTCAGAATCTCATAAGAAAGGCTGTAAACCTGAGAAAGCACTTAGAGAAACACAAAAAGGACAAACACAATAGAAGAGGTCTACAACTGATCGAATCAAAAATTAGGAGACTTGCAAAGTATTATAAGAGAGAGGGCAGATTACCCAGTGATTGGAGATATGAACCAGAGAGGGCGAGATTAATGATCTAGGGTTATTATGAAGATTATAGCGATATTAAAAACGGAATCAAAGTCGGGATTGGCCGACGACTAAGGTGCGTTTCGCCCTTCGGGCTCAAGCGCACTTAATATGATTCCATGATTGGGTATTCAGTGGGGCTGAACGGAGTGAATGCCTCGCTTTCGCCAGCCTTTATTAAAGGATGGTCGGGATTGGCCGACCGCAAAACTGCAAAGCAGTTTTGGGTCCCTCGAATCTTTGATTCGAACGGACGACTAAGGTGTGGTTTATGTGGGATCTAGGATGAAATTCAAAGCCGTATTAAAAACGGAATCAAAGGATGCAAAAAGTGTCGCATCGGCACTAGATATAGATAACGTCAAGCTGGAAAAACTTCGGGTGGAAACAAAATCAGAAAGAGACAAGATATTAACCAGGATAGAAGCTGAAAACATCAATACATTGATAAATACACTGGACGATATAATACGCTGCCAGATAGTGGCCGAGAAGATTATTACATAAAAATGGCAAAGAAGATAAGTTCATGGAAGCAAAAATCGATCTATACAATAGTTGCCCCAGAAAACTTTGATTTTCAGGAGCTCGGGGACACCGTCGCGAATAGTCCAGAAAATTTGATTGGAAGGACGATAGATGTTTCATTGAGGGATCTAACCGGGGATAAAACAAAGCAGCACCTGAAGTTAGTGTTCGAGGTAAATGAGGTCAGGGATAATAAGGCACATACGAGATTCAAGGTATTTAATGTTAATCCAGGATATCTGAGATCGAAGGTTCGCAAGGGTACAAGCAAGATAGATTGTATACACAGGATTGACCTAGAGCCGAACTTAAGGGTTCAGGTCAAGGTCGTGGCGGTTACACATCAGAATACAAAGACATCCAGGGTTAGAGACATAACAGCCAGGATATTGGAGATCTTAGAGAAATACAGGAATACGAAATTGGATGACTTTATCCAGGCTGTTCTCTTCGGAAAACTGGGTACTGAGATCTACCGTGAGATAAAGAAGATAGTCCCCATCAAGAGGGTTGAGATAGAGCAGGTTAAGGTTCTTTGATTTAATTGTTTAATCTGAGCTGTATATAACCTCCCTCTCAGTCAGATCGAGCACCAGGAATTTCTCTCTCATTTCCTTGAGGATATCGGAATTTTTTATCAGTTTTACAACGTCGGTTGCCTTGCATCCGGATTTGGAGCTTAGCAATAAGACTGCCATCCCGGGGGAAAATTCTAGGATACGCCACAGGTGCTTTAGAATCTCATCGAGGTTGCCAAATTCGATGGTAAAGGTTATATTTGGTTCGAGCCATATGAGATCTATCTTGCCGAGATTTATACCGTAGCGAATCACGGATGTGTCTTTCCTGACTGTAAAACCGTGTTTTTCCCCAAGGCCTCTGTAATAATCTATTACCGCTTCCTTGTAACCGAGTTCAGAATTCTTTACATGCTCTTCCAGCTCCTCGAAGTTTGTTAGTATCTCTATCATTCGAATCCCCTGCAGAATTTTATCGCTTCGGGAATTTTATCTATGCAATCCGTTGCCGTTAGTGAATAACCAAATCTCTCAAGGGCGAGATCACCGGCCAGACCCGATAGGAATGCTCCCGCACAGGCTGCCGCGAATCCATCTGTTTTACAGGAGAGGGCACCAATGATTCCAGCTAACATATCCCCCGTTCCACCGACCGTCATGCCCACATTTCCGGTACGGTTTAACCTCGTTTTTTCCCCGTTTGAGATAATATCTGTCTGACCTTTGAGAAGGATAACGCTTTTCGTTTTCCTTGCAAATTTTTTCACTATCTCTACCCGTTCATCGAGATCCTCGTCATACTCCTTGAATAATGTCTTGAACTCCATTGCATGCGGCGTTAGTATGAAATTTTCCCTGATATGTTCTATCTTTATTAATTTCAATGCATCGGCATCCAGGATTACCGGCTTGTTGATCTCTCTGAGGAGTCTCTTCAATGCATATCTCGTTTCATTCTCAGTCCCCAGCCCGTTTCCGATAACCAGGGAATCAAAATTCATTTTTAGTATCTGTTCTACATCATCTCTCTCAAGATAAAATTCGGATCTTAAGGGATTTACTATTAGATCTGGATCGAGTTGCATTCTTTCAGACACACAGGAGGGACAGCATATTATCGCTAAATCAACCCCGGTTCTGAGGGCCGCCCTACCAACCAGTGCGGGGGTTCCAGTAAACTCCTTACTGCCCCCTATTATGAGCAATCTGCCAAAGTCTCCCTTGTGTTCGTATCCATGCCTCCTGGGCATAGCCAGATAGACATCACCGGGACCGCAGTAGAGTTCGGCCTCTCTGGGAATTCCGATATTCACAACTTTAGCATCTGCAGTTTTTGCGAGATGAAAGGAAAGAACGAGGTCGGCATTGATCCCGGGGGTCGGGCGATCGACGGCTATCTTATAGGCCCTTGATAGGTTTATAACATCCACCAGGCTTTTTATTGGCTCCCTTAGTTCGCCCTTTATACCGACGCCGACCAAGGAATCTATGATGAGGTCAAATTTATCCAGGTCCTTCTTTATTTTTTCGCAATCTCTGGAATCCCGGATGGTTTCGATCTCAACGGAATTTAGTTTTTTAATTATGTCGAAATTCTTCTGGCACTCCCTACTTCTTCTCCCCGTCAGTGTATAGACTCTTACCCTCTTGCCAATGGAGGAGAGATGTCTCGCCGCAACTAAACCATCACCGCCGTTATTTCCCAGACCAGAGAATACCGCGATGGAATTAAATTCTTCCGAGTTTCTGGCTATCTCCCTTCCGGCATTTTCCATTAACACGAGAGGCTCAATCCCCAGATAGGCAGAGTTCATGTCAATGGCTTTGCTTATCTCTGAAGAATTCATCTTTTTAGCCATAGGCGGGGGTTAGCGTTTTCTCTCTGTCAATGATCCCCTCCTCGTATCTCTTCATATCGATCTTAGAAACAGATGGCTTTATCTTTTTCAGTGCCCTCTCAAAGTTTTCCCCGGTGACCCTGTCTGACTTTATGTTCTTCCTGAGTGCGATCATCGCGGCCTCCCTGCAAACTGCCTCAATATCGGCACCACTATAACCATTTGTTTTATTAGCAAGTTCCTCCAGATCAACATCGTGAAGGGGCATATTCCTCGTGTGTATCTTGAATATCTCCAATCTCGCATCTCTGTCTGGTGCCGGGACTAGAACCCTGCTGTCAAACCTACCGGGTCTCAGGAGTGATGGGTCCAGTATATCCGGCCTGTTTGTGGCCCCTATGACGATTACATTTTCCAGGGTTTCGATACCATCCATCTCGGTTAACAATTGATTTACTACTGTCTCGGTTACGTGCGATCCGGCACTTACATCCCCACTCCTTCTAGGAGCAAGAGCGTCGATCTCGTCAAATAATATTATAGTTGGTGCCGTCTGTTTTGCCTTTTTGAATACCTCCCTCACCGCCCTCTCTGACTCACCAACCCACATCGAGAGCAATTCGGGTCCCTTAACGGCAATCAGATTGGCTTCGGACTCACTTGCACATGCCTTAGCGAGAAGGGTCTTTCCACATCCCGGGGGGCCATAAAGAAGGACGGCTTTTGTTGGTCTTATCCCCATCCTTTTAAAGGCGTCGGGATATTTCATTGGCCACTCGACCGCCTCCTTCAATTCCTGCTTTATCTTTTCTAAGCCACCGATATCCTCCCATTTCACGTCGGGAATCTCAACAAAGATCTCACGAAGTGCGGATGGGCTGACGCTTTTCATTGCTCCAACGAAGTCACGCTTCTCTACCCTCAGATTCTCGAGAACCTCTACCGGAATCTCCTCTCTTTCCAGATCGATTTTCGGTAGTACTCTCTTTAGTGCGTTCATTGCAGCCTCTCTCGTGAGAGCCTCCAGATCGGCACCGACGAAACCATGGGTCGAATTTGCGATCTCATCCAGATCCACATCCTCCGCTAATGGCATTCCTCTCGTGTGTATCTGCAGGATCTCCTTTCTACCGTCCCTATCGGGGACCCCTATCTCGATCTCGCGATCGAATCTCCCGGGTCTTCTTAGAGCGGGGTCTATCGAATCCTCCCTGTTCGTCGCTCCTATGACGATAACATTGCCTCTACCTACCAAACCATCCATTAGAGCCAATAGCTGAGCAACAACCCTTCTCTCCACCTCTCCCCTAACATCCTCTCTCTTCGGGGCTATAGAGTCTATCTCGTCTATAAAGATTATAGAAGGGGCATTTTCTTCGCCCTCCTTGAATATCTCTCGAAGCTTTCGCTCCGATTCTCCGTAATATTTGTCCATTATCTCCGGTCCATTTAGTGGTATGAAGTGGGCATTACTCTCACTGGCTACAGCTCTGGCAATTAGCGTTTTTCCCGTTCCGGGTGGGCCATAAAGCAGCACGCCCTTTGGTGGTTTAATACCCAATTTTTCAAATAATTCTGGATGCTTTATCGGGAGCTCGACCATCTCCCTTACCCTCGATATCTCCTCTTTTAGGCCCCCAATATCTTCATATCTAACTGCTGGCGCTTCTGCAACCTTCATCGGCTTTTCCTTTATCTCGAACTCTGTGAAATCCTGAACCTGAACTATATCCTTTGGTTCCGTCTTAGCTACTATAAAGGGTATCGCCTGTCCCAGGACCCCAATGGTTAAGGTATCACCGACGACCAGAGGTCTTCCCAGGAGCCTCTGTCTCAGATGTGCCCCGAAATCTCCACCAAACCGTATCTCATGTCTTGTGGGTGCTATAGTTACGCGTCTGGCACCCGAGAACTTGGCCTTTCTAACGATAACCCTGTCCCCCAGAGACGATTTAGAGTTCTGTCTCAGGATACCATCCATCCGTATGATACCCAATCTGCTGTCCTGTATGTGTGATGGCCAGACAATTGCTGCGGTCTTCTTTTTCCCCTCTATCTCTATGATATCGCCCGACGTTACATCTAAGTTTCTCATAGAATATTCATCTATCCTGGCTATACCCCTGCCAACATCATTCTGGAGGGCCTCCGCGACCTTTAGCTCAAGACCTTTCTTTCCGACCATCTTCGATCTTCCATGAGTAATATACTATGGATTTCAATAAAATAAATATTACCAGTACTCGTTCTTCATTATCTCTCTTAAAACGGTGGTTGTATAGCATCCCCTTGAAAGCGAGAACCTGAGAGCCGCCTTTTTCTTTCCTTCATTTAATTCGTCTTTATCTATATTCAGAATCTTGAAGCCTTTTACATCCATAAAGCAATCCCTGTATACTCCTCCGGAGCTCAACTCGGGCATCTCACCTATCTTAAAATTTTCCTGGGAGATTCCTTCCTCTTCCAAAATTCTTGAGGTGATCTCGTCCAATTTAATCTCATAGCCGGCAAGGGGAAGTCTCTCTATCTCGATTCCCTCTCGTATATACCGACTTAATGCCTTGTTGAAAACATATGCCTGATAGGCGTGGACGAACATCCATCTCAATTTCTTTGGCAACCTTCTTAGGGCACCTATGAAATCCGTTGGGGTTTTAGCAAGAAAATTTAGCATCGCCAGCTCATAGCCAAGGTGTTTGGGAAATCTCCTTAGAGCCCCTTGAAAATCCTCCGTCTCCGATAGAAATTTCCTCGCTTCCTTACTTTCTTCGCTTTCTCTCTCATAGATATCGGCTAAATAGATCATAACTGCTCTTTTAAAATCCCTCTTCAGTATCTCTCTCCCAACCAGATGGGTTATAGGTCTTACTGTCCCGAAACGCTGTACCCCAAAGAAATTTGGGATCTTGTAATTCAATTCATTTAATACAGAATTGATTCTGTCTCTCAGTGTACCGTCATCCAGTCCCAGATCCCTGATAATAATGGTAAACCTGTTCCCCCAGAGGTCCCCCAGGGTTATACGTTCACTGGAGTAGCTAAAATCCCTGAAGCTTATGTCCTTAATCCTGACCCTTCGCAATTCCTCCGAGGATATATTCCATACGGAAACCCTCTGAGTTGTCAGTGCCCTTTTATCCTTCGTCCCAGCAAAGCCGAACCTCTTCCCGCTCACATTCAATCTCTTCGAGATAACCCTTATTGCACGTATCGTATCCCAGTTATATTTCTGGAGCGTAAAGTGCAGATATTCCTTTCTCTCTCCTTCATTGAATCTAACCTCTTTATCCAGCTCTAAAACCCTTCCATCCGGCATTATCTCCTCAACAAGGAAGTCCTCCGGAATCTGCTTAATTCTTCCACCAATCCCCTCCATATCTGACTTATAGAGCTCCATCCCCACCGAGTACTCGAGCGCTGGCGGTTTTATCTTCATATATTAAATAATTATCACCATGGCAAATTTAACCGACCTGCAAAAACAGGTTTCAGAGTATGATAAGAGATATGGCTGGGACAGGGACAGAGCCTCACATATCGTATTGCACATGAGTGAAGAACTCGGAGAGATCTCCAGGAGGATTCTGCGCTTTGAGGGTTACAAGATAGAGAAATTCGATCAGAGGGAGCTCGCAAGGGAATTAACGGATCTGCTCTATCTAACGCTGAAGCTCGCAAATAAATTTAAGATAGATCTGGATAAGGAATGGAATTCCATGTGGAAGAGATACGAGAAGAAGACGAGCAGGAAGTGAAAGATTTAAATGCGTTGATTACTAATTATCTAATATGTTTAAGGACAGGTTATTAATTGAGGAGTTGGAAGAGGTAAAAAAACTCGGCTTCAAAAGCAAGGAGGAATTCATAGCGGAATCAATTAGAACCTATCTTGCTGCAAGAAAAGATCTGAGGGTAGCCTTAGCTGTAAATTTATACAAAGATGAGAAGATTTCAGTGGGTAAGGCAATGGAAATATCTGGTTTGAATATAGAGGAATTAAAAGAAGAATTAGAGAAGAGAGGAATAAAGAGGATAACTTTTGATACAGAAGCTGCTTCTGAGAATGTTTTGGGATATCTGGGAAGATGATCATACTTGATACCGACTTCTTGAGTTCTTTTCTGAAAATTGATAAACTCGATTTAGTGAGGAATTTCTTTGGAGAAGATCTTTATATCCCAATATCCGTGCTAAAGGAAATATCACAAACAGAACTTATTAAAAAGTTGATCGAAAAGAAATATGTAAAAGTGATATCAATGAAAGAAGAGGATGTAAAAGGTAAGGCAGTATTGGGAAGGGGAGAAATTGAGTGTATATCTTTAGCCTCGGAAAATGACATACTCCTGATGGATGATAGAAAAGCGGGGAAAATTGCGATGGAAAATAATGTAAAGGTTGTAAATATCCCGGGATTTTTGCTCTCTCTGAAGAGGTCAAATTACCTATCACAAAATCAATTAAACAAGATTATAGATGACCTAAAGGAAAAGGACTGTTATTTCTTTACCAAGAGTGATGAAAAGAAATTGAGGAGCAGGTAGAATTTGCAAAGAAGATAATTGGGAGATACGAGAAGAAGACGAGCAGGAAGTGATTCATAGCGAGGTAAGGAGAAGTAATGCAAGTAGAATCGTGGTAGATACCATCAGAATAATAAACAACCAATCCACTCTGTCTGTCCCTGGTAATTTGGGTAGATACTCTGAGAGTCTCATTTTAAAGATAATACTCCCAGTTATTATATAAGACATACTTACCATCTATGAGTTCAGTGACGGGTATTTTCTTTCCGGCTTTAATCAATTTCTCTTGACCCTTCTCCCTCACTCTTAACTCGATCCTGAATTTTTTAGATGGGTTATCTATAGTCGAGACGAGTAGACCTACGATCTCTCCCTTTCTAATTGCACCAGCTTCAATAGCCTGCTTCGTGAGCTCAATGGGGACCCCGGCTATGTACTCAACCTTTTCTATCAATATCTCGAGCATTTTATTCTATAATTTAGATTGAATGTTTAAATATTTGTCCGACTATATAATATTTATGCGATAATTATATTTATAGACCGAGAAATGTCGATATATAAGTCGTAATGGTAATCAGACATTAGAATAGAAGAAGACGAACGGGAGGTAATTATCCGATGACCTTTCTAACGTTCTTGAAGTGAATTTTAGAAACATATGGAAGGATCTCCCTGGGTATCTCATCTGGCCTCGATTTTCTCAGATCTATACCGAATTTCTTATCCAGTTCATCAACCTGCTTCTCGAAGATATACTTTGCCAGTATACTTGCAGTGGCGACGGGAATCTCTGATTCCCCCCGAATTTTTTGAACTATCTCTACACCCGTTTTATCCAGGTCCCTTAGCCTGAATTCCATCTTTTTTAAATCGAATTTATCTATTATAACCTTCAGCCTTTCGTATTTCAGTTTACCAATTAGGTCCTTTATCGCCCTGGCATGAGCCCAAGCCATCAGATCATTGAGGCTTTTTCCCTCCAGTCGAAATTTTCTATAACTCCTGTTGTAGGTTTCCGGCATCAGTATAAGGGGTTTTCTTATAAATTTTAATCTAACTAACCTGTCGCCCAGATCGAGCAATCTCCTCTTCCCCAGTTTTTTACTGTCTTTAACCCCAAGTTTTCTAAGTTCATTGATCTCCCTTGGCTTTAGAGCGACACACTCCACGACCAGGGGGCCGTACCACTCGCCCTTTCCGGCCTCATCCGTCCCAAGCATGTATGTGTATTCTTTTTCAATCTTCAGTACCTCATCGATAATCCTCCTCATCTCTGAGCTGTCATTATAAACCAGCCTCCCGGATTTATAGAGTATCATCCCGATACCCTTATCCTTTACCCTGAGGAGCTCGTGTCTACTCTTTACGGGGATCCTTGGCAATCCATATCTCTCTATATACTCCTTTACCCTCTCTATCTCCTCATCTTGCAGAGTAATGGAAACTGGCATATTATGTAAATATTACTCTGTACTACCAATATATCATAAGATGAGTCCGAGAATAGACCCGTGGGGTACAAATGATATAGAAGATTACAGAAACCTCTTTGATGAGTTTGGTATCAAATCATTTGAAAGGTTCAGAAGAAAGCTCTCTGATAACAGGTATATACGGAGAGGAATCATCTTCGGACACAGGGATTTCGATAAGATCATGAATTCTATTCAGAAGAGGGAGGACTTTGTAATGATGACCGGTTTAATGCCCTCCGGGAAATTTCACCTTGGCCATAAGATGGTTGCCGATCAGATCATCTTTTATCAGGAGATCGGCGCGGAGATCTTTCTGTGCAGCGCGGACCTCGAGGCCTACGTTGTTAGGGGAATGGATCTGGAGATGGTAAGGGATATTGCCATAGAGGAATATCTGACAAATTATGTAGCATTGGGTCTGAAGGAAAGGAATCTAAGGTTCTGGTTTCAAACCGATTATGTTACTCCATATTACAGGCTCAGGGACATGCTCTCAAGAAAGGTAACCTTCAGTGAATTGAATGCCATATACGGCGATCTGGCCCCCGGAAAGATATTCTCTGTAATAACTCAGGCCGCCGATATCCTACATCCACAGCTAGAAGAGTTTGGAGGCCCGAGACCAACCGTAGTTCCAGTGGGGGCAGACCAGGATCCACACCTAAGATTAACGAGAGATCTGGCATCGAGATTTCAAACGGAGTTTCGCTTTATTTTACCATCCTCTACATACCACAGATTTATGAGAGGCCTTCATGGAGGAAAGATGAGCTCCTCGGATCCGAAGTCTTATATCGCATTGACCGATGAGCCGAGGGATGCGATGAATAAGATAATGAACGCAAAGACGGGAGGGAGGGCGACGGTAGGCGAACAGAGAGAGAAGGGAGGAATCCCGGGAGAGTGCATGGTATATGATCTTTTCCTTTATCATTTAATTGATGATGATCATAAATTGAAAAAGATATATGAAGATTGTATTTCGGGAGCTAGAATATGTGGGGAGTGCAAGGCAAACTGCGCGGAATTGATGGTCAATTTTCTCAGAGAGCATCAGAGGAGGAGGGAAAAAGCCAAGGATGCTGTTGACAGGATTTTGGGAAAAAGGTAGATGAAGCGGGGTGTTTACAGATGAGGATATCTTTCTTTTTGATATTTGTCGTATTGGTGTGTGGTTGCGTAAATAAAGAACCATCATCTACAACAACCTCTGTATCTCTAACTCTGGCTACAACTACAACTACAACAACCTCTACCACTACAACTACAACAACCTCTACCACTACAACTACAACAACCTCTACCACTACAACTACAACAACCTCTACCACTACAACCTCATCCACGATCATCCAGAAGGGGGAGATATGCCTCTACATATTTCACAACAATAAAGGAAAACCGTGCTTAGCAGAACTCGATTTCCTGAAGAGATTACAGAAGAAGTATCCCAATCTGGTGGTAAAGGAGTTCATAACAAACACCCCGGAGAATATCGATTTATTCTATAATCTGACAGAAGAGTATGGTGTTTCTTCCCGATACGTTCCCGTTACTTTTATAGGAGATAAGGCATTTGTCGGTTACTCCGGTGACGACTATACCGGGAGGAGAATAGAGAAAGCAGTTAAGTCGTGCGTCGATTGCGAGTGCCCCACATAACTGGCAGATTCCACTAACATTGGCCTTAGTGAGGATGCGACAGTTATGAGAGATAAGCTCATTCCATAATGTCCCTCTTCATCCTCTCATATTCCTCTCTCGTTATCTCTCCCTTCACGTATCTTAACTTGAGAATCTTCAGTAGGTCCTCATCAGCGCCTTCCTTTCTATTTTCCATCCCGGAAATCCTGTATCTTCTGGACTCCTCCCCATCCATACCCTCGAACCTGCCGTCTATACCCTCCTGTATCGTGCTCGAAATCGCCTGAGCTTCGTCGTTGGGTATCGCTCTCAACATCAGATCATGAGAGAGGAACCTCATCTTTATGGCAATGGTTGAGTTAAGTATGCCCCTGTGAACGATTACGTTTCCCATGTCCGAGTACCTGAAATCCTTGTTGGTGGCAGTAAACCCAAAGAGCTTCGGTCTCCTTACCATTACTCGCTCAGTGGTTACTATAATCGAATCTGGTGTGAACAGTTGCTCTATCCTTGCCTGCCTGACCGCATGTAGGACCTTTTCCCCGGGGATGAGCTCTTTCTTGACATCCTCTGGCACATCAATTTTCTTGCCGCAAAAAAAGCTCTTAATGCCCATTTTATTAATATACTGTTGAAATATGAATATAAATATTTTACCGTATGAGATCCCGAGAATCTCCCGGTTGAATGGTTTCGTTTCTTCGTGAAGCTTCA
>Ga0164311_10001240_pt1 | contig 12311 bp, 11 predicted proteins | sample GuaBasSedimGuay2_FD_121796 | JGI IMG/M metagenome (GOLD analysis project Ga0164311, IMG submission 121796) | Subseafloor sediment microbial communities from Guaymas Basin, Gulf of California, Mexico - Guay2, Core 4569-9, 9-12 cm | ecosystem: Environmental > Aquatic > Marine > Hydrothermal vents...
AGGGTAAAAATTCTAAAAAACAGTTTAGAAAAGTAATCTTTCCAGGTAAGGAGTGAATGAAGATTTGGTTCGCAGCTCAGGATAAACACAAATTCGTGGAGTTATCTATTCTCAGAGGATGGTTAGCACTAGTTAAGGATTTCTTTTCTCTTCACTGATTTCTTGTTTGCGTAGGAACTCGTAGTACTCAATCATCCTTTTTATTGCCTTGGCCGCCCTTGTCATTGTGGGTACAACGGATACTCCCCTGGCATCGTAGAACCTTCTGAGGAAGGTTGCTTCGCGTTCGCTGAAGGCGGGTAGGAGCGCCATCACGAAGGGCTTCCCGAGCTCATTCTTTATGTAGTCTGCTGCTTGGCGGATGGTTTTGCGCAGGTTAAAGTACCACTGTGGATTCCGGTTGCGTTTGGCTATGCTTCTGAAGCGGTCCAGCATCTCGAAAATCACAAAGTCAATGTTTTCTTCAGCCGCCGCCAACTTGACGACGTCTGCTATGTTTGCGAACCTGAAGAACGCCGAGGGAATGTCCAAAGGGTTTCTGGTGCTGATCCCCGCAACCGGCACCATCTCCTCGATTTTTCTCTGAGTTTCCCTAGGCAGGAGAGGGATTTCGAGACCCATTTCAACGGCCTTATCCGTTTCGGTAACGCTTTCCCCACCGCTGAAAGACACAATTAATCCCCTTCTTCCCTTGGGGGGAGGGTTTTTCAGAAACACGAGAAAGGTGTCTATGAGTTCTTCAACGTCCCTGATGCTTATAGCCCCTATCTGCCTCATGGCGGCCTTCCAAACGTTTCCCGACCCCGCGAGGGAACCGGTGTGCGAAGAAACCGCAACCGCACCCCTTTCGGTTTGACCGCCCTTCCACACTATCACCGGTTTATTTCTAACCGCCTCTCTCAGGGCTTCGAAAAGTCTCCTCCCACGCCTGCTTCCCTCAATGTAGGTGGCTATGATTTTTGTCTTTGGATCCTCTGCAAGGTACTCCACAAAATCAGGGTTGTCCAGATCAACCGCGTTTCCGTAGCTGACAACCTTGCTGAACCTGACCCCCCTCATTCTTCCGTGGTAAACCACCTGCTCGGTTAGCGCGCCGCTCTGGGCAACGAACGCGACGGGGCCGGATTGTCGGGGAAAACCCGGCAAGAAGGACATACCGCTCTCCGGGCAGTATACGCCCATACAGTTGGGCCCTATTATCCTCGTGTTTCCCTTTCTTGCAATTCTTAGGAGTTCCTGCTCCAGCTTCCTTCCTTCCTCGGTTCCAGTTTCGCTGAACCCCGAGGTGAAGAAGTGAACCGTTTTAACCCCTTTCTCTACACACTCCCGCATAACATTAGGAGTGTACTTCGCAGGGACGGTGACCGTTGCGAAGTCTATATCATCCTTGATGTCGAGAACGCTTGCATAGCACTTAAAGTTTAGGATCCTGTCCCTGTTCGGATTAACCGCGTAGACTCTACCCTTAAACCCGGTAGTCACCGGACCCAGCAGGTAAAAAACAGAACCCTCGTTAACTCCTATGATGGCTATGGTCTTGGGGTGGAACAACCTCTCGAAGTACTCAAACCGCTCAGGGTCCAAAAATACCACCTGTAACCGTTGTTACCAACACAAATCAGAGGTCTGCGTTTATATAATTTTTCGAGAAGGCCGAGGATAAACGCTGGTGATTTCCATCGGAGACGCAAAAGTTTTCTATGGGAGACGTTTTAAGAATTCGCCACCTTTCGATAAGGCATATAAGGGATTTGCTTTATACTTTCATTTATTAACTATCAAGCGTGTGAGGATGGTAGAGTATGAGTAGCGTTTTGAGAGCGTTGGAAGATGCTGTTGGCTCCGAGTACGTTTCCGACGAGGATTTTGTAACCTACGCCTACGCGAGAGGCATGGACGCCGCTCTACCCGCGAACCCTCCCGAATATGTGGTGAAGCCTGGAACCACAGAGGAGGTCGCAGAGGTAGTACGTATAGCAAACAGGTTCAAAATACCCATAGTTCCCCGCGGTGGGGGATGCTGCCTAACGGGCGGCTCGAAACCCATAGAGAAGGGAGGAATACTCCTAGACACCACAAGAATGCACAGAATAATCAACATCGACGAGAACACACTGACGGTTACTGTTGAGTGCGGAATAACGTGGGCGGAGCTCAACTCCAAGCTCAACGAGTTGGGCTACTACACCGGGAACCTTGGTCCTGGAAGCGGAATGTCAGCGGTTGTCGGGGGCGGGCTCTCGCACCACAGCGTGGGAGGCGGAGGCGGAGCGAAGTACGGCACTTGCAGCGAGCACTGCGTGGCGCTGGAGGTCGTCCTGCCCAACGGAAACACAATAAACACGGGTTCAAACGCGAGCGTCTACACCAAGGAGCCCTTCTGCAGGTTCGGATTCGGGCCAGACTTAACCGGCCTGTTCCTGGGGGACAACGGACTGCTCGGAATTAAGACCAAAGCAACACTTGAGATATTCCCGAGGCCGAAGTATCACGCGGCGAAAACATTCACAATAGAGGAACCCTCAGCCGAGAACGCGGCGAAAATCTGGCTAGCATGGAGGAAGAGGGGAGACCTCGGAATCTACGACTCCCAGTGGTGGCCCCTGATAATGGTCCTCGGCCTACAGTTACTCCTTGATGTCCCACCGATAAAGCCGTGGGTGGGGCTGCAAAAGGCGGTGTTCTGGTACACAATGGAGGCCGAGACGGAGGAGCAGCTGGAAGCAAACATGAAGATCGTAGACCAGATATGTAAGGAGCACGGCTGCGAGGAGATGGGCCCCGAAATCAAGGACGGAAACATAGCCAAGTGGCACTACGAGGAGCAGGGCCACTGGCTGAACTGGCACAGCCTGTGGGGAGGAATGGGCCCCGGCTCGGTCCCGCTGACAACGGAGCACCACATCGCGATCCACAGGGTTCCCTACATTAGCCAGAAGCTCGACGAGTGGGAGGCGGCGCACAGGGCTGAGCTCGACGCGAACGGGGGAATGCAGACCGGCATATCAACAGCCATTCTGTGCGGGCACACCACGGTTGAGGTTGACTCCGGACTCATTGGATGGGACAAGCCCGAGTACAGGGAGAAGAACCTCGAGCTCTGGAAGAGCCAAATAGAGATGCTGCTGAGAGAGGGTGCAATGCCCTACATGGTGGGAGAAATGTACAGCAAGGGGCTGATCGACACGGAAGCCTTCAGCGGAACCTACTACGAGTTTCTGAAAAACGTAAAACAGGCCCTGGACCCCAACAGGATTCTCAGTCCAGGCAAATTCTACCTCTAAAGGGAGGAATGCGAATGGCAAAGATGGAAAACACAAAGAAGCTTTCGGACATGGTCTACGCATGCTCCGGCATCGGCGACTGCAGAATAGCCTACAGATGGGCTGTGGGCAGGTACGGGGTCTGCCCGGTTCTCGAACACTCACCGCAGTTCGACCCCTTCTACGCGAGGGGAAAAATACGCATCGCAAAGGGACTCATAGAAGGGGAGCTTGAACCCAGCGAGGAGCTGGCAAAGGTGCTGTATCAGTGCACCACCTGTGGGAACTGCCACTCCGCCTGCCACCAGAGTATGTGCGAGTACATTGAACTTCCGATAAGCAGGTTCATTGACCACACCAAGCTCTTCGAAGCCATGAGAGCGGACATGGTTGAGGAGGGCCTGGGGCCCATGCCGAGGCATAAGGAACTCATGGAGTGGACCAAGAAGGAGCACAACCCATACATGGAGAAGCACGAAGACCGCATCAAGTGGATACCCGAAGGCAAAACAATCCCCCAGAAAGCGGACATGGTTTGGTTCATGGGGTGCACCGAACCTTACCGGCAACCGGAGCTGGCCCAAGCGTTTCTAAAGATCCTCGAGGCCGCTGGTGTGGAGTTCGCAATTATACACCCGGAGGAGTGGTGCTGTGGGTCGATATTCTTCAGAACAGGCGTGTGGGGCCTGGCCGAGGAGCTAGCTAAGCACAATATAGAGGCGCTCAAGGCTTCGGGAGCGAAAAGGGTTGTGATTCACTGCGCCGGGTGTTACAGGACGATAGCCAAGGATTACCCTGAACACTTCGGAGAGCTTCCGTTCCAGGTGGTTAATGCCGTGGAGCTAATAAGAGACCTGATGAAGGAGGGCAAGCTGAAGCCGAGTGAGGCCAACGTGAAGGTCACTTATCATGACCCGTGCCACCTGGGTAGACACATGGGAATCTACGACGCCCCCCGAGAGATACTGGAGATGATGCCCGGGGTTGAACTCGTGGAGATGAGGAGAATAAGGGACGCCGCCTGGTGCTGCGGCGCCGGCGGAGGGGTAAAAAGCGGGTTCCCGGACCTTGCCGTTGAGATAGCCAAGGACAGAATTAAAGAGGCGGAGGAGACCGAAGCCGAACTAATCGTTACGGCCTGCCCCTTCTGCGTCAGGAACCTCAAGGACGCTTCGGAGGCGCTCAACTCCAAACTAAAGGTTGTAGACATAGTAGAGCTGCTCGCGGAGAACCTAGGCTGAGAAACTCTTCACTCCTTTTTTCTCTTTTTCCCTGCTTCGTTCGCTCGGTTTTTGGTAGATTGGTTCTATGTGTTGCGAAGCTTGGATTTTTCTCGCGGCTTCAATTTTTGTTGGAGCTAAGGCTAAGTGCTCATCTGATTAAGAGGGGTAATTTAAATAAGTGTACATTTCCCAGTTACAAGATAATAGCAAAACGGAATGATAGAGATGCGCAGCAAGGTTGGGATGGTTGTCAGGAAGGGGTCTCAGATAGCTGTTTCGTCAACCGAAAAGGTTTCAAGGTTCCTGGAGGGGAGAGGATACTCCGCCTACTTTATTCACGGGGCGGACGATGTGCAGGATGATACTCTCTTCGTAATTTCGAACGGGGGGGACGGAACGGTTCTGAAAGCGGCAAGAATAGTTGTGAAGAGCGGAAAGGATGTTCCCATTTTCCCGCTCAACTCGGGAACCGTGGGTTTCCTCACAGAGGTGGACGCCCGCGAAGCGATACCAGAACTCGAAAAAATCCTTGAGGGACAGTACAAGGAGGAGACCCACAGGGTTCTCGACGTGTATCTAAGCAGCGAGTACATGGGATTCGCTGTTAACGATGTGGTCATCACCAGCGAGCACGGAAGAATACTCAGCGGGAAACTCTTTCTAGACGATATCCTCATCTCCTCCATAAGAGGAGACAGAATCATCATCGCGCCGCCCTTGGGGTCAACCGCCTACAATCTCTCGGCCGGAGGGTCGATAATACACCCCAAGCTCGAAGCGATGTCCATAACGTGCGTGGCGCAGTTCTACACGACCAGGTTCTTCCCCCTCATAGTCCCGATAGAGAGCGAGGTGAAATTCGTTATAGCACACACACCCTCCGAGAACTACGTTGTTCTGGACGGGCGAATGGCGGAGGTGAACGGGAAGAGAATAGGGGGAGGACAAACCATAAGGGTAAAAGTCTCCGATAAGAAATTCAAACTCATCTACACCGAGAGGTCCTTCTACGAGAGGATAAACAAGGTGATTCTGACCCAGCAGGAGAGAAGCACCTGGCTTGAACCCGTTCCGGGAGACATCTACTGAGCCGTGGAAACCCTCTTTTTCTCCCAAACCATTGCTGTTAGAAAGCCACCTAATCCCGCAACTGAGACTAAGACGCCAAGGAGCATTAGGAATCGTAGCACATTATTTTCTCGCGGAACGAGAATCGACTCCGTGTCATAAAAGTGTAAGCAGAAGTGCAGAAAAGCCACACGGTCGGTGGAGTTGTGGATCACAATGTACACTCTTCCCCCCTTCAGGGAAACAGCGTAGAAGCAAGCAGCCGTTGACCAGAGGGTTGAGGAGAGGGGGGAAAAATTGGGCGCACCCGAAACGAATCTTAGAAAGTTCTCCTCATCGAGTACGTAGATGTGGAAACGCTCACTCGACTCGTAGGAACCTCCGATAGTGTCACCAACAGAAGTGTCCAGAACCTTAACAAAGTAACCCTTGGGGGGAAGAAAGAGATCCTCAGCCTTAGCCCACGCCTGCGTACCGCTAACCGGACGAGCCTCAAAAGTGTAGTAGTTTGAGAAGAGAACCGTAAACGCGAATAGTGTGAAGCCAAACATCACCAGAAGAAGACTAAACCTTTTTAGACGCCTAAACTCCTTTCACCACCAACTCCTTTTCTCAGCACTCCTGCTTTACAAAAATAGGAAGCAGAGGGGGAAACCCTAACGTATCATTTTTCTGGTTTCTATACTAGGTTGATGGACAGCCATCAGTTTTGCTCTAAGCGGATTGCGCCGGCTGTGCAGACGGCTACGCACCTGCCGCACCCTGTGCAGTTGTCCTTCACCCTCGCTTTGTCCTTAACAATTTCTACGCCCTTTTCTGGGAGTGGGCACTCGAACAGGCAGAACGCACACCCGGTGCACTTGTCCGGATCGATAATTATTCTCATCAACCCATCGCTTCGCGTCCAAATTTTTCCGATTTAGGATTTTAGCAGCTGGTTCGCTATCACCATTCGTTGAACCTCGCTAGTCCCCTCGTAGATTTCAAGCACCTTCGCGTCCCGGTAGTACCTTTCAACAGGGTAGTCCTTCATGTATCCGTAGCCACCGTGTATCTGAACCGCGTTTGAAACCACCTGGGTGCAGATCTTCGACGAGTAGAGCTTCGCCATAGCGACTTCCTTCGTGAATCGCACCCCCTTGTCCTTCAGGAACGCTGCTCTGTAGGTTAGGAGCCGGGCTGACTCTATCTGGGTAGCCATTTCCGCTAGCATGAACTGGATGGCTTGGAACTTGGCTATCGGCCTGTTGAACTGCTCCCGCTCCATTGAGTACTTGAGAGCCTCCTCAAAGGCCGCCTGAGCAAGGCCCACAGCTTGTGCCGAGGCACCTATCCTCGCGGAGTCCAGGGTTGCCATGGCTATTCTGAAGCCGTCGCCCTCCTTTCCCAGAAGATTCTCCTTCGGTATCCTGCAGTTATCAAATATCAGCTCGGAGTTAACCGCCGCACGCATTCCCATCTTGTCCTCTTTGGGACCCGCGGTGAACCCGGGCGTTCCCTTCTCCACTAGGAAGGCGCTTATGGGTTTTCTCTTCTCCTCCTCAGATGTGGGCGTCGCTGCGAAGACGAGGGCGACACCCGCCACCGGCCCGCTGGTGATGAATATTTTGCTCCCGTTAAGCACGTATTCGTCTCCGTCGGGGACTGCTGTGGTTCTTATGGACTGGGCGTCGCTTCCCGCTCCCGGCTCGGTTAGCGCGAAGGCGCCGATGATTTCACCCTTCGCTAGGCGGGGGAGAAACTTTTCCTTCTGCTCCTCGGTTCCATACTGCGCGATTGGCTGCGCGCAGGCGGAGTTGTGAATCTGCAGGGTTAAGCCGATGCCGCAAACCACCCTGGATATTTCCTCTATGAGGATCGCGTAACTTACCGTGTCGAGTTCTGAGCCTCCGTACTCCTTGGGAATCTGCGCGCCCAGGTATCCCTGCTCCGCCATTTTCTTTATCTCTTCCCATGGAAACTCCGCTTTTTCATCCATTTCGCGGGCGCGGGGGGCGAGAACGGTCTCAGCGAACTCCCTCACGGTGCTCCTAATCAGTTCCTGTTCTTCCGTTAATTCGAAATCCATAACAACACCTCAAAACTTGAAGAAGGGTTGATTTTCAAGTCATACAAGCTAATGAAATTCTGGAAGTGACCTAGCTTATATACTTAATGCCTCCCTTACTTTTAAAAGGAACCGGAGATTGCACGAGTGCGATGGTAATAAGCTGTGTGTGAATCCTAAATTTGCCGTCTCTCAGCTCTATTATTCTGGAATCCAACAGTTGTTCGAGAGCGTCGCTGAGCGTATGCTCATCTATTCCCAATTCTCTGGCCAGGTCCTCTCTCGTTAATCCAACCCTTTGGACCATGAGTTCGAGGACCCTTCCAATCGCGGTGTTTGAGTCGCAGCCCAGAATGTCGCAGATCTTACGAGCTTCGGGGTACTGTAGGTTCAGTGAGTTTATGTTGTACTCGTCCTCGTCTAGGGAATCGAACCACCCTGCGAACGCGGAGAATCGCCCTACGAGTGAAAGCTGCGCCAGGGCAACCTTCTGCTCGTTAACAAATTTCAGAATGATTGATATGCCAGTTGACACCCGCAAAACGAGAAAGTTCCCTGTTGAGAGGAAATCGCCAACCTTCAGGAGGGGGGAGAGGTGGATTAGCTCCGAGATTATCTCCTCTTCGTTAAAGTTTTCTCGGTAGAGTATTTTGCCTGAGTTCGTCACCACAGCTCCGCCGAGTGGCCTTCCGGCGCCACACTGCGCGAAAACATTTTTGAAAGCCAGTTCAGGGTTTATCTCCAAATACACCACCCGGAGACTATGATTGTGCCGGCTGGGTTTCTCCTCAGAAGCCTTTAGTTCGACCCCTTACTTATGCTGAGATAAGTCGACACGAGCACGTTCACCAGGTGCTTTAGAAGTTCCTCGGTTCCATCACCATACAGCGCGGAGGTTTCGAAGTACTCGATCCCCAGTTCTTTGCAGAACGCCTCTGCCTCATCTGTTGAAACGTGTCCTTTATCCGGTTTTCGGATGTCTATTTTATTTCCAACTATTATCTTGGGAATATCGTCGACTTTTTCCTGCTTGAGCATTCTTAACCATTCCTTGATGCCGTTGAGGGTTTTCGGCTGAGTGACATCGAACATGAGGATCGCCGCCTTGGCACCCTTGTAGAATGCGCCTGAGATTTCGCGGAACTGAATCTGGCCCCCGATGTCCCAGAAGTGAAGGGAAATCTCCTGTCCAGAGAGTTTAGCGTCTATGAGGCCGAAGTCAATGCCGATTGTGGTCTTGTATATGGGGTCAACTAGTCCCTCGGTGTACCTGTTTTTGATGGTGGTTTTTCCGACTCCGCCGTCGCCGAGAAGAAGGACTTTGAAAACGAATTTATCAGTCATTCGTGTTACCTCGCTCACTACGCTTGTCGCTGTGAGTTTGCTTTTTTCCGCTAATAATAAATAGCTTTTGTCCCTTATGAGTTTTTATCATATTGTTATAATTCAGTTTGATGGGGTTTTGATTCTTGATACACGCTTTGCTCGTTATCACCCAAGACGGAATGGGTCACCTCGTTCACGATGACGGTTTGAGCATCAACTTCACCCTCTTTTCTGGCATGCTTATGGCCCTGAACAAGTTTCTCACCCAGGTCTTCGGAAAGGAGCACATCTACAGGGAGATAGAGCTCGGAGTGTACACGCTCCTACTCAAGGAGACGGATAAAGGTCTCTGGGTTTGCATCCACGATGTCTCCGACAACATGGAGCTCATGTACTCTAAGCTGGACCAGCTGGTCAGCCTGCTTGAGGGCACGGTGGACTTCGAGAAGGAGATGAAGGCGACCGTTGAACTCGACAGCAGAACCAGAAAAAAGATAGAGAAAATCATCAAAGTGAAGGTTGTGCCTCAGAGCCTCCAAGAGTACATCGACAGGGAGATTAGGTGGCTGTCTGAGGGGCGGATGATAAACATTGTTCTTCAGAACATTTACATCGATTCAATGGAGGGAGGCATAGCAGCCAGTTGGGAGAGAGAACCCAAACCAGATCTCGGCATCCGCTACGCCTGCCTAAACATGCTCAAGAGCGTGCCGAACAAGTCCAACCTGAAGCTCGAGTTCTCAAGCAGTTACGAGACGGGCACGGAAGAGTGGCGTTTAAGAAGAATCGGGGACAGCGACTTTTTCCTCTTCATAAGAGCTTTCATGAACGAGGGTTCAAAGGCACTCTTCGAGATTCTAATCGACAGAATTGTTCTCGGCCTTATGAAAGTACTAAAAAAGAAGGGGCCGACCAAGAAAATCGTGGAGCCGAATCTCCTGCTTCCATCACAAAAGCCCCTAACCGTGCTGAGAGAGAGAAAAAGGGCTAAAGCCAAGAAGTGGGAGGAACTCCCAAGGGACGAGGAACTGATGACCAGCCTAGAAACACTCGTCCAGAAGGTAGCCAAAAGGATAAAAGCCCTCTCCGCAGTCAAGGAACTAAACGAGGAACACTAACACAGAACCAAAAAGGACCCGAAAAAATCTTAACGAAAAGCAAGCTCACACCGAAGAGTGAGCATAATAGCAAAGCTCACCGCAACAGACCCAGACTATCCACCTCTTTCTAACGGCTGAAGATAATAACCTTCTTTTTTGGGGTGATTGAAGGGAAGGTTTTAAATGCCCGCTGATGGGATTCTCTTATAGAATCGATAGTGAGGGACCCAAAATAAAAGAAGGAAAATTCGAGTTCTACTCCCCCAGAATGAGCAAACTCATCAAACCCTTCATCCAGCAGCAAAAGAAGGAACACGATAAGCTTTTCAAGGAAGTCAGGGATTCGCTGGGACCAAACTTCTCCTCGAAGACGGTGGAATCCTACATTGAGGTTCTCAGAAACAAGCGGGCGATTGATTCGCTCATAAAAAACGGGTATCACCTGTTATCGATCTCCGCCCTGCTCACCAACACCGTTGAGTTGAGAGTACTAAAAACCAAAATAAGGGGCGACATCAAAAAAGAGCTGGAGGGAAAAATAGCGGAGGCCGAGGAGAGCTTAGCCTCGGCGAAAAAACTGCTCGAAGACCTGTACAGTGGGTTAGAATCCTACCAGGGTTTCGAGTGGCTGATTTTCGCCTACACCTACCTAAGAGACGCGGAGAACAGCGTCAACATGATACGTGCAGGGGAGGACACAGACGCGAAGCTGTTTTTCGACGCGTGCCTAGCAATAGAGCTGTGCCGTGTTTTCACAAGCTTCGCAGAGTTCATAAAGGCGGTTGATAAGGACGGAAAGCGGGCGGGCGACCTCAAAAAGTCTCTCAGGGACTTCGCCTTCAGACTCCTACAGACAGCCGAGTACGACCTGAAAACCGTTAAACCAGAGCATGTCAATAATCCCGAGGAGGAGCGTCTACTCGCAAAAACACTGGACTACCTGGTTCCGGTTATGACGAAAGCGTTCGAGAATGAAGACTACCTAACCGCGATAGACACTGCTCAGATGGTAATCTACAACGCGGAGCTGATAAAGGCAGCCTTCCTCCAAGCCCCCCAGTCCTACATAAGGAGCCTGATAGCGCAGAAGCTCATAGAGTTCAACCAGCTAATAGCAATGACCAGAAAGAAGGGAAAGTTCGACGCATTACTGCCCATCTTCTACTACGAAAAAGCGGCGGGACCCTTCGGGGAACCCTCGAAAATGATCGCGAGCGCAAACCTCTCCATGGCCCTGATAGGAGTGATGGAAAAAGAGCTCAGACCCGCAGCGATGTTCACAATCTGAACAAGTTCCATCCTTCAAGGACTCGGGAATACCCACAATTGGGACGCTCACACCCACACTCTCTTTTTGAAGAAGCGCCACAAAAACACTTAGTTCCAGCGTGAAGAGGTGAGAATACGCAGAAACCGAAAAGAGGAGGGTAGATGTTGGGGAGTGTTTCCGCATGAAAATGGGCCCATATCTGACCGGGGTCGCAAACCCTCAAATTTCAGGGGATGTTTAAAAAAAAGAGTGGTGGAGGTTTAGGTTTCTTTGAGGAGCTTTCTGAACCATGGGGGCAGTGTGTAGCCTGTGAAGGTGAGCAGAGATGCGAGGAACAGGAAGGTCCACGCCACAAGCAGGAAGAGGGTCCATCTTCCGAGCAGCCTGTCCACTACCATCATGAAGAAGAACAGGGTCAGGAAAATGTTTGAGGATGCTATCATTGCGAAACCGTACTTGTAGCTCCGCTCCCTAGCAAGACCCATAGCCTTAAGCGAGAAGTATCCCATTATGAAGTACGTGGTGAGGCTGAGACCCATAACGAGCAACCAGTTGATTATGGGATCCCATGAGAAGATGAGGAGAACCGCTACGGACGCTGAGGCCGCACCGAAAGGAGCAAGATACTTTCTCTCCTGAATGAAAGCCTCGACGGTGAAGCCGAAGAGGAAGAAGTCAGAGACAGCAACCGCGATCATTGAGATGTTCCACTTAAATAAGAGCCGGGCGACGTAGGAAACCATGTACTGCAACAGAATTCCCGTCAGCTCCTCAAAGTAGAATATGTGAGTCACCTGACTAACTGTGAAGGGAAGAGGCAAAAAGTCCAGGATGAGCAGGCCGAAATACTCCACGTGTTGGTAGTAGCCGTATGCAGTCGTCACAACGGCCAACCCGTACAGCACGTAGCCCACGAAGAGGTGGATGAGCGCAACATCACCCTTAACCCTGAAACGCAGCAGAAAGTAAGCGGAAACAGCGAAGAACAGGAAGCCGATAAGGTAACCGTACCAT
>Ga0164311_10001241_pt1 | contig 12309 bp, 11 predicted proteins | sample GuaBasSedimGuay2_FD_121796 | JGI IMG/M metagenome (GOLD analysis project Ga0164311, IMG submission 121796) | Subseafloor sediment microbial communities from Guaymas Basin, Gulf of California, Mexico - Guay2, Core 4569-9, 9-12 cm | ecosystem: Environmental > Aquatic > Marine > Hydrothermal vents...
GACCTGGTCTTTGTTTTAAGATCAGCTCCTGATTTTTTTACCATTGACTGCCGGGGAGGTGCAACAGGTGCTGCACCCAATTTTATCAGGGATCACATCTGTCTTCCGGCCATCTATACCATTAGAAAAGTGAGAAAAATTCTGGATAAAACCGGATCAAAGGCAACCTTTTGTGTAACCGGTGGATTCAGAGACAGTACAGATATTGCCAAGGCCATTGCACTGGGTGCTGATGCCGTAGCCCTTGCGACCACTTCTTTGATAGCCATTGGGTGCCAGCAGTATAGAATCTGTAATACAGGAAACTGTCCGGTGGGGATTGCTACCCAGGACCCTGAGCTGAGAAAACGATTTTCCATTGAGGCCTCTGCAGAAAGATTCACCAACTTCAGTAAAGCAACCATGAATGAGCTTGAAACCCTTGCAAGAATAAATGGATACGCAGATATTCATCAACTCGGTATTAATGATGTTTTTACCATCAGTAATGAGGTCTCTGCCAACACAGATATCGGTTATGCATGACCTTTAACCTGAATGTCACATGCAGGTCACACGTAACCTAAAGGTCACACGTAACCTAAAGGTCACACGTAACCTAAAGGTCACACGTAACCTAAAGGTCACACGTAAATTAAGGAAAAATAATGAGAGTTACGATTTGTGAATTACCCAACAACTGGACAGACACTGATAGCTATTGGAACCAGCTGGTCCGGCATCTTGAGAGAGAAAAATCTGATTTACTTTTGCTGCCTGAAATGCCGTTCTTTGAATGGATCACACGATCCAATGCGGTCGACCCAGGAATTTGGAAGCTGGCAGTAAAAGCCCATGATAAATGGATAGGGCGGTTAAATGAACTGCCGGTGGAAATGACTATTGCATCAAGGCCTGTTATTGAAAATGGCAGGTATTTAAACAGAGGGTTTATTTTTACCCGTAAGAAAGGATACACTCCAGTTCACGACAAATATTATCTGCCGGACGAAGCGGGATATCATGAAGCCTCCTGGTATGAAAGGGGAGAAGGTCTCTTTGATGTCATTCATATCAATGGAATTAATATGGGATTCCTCATCTGTACGGAAATTTGGTTTATGGACCAGGCAAGAGCCTATTTAAAGCAGGACATTGATATTCTGGTCTGTCCCAGGGCAACGCCTGAAACAAAAGTAGATATCTGGGTGACGGGAGGGAAAGCTGCTGCCATTGTATCCGGGGCCTTTTGTCTGTCTTCCAATTATAACGGCCCAAACACAGATAAAGAAAATTTTGGCGGGACCGGCTGGATCATTGAGCCTGAAAGGGGCGATGTACTGGGAACAACTTCTTTGAGTCAAGAATTTTTAACCCTTGACATTCATATCAATGACGCCAAGAATGCAAAAATGACATATCCCCGGTATGTGAAAGAATAAATCGTATAAGGAGGGCTTTTTTATGCAGGAAACAAATCATAACCTAAAGGTCACACATAAAAGTGCGTTTATTTTAGGGCTTTTTATTTTTTCAGGTCTTGCCTTCCTTGGATATTTTATCGGAACCAGTGCCATTAAATTCAAAGAGTATGAAAGAAGTGTAACCGTAAAAGGACTGTCTCAAAAAGAACTGCCTGCTGATATTGTTCTTTGGCCTATCCAGTTTGAAAGGGCTGATAATACCCTTGAAACGCTCTACTTGACTCTTGAGAAAGATAAGCAGCAGATTTTTGATTTTCTGATATCAAACAACATCAATGAAAAAGAAATTTCTATTTCTCCTCCTTCTGTAATTGATAAACTGGCCCAGCAGTATGGCGGTAATTATAAAGCACCTTTCCGGTATACCGGCGTCCAGGTGGTTACCGTTTATTCAACACAGGTTGACACCGCCAGGAAAACCATCAACAAGCTTGCAGAACTGGGGAAAAAGGGCATTGTATTTAAATCCGATGATTATCGCCACAATACAGAATACATCTTTACCCGGCTCAATGATGTTAAACCTGGAATGATTGAAGAAGCCACAAACAAGGCAAGACAGGTGGCCCAAAAATTTGCAAAAGATTCCGACTCAAAACTGGGGAAAATAAAAAAAGCCCGTCAGGGTCAGTTCTCTATCCGGAACAGGGATAAAAACAATCCCCATATAAAAGTCATCCGCGTGGTTTCAACGATTGAATATTATCTGGCAGATTAGAATGCCTGGACAGAGCCAGTAATATCAGGAATCAATCACCGGGATGTCTTCCATTATCTCATTGATGACATTATTTTTATAGGGCATTAGCACTGCCTGTGATGTCTTCCCATCCACAAGGATTTTAATGGGGTTTTCAAATTTTATATGCTTTAAAAAAGACGTTGTATTTTCACATGATTTACATCTGAAAAATTCATAATCAATAAAATCATCTCCCTTATTTGACACGGTAATATAACTGATACCAAGGGAAGTAATATTCTGAAAAAAGTGTGACCCCTGGGAAGGATCTGCCTTAATGCTCTCAATAGTGGTTTCCAGCATTACTCCCACATTGGAGATGTCATTCCAGACGACTGGGATACCCAGCCACCTGTCTGATGATCCCCATCGACCAGGCCCGATTAAAACATATTTTTTCCCGTTTTCATTAAACAGGGCATTGAGTTTATTTATTTGAGCTGCAATCTCAATAGTTTTTCCCGGGTCAAAGGTTTCAGGGTCCACATAAATCACATCATAGATATCTTTATATTCACCATTGCCAAGTGAAAGCGTAGAATAACAAAATGCGTTCTTAATTTCCTTTTTTCCTATTTTAACACCAAGATTCTGCTTATACCGTCCCATGGGCCTGATTTGAAGTAAAGAAAATTGGGGTTTTAGATTTCCGTCCTCCGGCAGATTAACTGCAAATTCAACTTCAACAGAAGATCCCATCCATTTACTGCCGATTTTGGTAACTTCTTCAAGCAGCTTGGCCAATGGAAAAGAATTGTATTTTAAAATATTGGCAAAGGTTAACACGGGAAATCCTTTATTGGAAAAAGAGTCCCTGATTCTGTTATCCTGGACATGAAAGGTGGAGGATAAAGATCTGACGGCGGGATGATCGGTTGCATCACTTAGATCTATTTTTACAACGGTCGGGTCGTCATGGGTGTCGGATAAAAGTTTTTCATTGTCAGGAGATTCATCCAGTTTTAATGCATAAAAATATTTTTGAGAGTTTTCAAGGATATCATCTACGATAGAAAACTGGGGTAAAAACTGGGGATATTTTGGACAGAACCTTAAAGTCAAACCACCTTCCATGACGATTTTACCAAGCCCCAGAGCAATGTGGGAAATACCCTCTTCCGCATTTAAATGGGAGATGGGATAAAAATTATAGGACTGGGCAACGCCGGAAATTGTCGGGTAAAAATAGTTATTAAACTCCATACCGGTCAATTGCTGTAGAATCACAGCCATTTCCTCGTCTTCGGTTCGATGCATGGTTGATTTTGCATAAGATCTTGGTGCTTTGAGATAAGTGGAAGCATACACCAGTTTAATCGCCAGGATCAATCGTTCAAGTCTTTTCTCAAGATTAGGGTCTGAGTTGGGAAGCATATAGGTATTATAAAGTCCTGCAAAAGGCTGATAATGTGCATCTTCAAAAAGAGAGGAAGACCGGACGGCAATAGGGTACCTGACATTCTGTAGATAGGCATTTAAATTTTTTTTCAACCAGTCAGGAAATCTGGCAGAAACAAACAGCTCAACAATCTGATTGTCTTCCAGTTCTTCATTAGCTTCAAGAAGCTTTGCCAGCTCATTTTCATCAACAAATGTTTTAAATCCTTCCGTGGAAATTACAAACGTCTGTGGAATGCTGATGTCCACTTCCGGGAACATGTCCTGCAAAGAAGAATCCCGCCTTATCTGGGATGACATAAAAGCCAGGCCCCTGGCTTTCCCGCCAAGAGAACCATTTCCGATTTTCATAAAATCTGTGTCTGAATCAAACTTTTCAGAATTAAAATCGATGATCTGTCCCTGCTTGGAACCTTTTCTTCGGGCATGGATTTTCTCGATCAAAAATTTTTTCATGTCCTGGGGGTCTGGAAAGTCACTGATCTTATAAGGTTTAAGCTTAATTGCAAAATCGATTTCACTTCTGGCCATGAACCATCTGGAAAAATCATTGTTCATGGCGTGATACACAATGGATTCATCAGGAATTTCTGATAAAAGTTTTTCAATAGCCCTTAAATCCTTGGCCCTGGCGATTTCCTCCCCATCCGGCATCCGAAACACAAAGGCACCAAACCCGAGATAGGATACAAAAAAATTTTTAATCCGGTCATTTAATGTGCTTGAATTCTTATTGATAAATACTGCCGGGATATCTTTCACCTTTTTTCTATTATGGTCTTCCGTACTTAAGATCAATAACGGCAGGTCCGGGAACTCCTTTTTAATTTTTGTGAGAAGTTTATACCCTGCGGATTCATCCTCCACACCATTCTTAGGGTAGCGCATGTCTGAAAAGACCGACAACAAATATGGTTTATACTGTTCATAAAGGGCAATGGCCTCTTCATAATTATGAGCAACCAGTACTTTAGGCCGGCCCCGCATTTTTAACAGCCGGTGCTCTTCATTAATGGAGTCCTCAATAACCGACTGCGTCTGCATCACAATCTGTTTATAAAGTACCGGTAAAAAGGAAGAATAATGATATGGAGAATCCTCCACCAGGATGATCACCCTGACACTGGCATTCTGTGTGTCAAATGCAACATTCATCTCATCTTCAAAGTTTTTGATAATGGCCAGCAGGAGATCTGCATTCCCGCCCCAGATATATGTCCGGTCGATTGCCGTTGAGTCATTCACACAGATATATTGATCGATATCGCAGGTATTATGCAGCAGCATAAAAAAAGGCAGATCAGAATATTTTTTTTTCACCTGTTCACCAAAGGTATATACGTCCATTCCATCCAGACTCGGCATGGCAAGAATTAAATCGAATTTTTTATCTTCAAGCTTTTGAAAAGCTTCCGTAGCAGAAGACACCCATGTAAGTCTTGGGGGCTTTGAAAGATTGAGGCCTTTGTATTCATTTATAATCCGAGTTGAAAGACGGCCTTCTTCCTCCATGATAAAAGCATCATAGGGGCAGGATACCAGGAGGATCTCCCCCACCTTGTTGGCCATTAATTCATGATATATTTTAAGAAAAGGAGTTTTGATTGAGTTGGTGGGAATATCCATTTAACTAAAGCCTTTCTACGGGTTTTTATTTGTTAATTATCGTTTTTAATGTAATTTGAAGACCTTTATATTAGCCTGGGGGTATAAGTTCTGTCAAACCAGCTGGGAATTTCTTTTTTAATCTATTCCCATCTGCTTTTCAACTTTGGCAATCTCTTTTAAGAGGTTTTCTTTTTCCCGGGGTGTTAACCCTTTGGAAGAAAGCCTTTTTTGCAGCCCCAAAAGGATCATCTCCTCTCTATACTCATTACAGGTATACTTTCCAACAGGTTTTGGTTTTTTCATGTTTTAATGTATCTTAAAGTCGACTTTAATATAGTTCATATTTCACCAGTTTGCCATCAAGACCGCCGATTTTCAAAGGCCGTTTCCAGGAGGGTGAAAGAGGAACTTTTTTAATATATTTCGGTTCTCCAAAATAAACAAAGGCGATTGATTTTTTGCAGTTATTTTTTAAGAAAAGGCCAAAGTTTTGATAAAATTTGTTCAAATTTTTATCTTTTCCCATTCGAATACCATAGGGCGGATTGGTAACAATCATACTGTTTTCTATAGATTTGATGTCCTGAAAATCTTTTTGTTCAATGGTAATTTCACTGCCGAAATGAAGCCCCATAATATTTGTTTTTACAGCAGTAATCGAATGTTCTGACACATCGCTTCCAGCAATCAATCCCTTTTTTAGCGCCTTAAAGTTTTCCCGTGCCTCTTTTTTAACCTGCTCCCATAAATCCACATCAAAATCAGGCAGCCTTTCTAATCCGAATGAATCTCTGAATACCTGTGCCGGTATTTGGCAAACCATCATGAGTGCCTCGATTAAAAGAGTACCTGATCCGCACATGGGATCGTATAAAGGGACCTTCCCATCCCATTCAGACAGACGGATAATGGATGCGGCAACTGTCTCCTGCATTGGGGCGGATACGGATTCTTCTCTGTACCCACGTTTATGCAGTGCTCCGCCCGAGGCATCAATCGTCAGGGTTGCCCGGTTTTTATGAATATGGAGATTGATAATGATATAGGGGGCTTTTGCGTCTACACTCGGTCTTTTGTTGGTTCTGTCCCTGAAATAATCGGCTATAGCATCCTTGACCCGTAATCCTGCAAAATTAGAGTGAGTAATATCAGATTCAGATACATTGGCCACAATGGAAAATGTTTTTTTAGGGGTTAAAAATTCTTCCCACCTTACTTTTTTGGCAGCCTTATATAAATCATCCTTGTCATTGCATTCAAACGAAACAAGGGGAGCTAAAATCCTTGAAATAAGCCTGGAAAAATAATTGATCCTGTAAAAATTTTTTTTTGATGCTTTAAACCATATCCCTCTAAAAACTGGTTTTAAACCATAGGCACCCAGTTCTCTAAGTTCCTTTATGGCAATATCTTTTATACTTTCTGCTACCTGTGCAAAATACTGCGACTCTTTCTCATACAGATACTCAAGCTTTGCCTGTTTTCTTATCTTGCCTTTTCCTTTTTGAAGGATACTTTTCTTACCAATATTCACCTTTTTTTTCCTATTTTTAAAAGATTGGCGATATTGGCGTTTGCATCCAGCACAGGTTCAATTAAGGATGTTGAACAGGTCATTAAAGTAGATATGCCAGGCCCGTGTCCTGCCAGCAGACAATCTGAATGCACAACGATACCCATGCTGACAGCACCTTTTACAAATGCCCTGCCATAAGAATTATCATGGTCAAGCAATGCCACAAAATCACCAAATTTAAGGTTGTCTAGTTTATATTCCTTAACCGTTTCAGGATCACTGGTCATGACATCGTAATCTCCAGCGGCGACATGCGCTCTACCCAGTCCTGATCCCATGCACTGTGCCGGTACGATGGTTGTAACAGGTACTCTTAACCCCGTAGTTTTATTTTTTTTAATTTTCATTTTTTTTAAAAGGCCGGGATCAAGATTAAACAGTTTAATATCCGGAAAATCGATCAGTTTCAGGCCCTGCCCTTTGGTTCGAATCATTATTTTGTCATCATAGGTCAATTGTTTAAGCACCTTTTTAGGGAAATCCACCATTACATGTTCTGATCCGCCATGATGTCCGGTAACAATTCCTTTTTCACCTTTTGCATCCCCGGATACAAGAATCGCTTCATTACCGACACAGGAAAGAAGCTGAAGAGAAGTATTGGGAAACTCAAAGGGTTTTTCCGCATTTGCCGAGCAACTGACTCCGGGCTCGATATGATCTCCGGCAAGCCCGAAGGCAGAATCTCCCACCTGGATGTTTAAGGTGATACCCCCAATACTCGGTAGAATAAAGGGCTTGCCTTCATGATCCACCTTCCAGCCGGCTCCAATCCTGGGAGGGCCTGGTTTGCACTGCATGGATATTTCAACTATCCTGTCTTCATTGGTTTTTAACATCAATACCCTCCCATTTTAATGATTAAATTTTAGTGCCCAGTTTTAACAAAAAAGGAATGGCACAAAACCCGATTAATGCACTGACAATAAACATATTTTCAAGTCCTGCCATATCGCCTATTATTCCGGCAAGAACAACAGCAATAGACCTGGCGGCAAAAGAGATCATCATAAATAATCCATTGGCTGCCGATGGGTTTTGTGGGGCATTTTCCTGGATGATTGCCAGCATGACCGGGGTGGTTGAAAGAACTGTAAATCCTGTAATTGCCAGCATGATAATTTTTAAAGTACCGGTTGAGAAAACAAAGATCAAAATGGCAACCGGTGCCACCATCAACACCCAGAACAATACTCTCTGTCTTCCCAGCCAGTCACTGAACGTTCCAGCACTTAATACACCGGCCACACCAAATGCTTCGTATAAGGTTAGGGCCGCTCCTCCATACCAGAGGCTCCCGGTCTCTCTTTCCACAAAAACCGTGAGAAAAACGCCCATGGACGCATGCATAAAGGCTCGTGCCGACAGAATGCCGGACAGGGGAATCAATACGTGTTTGATTTCATGAAAGGACTCTTTTAAAGACCCTTTCTTTTTAATGGACGTCTTTTGTTCTTCTTTTTCAAGGGTAAAATAGAGCAGCACCGATGTTAAAGCGGCAAATCCCATAACAATATAAAAGTGATCCGCTCCCAGAAAGGATACGGCAGCTACAGCAAACATGGGTCCTACAGTCCTGGCAGATTCCCCTCCGGTCATAAAAATACTCATGCCACGCCCCTTTCTTAAGCCCGAGTACTTTGCAACCAGAACAGGTGAAGGAACATGATATAACGCAACACTGATGCCGGCAAAAAAGAGAAGCAAAAGCAGCATATAATAGGATGATGTGCTTAAAATAAGGCTCATGAATATGGCGGTAAATGTCGGAGCAAGAATAACCAGCCAGCGGGCCAGGCCCTTGTTGTCTGCAAACAGCCCGATAAAAGGGTTGAGCAGTGCAGGGATCTGCATCACAGTGGATAAAAGGCCTGCCTGGCTTAAGGTCAAAGATAGCTTTTCTATGATTAAGGGCAGCAATGGCGCAAGAAAGCTTGTATACACATCATGGATAAAATGGGAGAATGCAACAAGTGCAACCCTGCCGGTCTGGAATTTTTGAGTTTTCATCCCGGCATAAGTATCAAATTTATCTGAGAAAGTAAAAAGAATTATGCCGGGCAACATAAGCAATCACAAGTTAAATTTAAATGGATAGTTTTACACAAACCCGGTCGGTATGGATTGCGACTGACATGATTGAACGGTTTTTACTGCTCTAAAAAAACAGGGCGTTTGAATTGTCAGGTTGTAATAATAAGGGTTTGAAAGAAACCAACATGCTGGTATATTAAAACCATGTTAAATTTTCTGGATAAAATCCCATATTCAGTTTTTTATTTAAGGAGATCTTCCCATGTCTATAATTAATTTTCTTGAATTAAAGGAAAAGCTTGAGATCCAAAAGTATGTGAAACCCCAAACCCTTGATAAAAAAAACCATATCTTTTTTTCTGGTTCACCAAGAAAACATCCTTATGAACAAACCCGGATTATTCTCATTACTGATCCGCTTAGTGAGAATACGTTTTTTTATGAATTTAATATTGAAGATGTCGCCTTTGCTGAAGAACTTCCAAGCATATCCAATCTCAAAGGTGACTCCGTTTCCATGGTTCGCATCTGGGTTAAAAAAAGAAGTATTGGCCTCCAGTGTACACCATTTATTGTAGACACCTTAACCCGTTGATACGATGTTGTTATAATATATTAAAAAGGTAAACGGGTTTGAAACCAGAACCGTATAAACATTCTATCATAAATGCAGCACTGTGGATGATGGGAACCCTTGTCTCATTTATGGGTATGGCTGTGGGTGGACGGGAACTGTCGATGGAGCTTGATACCTTTCAGATATTATTTTTCCGCAGTTTGATTGGTTTGTTTATTTTAGTCCTGGTTCTGTCTAATAAAGGGTGGTACCTAATAAAAACCCGGCATTTTTCTTTGCATGTCTTGCGCAATATTTCCCATTTTGGTGGTCAGTTTGGCTGGTTTTACGGAATTGCTTATATCCCTTTGGCTGAAGTCTTTGCCATTGAGTTTACCCTGCCCGTGTGGACCGCTATTCTGGCTACCCTTATACTAAAAGAGCACATGACGCCACCTCGGTTTTTTGCTGTTGTTTTCGGGATAGTGGGCATGCTTATAATCCTAAGACCCGGTATGGGGGTTGTAAATCCAGTGTCACTCATTGTTCTGGCAAGTGCGATTTGTTACGGACTGTCACATACTTTGACTCGCAGAATCGCCGGGTTTGACCACCCGATAACAATTCTTTTCTATATGACCCTGATACAGCTTCCTATTGGCTTTTTCCTCTCCTTTAACAGCTGGGTTTCTGTTTCATTTTCCATGTGGCCCTGGTTAATAACCGTTGGTGTTACAGCATTAACTGGTCATTATTGCATGGCCAGGGCTCTGACAATCGCAGATGCAACTGTTGTGGTTCCACTGGATTTTTTAAGATTACCCTTGATAGCTGTGATAGGATACTTGTTTTACAATGAGGTGCTTGACCAGTTTGTACTGATTGGGGCTTTTATCATGCTGTTTGGTAACTTCCTCAATATAAGTGCAGAGCATAGAAAAGCAAAATCCTCATAATCATCTTATTTCTGGTTCTCATCAGGCGTGGCCCAAATAATATGTTCCTTGTTGACAAAGAGTGTGCGATGCCTTTGAGAGTTTTCTAATTCATCTTCGTATGTAGTGGCATTAAAGACAATCAGAAAGGACTCTCCATTTGTTCCTATGAGGTCAGACACACGGTCATGCCCTGGCTCCCGATTAATGTTTACCTGGCCGTTAATTCTGGTTCCATCAATAAGTTTAATGTGGATTGTACGAATATCCATTTCTTTTAGTTTTGACATTGATCACCTCCATGTTGATAATGAAAGAATAATTAAAAATTACTAAGGGCTGGGCCTGATGTCAACAGGAATGAAGGGAGATCCTGAAAAATCAGGCCAAAGTAAACAATTTTCAAAAAAAAATTGATATCTTGAAAAATTTTGATACTATACTGGAACAAGTGTAGTCATATGATTTTTTGTCTGTAATCTAAATAATATAAGGGTAACGCACATGGATAATTTTTCATACAAAGCAGTAATCGTTGAAGAGCCTGAAAAAAACAAGTTTATTCGTAAAATTAAAGATGCTTATATTGATGACCTGCCAAAAGGGGATATCCTTATTCGGGTTAACTATTCTTCCCTAAATTATAAAGATGCGCTTTCTGCCACGGGAAACCGGGGGGTTACAAGGCAATATCCCCATACTCCCGGGATTGATGCCGCCGGTATTGTTGAAGAAAGCTGTGTTGATACAATTAAAAAAGGAGAAAAGGTCATTGTTACCAGCTATGATCTAGGCATGAACACAAAAGGCGGTTTTGGGCAATATATCCGTGTGCCTGAAGAATGGGTGGTTAAACTACCGGAAGGGCTTGACTTAAAACAGAGCATGATATTCGGAACTGCCGGGTTTACTGCCGGTATGTCAATTTTCAAACTTATCCAAACCATCCGACCCGACCATGGAGATATCCTTGTCACCGGTGCCACAGGCGGCGTGGGAAGCCTTGCTGCAGGGGTCTTGTCTCACCTTGGATATTCGGTAACAGCGGTCTCCGGGAAAGCAGATACCACATTGCTGAATAACCTGGGCGTCAAGACCATCATCTCCAGAGATGAATTTCTTGAAAATATAAAACCGCCCATTTTAAAAGAACAATGGGCGGGTGTCATTGATACTGTGGGAGGAGACATTCTGGCGACAGCCATAAAATCAACAAAACAGGATGGGATCGTAACCTGCTGCGGCAATGTCGCGTCTCCGGACCTGCCCATTAATGTATTTCCCTTTATCCTCAGGGGGGTATCCCTTCTCGGGATAGATTCCCAGCATTGTCCCATGGCATTTCGGTCAAAAGTATGGGAAAATCTGGCCCGGGACTGGAAATTTGATTATCTTGATAACATCTATGATGAAATTTTCCTTGACCAGTTAGAAGATAAAATTGATCTAATATTAAAAGGTGAACTAAAGGGCAGAACTGTGGTAAATCTAAGTTAAATCTTTATTTTATCTTGACAATACCGGCAAATTAACCTTTAATTTTTAATGAAATTTTCGTTCCAATAATAAAATCTAAAAAGGAGGATATTATGACAACCCCAGCACATTGCCCAGGTTTTGAACAATTTAAAAATTTACAATCTTTTTCATGCAAATGCCCCAAATGTGGCGCGTCAAAGGAAATTTTTTCAGATGAATTTGAAAAAACCCATAAATGCGACAAATGCGGAGAAGAGATAGATTTTACCTCCTGCACCTATGATGCAGGTTAGTAAATCTAACATTATCAACTGATAACATCCCGGGTTTTCATCCTTGAGCACACCCTTTTTTTGTTCAAATGAATGAAACCCGGGATATTTGTTGTAATCCTTAGTTGTTTCAACATTATCTTGAGAAAAAAATGATTAAATATAGTTTTTTTATTGTTGCAACTCTTGTCCTTTTATCGCTGTTTTCATGCAGTACCAAGCAAACCCTTACTATCTAATATGACC
>Ga0164311_10001242_pt1 | contig 12296 bp, 9 predicted proteins | sample GuaBasSedimGuay2_FD_121796 | JGI IMG/M metagenome (GOLD analysis project Ga0164311, IMG submission 121796) | Subseafloor sediment microbial communities from Guaymas Basin, Gulf of California, Mexico - Guay2, Core 4569-9, 9-12 cm | ecosystem: Environmental > Aquatic > Marine > Hydrothermal vents...
GTAAAACAGGCAATAAAAGAAGGAACCCTATGGGAACTCGTAGATGAGCGCTCACGATCTCATCCAAAAATGTTCACTGCTTATAAGAGGTTGCTTGAGTATAGAGATTACCTAGAAGAGAACGAGCCGGTTACAAAGGCTTCGGCATTTTTCAAGGTTAGTGAAGAAATCATGAGAACTCCCGTAGTTCTAAGGGCAAAAGAGCGGGCTGAAAAAGTCAAGAAGAAGTTCTCCGAGGTTATTAATCATCCGATCTTTGGAGAGATCCCGAAATATCTAAGCTTAACGTTCCCCTTTGCCCAGAGCGAGGGAGAGGAGGACTTCACAATAGAGAGGCCTTCAAAGGAAGAGGCAAAGTCCTATGTCCAAGCTGTTGCTGAGTATCAGTTTGGTGAAGGAGCTAGTGAGGCCTTTAAAGATGTTTTCGTTGAGTTATCAAGGAAAACGGGCATGCTAAGGCAAATAAAAGCCGGCAGCAAGCACGTAGCGACCTTTAGGGCGGAAGATGGTCTTTTGACTCTTGGGATCGAGGGGGCTAAGAGGCTCCACAAGATTCTGCCGTATCCAAAGATGAGGGTTGTGGTAAATGAAGACGCAGAGCCTTTTGCAAGAAAGGGGAAGAATGTTTTCGCAAAATTTGTAATTGATGCTGATGAAAACATAAGGCCATATGATGAAGTTTTGGTGGTGAATAAAGACGATGAACTTTTGGCAACTGGTCAGACCTTGTTGAACGGCAGAGAGCTTAAGATATTCAAGCAGGGGTTGGCAGTAAAGGTTAGAAGGGGAATTAAGTGATCATTCGAGTGGGGACCTTCCATATTTTACAAACACTCTCAGTCCCTTGTTTTTCCTCTTTAGGTAGTTCATGAGAGCCTCAAGTTCTGCCTTAAACATCTTCTGCTCAATTTTAACCCCCTCGTGGGCTCTCTGGAGGGGCCTTATGTAGCCGTTGCTTTCGTGCCACAGCAATTTTGCTATTAACTCATTATTGATTGAGATGTTGGATTGTAGGAGGTATATTACCCCTCCTTTCATTGTCCTTATATAGGCCGATGGGATTCCCATCTCTATAAATCTTTGGATGGTGGGGAAGTATTTTCTCAGAACTTTAGGCAAGCGATGGGCTATCTTTTTCTTTTCTTCAGCAATTTCTGGATCATAGATTACGCAGTATCCAGGGGTTTCCTCCCCATAAACTCTAAGTAAATATGCATCGATGAAGGGCACATCAAGAAGGCTTACGCCGAGCTTTGATGTGATTTTTCTGTTGTAGAAGCTCTTTGCGAGGTATATCAATTCTCTTTGGAGAAGCTTTTCGAGGGAATGAAGATACTCTAAATATCCTAAGACAACGTGGATTGTATTTTTTGCCTCTTCAAGAGTTAAAGTTCTTGGCTCACTATATTCCTCCAGCTCTTCGGCGATTTTTATTATCTCACTCCTTGGAACCTCAGCTTTCAGGGCATCCCTCAGCCTCTTCAACGCACCATCGTAGTTTACAATCTCTTTACCTTCCATTGCCTTGTAGAACTCCGAGTACTCTTCTATAACCTCGTCTGTAAGTATGACTCCACTGTAAAGCTCCCTTTCATTATTAAGGCGTTTTTCTAAGTTGAGATAGTGGTCATCGAGCCTTTCAATGAAGTCTTTAATGAGTTCTTCCACATCATCTTTCCTTAACGTATCGAGCAGGGTTGTTATGCCCTTAACGCTCTCAGGATAAACGGGAGGTCTTGTTAATGATCCCGTGAGCGTTCCATCCATCAGAATCATGTGCTCCTCATTCCCAATCAATGCTCCAAGCTTGTTTTCGAGTGTCTCCATCTGAAGTCTTATAATCTGATCAGAGATTCCATGATTGTAGGTCATGGCATTTGTATAAACTAAGCGAGCGCTCCTACCATTTCCAAAAGCAAAAGAGGATACAGTGTAGATTATTGTCCCGCTCAGCCTTGCCTTTCCTTGACTCCCATCAACTGCGTAAGCTTTGCTCTCCTTTTTTTCCGGGAGAGGTTTCCACTCTATCTTGCCCTTTAAAGCTCTTTCTGCATCTTTGAGTTCATTTGTGAGCATCTTGAGGATTTTATCCGCTTGATCTTTAGAAATAAGGCGGTACATTTAGCCCACCTCGACTTCCTCTACTCTTGAAACACCGTTTTCAAGCCTGACCCTCACAACCCTATCTGCAGCATCCTTGAGCTCCTCATCGTGAGATACTATTATCACCTGTGGGATTCTCCTTAGATAGCGCTCCATGATATCAACGAGTCTCCTCCTTCTTTCCTCATCAAGATAAGGTGTTGGCTCATCCATTATTAGGAGAGGTATCTCTCCCGCAAGATAGAGAGACAATGCAAGCCTAAATGCCAGACCAAGGGCTATTCTCTCACCACCGCTGAGAAATGATAAATCTCTCTCCTTCCCGTCGTATATAACCCCAAGGACAACTTTATTTTCCTTAGCCTTCACGGTTATTCCGGAATACTTCTCTTCCGTAAGCTCTTCGAATATCTCGCTTGCATATTCACCAACTTTTGCCAGTGCATCTTCCTTAAGGATGTTCTTAAATCTCCTGACCTTTTCTCTGAGCTCTTGAACTCTCTCCCTGGCTTTTCTTAGTTCTTCAAGTTCTTTTTTCTTGTTTTTGACGTTGTCTCTTTCTTTTTGAAGGCTCTCTAGGGTCTTGCTCAGTTCCTCCTTTCTTTTTTCTAGATTCTTGAGCTCTGTTTCTGCCCTTGTTAAGGCTTCTCTCTTCTCAACGTGCTCCTTTTTGAGCTTTTCGTGTTCTTCTTTGCTGTACTCTTTCTCGAGCTTTGCAAGTGTTTCCATCAACAAGGATAACTGTTCTTCAAGTTGTTTTCTTTGAGATTCGAGGTTTCTTAACTCTTTTTCCTCTTCATGGAGGCGCTTTTTCTCTTTCTCAAGTTCACCCTTAACATCCAAGAGCCCCAGATATTCTTCATAGAGGGGCCTTAGCTTTTCAAGCTCTGCCTTAAGACTGTCCTCGCTTTCAAACCCAAGTTCTTTGAATTTTTCCTCGTATTTCTGAAGCTCTTTTCTGGCGTTTTCCATTTTCTTTTCTATGTTTTTCTTCATTTCTTCTAACATCGGCTTCTTCTTGAGCTCCTCTAAAATGCTCTTAAGCTTGCCCTCAAGCCGATTTTTCTCTTCTGAGAGCTTTTCATATTTCCCAGCTTTTTCTTCAAGTTCCTTCAGGTTGAATTGGGTCAATTTTTCTTCGTTTTCCTTTATCTGCTTTAGAACTTCTTCGTTTGCTATTACAGTGCTTTCCTTTTTTAGAATGCTCTCAATTTTTTTAAGCTCTGTTCTAAGGTCTCTTTCCTCTTTTTCGAGTTCTTTTAGCTTTGTTTTATACTTCTCAATTTCCATTCTGTAGCTTTTGATAAGCTCTTCTCTGTGTTCATCCGTAAGATCAGAACCGCAGACGGGACATTTTCCTTTGGCCTTCATAAGCTCTGAGATTGCTTTGTCTTTCTCTCCAGAAAGGCTCCTGAGTTCTCCTTTCTCCTCTCCAATCTTTTCAAGCTTCTCACGGATTTCTTCTTTTCTTTTCTTTGCTTTTTCTATTTCATTCTTGAGGGCATTAATATCTCCTTCACTGAGGGTTAATCTCTTCCTGAGGGATTCTATTGTTCTCTTGATTCTCATGGCTTCTTCATACTCTTCTGCATGTTGCTTTAGGCCTTCAAGAGTTTCCGCCATTTCTTCTACTTTCTCTCTAATTTCCTTCAGCTCTTCTTCCTTCTGTATGAGTTCTTTAATTCTCTCCTCTATTTGGGAGAGCTTTCCCTCGTAGCCTTTAAGCTCTTTTTCAATCCTGGATTTTACTTCACTGTACTCTTTCTGGAACTTTTCGAGCCCTTTATACCTCTCTGCTTCAGGCTTAACCTTTTCAAGCCTTTCAGACTTCCTTTCCAGCTCTTGTATCTTTACCCTTCTTTCGTTTATTGAGCTGACGAGGGAGTTTATCCTCGTCCTTACCCCTTCGAGGTTCTTTTCAATTCTGCTTTTCTCCTCTTTTGCTTTGTTAAGCTTCTCCACTAGCTCCTCAAGTTCAGAGAGTCTCTTTTCTGTTCTTTCAGCTTCTTTTCTCAGCTTTGGAATCTTTGGTGTAAGCTCGTTTACTTGTTTAATGGTTTCGCTTAGGCTTTTTCGGGTTTCCTCTATCATCTCATCTATGTTCTTCATTGCTGTAAGATATTCCTCAATTGCATTTATCTTTGAATCTATGGCCTTTCTAACCTCAAGAAGGTTATTGTAGGCATTTTCATATCTATCCAATCCCAGAACTTTTCTGACGACTTTCTCCCTGCTTTCATCACTCTCTAAGATCGCGTCAATCTCTCCCTGTCTTATGTATATTGCGTTCACAAAGATGTCGTAGGGGATTACTTTTTCCATCCATCTTCTCACGTATTGCTGACCTGCTTCGGTTGCATAATGCCAGCTGTTACTCTCTTGGTACTTAACGAAAGCTATGCCTCTGGTTATGTTTCTGTGGAGCTGGTACTTCACATTGTCCTTTTCAAAAAATATTGTTATCTCGGTGCTTTTCCCATTTACCCTTAGGATGTCTTCCTTTTTGAGGTCTTTGGGCTTTGTAGGCCAATAAAAACCTACAAGTATTGCGTCGAGAAGGGAGCTTTTTCCAGAACCATTTTGCCCTATTATCAGGTTTATTCCAGGTGTAAAAGTTACCTTCGTGAATTCATGTGAGCGGAAATCCCTTACAATTATCTTTTCAATCATCATTCTCTCTCACCCTTTCAGCCATGATAATAAATCGGATTTTTTCTTTGGTTGCGGTTTCTGAGCTTTCTTACTTTCCTTTTTGGTCTTGGGTTTAGATTCTTCTTTTTTCGGCTTATGAATCTCTTCTCTTTTGCTCTCCTCTCTTGGAGGAGAACCTTTTAGAAGAAGCTCTATAACTTCTTCGAACGCTTCAAATTCCTTCTCACCTACGAGTTCGAGTATTTTGAGCTCTAAAGGATTAAAGAAGTCCTTCGCATTTGCCGTGCTTCCAGTTCTTATGGAAGGCCTTTTGAACTTCGTTCTTATGTGGAGATACTTAACACTGAAGATTTCGTGGAGAAAAGATACATCAAAGGGCTTTTCCCATTCGATATCCACCCTCACAAAGGCCTCTTCCGGGATTTTTGTGCTTAGCTTTTTAAGCTCCTTTTTTGCGGAGACCTCGTCAGCTTTAATCTTAATATCGTAAAAGGGTCTAACGTCGAGCTTTACAAATCTTGGTTTAAAATCCTCCACTATCAGGAAGCCCTTCTCCTCTCCAGCTTGCGGAATAAATGTATCTCCTTTCCACCTGTATCTCATCTCGTAATCTCCAAAGTCCCATCTCTCCAGAGAGCCGGGATAGGCGACAACACCCAGTCCCTTATTGCTTTGCCACCTTTTGTGTATATGCCCCATTGCGTAGTAAAGAAAGCCATCTGGCAGGTCTTCTAGGGTTATCTCGAAGTAATCTCTCTGTGTTTCCAGTTTTAGGCTCTCCATCATCTCCTTTATCCCCTGATGGAGCATAAGTATCGCATCTCCGCTTGGTCTAAAGTAATCACTCAGCCTGTTCCTCTCGAACCATGCGGCACTCATAAACTTCATTCCATAAATCTCAAGGCTCTTATTACCTTTTTCAAAAACCCCTTTGGTGATTAGCTTTCCATTAACTTTCTCTGTGGTCTGATACTTGTTTTCCTTTTTTTCCTCGCTGAATCCAAGAACATGCATTAGCCCTAAAGACTCTAAAAGATTATAAGCGGAGATCCTCTTTTGGGTTCTGTCGTGATTTCCTTCAATCGCAAAAACAGGAATGCCTTCTTTTTTTGGAATAGAAAGTATGTCTATAACTTCTTTTATCGTCTGGGGACTTGGATTGCTCCGATGAAAGAGGTCTCCAGCAATTAGTATAAAATCAACTTTTTCTTCAATAGCCTTTTTTATTGCAGTCTCAAAGGCTTTTTTAAACTCTTCAGCCCTATAGGGCAGTCTGTACTGCTCAAACCCGAGATGTACATCAGCAATATGGGCAAACTTAAAGGTCATATTCTATCCCCTCGTCCTCATAGACTCGCTGGATTTCCTTTTCTTTCTCTTCCTCTTCGAATCTTTTACGCCACCTTGATACAATCCCTATATCTTCTCCACCGTAGTCTCCACCCTTTTCTTTAAAGTTGTATATCTTCACCAGTGCTGGAAGAGCTATTGCTTGGCCAACTATTACAGCTTCTCCCTTTCCAAGGGAGGCAATATCAGCTAATAAGTCAGAACTCAGTTGTTCACTCGCTTTTAGGACGTAATCCTGGTCTTTTGGATTTGCTATCTTCAGGATTATCTTAGTGTTTGTCTGGCTTAAGACGTCTTCATTGAGCTTGTTTGGTCTCTGGGATACTATTCCCAACCCAACTCCGAATTTTCTCCCCTCTCTCGCAATCCTGCTCAAAATTCTCACAGCATCGTTGTGTTCTCCCTGTGGGGCAAAGATGTGTGCCTCTTCTACTATCATGAGTATTGGCTCAGCAAGTGCTTTGCTTTTGTTCTCAATGCTCTTCATGATATTTCTAAGCTCTTTAATCTCCTCTTCAAGTTTTGATGTTTTTGCCGCTTTGCTTTCTCTGAGCTCGTCCTCTATGCGTTCGAGCTTCTTTCTGGCTTTTTCATAGTCTACCCTTGCTTCGAATATCCCTTGGAGAAGTTTTCCAGCAATGATCTTCATTTGCCCTTCATCTAAAGGCCCGAGATCAATGATATTCGCCTTCCCTTGCTCTATTTGGGATATGAGATCCTCACTCGTCAGTAAGCTTCCGTAGTTCCTTAAAAATCTTCTAATCCTTAAAACAACCCCCCTTAATGTTTCTACTCTATCTGACTTGAGCTCTTCTGTGAAGTAGCTTTTCTTCCCTTCATCCCAGTATCGTGCTTCTTTGTTCCTTATCCAGTCGTTTATTGTTCCCATAAGCTTTTCAATGAGTTCTCTTCCGCCCAAGTTTGGATTTTCATGTTTGATAGTTTCCCAAGCCTTAGCTAGGAACTCCCTCTGTATGGTGGCGTTTTTTGCAACTTCTATCAGATCCGCTAGCTCCTCACTATCCATCTCCTCGGGCCTTATCTTGGCCTCTATTATCTTGACGTACTTTTTTCCTGTGTCAGGAAGCTTTAGCTTTACGTAATCTCCATGGGGATCTAAGACAACCACTGTTCCTCTGAGCTTTTCAATGATCTGACTTATCATCACAGCAACGGTATTTGATTTACCCGCTCCCGTAACAGCTAAAACAGCAAAATGTCTCGATACAAGCTCGTCGGCGTTCAAATAAATTGGCACGCTCTCTCTTAGAAGAAGAGTTCCAACCTCTATATACCCCTCTCCGGAGTTGTATATTGCCTTAAGGACATCATCACTTAGCTTATAAACCGTCCTCCCATTGGGAATCGGGGCTCTGTTTGGTAGAACTTCAACCTTTTTGCCGTTAAAGCTGAGCTTGCCCAGCACTCTTACACTGGCAATTACTTCTTCATTGTCCTCAATGCTCTCTCCATACTGCTCTAAATCGAGCTGAAGAGCTTGATATGTGCTTTTTCCACTTATGAGAAGCCAGTTTATGTTTTGAAGTTTTCTGATGGTGCCAATAACCCATTCCCCATTTCTGTTCTGAGCAACGACGAACTCTCCAAACTGTAAATTTACATCTGGATGAGCGGAAAAATCGTATCCTATAACACTCGCCTCACCTTTGACTATACCAACAGCATCTTCCGTTATCTTCATTGTATCACCTTCGTTTAATCAATTAACTTCAAGCTGGTTATAAACTTAATCTTGATCTTCTTTGGTATGGAAAGAAAAGCATGGATAGGAGATCAGACAGGAATCCGATCATCATCTTGCCCTCAGGATCGGAAGCGCTCATCACTTCCTTTTTAATATCTTCTTCTCTTCTTTTAAAATTTTCCAAAGGCTATTTAGTCCTCGGGTATGATCACTCTTGGTGATACAAATGCGAGCTGGGGGCTCTCTTTTGAGCCATTTTCTTTTAAAATCAATAAAGATTAAAAACTATCGAGGCGAATATTTCAATATGAGCCTGTCTTCGAGAGATATTCCATTTCCAAAAAAGATCCCCCTGAGCCTTATTACTATTAGACCTGCTACCCTCTTTGACTTAAGTGAGGTCATGCGCATTGAAAGACAGTCATTTAGAGAGCAGTATCCAAGAGGCTTGTTTTTGACGTTTCTTGAGGCAAATCCAGAGACCTTTCTTGTGGCCGAATACAATGGAAGGATAGTAGGGTATGTGATGGGTTATCTAAGGCCCGACATGGAGGGACATGTAATGAGCATTGCAGTCGATCCCCTTTATAGGGGAAACGGAATAGGCAAGGCTCTTATGGAGGTTGTTATAGACAGGTTAATAAAACGTGGTGCTAGGTATATAGGACTTGAAGTTAGAGTCAGCAATGAGAGAGCGATAAAGCTCTACGAAAAGCTGGGCTTTAAGAAGATGAAAATCATAAAAGGCTACTACTCCGATGGTGAAGACGCCTACTATATGGTCCTCACACCAGATGCCTGGGGTGGCAAGAGTTGAGTGAGTTTAAATTTTATCTGAGTGGGGATAGGGTTTTCAGCACAATGGAAAGTGCGATAAACAAGCTCTACAACAAGAGGCATTATGGGGAAGTTGTAAACGGGAAGCTTTTCCTATCCTTGGTTGAAGCTGCTTACCTTTTGAACAAAGGCTGGATCAAAGTATTTGACAATGAGAGAGAGCTCAGCGTTGAGGAGCTTTTTGAAATTGGAAGAAAAAAAGATGAGCAGTTCGACTTAAAGTTTTTGGTTTACAAGGATCTTAGGGATAGGGGATATACAGTAAAGACAGCCCTTAAATACGGCTCCCACTTTAGGGTGTATCGCAAAGGAATGGAGGAGCATGCCGATTGGTTGATCTGGGTAGTTAGTGAGTCTCAAAAGCTGTATCCAAACGATTTAACCGCTAGAGTTAGGGTTGCTCATGGAGTTAGAAAAAAGATGGTTTTAGCAGTAGTTGATGAGGACAATGATGTTGTTTATTATCACATAGGCAGAATAAAATTCTAGAAAAGTAGAAAGAGTCACTTGAGAAAGCCTGTTTTCTTTCCGAGGTCCTCGAAGGCATCGATTACATACTGCAGGTCTTCCTTGGTGTGAGCTGCGGAAGGTTCTAATCTTATTCTTGCCGTACCGAGGGGAACGGTTGGATAGACGATTGCTTGGGCAAAAATATTGTACTCATCGTAAAGTCTTCTTGAGAACTCTTGGGCTAGCTTTTCATCATAGAGCATTACCGGTGTAATCGGGTGCTTGGTGTTTCCTAAATCATAACCGAGGTCTCTAAGCCCCTTTTGGAGGAAGTGCGTGTTGTCCCAAAGCTTCTTAACGAGTTCATCACTGTGCTGGAGTATTTCAACAGCCGCAATGGCAGCTGCAACATCGGGCGGATTGAGAGCAGAGGAGAACAGGAATGGTCTTCCCCTCTGTTTTAGATATTCTATCGCCTCTTCCGGCCCTGCGACATAACCTCCAATGACACCAAACGCCTTGCTTAAGGTTCCCATTTCGAAATCTACCCTATCATGCAGCTTGAAGTGATCTACTATACCCCTTCCATGTTCCCCTAAAACGCCCTCACCATGAGCGTCATCAACATACACCATTGCATCATATTGCTCTGCCAGCTCAACGATCTCTGGGAGTGGGGCAAGGTCTCCGTCCATACTAAATACGCCGTCTGTGACAATGAGCTTCTTTTTCTTGTCTTTGACTTCTTCAAGCTTCTTCTTGAGATCCTCCATGTCGAGGTGCTTGTAAATAACTTTTGGCGCACCGCTCAAGCGCATACCGTCAATGATGCTTGCGTGATTTAATTCTTCACTGACAAAAACCCCATCTTCACCCTTCTTTATGAGGGCGCTTATTGCCCCGAGATTTGCGTTGTAACCGCTTTGGAAGAGAATAGCAGCTTCCCTTTTCTTAAACTTTGCAAGCTTCTCCTCAAGCTCCACGTGAAGCTCCATTGTTCCAGCTATAGTTCTAACGGCCCCGGCTCCAACACCGTAGTCGAGAATCGCCCTTATCGCGGCTTCCTTAATTTTTGGATGCGCTGCCAAACCAAGATAGTTGTTAGAGCACATGTTTAGAACTTTCTTTCCGTCAACGATTACCCAAGGGCCTTGAGAACTTTGGAGAACTCTAATCTTAACATAAAGTCCTTTTTCTTTGAGCTCATTAAGTTCTTCGGTAATCCAGTCAAGCTTTGCCATAGGCACCACCAAGTAGAATATTCACATCTCTCATCTATAAAAGTTTTTCATGGCATCTTCAGCAATCAGTGGGTACATAATATAACAACAAAACACAACAATTAAAACCTAGTTATATATTTTTACTTTGCTATAAATTTACGTCATTTAACCGTAAAATTTATATATTTTGGCTGTTCTAAATTATTTAATGATAATTATTGTTAGGGGTGGAGCAATGTCTCACAAACGAAAAGTCGTTGGAATATTAATGTTTTTGTTGGTTTTTCTAGTTGGTGTTCAATTGGTCATAGCAGAAAAGACAATAGTGGAGCCTAATGAAGGAGATATTATACCAGGCCCTTTTGAAGAATGGCGAGTAGAGTATGTGTATTTGTACACAATAAACTACGGTCCTTGGGAAGAGATAGTGACTCATTATTGCTATAGCCAGCCCACTTGTTATGTAGAACGTACAGTTTCTCATTGTAGCCCGACTGCTCTTTGGGGTTCTGTAAAAGCGCCCGTTTCATCGATAGAAACAGAGTTGGGATTCTCAATAGGGGTTGAGGATTGTGAAGAGGTCACATGTGGAGCAACCTGTTATTATGGGCAAGCAGTTACACTTTATTGGAGATATAAGCAACCCATCTACAGAGTAGTTCAGAGAAAGTATATTATAGATTCATGGGGGAGAGAATACCCCACAGATGACTATGCTTACGCATACGCTCGAGAAGAAGAGACACCCGAGTGCAAGAGCGTAAGCAACTATATCTGAAAATATGGGGGATCTGAATGATAGAAAAATTAAGAGAGAACTTTTATTTAATCCTTGTGTCATTTGTTGCTTTTGTTTTATTCTTTTCTGTTTCACTTGGAATTTACGTTGATAAAATATCCAAAAACGACCTTCAAGATAAATTCATCAGTGAAAGAGTAGCTTACGTTTATGCATCTCCAAATGAGAGTATAGAAGCAACTATTTTCTGGTGCCCTCCCTCTTTAGAAAAAAATGTTAGTATAACCATTTCCACCCCTCTAGGCTTACTGGTTCAATACAAAGGGGAAAAGTTGCAAAGGTCATTTAGAGGGTATTTTAGCATGATTGTACCAGTGAAGTTTTTGAGCCTTGACTTTGGAAGCTATGAGTTTGAGAATTTAAACTCCTACATTTATGTTACAACTCCAACTAAAACAAAGAAGTTTACCCTCTCTTTAGGAAATTGGACTATTGAAACTTCTAAGGAAATTGCCCTAAAATTGATTATTACGGAAAGCAACAGATATGCTATTACATTTGTAAACGACTCTAAACTGGTAAAATATGAGATAGGACTTTTTAATCCAACTAACGACACTATTTACGTAATAAACTTCTCTTATGTTCTGTACCCACAGACTCTGGAAACTCTAGCGATAGCGTGTTACAATGCAACGTCCATTTTAGACTTACCAAAAATAGAAAAAGTAGAGGATGTATCAAAAATTCCAAAAGAAAGTCTTGTTTCCTCTACTACTGGATGTCAGATACCACCACGAGAAAAAAGATACATTGTCATGTACATTAAAGTTGATCCCACAGTTAAAATGCTCTTATTAAGACCAAAAATAGTGTATAAGTTGAACAATAATACTTTTTTCATGCCTGGGGCAACGATGGAATTTGTTAGGATAACAGAAAGGTGTGCAGATTAGTAGTCTTCCAATTTAAGAAGAGCTTGCTTTTTACCCTAAACTTTTGAGATGTCAAGCTTCTATGTATTGATGGTTGGGATATATGAAAACTCCAAAGAGTTTAAATATTCTGGTGATTATAAAGGATTTAGGTCACGATAATAGGTGGTTGCAATGGCTGAGGAAGCAAAAGAGGTTAAGGAAGTTAAAATTCTTGAAAAACCGTGGGTTGAGAAGTATAGACCCGAGAGGCTTAGTGAGATCGTAGGGCAGGATCACATAGTAAAGAGACTTAAGCATTA
>Ga0164311_10001243_pt1 | contig 12296 bp, 9 predicted proteins | sample GuaBasSedimGuay2_FD_121796 | JGI IMG/M metagenome (GOLD analysis project Ga0164311, IMG submission 121796) | Subseafloor sediment microbial communities from Guaymas Basin, Gulf of California, Mexico - Guay2, Core 4569-9, 9-12 cm | ecosystem: Environmental > Aquatic > Marine > Hydrothermal vents...
CTATCGAGAATAACTTAACTTCGGCAGGCAGTTCTAGATTCGGAGTTTTATTACTGAACGGCTCTCCGCCCACATATAATGTCAGTTCATCTAGGAAAAAGTCTTGGCCGATAAGCTCTATGAGCTTATTGCCAGCATTAGGACCATAGCAAGCGAGAGGTTTACCAAGTTTAATGACATTTATTATGAATCTTTTATATTTCACCCCTATAGATCTAGTCCAGTCTGAATCTATTAGGACTATATCGGCCCATTCTATTCCGTTTTTACTCGGTTTGCTGGTTATTTTTACATTTAACCCTATTTTCTGCAGTACGTTTTCAGTTTTGCTAGCTCTATCACTTGAGCCGATTACGTAGATGTTCACGGGTTTCTTCCATCTGATGTGTTGAATCAAAATAGCGCTACCATCATATTGAAGCTCGATATTATAACGCGGGCATTTAGTAAACGAATTGTTGAAATAGTAACTAAAAGCTAGCGAAGTTGTGAGAGTTAATACCAAAATAGCGGATAAGATGATGGCTTTATTTATGTTATAATTACTGATTTCACTATTTTTCATTGAATTTATTATAATTGTAAGGTATCTATAAACGTTATCGCAGAGAAATGCTATAAGTGTTGGAATACGCTAGGATTCTGCCCAATAGGACTGTGATCTATGATTATGACGGGTTTAAGGTTTATCTGCGGCTGGTTAGTTAAATGGTATTCATCATTATGTCAGATTTGGTACCCTTCAGCACGGTTTGCTCAGTGTTTTTAATAATGCAATAGTTACTTTAAAACCTTTAGCTTGGTTAGGTCTTTCTTTAAGACTTGGAGGACTTCTTGATAGTCTATTAATCCTTCTTCGATTTTATCCATGGTTCGTAGGAGTTCTCGCGTTCTATCCTCCGAGACAAGTTCTGGGAAGTTTTGGGATAGGAAGTCATATACTTTCATGCCTCTTTTTAGGGGGATTAGATAGCCTCTTTTACCTATGCTTATAACGTATCTGCGTTTAAGTAGCGTGGATATTGTTTTGGCGTAGGTGGAGGGCCTGCCTAAGCCTCGCTCTTTCATCAGTGATATGGTATCTCCTTGAGTTAGGATTTTTATCTTCGATGATTTTATGTATTTAATTTCGCTGATTGTCAGCTTTTCTGAATCTATTTCCTTGAAAACGGGTTTTCTCGTTACTAGCGTGAAACCAGGCTCCTTGATACCTGTGCATATCGCTAGGTCGACCGTATAGGAGTCTATCTTAAACGAGTATAGAGTTTTTATGATTTTTGCCGCTTTCATTTGGCTGGCTATAAACCTGTTAAAGATAAGGTTGTATAGGGCGTAGTGGTCCCGCGTTAGCTTGCGGGGCAATCTTAAAACTCCTATGGCTATTAACTTGGCTAAATCTTGAATATCGAGAGGTCTGGTAGGCCTTATGCATTCATGTGCTCCTTGACCTCCTGTCGCCCAGCTTCTGCCTTGGTAGAACTCTGCTCCAAATTTCTCAGATATATATTTCCTGGCTATGGATATCCCGAGAGGGGATACTCTAATGCTGTCAGTTCTATGGTATGTGATTAATCCCATTTCGAATAGTTCTTGAGCAATTCTCATAGTTTTATCAGTTGACATTCCGAGAGCTGCCGCCGCGTCTTTTAACATAGAATCCGTCGAGTAGGGAGGTGGGGGATTTACTTCTTCAATTCTCTTGTCTTTAGCTTCTACCTCTACTTCTTTATCCGCTAATTCTTTTATCTTTCTCCTGGCCTCCCAGCCATTCTCTACGTTTAAGTCGAAATTGAGGTATATTCCGTTGTTTAATTTTGCTTGTGCGATATAGATTTTGCTTTTCTGTTTTCCGATATACTTCTCGATTATCCACCCTAGTACTGGAGTTTGAACTCTGCCCGCCGATAAGGATTTCAGGTCAAATTCTTTCTGTACGATCACGCTTAGGCCGAACCCTATCCATCTATCTTCTATCCGCCGTACTACTTGAGCTTTGACGAGGTTTTCGTTTATTTCTCTAGGATTTTTAAGAGCTTCGTTTATTGCTCTCAGAGTGACTTCGTGGAATTCTATTCGACGTATTTTCTCGGCGTACGGTTTTAAAGCTAAGGCAACATCCCAGGCTATTTTCTCTCCTTCAGAATCAGGATCGGTTCCTATGAGAACTTCGTCTACTTCGAAAGCTAGATTCCTAAGCGCTTTGATAACATCTACAGCATCTCGAAAAGCTTTCGATCCACACTTGGGACAACTGTCTACGTCATCCACGAAAGTTTCTCTACACTTTAAACATTTTTTAATAGTCGAGTACACCGGCACTATCCTGTTATTCTCTACTCGAATCCCGAAAATACCCTCATCTGTGACTAAATCAAATAGATGGCCTCCTGTGGCCGTTATCTGAATTATCCTATCTCCGGCGTTAATCTCGTAGACTAACAGGTTTTCAATTGTTCTCTTAGCCGGTACGCCGTAGAATCTGGATATGGTTCTCGCCTTGTTCGGAGACTCCACTATTAAAAGGACTGTTTTCACCGGATCTTTCAGAATTCTGGCGGCTTTGCCCTCAATAATTAACTTTATTAATTCTCTTTCTCTAGAAATTTCCTCGATCAGATTGTCTAAGTCTACTTCACTGATGTTCTTCCACTCGAAATCGTTTAACCTGTTGGCTAGTTCCTCTTTAAGTTGTTTAAATGCTTTATCATCGTCTACTACCGTTATCGCTAACCCCTTAGATACTCCTCCACTGTACAGCCTTGAAGTTCTTCCGGAACCTTGTATGTACGCGATAGGATCTGCTAAGACGAACCATATGCCTCTATCATCAATCGTTATTTTAAGAGAAGCCTCACTTTTTATCTTCTCGACAACTTCTCTATTCGAAAGTATCTTGTTTAGGAAATTGTAGATGGATGTTATAACATTTTGAGCATATCCTTCAAATCCTACTAATTTCTTGCCTGTTTTTATGGCGTCGATTATCCTATCCAAACTCTCTTTGTAAAGCATCACTATATTTCTCAGCTTGACTATGTGTCTATCACATTCGTACCTAGTTCTCCTGTCTAGGAAATCTCTTAGGTTCGCTAGTAATATTATCATACGTGAAGGTTTAAAATCGTCAATGTTTAGCGATATCCTGAACTTGGGGACTCCCGCGAAGATAACGTATTTTATGACGTGTGGGAGGTCTATGCCGCGCGTTAAAGGCGATCGATATGATGCTATGCCTATTAGGACGCTGGATTCCCCGTTAGAAAATCTCTTTAGAATGCCTTTACGCGGTTTTAGATAAGCCTCGGATTTTATACCAGCTTCTCTTAGTATTTCATTCAACTTTCTAACATATTCGAGTCCTTTATCCTGGGGGACAAAGATTATGCCTCCAGGCCCCAGCCTCTTTATCAGGTTAACTATTTCCCGTTCTAGATCTGTAGTGTTAACATATAAGTCCACTATATTCCTTAAATATTCAGTTTTAGAGCCCACATCAAATCCTAGAAGCTCTCTGAACAGTTTAACTCTTTTAGTTCTACGCCCTCTTAATGAAGCTCCTGATACTATTAAAATTCCCGGTTTTTCGTTTCTTAATCTATTTTTCAATTTCTTAGTTAATCTATCTACTTTTTTACTATTCTTCCTGACTTCTTTTTCTAATCCCAGCCGCCGGGCTTTATTAAGATTTGTTTTCGCATCTAATAACTTTAAGGCTAGGTCTATAGTCTCGAAGCTAAAACCGATGTATGTTAGAATTTTATCGAAAATTTTGCTAGATCTCAATATGCTATCGACGTCGTCTACAAAGACTAAATCATATCTCCTTTTAGAGAGAAGGGATGAATAGCGTGAAATAAAGTTAGAGGTAACTATGACAATTGAGGCTTCGCCTTTTTCTATCGTAGCTAACATTTTCTCTTTATTCTTTTTAGATAGAAAGGAGTGATAGTATGCTAACGTGATGTGCTCTAGTCCTATCTTATTTTTAAAGGTTTCGGCTTTTTCGCTAACTTGTTCTACTAAGATAGAAGTAGGGAGTACAAAAAGAACTTTTTTACCTTTTGACGCTAAATAAAGACTTAAAATCACGCCGAATACGGTCTTCCCAGAACCTGTGGGGGCGATTATAGCGAAACTCTTATTTAGAAAAACTCTCTTCGCCCATAACTTCTGAGCACTCCACATGCGAGAGCCTATGGATTTCCTAAAGAAATTATCTAATTTCTCGACTTCGCGCTTAATCAGTACTAACTGTCCCCACTTGGACGATGGAACACTTTTCAAAACGGTGCCGGGATTTGCATGGAGACATCTGGCACAGGGCATTCCGGCTTTCAGTCTCTCAGCCGAGATTTCGCCCCCACATATTGGGCATAATCTCTTGAACACGGCGATAGCCAAGCTACCACTAGTTAGGCGGATTGAAAAATGCCTTATTTAAATTTTGTGAAGCACGGGATTTTGTAATAGACACGATAGATATTAAGGTTGGTTAAAGTATTACTTTACTGTACTCCACGGTGGCCTGCGTGATATCATTCGGAAACGAAATAAACTTGTGGTCTAAGGCGTTATTCCTTAAAGTACTGGCAAATTCGGAAGTTTCTATGATATTTCTTCCTTCAATCACCTCGGATACAGGCTTGCTGGCTAGAACCAAGGAACATTTCTTAAAAATCAGGAGAAATGGAGCCTCTCTTTTAGCTACATGCATATCTCCACGGCTAATTAGCTTAGAGGAGCTTAAAAGGGACGTAGGAGAAATTAAAAGTCTCTACAGCTATAAAGAAGTCGTCGTGAGCTTAACTTACTATAAAGCGAGCTCTTTGCCTTTGATCATAGAGAAAATAGAAAATGCACTTGGAGAAATAGATGGTTTAGAAATAAATCTAATTCCCCCGTTTTACAAGATTGGAAAAGATGAACGAGAACTGCTCTTATTGAAAACCGCCGAGGCTTTAAGAGTCACAGACCGTTCATCGACTTTCGACATCTATGTTAAAGTTCCGTTTATCGGGGTTCAAGAACGCCATATAGAGAGCTTGGTGGATGGAGGAGCGAAGTGCGTCATACTCTCATTGCATAGAATGATCCACTATAAAGATTCGTTATACGCGGTACACTCTCCATATTTGGCACGTGTTTTATCGGAGTATATACCTTTAGTACTTGACTTAACGAAAGATTATAAAAACAGGCTAGGAGTAAGTGCCGATTTTTCTACTATGAAATATGCACATGAGCTATCTGATAAATATCGAGTAGTACAGCTTGATCTTAACCTCTTAGATAAAGATGTTTTCACAATACTTGCAGAGCGTGTTGAAGAAGAACGTCGACCAATTTCTCTCAGAAAACGAGAATTTAAGGCATTTATAGATTTTTCTAAGTGTAATCGATGTGAAGATAAGCTATTGTGCCTGAAGGTATGTCCTGAAGACGCGATAAATTTAGGAGAAGAAGACTACCCTATAGTTGATCATGCCAAGTGCGGCGCCTGTGGGTTATGTATAGCTATTTGTCCTAAAAATGCTATTCACTGGGTGCGTGTATTTTCCCCTGAATAGTTAATTGTTACTAAATCGTTTAAATTGAGAAAAATATATCTCTCGATTTCATCGCCTCCTTTTATATTGAAATAGAATTCCGAGAGTTTTTTGGCTATATTCTTTATTTCAAACATTACATCAGGTGGATTTAAGTCAAGTTCTTCACATACCATCCTCCAGCTTTTACCCTGGAGAATCCTAGTGACCAGTAATAATTCCTGAAGACGGGTGAGAGATGGCCTATTCGGGGAGGCAAAGTAGTATTTTGCAATTTTAACCATACAATCCATACAACTTTCCAATGTTAAATCGCTCCAAGCATAGGACATGAAACGTCCGAGCTGTGGCTTCGATAAACCTATTTCAATATCCGAAATTGGCGGCGTCGAATTCAAAAGCATTAAAGCCACTTCAGGATCTAAATCGTGATATGGCTCATACAGGCAGTCTAACAATTTTTTCTTGAATTCTCGGGCAATATAACTTATATACTTTTTAGCTTCGTCGTTTAGTGGTTTAATTACGAGGATTGTGTATTCGCCGCTAACAGGGTTTCTATCGGGACTTATATGGACAGGTATGTAGCCGTTTTTTATCCAGAAATTTAAGAGTTCCTCTGTGACCCCGAAGCCCGCTCCTACCCAATCATATCCTGCGTCAATAGCCTCTTTCTCTAATTCGCTGAGAAGTTTAGAACCTAACCCCCGTCCCATAGCGGAAGGATGAACCGCTATTCTTACTATACGCCATCCCTTGAACTTGCCGAAATCAAGGAGTTTATAATGTTTTATCACTCTATCTGGAATTATATTTCCTGCTATCCAAGCTCCTCGCGCCGATTCTTTAGCTAACTCGTCCAGTAAAGGACCTTCCTCAGCGATTTCAAGAGATGCCACTATTTTCCCGTTGGGGAGTTTGAGCGCGCGGACTGTGTGGTGGGGGGCATCCATCATCATCCCTAAGTCGTTGGGGTTGTTCCTATAGTGCGCCATTATGTAAATTCCTATGAATTGTCTCAGTTCTTCTTCTTTCTCTAAGAAGAATTCTTCGAGCTCTGGCTTATAGTAGCTCACATTCAATCTCTCTATATACTTGTCATCTTCTCTGGTCAAGACCGCTGGCTCTGCATCTAGAAGCAACGTATCGAAAGCCCATTTCTCAATCGGATCGTTCTCGGAGAAGCGTATGGGCTGTTCCATCTCGTACTCGTATACTCTTATATTCTCCATTTTCTTCAATCTTCCGAGAAATCTGACCGAGAAACCCCTCCCGGCGCCTTCATAGCCGTGTATTGTTGACGAGAATATCACTCTATCAAATCTGTTCATTATATTAAAGAGCATGGGCACTTGAAGACCCGCTGCCTCGTCGACCGCTACTATGTCTGCTTTCCGCCTACTGGCTTCTAACGGGTTATAATATTCAATTTCAATACCCTTCGATTTTAAAGCCGTTATAACTCCGTCTTTTTCAGTAATTGTGAGAGAGTGTTTAAGCTCCTCTAGAGTTTTCTTGGCCAACATGAAAAGAGGTTGAACGTTGTACTCGTTTGGAGCTGTGACTATAATCCTCGTCCTCCCCTTGGCTTTGCGAAGCTTGTGGGCTAGAGCGGCTAGTCCTATCCCTACGACTGACGATTTGCCTCTCCCCCGGTCGGCTGTTATGACTATGGCTATCCCCTCTCCCTTTCTAGGTTTCTCGTATAACTCTTCTAATAGCCTTAAAACCTCGACTTGATCAGCTGTTAAGGCCAGTTCATACGCTTTTCGAGGAAGTCTTGTTTTAGGAGGAATTTCGAAGGGTTTACCCGTGTACTCGACCTTCCTATATTTTCTCTTTATCTTAAATCTCTTGAGGAATTTTTTCTCGTCTATGTCGTAGATAGCTATCCCATCATGTTCAAATAGCTTTCTTATAAAACGTCTAGAGAATATGTGGCGTATATCCTCTATCTTATATTGAGGAGTTAGTAGCGTTCTTTGAAAACGCGTTATAATTTTCTCGTAGTCGCTTAGTCTAGCCATTATGAATATATAGAAACCTCCACCCCGAACAATTCCAGACAATCTTCCTATATCGTTAGGCTCTAAATTGTTGATCAGGTCTAGGACAGCTATGTCATAGGTTAATCCGAGAATTTTCCGGATTTCGTGATATGGAATATAGTCTACAGAGAACTCTTTGCCTAAGGTTTTTTTGAAGACTTCCTTTCTCTTTACTCCATCTTCGTAGAACGCGTGGTATACGTATGCCAGCTCTTTATCACTCGTCCCGTACTCTTTCATATACTCTTCGACCAGCTGAGCCGCGCACTTCGCCAACTCGTCGTCATCGCTTCCCGTAAGAACAACTATTCTACGGTGATTCTCCCTTATAGCGTCTCTCATAGATCTAAGGCAGTGTTTTATTGCTTTTTTAGGAAGCATTATAGCGTCCTCCGCTAGTTGGCTATTCTAAGAGCTATATAAAACCACGCTTTAAAGATTAATCATGAACTAGAGACCTGCTTTATAAACGTCAACTGGTTTCATAAGTTCTCTAAGGAAAACTGTAGCATAAAGCCCTTTTCTTAAAGTGAATTCCAGGCCTATCTTTAATTTACTCTTTATGAATTCATCACTACTAATATCGGTTATTTTAAAATTTTCGGGACGGAATGACGCCATCCTCAATGTTCCCCGTGAAGAAACTTCAGGCATGTGTTTAACTCGGAAATCTTTAATAGATACCCCCTCGTTTCGAAGGACTTTACGCTCTATTTCTCCGGGAACCCCCTCACATAGCACTGTATCGTAGCCGAAAATGTTTAAAGCTAGAGCCGCGTCTCCCCGTTCTATAAACTCATTTAATTTTTCAACATTAGACTCGTTAGCCCTAAAAACGCCTTTAACTCTAATGCTGTATCCCCTACGCAACAGCACGGCTACAATATCCCCGACTACAGCTCTGTCTATCGGTACTCCGCTTTTGATCCTCTCGCTTAAAACTCTGTTGAAAAGATATGCTTGAAAAGCGCCTATAAAAAGCCTTCTAATGGTGAGAGGGAGTGCGCGAAAAGCTCCGAAGAAGTCGTTGGGATGCTTTATCAAGTAGTACAGGACTGCCCGCTCGTGGTGTAAAGTTTTAGGGAATAACTCTAGCGCTCCTTTAAAATCCATAGTATCTTTTAGGTATTTTCTAGCTTTTTTAGCTCTTTCAGATTCGTGAGGGAATATTTCTGTGAGTAAGGTGAGAATAGCCTTCTCAAACTCTCTCCTCACAACGTATCGCCCGACTATATGGGTTATAGGTCTTATAGTTCCAAATCGTTGATAACCATAGTAGGCTGGAACTCCTCCAGCCTCGCGTATCTCATCTAGTATTTTACTAATGCGTTTATTGATCTCATTTACGGTTAATTCAATTCCTCTTATTGTAACTATGAAATGGTTTCCGTATAACATGCCGGGCAGTAACTTATATGGCCTTTTAAAGGCTGCCAGAATTTTGACCTTACCGCGCTCTTCATTAAACGATAACAGTTCATTAGGCGATAACCCCTCTACACATACAAGTTGCGCCGTTACTGCCCGCGCGTCTTTTAGACCCGCGGCAGAAAAAAGCTTGCTGCTTATCCTGAAATGTCTGGCGACCTTCCTTATCGCGGATAAAGTATCTAAACCTTTTTTGACGAGCACAAACCATGTGTAATCGCCACTTCCCTCTACGAATTCTGGTTTATCAGATATGGGACATATCGTACCATCTTCTGAAATTTCCTCTACGATAAAATCCTCGTAAGTGTATTTTATAGTTCCTCCTATACCCTCAGTAGAGCTTATATAAACTTCTAACCCGAGTAATTGATCCAGCGGCGCTTTTGATAAACGCATAAGAACCCCTATTTCAAGAGGGGGAGATGCCCTGTAACGTCGTCTACCAATTTTTCGGGAGCTGGTCCTATGGCTATAGCAGTTATAGTCCTAGGTGGAATTTCAGTTAAACCCATATCTCTTATTATCACTGCCGGTAAATTCTTCTTCTTCGCTTTCTCATATAATTCTAGAAGCTCCTTCTCGGAGGATACCTTTAAAACCACCTTTTTCTGTCCCTCTTCGAGCCATTTTTCATACCATTCTGGACGAGTTTTACGGGCTAACTCTGTCGCTGTCACGGCGGCATGCGCTGCTTGAGCAGCGATTTTTCCTCTGCTCATCTTTATATCGTCTCTTATTACGATTGATTGTTTAAAGTAAAAAATTTGTGACAAAAAGACACCTATTTTTTATAACCTATTCTTCTTAAGAATTCTATACGCTCTCTACGCTTCTCTTCATCTTCAACTCCTAGAGGTGTAAAGCCGTCTACAACTCCGAGGATAGCTCTACCTTGATCAGTTTCAGCAACTATTACCTGTACCGGGTTCGCTGTGGCGCATAATATTGTCAAGACTTCCTGAACGTGCTTGATAGCGTTTACTACATTTATGGGCCACGCATTTTTTATCAGAATTATAAAGGAATGCCCGGCCCCTATTTTCTTGGCGTTTTCTACCGCTGCCTTAACCAGTTCATCGTCATTTCCGTCGAATCTTATGAGTCGGTCACCGGACGCTTCACAAAAAGCTATCCCGAATTTGATTCCAGGTACATGCGTAACCAAGGTTTCATAGAGGTCTTCTACTGTCTTAATGAAATGAGTTATTCCTAGTATTATGTTAGTCTCCTTGGGTATTTCCAATGGAACTACTTCGATTTTTACTTGCAATCCGGCTCACCACTATAAATTAAGCTATATAATATAATAATATATATATTAAAGTTCAAATACGAATTTCACTAGATGGTTTTGAGCTTTAAGGTGATTATAGGTGAGCGAGCATATCTGTAATTATGTCAACTGCCAAAACCGAGCGTCATATATCGTAACCTTTAACGGCAGACATTATCAGTTATGTAAAACTCATTTTAAGCGTGTTGTTAATGCAATGACGAAGATAGCTGTTTTATACGGTAGTTCTGAGTTAGAGGATTTAAAAGTTCGGAAAGAAAGAGGTAGAATAAGAATAGTGTCTACGAGGAAGGTTAGCAAAGAAAAGTTCCTCAAGCATTTAGAGAGATTGAAAAAGTATGAAGGTGTGAAAAAACGCTATGTGGCGAGTTTTTCCACGATATCTAAAAATAATGCTATCCAGTAGAGATAATTTTTAGTAAACTCATAATCTCGTCTTTAAGCTTTTCATATATGGTCTCGCTTATTTCTCCTCTCCTAAATTTCTCTTCTAAATCCTCCAACCTTCTTTCAAGCTCCTCTCTAGATGCTCTAATCTTAGCAGGTAGAATTCTCTTCTTGTGCGTTTCCGCTCGTCTTACAAGCTCGTTATAAGCCGCTTCCAGCGCCTCAAGTTTGCCACTTGTCTCACTGATAGATTCCCGTAATTCTTCAAGTTTCGGTTCAACTTCTTCCTGAGATAACAGGCCCACATCCACTTTGATTTTAAGCTCGTTTATCTCCTCGCTTAATCGTTTTACTAAACCTGATAGTTTAGATATCTTTTCTATAAGAACTACTTTATCTCTTTCCCAATTGTTAAGAGTGTTTAGTCCATTCTCCTCATATTCCTCCCAGAGTTCATCAAGCCTCGTAAACAACGTTTTGTATTCCTCGAATATTCTTCTTTCTTCATTCGATAGTTTATCTATAAACGCAGTCATATACCTTCAACTCATCATCAGCTTTTCTAGCCTCTTTATCTCGTATTCGATTTCACTCTTTATTTTTTCAAATGTATTTTTATCTATTTTACCTTGGTTATACATTTCCTCCAGCTTCATAAGGCTTATCTTTAATTTTCCAATATCTGGTTTCGCAGCAGTAACCTTTAACCTCTGATAATGCCGATCTATTCGGTTTTCTATAGTATCTAGGTATTCGATTATCTGTATCCTAATATTCTCGTATTTTTTCAATCCGTTCTCTAATTTTTCTTTAATTTCCCGATAACTTTCTTCGTTAAGCAATCCCATTTCGTATTTTAATTCAACTTCTTTAATTTCTTCAGCATATGTTTGAAGAGTAGAGTCTATACTTGCTAAAATTCTAAGAGCTTCATTTCTTAAGCTATTCCAGGTTTCAAGAAGTTTGTTTGCAGAAGATTCATAAGCAACCCAGCGGGAGTCAATCTCGTCTACTTCCCTTAGAATATTCTCAAATTTATCGATAAGTTCTTCCTCTTCCTCTACTTTCTTAGCTATTGGTTTCTCGACAGCCTCCACTGCCTCCTCGACAACCTGTACCGGCTTTTCAACCACTTCTTCTTTTACCTCAGGAGGGGGAGGTGTGCTGGAAAATATCGGACACTCAGTGTAATTTGATAGGCAAGGCATAAAAACGGGATCAACTTCTTGTTGGGCGCGACTACAGATAAATCTCCCCTCTTTATCTCGGTATAGTGAGGGACAAACGGTGCTCAACGCATACCCCCAGATATACTACTGTAAGAGAAAAGTGCAAGCATAATAATAAATGTAATCTTCAAGTATAGTCTAAGTCTTGTGTTAAGGGTGGTGTTAAGTTAGGGTTTTGTGGGGGCTTTTTAGCATTGTGCTATGTGTGCTTAATAATTTATGTTTTGAGAGTGGACTTTATTAGAGGTAGTGTTCTATGCGATATTTTTCTATTTCTCAGGCTTGAGGCAGACAGCTAGAGTTTTAGCCTCCGTTAGAGCTAAAGCCTAAACTCGCTAACCGGTAGCCATTTTCGCTATCA
>Ga0164311_10001245_pt1 | contig 12290 bp, 7 predicted proteins | sample GuaBasSedimGuay2_FD_121796 | JGI IMG/M metagenome (GOLD analysis project Ga0164311, IMG submission 121796) | Subseafloor sediment microbial communities from Guaymas Basin, Gulf of California, Mexico - Guay2, Core 4569-9, 9-12 cm | ecosystem: Environmental > Aquatic > Marine > Hydrothermal vents...
ACGCCGTTCTCGAACCTTATCGTCAGCTCCCTCGGCTCCTCAGGTATCTCGCTCAAGGGCTTAACCCAGTAATATTCCTCCTCAGGGCACTGGGTCTTCAGGTCCTCGAACTGGCCACTTCCGATCGAGTGGGACCAGAGATTGACGTCTCCTCCGATCTTCCCTCTCGGCCTCTTGACCTCGATCCCATATTTCCTCAGCATCTCCTCTTCCTGGGTTCTCGTGAGGTTCAGCTCTCGGACCGGAGCTATTACCTGGAGGTGCGGGCCGACGTACTTGAAGGCGACCTCGAGCCTAAACTGGTCGTTTCCCTTTCCCGTCGCTCCGTGCGCTACTGCCTCTATCCCCTCCCTGACGGCTATCTCAGCGGTCTTCAAGCCTATCAGAACCCTGCTCATGGATGTTCCGACCGGATAGCCCTCATAGCTTCCATTCGCCTTTATGCATCGGTGAACGTATTCCTTGACGAACTCCTCCTTCGCGTCGATAAGCCTTAGGTCTACTCCGAGAATCTCAGCCCTCTCCTTCGCCAACTCTATCTCCTCATCTCCCTGACCGACGTCGACGAGCACTCCGACGACCTCATCGAACTTGTAATGCTCTCTTAGCAGGATCGCTATCAGGGTGGAGTCCAGGCCCCCCGAGTAAGCCAACGCGACCTTTTTCCCAGCCATGCTCTCGACAGCCACCTTGGGGAGCGCATCCTATAAAGTTAAGCTGTAGACCTGCTCAGGAGTAATGACAGCGATTCCTTGAACTTTCTCCTAGATTCTGAGAGATTCTTTAAGACCTCGCGGAGGCGGCTCGAATATTCTTTGAGGAGCTTCTCCCTCTCCTCGATCTGCCTTCTGACCTCCTCTGGGTGAGCGGCCCCCCTTGTCAGCCTCAGCCTCGGAACCCTATCAGCCCTGACGGCCTCCCTGAAAGCCTCCTCTGGAAGCCTTATGCCTCTTCCTAAGACCTCTTCCGCCAGCTCTCGAAGATCCTCTAGCCTGGAGCTTCTCAACGGGATCTTAGACTCGTGAAGCCTTTTCACGAAGGCTCCTACTAGCTGGTGGGCTTCCCTGAGGGAGAGTCCTGAATGCTTTATCAGGGCTTCCGCGAGCTCTATCGCTGGAGCATAGCTTTTGGCCACGGACTCGAGGAGCTTATCCCTCTTGAACCTGATCCGCTTGATCACCTTGGCCATTATCCTAACCGACCTGCACGACTCTCTCAAGGCTTCCCAGATCAGCGGCTTCCCCTCTTGGAGGTCTCGATCGTAGCCCGTTGGGATGCCCTTCATCAGCGTCAGGGAGGCCGTGAGAAGCCCTATCACCTTTCCCGCCTTTGCTCTTAGAAGCTCTAGGATGCATGGGTTCTTCTTGTGAGGCATGACGCTCGACGGTGACGCGAGCTCGTCTGGAAGCTCGACGTAATCGAACTCGCTCGAAGACCAGATTATAAGGTCCTCTGCGACCCTGCTGAGATTAACCATCATTATCGATGCGGCTGACAAAGCCTCTAGGGCGAAGTCCCTTGAGCTGACGGCGTCGACCGAGTTCTCTATCAGGCCCTCGAACCCCAGCAGCTCCGCGACCCTCATCCTATTCAAGGGGAGGGTTGAGCCTGCTATCGCGCATGCTCCGAGCGGAGATTGGTTGACCCTGTGATAGCATGATTCTATTCGCTCGATGTCTCTTAGGAGGTGATCTAGGTGAGCGAGAAGGTATTGGGATACGTATCCTATCTGAGCTTGCTGCAGGTGGGTGTAGTGGGGCATGAGGGTATCACGCTCTTCCCTCGCCTTCGAGAGGAAGGCTTCCGCGAGCCTCAAGCCCGCCTCCCAAAGCTCGAGAAGGTATCTTCTGACCTCAGCCTGATGTCGAGGGCTATCTGATCGTTTCTCGACCTTCCGGTGTGAAGCTTTCCGCCTATCTCGACCCCGAGCCTTTTCACGGCATAAGCCTCTATGAGCTCGTGAACGTCCTCGAACCCTCCTTCAAGCTCGACCTCCCCCCTCAAAGCCTTCTCTCTAAGCTCCTCCAAGACCTTCACGATCTCCGCGGCTTCATCCTCCGAGATTATCTTCTGCTCATATAGCATGATGACGTGGGCTTCGGTTCCTTCAAGGTCGTCTAAGAGTATTTCCCGATCATCGCTAAGAGATGAGAGATAGCTTAAGGCTTCTTCATCCATCCCTCTCCCGAGCCGCGACCTGTAAAGGCCGCCCTCATCGGATCCCATCTCACCTCGCATCGCTATGAGCTCCTAGATAACTATGTTGCTAGCTCATTCTCCGGTCTCGACGCCGTCTCTCTTGTAGGTGTGGAGGACTATCGAGGTGACCGTGCTCTTCACCCCGGGGATCTTGAGTATCTTGTTCTTCAGGAAGTCTCTGAACTCCTCTATGCTCTGGGTTGCAACGATAGCGATTATATCGAACTCTCCTGTGACCTCGTAGACGTCGACCGTCTCGGGGAGCTTGGTTATCTCCTTGCTGACGCTCTCCAGCTTGCTGGACTCGACGAAGATGTGCAGGAAGGCTCTTATGTTCAGCTTCTCGGCCATGCTTTCAGCCCGGGATTGAGAGCTGAAAGAGAAGCTATTAAGCATTCATACCCTTCTCCGGAGCTCTATTCCGTCACCCTCTTGAAGAGCATTATCTTCCCAGGGTGCTTAAGCATTATCGAGTGAATCTTCTCGTCGAGCCTCTTCTCTCTGGCTATCTTCCCGAAGCCTCTAACTATGTAGGCTATGAAGTCCACATCTCCCTTCATGATCTCCTTCTCCAGGGACTCTGCGAAATCTCCGACCTTAACCTCGTAGTCCGCCTCGAATCCCCTCGATCTGAGCGCCTTCGCCATGGATGCGAGCATCTCCTCGACCTCAGCCTTCAGGGAGCTTATCCTCTCTAACCCGTGGTCGTTTGAGATCTTCTCTGGAAGGTCGATCACGCTTATCAGCTTAAGGGAGAACCTCTTGTCGAGCGCCCTCAGGATGGATCTCAGGATGGTTTCAGGGTTGTCGAAGGGGCGGACGAGGATCGCAACCCTCATCCTATAGCCCGCTGGAACCACGAGGCTCCTCTCCTCCCTGCTCAGAAGCCTTCTCCGCGAGATCTTCCTGAAGCCCACGTATACGAGGAGCCCGGCGAGCATCCAGAGGAATCCGAAGAGCCTTCCAGCGGGATGGAGTAAGACCACGAGCGTCCAGATCGCTGACGTCCCTATGAGGCCGAGGAGGCCGACTATCGGGATCTCTATGATCCCATCCTTGCTTCTCAGCCTTATCGAGAACGGTATCTTCCAGGGCCTATACACCTCCCTGTCCCTGCTCCTCAGCATCAGGAGGCTGACCATCAAGAGAAAGTAGCTTAGGGATGCTCCGAAGTTGTAGAGGCTTGCGAGGAGGGGGATGTCTCCCGGGAGGGTTAGGAGGAGGCCGACCAGGCCGAAGATGAGGATCGTTCTGGTTGGAGTCCTGAACCTGGGGTGGATGTGATAGAGCCAGCTTGGAAGGAGGTTGAACTTGCCCATGCTCGCCGTAAGCCTCGAGACCCCTATCACCCCCGTGTTGGCTGATGCTAGGCAGAGGACGAAGGCGGCGACCGAGACGAGCATCGAGAGCTGGTCTCCAAGGATCGGGAACCTGCTCACCAGGACCGCCACCGGGTTCTCATAGGATTCCCCAAGCTCCCTCCAGTCTAGGACGCCGACCGAGAGCACGCTGAACAAGATTACCGACAGGAAGACGGCGACGACGCAGAGCTTCGCGGCCCTAGGAATCCACCTGTGAGGCCTCCTAGTCTCCTCCGCCGCCTGAGCAATCGACTCGATCCCTATGAAGGACGCCATGGCTAGGGTGACCCCGTAAAGGAAGTTGTTCATCCTGGTGTCGAGGATTCCTAGGTAGCCGACCTCGCTGAGCCTTTGAGGGTTTCCTAGCTCGGCGAGCTGGGAGGTGAAGAGGGCTGGGTTGAAGCTTGTGGAGAATCCGAGGGCCAGGACCGCGGACTGGACTAGAAGCCCGACGAGCACGAGCCCTGAAATCATTCCGGCGGAATACTTTATCCCTATGTAGTTCAAGGCGATCAGGAAGGCGACCAGGCCCGCCGCGATCAGGCCGAGGCTCGGGATCTCAAGACCCATCGGAAGCTTTACCGAGAGCGTTCTGAGCTCTGGGAAGAGGTATTTCAGGTATCCCGCCGAGGCGGTGGAGAACAAGGATATGCAGAGGCTGTAGTCGAGCATTATCGCCCAGCCCGCGAGGAAGCCTACGAGCGAGTTGGTCGCCCTCATAGCATAGACTTGAACTCCGCCAGCATAGGGATAGGTTGGAGCAAGCTCCGCGTACGCTAACCCTATCGTGATGTAGACCAGGGCGGCGGCGAGAAATGCAAGGGGGGAGGCTCCTCCAGCGTAGAGGGTGACTATCCCTAGGGCTATGAAGATGTCGGCGCCTACGTCGCCGTAGCCCATGGCGAAGGAGCCGAACCAGCCCACCTCCCGCTTTAGCCCCGCACCCTCCCTAGATCCCAACCTCTCAGAGCCCGAGCCCCACCAAAAAGACCACCTTAATAACCTAATCCTATACGTAGACCCTCTCTCTGAAGTGCTCTGATCTTCCAGTAACACCGAGAGAACGTTCAACGGGACCTGCAGCCGTCATGTAGACTTCCCTCGATCAAGAGCCTCACAAAAAGAAGAGGAGATTAGCTTATCGGCTCAAGGCCTCTTTTCCGATCCTAGGATGAGTTCGAGGATGATGGGGGTTGAGATCGCTCCCATGGCCATGCAGGATATGACCGTCAACGCTGAGGCTACCATCATCAACGCCGTCGATGAAACGACCTCAGCAACCATGAGCGATGTTAAGCTCAGCGATAAGGCCAAGATTATGCTACGCGATTTTAAGGACGGGAACCTCCTAAACTTTGACCTCCATAAAAGCGCTGCGGCAGCCGAGATGGGCGAGATATAGATGAAGCCTATCAGGAAGCTCGCGACCACTCCAGAGATGAGGACAGCCAGCTCTGGAGCCGTGGAGAACGGCTGAGCAACGATGCGTGAGAACTCCAGGGAGTATATGAGAGGATAAATTGATAGTCTCACGAGGCTTCTCAGGGTAGGGTTCTCGTATTCTGCTTGAGCCACGTATGGGCTCCACGAGTAGTAGAACGCGTTGAATGCTTTCATGAAGCTTTCTCCAGCGAACGTCTTCACCACGAACCCATCTCTAAATCCTCTCAATACCTGAACCTGCGGAGCGAGCTCCGACCCGAACGCCGCCGTAGCTATTAGACATCTTCTCTCCTCCACCTTAACGTACACGTTGACCATTTTAACGACGCCTCCTCCAGATGCTTGAACCACCAAGGTGTACGAGCCAGGAGTATTTCCCGCAGTTAGCTGAAGGGTTGAGGAGCCCGTTGGAGTCACCGTAAGCGGAGTGAAGGAGTATCCGAAGTCTGATGGAAGCCCGGCCGCGGTTAGGGAGACTGGCTCCGCCTTACCAGACTTCAGGTTCACGAGAATGGCTATAGTCATCGATTCCCCGGGCTTAATCTCCACGCTCGAGGGTGTCGCTACGAGCTCGAAGTCGAAGGGCTCAACGGCTTCTTCAACGCTCAACCTGAAGCTCTCCGTCTTAACGATTTCATCGCCCTCAGCCTTTAGGGCTAAATCATAGTTTCCCACTTTGGCTTCCTCATCAGCCGTTATCGTTAGGGTTGAGGAGAATGGTGGAGTCCCGCTGCTCGTGGAGAACTTCGCCGACACCTTTGATGGGATGTTCATGACCGATAGGCTGACGGCCTTGGAGAAACCTTCAAGGGGCTTAACCTCTACCATGAACTCGGCTTCTTCTCCCTGAACGATTGAAGCGGATGAGGGGGAGATCGAGACCTCGAAGCTCGGCATGGCCTTCACCTTCACGACTAGAGGTGCTTTTCGGGTCAGCTCACCTCCAACCCCGATGACCATCAGCTCATAGGTCCCTGGAGAGACTTCTTTTGAGGCGGTTATGGTTAGGGTTGATGTGTATGGAGCGTTATCGGACTTTGGATCGAAGGTCGCCGTTAACCCCTCTCGAATCCCTTCAACCGATAGCTCGACAACCTCCTCGAATCCTCCAGATGACTTAATATCGACCGCCAGATCGGCGCTCTCACCCTGAATCAAGGAGACCTCCTTCTCGGTTAGAGTTATTGAGAAGCTTGGAAGAGCCTCGACCACGAGCTCCACGCTGGCGCTGTGAGCCTTTCCGCCACCCGTCCCCGTCACAGCGATCATGTAACTTCCGATGGGCGTATCCTCGGAGGTTTGAATCGCCATGATGGATTTTAATGGGGGAGCTCCGGATGTATGGCTTAGCAGTAGGGTTGCTCCGCTCGGAAGCCCTGAAACCGATAGGCTGACCTCTTCGCTAAATCCCTCGATTGACGCTACTCCTATCACGTATTCCGCTGATTCGCCTTGCTTAACGGTAACGGACGGAGGCTCCACTCCGATGGAGAAATCTGGAACCGCCTCAACCGTCAAACCGATGGATTCGCTATGGGTTTTCCCTCCATCGCTCGCCGTTATCGTTATGGTATGAGATCCTAAGGGAGTTGTTGCGGAAGTCTTGATCTCAAGCGTCGACGTAAACGGCGGAGCTCCTGATGAGGGACTAAATTCGTGGGTTGCTCCCGCTGGGAGGCCGCTGATGGAAAGCGATACGGGCTGATCGAAGCCTTCCAAGGGATTTACGGTTATCGAGTAGGTCGCAGCGCCTCCACGGCTAACACTCGCAGATGAGGGTGAGACATCTAGGGTGAAGTCTGGGTGAGCCTTAGGCTCGACCTTGAGGGTGAAGGTCCTCGTAACCGAAATCTCTGATCCACGCTTAGCATTAACGTGGATCGTGAACGTCCCAGTCTCAGCGTCGTCTGCAGCCGTCAGCCTCAGCATCGATGTGAACGGAGCCTTATCAGATGGGACGCTAAACTCCGCGCTTACTCCCGCTGGAAGACCTGAAATGCTTAAGCTCACGTCCTTCGGATAATCTCCAATAAGACTCACTTTTGCCTCCTCACTTCCTCCCTGCGTGAGTTCAACTGGGAAAATTGGGGGGGTCAGGTCTAATACGTATTGGCCGGACACGTATGCGTATACCCAAGAAACCCAATCCTGACCGGATGATGGACCGGTCTTTCCCCACGCGTTAACACGGAGTACTAGGGTCCATGATTTTCCCAGATAATCCGATGGTATAGAGGCGCTGTAAGTCTTAACTCCATCATCGTAGGAGAGAACCGTGTTCAGAACCGCATATTCGATTTTATGCTCCGCCTCATTCCAGAGGTAAAATGATATACCAACATCTCCCGCCTCCCCTCCTTGGAGGAACCCGACCTTAGCTGAAAAAGTCGCGCTGCCCAATGGCAGATATACGTCCTCATATGCTCCCAGAATCCACCCGTATTCTTCCCACTTTGGATGGGTTTCCAAGATCTTGCTGTAGGTTCTTCCATCATTCAGCTTGACATTACTCTTGTACATGGCGAAGCCATCGGAATTCGTGTCAGGTCCACCGAAACCTATATTCTTCCATCCGCTTGGACCGCCAGCCTGCCACTTAGCCGTAGGCGCCTTTTCGAACACGTCCAGAACGACCATCGAGACGCTTTTCTCATAGTCCACTAAAACGAATTCAAGTCCTTGGATGGAAGTCGTTGAGAGGATCAGAAGAAAGGCCATCAACAAGACGATTAATCCCGAAAAGGACTTTCTATCCAAATTTTTCAGGCAAAGATGGGGGTGGCATGATATAAGGGTTTTAGACGAGACCCCGACATCAAGGATGAAAAGAGATGAAGCTAAAACTCGCTGGAAAAGATGTCAAACCGCTTCATTTCTGCCTATCCTCGCTCAAATCGCGGAGGACGTTGTTAGGAAAGATTATGCATGGACCGGGCGGGATTTGAACCCGCGACCTCCCGCGTGCGAGGCGGGCGATCTCCCACTGATCTACCGGCCCAGCATTTCTCTATCTTCGCGGTGGGATATTTTAGTTTTGTTCGGAGGCGATGGTTAAGGATTAATATTTTTGGTTTCAGGTGTTTTTTGATGATCTTCGCTGTTGGTGAGGTTTTGATAGACTTCATCGCCGTCGAGGCTGTTGACCTCAGGGATGTTAAGACGTTTGAGAAGCACCCCGGGGGCGCTCCGGCTAACATGGTCGTGGGCTTGAGGAGGCTTAACGTCTCCTCGGGGCTGATAAGCAAGGTTGGGCGAGACGATTTCGGGGAGTTTTTGGTCGAGAGGCTTAGGGAAGAGGGGGTTGACACGAGATACGTCGTCTACGATGACGAGAGGAACACCGGGGTCGTGTTCGTCCAGCTCAAGCAAGCTGAGCCGAGCTTCCTCCTCTACGATCAGGTCGCATACTTCAACCTTAGGATAGATGAGGTGGATAAATCATTTCTAGAGGAGGCGGACCTACTCCACTTCGGGGGAGTTCTCTTAGCGAGGGAGCCCAGCAGGTCCACGAGCCTCGAGCTCGCCCGCATGGCTAGAAGCCGAAAGCTTCCAACGAGCTTCGACGTGAACATCAGGCCCAACCTCTGGAGAGGTAGATTCGATGAGCTGATAAGCTGCGTGGAGAACGCGCTTGGATGCGCCGATATAGTCAAGCTTGGGAGAGGTGAGAAGAGTTTTCTCGAGGAGAATGGAGTCGACCTGGAGGACTTCGACATAAGGCTGGTCGCGGTTACGAAAGGCGGGGAGGGAAGCGAGCTGATACACGGCGGAACCTCCGTAAGCGTTCCAGCCTATAGGGTTGAGGCGATAGATCCGACGGGAGCGGGAGACGCGTATATGGCCGCTTTGCTCGCGTCGCTTTACTCGATGGGTAAGCTGAGAGACCTCACGCTCGATGAGGAGGAGCTCAGGCTGGCTGGAAGGTTTGCGAACATCGTGGCCGCGCTCTCGACTACTAGGAGAGGGGCGTGGAGCGTTCCGGAAATAGGGTCTCTCACAGGGATCGATGAGGTCAAGCCTATCGTGGAGAAGCTCGCAGCCTCTCGATGAGCTCATAGCACAAGCCCCTTTTTCTGCGGAGTTTTATCGTCCTTCTCAGCCGGTCATCTAGGCTCGAGACCTCCACCCGAATCTCCGCCGGCTCAGATATGTCAGCTCTCAGAACCCCGCAGCCTCTCTCCTCGAGGTAAGCTGAAGTTTTCTCCCCATGAGCCCTCTGAGATCCCTGATCAAGATCTTCGTTGAAGGTCGGCTCACGCCTCGTTCCGAACCTTCCGACCAGCGGGGCGAAGATAATAACCTTAATATCGCGTCCACCTCTCTTACCGTTGGTATTCATGCCGTCGCTCTCGGAAATGCTGCGGAAGGCTTTGAGCAAGTTCAGGTCTGCGTCTACCGTAGATAGGAGGACCGTCGAGGAGCTGATAAGAGATCTTCAGAGAGCGCTTCTGATGGCGGACGTTAACGTTGAGCTCGTCAAGAAGCTGTCTGACAGGATCAGGGAGAGGGCTTTCCTGGAGAAGGCCCCTCCCGGGATCTCGAGAAGAGACCACGTGATCAAGGTGGTTTATGAAGAGCTGATAAGGCTTCTGGGGGAGAAGCCCGCCGAGGTAAAGGTCTCGAAGAAGCCTTATGTGATCATGGCGGTTGGAATCCAGGGGACCGGAAAGACCACGAGCGTGGCTAAGATCGCGAACTACATGAAGAAGCTCGGATACAAGGTCGCCGTCGTCTGCGCCGACACCTATAGACCTGGAGCGCATGAGCAGCTTAAGCAGCTTCTGGATGGGAAGGGCATCCCAGTATACTTCGAGGAGAAGGCGGATGCCGTGAGGATCGCGAGAAATGGGATCAAGCACTTCTCATCAAACGGGTTCGATGTCATTCTGCTGGATACCGCTGGGAGGCATAGGAGCCAGGAGGGGCTGATGGAGGAGATGAGGAAGCTTCAGGAGGAGGTCAAGCCGGATGAGGTGATGCTGATAGTCGACGCGACGATAGGGCAGATGGCTGGGGAGCATGCCAAAGCTTTTCACAAGGTCGCTCCGGTCGGATCGATAATCCTGACTAAGATGGATACCTCGGCTAGAGGTGGAGGAGCTCTCTCAGCGATAGCCGAGACCAGGGCCAAGATAAAGTTCATCGGAACCGGGGAGAAGCTTGAGGACATCGAGCTGTTCAACCCGAAGGGATACGTGGGCAGACTGCTTGGGATGGGAGATCTGGAGGGGATTCTCGAGCGGATAAGGCTCGCCGAGCTCGAGGTTAGCGAGGATAAGGCGAAGCAACTACTGAAGGGAGAGTTCACGCTCGAGGAGTTCGTCAAGCAGCTTAAGGAGATGAGGAAGATGGGGCCTCTATCAAAGCTCCTGTCAAAGCTCCCGCTTCCAGGGCTTCCAGAGCTCCCCCAAGATGCTTTGAGAGATGCCGAGGAGAGGATCGAGAAGTGGTGGGCCATAATCCAGTCGATGACCCCTGAGGAGAGAAGCGATCCGAGCGTTCTCAACTCTTCTAGGATCAGGAGGATAGCGAGGGGGGCTGGGGTGATGGAGGGAGACGTTAAGGCTCTGGTCAAGCAGTATAAGCTGACGAGGAAGCTCATGAGGAGGGCGAGAAAGGCTCCTCACAGGCTTCTGGGCCTTCGGATGACCTGAGAAAGGTTAGGGTTATTAGGATACCGGTTGATTGAGGTCATGGAGTTGATCTACGAGAAGATCGGCGAGGTGCTCGATAAGGCCGTGAAGATCCTCTCAGCCCACCCCCTCTGCGACTACTGCTTAGGCAGGCAGTTCTCCACCCTAGTCTACGGCGCTGGAAACGATGAGAAGGGCAAAGCGATAAAGCTCAGCCTCATAATGCTCAGCCTCCTCCAAGGCAAGGACTCGGAGGAAGCTCGCAGCATCTTGACAACCTTAGCCTCGACAGGCTTCAAGCCGGCGATAAAGACGCTTCAAGCTCTCGGAGAAGAAGCTCCGGAGGCTCGGCCATGCTATATCTGCGGCGGGGCTTTGAGCAAGGCGAGGTTCGGGGAGCTTGTTGAGAAGATCGTTGAGGAGCTTAGGGAATACGAGTTCAGGAACCTTGTCGTCGGAGCCAGGGTTCCCGCCGAGCTGAGGGAGAGGGAGGACGAGCTTAGAGCATCCTTCAGGATAGAGACCGGCGAGGACATCAAGGAGGACATCACTAGGGCGATAGGCTCCATGCTTCAGAGAAGGCTTAACGTCTCGGTCGAGTATCAGAACCCCGAGATAGTCGTCCTGGTAGACGTCTTCTCAGGAGAATACGAGATTCAGGTAAACCCGCTCTTCATCAAGGGCTACTACCGGAAGCTTAAGAAGAACATACCGCAGACCCCCTGGTATTGTAGGTATTGCTGGGGCAGGGGATGCGAGAGATGCGGGTTCACGGGAAGAGAGTATCCCGAGTCCGTCAGCGAGCTGGTCGGAGAGCCCGCCCTCAGAATCTTCGAGGCCCTGAGCTACAAGTTCCATGGAGCTGGGAGAGAGGATGTCGACGCGACGGTCATAGGGACTGGGAGGCCCTTCATCCTAGAGCTCAAGCATCCTAGGAAGAGGTTCGTGGACTTATCTATCTTGGAGAGGGAGATCAACGAGCACGCTCAGGGCAGGGTGGAAGTCTCAGGCCTAGAGTATTCGAGCAGGAGAGAGCTTAGGATCTTGAAGAGCTTATCTCCCATCGCGTCGAAGACCTATGAGGCGATAGTCGAGTTCGATGGAGACGTGTCGGATGAGAGGTTGAGGGAGATCGAGGAGAGGTTTAGAGGCATAGTGGTCGAGCAGAGGACTCCGAGGAGGGTTTTGAGGAGAAGAGCGGATAAGATCAGGCAGAAGAAGCTCTACTACATCGAGGCGGAGAAGATCGACGAGAAGACCGTGAAGTTCAAGATCAAAACGCAGGGAGGACTATACGTTAAGGAGCTGATAGATGGGGATGAGGGCAGGACCAAGCCTAACATAGCCGAGGTCCTCGGCAGAAGACCGCTTAAGATAGACCTATCAGTTATAGAGGTCGAAGCTCCGAGATCTGAAAAATCAGAAAAAGATGTAGAATTAGTTCTAGATCGTTACTCCGGCGAACATTTGGAGGATCACGGCCGTGATGAAGAACCCGTAGAAGATCGCTCCAACGACTAGAATGGCGTTGGCGACCTTTCCCGGCCTAAGCTCTTTTGGGAGAAGGCTGTTGCTAACTATTAGCTGGAGTATTGGGGCGAGGGTCAAGGCGAAGAGCCCTAGAACTGCTCCGGTTGCTGCGAGCTCGTATGGC
>Ga0164311_10001250_pt1 | contig 12272 bp, 13 predicted proteins | sample GuaBasSedimGuay2_FD_121796 | JGI IMG/M metagenome (GOLD analysis project Ga0164311, IMG submission 121796) | Subseafloor sediment microbial communities from Guaymas Basin, Gulf of California, Mexico - Guay2, Core 4569-9, 9-12 cm | ecosystem: Environmental > Aquatic > Marine > Hydrothermal vents...
AAGACGTTAGGAACCATATGATTAGGCTAAGTATGAGAATTATCCCTCCAGCCTTCTTCAAGAAATGTTTAGAGTAGTCCCATGTAATCCACCATAATACCTTAGGTGAGGGCAGGTGTATCGGCGGAACCTCAAGCAATAGTTCAGGGGGGTGCTTAATCCCGTAAGTCCTCCTTATTAGTAGCGACGTTACGAAGTATGATATCATTGCAATGAGGTAGATAATTACTATTGATAATATTTTCTCCTGTGGCGTGGGAAAGAGGGCTGCTGCCAGCGCTGTGATAACTACAAGCCTTGCCTGACATGGAATAAACGGCACCGATAGGATTATCTGTCTTCTCTCGTAATCCTCAGTCGAGGCCCTCGAGGCCATAACTGCTGGAACGTTACATCCCAAGGCTATTAGAGTCGGATAGACTGCCCTACCCGATAAGCCGAACTTACTGAAGAACTTATGGAGTGATACTGCAACGTACGGGCCTATACCGCTGTCCTCGAGAAATCCTAGAACTAGTAACGTCATGAATATTAGAGGGTAAAACGATAGGACCGAGCCTACGCCACCAATAATTCCGTCAGCGATCATACTTTTAATCCATAGAGGCAAGTTCAATGTATAGATGTAACTAGAGATGGCCTCAAACACTGATGAGAGAACTCCGGCTATGGTCATAGACTCTATCATTTCAGCTAAATCCTCAGATCCTAAAAAGCTGAAAATAAGGTTCAGCGGAAAACCCGTATTGAGGGTAAATACTAGAAAATATAATCCGAGAATTATGGAGAGGCTAATAAGGGGGCCTACTTTAGGTCTGAGGAAAAGTTTTTCCAAGGGACTACCGAGCATGGGTCTTTTAAGAGTCCTCACTACAACCTCGCTCGTTACAGAGTCCACAAACCTATACCTAGTGAGTATAATTAATGCATCAACGCCCATTCCTACGCTCTTAGAAATAACCTGTCTTATCTCACCAATTTTCTCTATGTATTCAGGGCTATGTTTAGCCAGAATATCCTCGAGATCAGGATCTCCTTCAAGCAATCTTATAGCAATCCACCTTCTCTTAACGTTAGGTATATAGGGACATTTAGATATAAGCCTCTCTACCTCATTTATTGATGGCTCCAGCTGTCCATAATTAAGTTTAAAAGTCTTATTTCTACGTCTGCCGGTAGATACGTCAACTATGGCGTTTAATAGCTCTCTTATTCCCTCGCCAGTAATGCTTGAGACAGGGACTATCGGAACACCGAGTTTAGTTTCAAGCTTATCAACGTGTATGTGTATGCCCTCCTTATGCGTTGCATCCCACTTAGTTAAAGCTACTACAACCTTATTCGTTAGCTCTAGGACGTGTATAGCTAAATACAGAGTTCTTTCAATATTCGTAGAATCGACCAGAACTAGAACAACATCGTACTTACGGCTCAAGAGGAAGTTTTTAGTAACCTTTTCCTCAGGAGAAGTCCCCGTTAAGCCATATACTCCAGGAGTATCTATAAGCAGGATTTTCCTACCCCTATGCTTAACAACACCATACTTCCTCTCAACGGTTGTTCCAGGCCAATTAGCTATATGCGCTATCTCCTTCGTTAACGCGGTGAAGAGGGCAGACTTACCGACGTTAGGTTGGCCGACAACCGCTACTCTTATATCAAATCTTCTCTTAAACTCTCTGCTTTTAACGTCAAGAGACGGTCTCAAGGATAGGCCACCGGCTGAACAATGATTTTACGTGCAACGCCCCTACCAATAGCCACCCTAGTTCCCCTAACCATAACAAGTATAGGGCCTGGAAAGTTTGAAATAACCTCTACAATGCTTCCAGGAGTAAATCCCATCTCCATAAGCCTCCTCCTAGCTCCAAAGCCACCTGCTATATACAGTACCCTAGCCCTAGCGCCCGGAGGAAGATCGGCAAGAGTTATCATGAAACCACCTTCTCGACGAAAATAAACTCGCATACCTCCAGCGGAAGCTCATGAATTAAACCATTCATTTTAACTATAACAGCATTTTCTTCCCTATTCAGGACCTCAATAACCCTATTAGGTCTAATGTCTAAATCTTTAACGTAAGCTAGAGGCTTCTTTAACTCAGTCACCCTAGTAACCACGTACCTGCCACTACTAACTGTCGACAAACGTTGCCCCCTAGTTTCACCCCTGCTAGGAATAGGATTACCATGCGGGCAAAAACTGGGAAAGTTCAGGTATTCATCGGCTAGCTTAGCGAAGCTCTCAACATGCTCAAGTTCATGAGCCATATTATGAGCGCTAGCTAAATCCAAACCGAATACCTCGATAAGAAATACCTCAATGACTCTATGCCTCCTAATTATATCCCTAGCAACGCTTTTCCCAAGGGAAGTAAGCCTCAGCGTTCCGCGTCTAGTCTTCAGGACATACCCGTCTCTTGCAAGCCTATTAAGTACACGCGATGCCGTAGCAAGCGTAACGCCAAGCTCAGACGCAATATACGATAACCTGGATTCTCCGAAGGTCTCCTCAAGCCTATACATTGTAGCGATGTAATCCTCCCTCTTAGGCTTAACCTTCTTCTCAACTTTTACTAGGTTAACTTTATTAGACACGTCTAATATAGTTAGCCGTATAATATATAAGGCTTTCCACGCTTTCCTTTATTTTGGAGAACAACGTTTAAAACAATGTAAAAGGCCGCCCACTTATTTCAAAATACTTAAGACGTGATTTATTTTAAAATATATTTATCAGAGTAAAGCGGTGCACCAGCATGATACTCGATGAATCCGTAGAAAGTATTCTTGGGGAGTTAAGCGAGAAGTTAAGAATTATAGATTTTTCCATATGCTTCCGCTATGCGTATGCAGTTGTTGAGGGGAAGTACGGGAGAGCTATGGGTGTAGCCTATATACCGTATGAAGATGCACACGGTTCTTCAGGGCTAAATGAGGTACCTAGACTTGAAAAACTCCGAGAATATGTAAGTTCACGGAATGTTCTAGAGAAGGTTGCTGGTGTAGCACTGCTGAACGCTGTATCACAGTATCTCCTATGGTATATTCATCAGGATAGATATTCTATTAACCAGGATATGGACGCCTTCTTCATCCTAGAGTCTGAGGAGCTCCAGAAGTTAAAGGTTGTTTTAATCGGCTATATTGCCCCGCTAGAGGAAATGCTTAGAGATAAGGTTAGGGAGCTAGCTATTATAGAGCGTAGCCCCTTCACTCGAGGTAATGCCCTTCCGGACATAGCTACGCCCAGAGTTCTCCCCAATGCCGACGTAGTCTTTATTACAGGCTCAGCTCTAATCAATGATACGATAGACTACGTACTTGCTCTCTCTCGTAAGGCAAAAATTAAGGTTCTGGTCGGTCCAACGGCACAGATCCTTCCCGACGTCGTCTTTAAAGCTGGCATAACACATGTCGCAAGCACCAGAGTAATAGATATCGATAATGCATGTAAGATGTTGAAGCTTGGAGGAGGAACTAGGAGTCTAGTTAAATGTGGAGAAAAATACGTTATAAGCATGTTAAGAAATAGGCAATAATTTATCTTAAAAATAGCCTGCCTAGTGTATAGTATATCCTAAGGCAGTTTATCAGGTTTTTAATCTTTACGTATTCGTTGGGGACATGTGCTACTTCTCCTGGTCCTATAATTAGGGCTGGCGCCTTAGTGTAGTAGCTAAGTATTTCCGCGTCAGTATATCCCATAGTATATATTCTGTGCGGCTCTTTACCTAAAACCTCCTTAAAGGCTGTAATGGCTATATCATATAGCCTCCTGCCCCTATCTGTACTCAAATCGATCATGTAGGGAGGTCTATGCTTCGGAAAGATTTCGACTTCAACCTTAACGCATTTTTCCTCTGTATCGTATTCATGTTTATGCTTATCGACCAAGCTTTCAGCTATACCCTTAATCTGGGCAATAGCTTCCTCGACGTCCTCGCCGTAGACAAGCCTCCTATCAACGTATACCTCACATCTATCAGGTACAACGTTTATTTTCCTTCCACCCTTTATCATGGTAACTGAGACAACACCTTTCCTAACCTTATTCACGGTCACTATGGGTAGAATTCTAGGCTTAATCGCAGAGTTAAGGTTACTTATAGCCTCTATAAAGTCAACAGCCCTATAGATAGCGTTAACGCCCATTTCAGGCCTACTGCTATGATAAGCCTTACCATTAAAGATGATTTTAAACCTAACGCTACCCCCATGCCCAACCCTTAGGGCAAGTTCCCTCTTCTCAAATACCGAGCCCTCCCCAACAATAATGCCGTTGACATTCATTCTGCTTAAAACGCCCCTGGAGGCAACGTACTCCGAACCCCACTTCTCTCCACCCTCCTCCCCAACAACCGCTGTATACACGAGTGTACCCTTAAATCCCTTTTTCCTTAAAGCAAGGAAAGCTAACGTAAGGGCAGCTAAGCCTCCTTTCATATCGGAGGAACCCAGCCCATAAATCCTATCACCCACAAGCCACGGCTCAAAGGGATCCCTCTCCCATCCCTCAGAGGGAGGAACAGTATCCATGTGGCCGTTAAACACGAGAACGGGGCTTCCCTCCCCCTCAACTGCGACCACGTTGCCATACTCATCCAGTTCGACTGCGACGCCATTGTCCTCGAGAAAATCCCTCAAGTACTTTGCAATTTCATCCTCGTGGCCAGTGAGGCTTGGTATCGAAATAAGGCTCCTAGTAAGCTCAACTACCCTTTCCTCATAATCGATAATATCAGTATTCATGGTCTAATTCAGGTGTCTTCAAAAATAAATAGCTTTAGAACTATATATAGCCGTGAGCCTTATACCATTCAACAGTCTCCTTAAGCCCTGTCTTTAAATCGTATTTAGGCCTGTATCCAAGCTCCCTCTTAGCCTTCTCAATGCTGTAAGCTCTATCAGAGGTTACGGCATCTACCGTGCTTACGTGCCACATAAAGTTCTCCCTACCCGTAATCTTGTTTACCAATTCAACGGGAGCTATCAAAATTTTAGCTAGTATGGGCGGTATATGATGTTTAGGAGGCGCTTTACCGAGAATTTCAGCTAGGATGTTAAATACTTCAATGTAGGTATAGGCTCTATCCTCGCTGATAATGTAGGTTTCGCCCACTGATACATCGCTTTTTTCAAGAACCAGCCTGAAGCCCTGACATACATCCTTAACGTGGACAAACTGTACAAGATTCCTACCTGAGCCCACTATAAACCTCGTCGCAAGAGAGTTTTTCGCAAAGGATGTAATAAAGTAGTATGATACATCGTTTACATTTCTAGGCCCATATACGCCAGATGGCCTAACAATAGTTGCCTTAAGCCCCTTCTTCATGTATTCCTTAACCACGTTTTCCGCCGCCAGCTTTGATCGACCATACTCGTAAACTGGGTTTGGAGGAGTATTTTCATCAGCTGGCGGATTCTTCACTGGACCTATGGCTTCAGTAGTACTACAATAAATAAACCTATCAACACCATTCTTTAAAGCCGCTTCAATAAGCCATCTAGTTCCCTCAACATTAACCTTCCAGTACAGCTCCTTCTTACCGTGAAACGTATAGTATGCAGCAAGATGTATTATAGCATCAACTCCCCTAGTAACGTTAACGAGTGAAGGCGGATCTGTTAAATCACCGTATCTAAGTTCAACTCCAAGCTCCTTAAGCAAATCTATCTTACTCGTCTTCCTAACCATGCCAATAACCGTATAGCCCTTAGATAGGAGGTTTTCAACCAAGTGTCCGCCTATAAAGCCGGAGGCGCCTGTAACAAGCACTTTCAAATAACACCCACCTCCCTACGCCTAAGGTAAATTGAATATGTAAGCTCTCTAGCTAGGTACATTCCATCAAACGGTTCAATGGCACTACGCATATACATATCTCTAAGCGGAACTATCCTATATACACGTAGCTTACATAGATTGGAGATAAAGGCTTCAGCATCTTTCTCTGGGAGAGCATACCCTACAGTCTGGACTCCATCAACCTCCTTGAATGTTTCCCTATGCGGAATTTTCTCTATTAACTTGATGGCTTGATCAACCGTGTTCACACTAACAATTTCGATAAACCTCTTCCTAACGTGCAACTGATACTCAGGGAAGAACTCAATGACCTTATCTAAGACGGGCTTATCCTTAGAGACGACTATAGTCCAGGAAATATCTCCATTCTCGGGCGTAAACACTTCACACTCCTCAAACGTTAAAGCCCTCCTAACACTATGGACTAAATATCTCTCACTATCGTCGAGCTTCAGCGGAAATTTCTCAGAGTAGCCGTTAAGCCTCAAGCCTACCTTCGACGCAAATTCGATTAATTCCTCGTAGCTACCTATAAAGGCTGCTTCTGTAGGGGAGCTACACAGTTGTTGGTCGTATAGAACTATGTTTAAAGCAAGATCGTCAGCCGCCTTATCGAGATCCACGCCACTACCTACAACAGCATATCCAGTTAAGGGACCGTTAACCATAAACTTAGGCTTGTGGGGGTTACGTGCCACTTTCTCAGCTATGATAGTCCTAGCGGGCTCGCCTCCCCAAAAGTTCACGAGGTCAACCGGGGCCTCCTCCAGGAGATACCTTAAGGCTTCACTGTTGTGTCTCATATATGCGATTAGAATAGCATTTGATAGAACCTCGGCTTCAGGATATTCGTCTGCTAGATCTAGAAGTAGCCTATAGACCTCAATAACGCCTAAGTGATTGGCTATTGAAGGCTTAAGTACAGTTACGTTACCCATTGCAAGAGATATGCACGTTGGAATTAGCGGCGGGATAAAGGAATTGCCAGCACCTATGATAAACACTGTGCCTATGGGGACGTGCCTGACGTATTCGCCTGGTCTAAACTCTATGAAGCTGTCGATAGCCTTAACTCCACCGGGAAGTCCTACCTCAATGTTAGACAGTATATTATCATTATTAAATAATATAGAAACAAATTTGAATTCTAAGTCTATGAGTTTCTCGCTGTATCCCGTATTCTCGGAAAGTTTTCTTCTGATGTTATTCAGCTCGCCCCTACGAACCTTTTCATGCCATTTCTTGCCTATTAAACCGAGAATTTCCAGCCTCCTTGAGATAGGTATCTCCATCAGCCGTCTTCTAATCGCATGCGCCTTCTCTAGGATTCCTTTAAGCGATTTAACTGTAGGCTCTACCACTGTTAAGTTGCCTAAGTTAAACGTCTCCTTTTCGATGGCCGTTTCCCTTCCGTGGAGAATCTCCAGTTGCACTTATTACTCCACCTTCCTTCCCTCAGTCATAAGCTCCTCGAGAGTTCCTCCACAGGCTCTCTGTAGATCCCATCCTTCCTCCTTTGTCAATCGTCTAACGTAGACGTACTCCTTCCCATAGTATCTATCGGAGGGATGAGATCTAAGTATATCGCCCGGATAAAATACTTCAAGCCATGATGTCGTAAATGGATTAAACATTCCAAGTATACCCTCACCATCTTCATGCATCATTTTAAAGGTCTTCGGCTCCAGCAGAAATACGTGAGTAAGAGGATGAGGCATCAGATCCATGACGCCAAACCTACTAATGAGGGCAGCTAACGTTTCAGTCATACCTAAAACATCCATAAATGGTACATCAATCTTTTCTCCTTTCTCGTTACGTGCATAGAAGTGTCTTCTAGCAAGCTCCACGATCTTATCATAGGGCGGTAGATCGGTAAAGCCCTTAGTACCACCTCCAGTCACTATAACTCCTCCCCTACCTAAATCGACGGGCGGCGCTCCGGTTAAAATCCTCGTAAATATCCTCTTAATAAATCCAAGTTCACCGAACTTCTTAGAAAGCAGGTACACGCCAGCCGGCGCAGTAAAGAACAGCTTAGGCTCCTCCTTACTCTTCAGGAACTTAACCAAGTTATCCTTATTTGGAACGAGCCTCTGCCAAGGAGTCCCTTCCTTAACACCCGTTAAAAGTCTCATACCATAAAGCAATCCAATGCCCTTAGCCTCTAGAGCATAGTGTACGAACGCGACGAAATTCAGTCGCTCCTTAAGCTCGGGAGCCGCCATAAACAACGCTATACCCTTATTCTCCTCGAGTTCCCCACCATACACATACTCGAACAACGCCGTATTTACGGTTATCATGATGGCTAAATCGAGGGGACTCCTATAGACTTTAACGGGATTCCTACCCGTAGTACCGCTCGACATAAAGTATTTGCCGCCGGGCTCAACATCCCTTATCAGGAACCTCTTGTGTCCCTCACCCCTAATAAGCTCAGAAGGCACAGCAAGCTTTTCGAGATCCTCAAGCTCAGCATTCCTCGGATTAATATCCAGCTTCTCAAAAAGCCTAGCATAGTAGTCACTGTGTCTCCTAAAGTAATCTAAGGCCTCCCTTAAAAGACTCCTCCTTAAACTAAGCAAGTAATCAGGCGATTTTTCAAACAAGCTTCTATCGTGAACTAGCTCCCATATCTTCTTAACGTAGGGATCCTCCCTTAGAAGCCTGCTTTGAGACGCCTTCTCAAGTATCTCAGATACTTTCATTAAGACACCTCAAACCAATATCTAAACCATCAGAAATAAATACTTTGACGTAAACCCTGCCAACAGATAACGAAGAACATTCATCAACCCGAAAAGGGTGTAATTTACGGGGTATAGGGTTTATGCAAGCTAGCTAGTTTCCGTAATTATAGTGGGTACTAAGATAAGGTTTTAAGCTAGCGTATGCTATTGTCTAAATAGCTAGGTATGTATAAGTATATCGAAGTTAAACCCGACGTATGCGGAGGAAAGCCCGTTATCAAGGGTACGCGTGTCATCATTGAGATTATTTTAGAGTCGCTTGCTAATGGATGGAGCGTAAAGGAAACAGCAAAGGAATTTAAAATACCAGTAGAGGCGGTCCTGGAAGCATTGAAGTATGCCCATAACATAGTATCTAAAGTAAGTGGCTATGTATGATACTTGCCGATGAAAGCATACATTATTCGCTAATAAAGGAGCTGAGAAGACTAGGCGTCATTGACACAGAGCTTAGAGGAATTTTCGATATAGAACTAATTGAACTGGCCAATAAGAGAAACATGATCATATTGACTGAGGGCAGGGATTTTCTAAAAAACTATTAGGAGGAAAGTAAGGACAGGTTTAATGTATGTATATTGCTATAACTAAAGACAACTGTAGGGAGATAGCTGATCTCATCAGCCGTCATCTAAATAGGGCCAGAAATAACCTTATGATAGTTTACCGGGATTATGTAGAGATAATAAGCCTGAAGTAACATTTTCTTAGCTTATGACAGACCACCTACCATATCATTAAACATTTATAGAAACAGTCTTTAAGGTTTCATATGGCCAGGCTGAATGTTGCTAATATAGTGAATATTCAGAGGGCGCTGTGTTTTCCTAGGCTTGCTGGAACGGATGGTGAGGAGAAGGCTAGGAAGATAATATTGGATGAGCTTGAAAGCTATGGGTATGATCCTAAGCTGCACGAGTTTCAGGTTAAAACCTTTAAGATAAAGGAGGCGGAGCTTAGAATTCTGGAGCCGTGGAGCGATGAAATACCCTGTCGAGGAGTCGGCTTATCGGGTTCAACGCCCCCAGAGGGCGTGGAGGCCCCGCTCGCCTATGCTGAGGAGGGGGATCCAGCTCTAATACCTGGAGAGGGCTACATCCTCCTCCTTACTAGTAGGCCTCGGTATCCAAAGTATAAGAGCTTAATGAAATGGAAGCCTAAAGGCTTCGTAATCTCCGAGCCAAACCCGTATAGGAAGATCTCTCATCTAGATATGATCCATGAGTGGAGGAAATATGGAACTGCGCCTATGGTCTATATCTCGTTTGCTGATGCATATAAGCTAGTTGTCCACGGCGCCAGGAGGGCTTATTTAAAGCTCATTCAGGACGAGTGGGATGCAAAGTCCTACAATATAGTTGTTGAGAAGAAGGGAATTAAGTATCCCGATGAAGTAGTAATCATCTGCGCGCACTATGACTCGGTATACGACGTACCTGGGGCAACGGATAACGCTGGAGGAACAGCCTTGCTTCTGGAGCTAGCGAGATACTACTCTACAGTTAACGTTAAGAGAACTATTAGGTTTATATGGTTCTCCGGGGAGGAGCTTGGATTAAGGGGTTCAAGAGCTTACGCGGATGGGCTAAGGAAGGAGGAACTCGAGCAGATAAAGTTCGTAGTAAACCTGGATGTTCATGGAGCTGTTATAGGTTCTAATAGCGCAACATTGACAGGTCCGAAGAATGTTAAGGAATACTTGGAGGTAGTGTCGAAGAAGATGGGTATAAACCTTAAAGTCGGTGAGGGAGTGTATTCATCCGACGGAACATCATTCTCTAAACACGGAATCCCCTCCATAAGCTTCTATAGGTCAAGCGGCTTCGGGATAACCATGCATACGATAGATGACGACGACCGGTATATAGGCGAGCAGGCATATGCGGGCTTAGGCGATATACTTGTCGACTTTATAGATACTCTCGTAAACTCAGAGGAACTGCCGTTCCCTAGGGAAATACCGGAGGATATTAAGAAGAAAGTTGAGGATTACTTTAAGAATAGGTTAGGAGTAGAAGAGTAGCTATTGATACATCCTAACTCTATCGGAATATTTTTTATGTATAAGCTTCTCAAGCTCTATCCTAAGCTTTCTATCCAACTCCCTCTGCGAGGAGGAGAGCCCTTCAAGAGGCTTCGCTAATCCGAGTAGCGGTCCCTTAATCAACACGTAGTTATCCCTTAACTCAGGCTCAGCAACAGGCCTAGTTTTAGCCAATATATCAAGAAGTTTAACAGGGTTCTCCTTCAGAGTTTTCTTCAAAATCTCGCTCGGCAACTCTCTTATTCCGAAAGTAAAGGGTATTGAATCAAGGAAGCTTCTAAGATCACCCGTAACGCTTAGTTCGGCGCCGAGGCCTACGAGCCTATACGGGTTAAGAGGCCAAGCCTTTATCTTCCATCCCCGAGAGGAGTGGGAGATCAGGAAATCCAGGTATCCGTACCTATCACGGCTAGCTAAAAACCTCCAGTTGAGAGGATTTTTCCTATACTTGTTTACAACTATCCTGAGTATTTCATCGATATTTCTAATCATTTCACACTTTAAAATAGCATAACCATATATAATAATAGCGCATTACAGCACCCTGCTTCAATCTATATCGGAGGAATACCTGAATAATACATCACAGCATCTAATGGAGTACATATTACCGCATGCTTTAACCGGTTTATTGTGGGATTCTTGAAGCCAATATACGTATATGCTAAGACGCTGCCCGAGGCTTGGGAGATAAGCATATATAAGCTATGGAAGGAGGGCATAACAATAGACACTGAATACGGCGAGAATAGCAGGGATTGTCCAGCAGTAATATACGTAGAGGATCCCTTCGCTGAGCCGAGAATACACCTTAAAGGACTTACCGGCGGCTTTAAATCCCTTAGAGAATATCTAAGCGAAGTTATAGATGGAGTTAACGATCACCTAGTGGAGACTGGCAAGGTTGACTACACGTATCACGAGAGGATATTCAAGTATCCAGGGCTGAGATTCAACGCTGATATGGAGCGGATAAACCAGATAGAGTATGTAGTTAGGAAGCTATCCAATGCTCCATACAGTAGGAGAGCACAGGCAATAACTTGGGTCCCCCATCTTGATACTAGAAGTGAATATCCCCCATGTCTGCAGAGGCTATGGTTCAGGATCGTCAACGGCAAGTTAGTACTACACATACATATAAGAAGCAATGATGCATTTAAAGCGGCTTTTATGAACATGTATGCCTTTACAGAGCTTCAGAGAACAGTAGCTAAAAGGTTAGGTGTAGATACCGGATACTATCTACATGTAGCCGACTCATATCATATATACGAGAGGGACTGGAAGTGGGCTGAAAAATTCATTAAGCAAATAGAGAATGGAGTATCCAAGAGGTATTATATGAGATCTGATAGATTAGGTATAGGCTAGTAGCCGTAGGTTCTAAACTGAAACCATAAGCTTTATTTCATCCTCATTTAAGATACAATCGATGAGCTCAGAGGACGAGCTTGAGATAATTAGGAGAAAGAAGATGCTTGAGCTAATGAAGAGGGGTGTCGTAGATAGAAGGAAGACTGTTATGCCAAGCGGTGTCGTGCAGCTAACTGAAGCTAATTTCGATGAGTATCTAGGAAAATATCCCCTGGTTATAGTCGATTTCTGGGCGGAATGGTGTATGCCGTGTAAAGTCTATGCACCTCTTTTTGAGGAGCTTGCAA
>Ga0164311_10001253_pt1 | contig 12265 bp, 13 predicted proteins | sample GuaBasSedimGuay2_FD_121796 | JGI IMG/M metagenome (GOLD analysis project Ga0164311, IMG submission 121796) | Subseafloor sediment microbial communities from Guaymas Basin, Gulf of California, Mexico - Guay2, Core 4569-9, 9-12 cm | ecosystem: Environmental > Aquatic > Marine > Hydrothermal vents...
CCCTGCCTCTCCGCCCTGGTTGCCCCGGTACGATCGATTTATTTATCACCAATCGTATTATCTCTTGTGGCGGTGTCATATGAGGCCATTACCTCATTCGCCACTTCATACTTTTCGGCGAGCGGGAATTTTGCACATCCCTATATATTTGTATAATAAGAATTATTAGAGGGGTTATGTTGTTCGGAAAGATACATAGAAGATTCAAACGTATCCAGAGGAGCAGACAGATAGCCAATGTCTTAATTAAGCACGGCTTCGGTCATCTGGTAGAGCGACTGGAACTGAAACTGCCTCCGTGGAAAAAGCCAGGGAAGGAGGTGGTTAGGATACCAGTTCCGGTCAGAGCCAGGCTCGTTCTGGAGGAACTGGGACCAACCTTTATCAAATTTGGTCAGATTCTGTCGATGAGACCGGATCTAATTCCAGTGGAATTTGTTGAGGAGTTTAAAAAGCTACAGGACAGGGTTCCGGGTTTTGGATATGAGGATGTCGAGTCGGAGATCAAAAAGGAATTTGGGGCTTCTATAAACGAACTATTTGATTCATTTGATAGAGAACCCATAGCTGCAGCATCTATTGCTCAGGTACATCGCGCCGTTTTGGACGGGAAGGATGTGGTTGTGAAGGTCCAACGCCCCAAAATTGAGGATACGATTGAGGAAGACCTGGACATTCTGTTTAATCTGGCTCGGTTAATTACAAAGCACGTACCAGAGAGCAGACTGTATGATCCTGTGGGGATAGTGGATGAATTTGCCAAGACCATAAGAAATGAATTAGATTTTACGGTTGAGGGAAGAAATGCGGAGAGATTTGCTCGAAATTTCACCGACTCTGAAGAGGTTTATATACCAAAGGTCTACTGGGAACTCACCAGTAAGAGAATCCTGACCCTGGAATCCATTCAAGGGACTAAAATAAGTGACATAGGCGAAGAAATAGGGGATGAGGTCAGAAAGAATCTATCCGAGAACATAGCCAGATCCTACATGAAGCAGATTCTAATCGATGGATTCTTCCATGCCGATCCACATCCGGGGAATATCTTTGTGATTAATAACAGAGTAATTGCCTTCATGGACTTCGGGATCGTGGGCAGGGTTGATGATTACATGAAAGAGAAACTTGCAAGCCTGTTCATTGCAATAATACAGAGAGATACAAACAGAATTATAGACGAATTTCTGGATATCGGAATAGTGGGTGATGAAACATCCATTCCCGAATTTAAAGATGACATAGCGGGACTCATAGATAGATACTATGGAGTCGAATTAAAACAGGTCAACATTTCTGTAATGATAAACGAGATAATGAAAACCGCATTAAAACATAAGATAAGGATACCCACAAATTTCGCCCTGCTGATTAAAACCCTGGTAACCCTTGAGGGCATCTGTAGGGAATTGAATCCCGATTTCAACCTCACTGAGGTATCTAAACCCTTTGTTGAATCATTAGTTGCGGAGAGGATACATCCAAGAAGAATACTGGGTAGATTCATAGAGAATGTATCCGAATTTAATGAACTGATGATGCTTTTGCCCAGAAGATTGAATCGTATACTGTCCAGGCTGGAGAGGGGTAAATTGTTAATAGACCTGGAGCACAAGGGTCTGAACAGGGTTATAGCCCAACTGGATTTAGCAAGTAACAGGCTCTCCGTAAGCCTGATCATCTCTGCGATAATCGTCGGCTCCTCGGTGATAATGCTTACCGGCAAGGGCCCCCTGTTATTCGGACTGCCCGTAATAGGTATCCTGGGTTTTATCATCGCGGGAATCCTGGGAATGGCTCTGGTAATATTGATACTCCGGAGCGGGAGGTTTTAGTTTTAGTTCCATCGTTTATTTATTTTATGCCTCCTCCCCACGCGTCCTTCAACCCGAAGAGAGCTCAATCCACAACAGCCAGAGACTGGCGAAGTTGATTTATATACATTCAAACCTATAATTAATCTCACCTCTAACACATCAAGTTTTGGAGAATCTTGACGAAAAAATGCTAAATAAAACAAAAGGGAGGATGTAAAATGGCACAATATGCAGGACAACCTATATTTATACTGCCCGAGGGGGCATTGAGGACTACCGGAAGAGATGCACAGAAAAACAACATTATGGCTGCGAAAGCCGTTGCAGAGACGATAAAAACGACCCTGGGGCCCAGAGGAATGGACAAGATGTTAGTTGATGATCTGGGCGATATAGTAATAACAAACGATGGTGCAACGATAGTTGATGAGATGAATATCGAACACCCGGCGGCCAAGATGGTTGTTGAGGTAGCGAAGACGCAGGATGAAGAGGTAGGAGATGGAACAACGACCGCAGTGATTCTAACGGGGGAGCTCCTGGCAAATGCAGAGAAGCTGATGGAGAAGGGAATTCACTCCTCGATAATTGCCAAAGGGTATAGAATGGCTGCTGCAAAGGCACAGGAAATTCTGGAGGATATCGGAAAGAAGATATCCCTCAAGGACGAGAAATTACTCATGGAGATAGCAACAACGGCCATGACAGGGAAGGGCGCTGAGGCTTCAAAGGAAGTGATAGCCAAATTATCTATGGAGGCCATCAAGCAGATTGCCGAGGAAGAGGATGGCAAGATCAGTGTGGATATGGATAATGTGAAGGTCGAAAAGAAGGAGGGTGGCAGCTCAGCTGATTCGGAGTTAATTCAGGGAGTAATTATTGACAAGGAAAGAGTGCACTCGGGAATGCCGAAAAAGGTTGAGAATGCAAAGATTGCCCTTCTGGATGTTGCTATAGAGATCAAGGAAACGGAGACGGATGCAAAGATACAGATTACAGATCCAAATCAGTTGCAGGCATTCATAAGTCAGGAAGAGAACCTATTGAAGGAGATGGTTGAAACGATTGCAAAGACAGGAGCAAATGCGGTATTCTGTCAGAAGGGAATCGATGATCTGGCTCAGCACTTTCTATCAAAGAAGGGCATATTTGCCGTAAGAAGGGTAAAGAAGTCGGATATGGAGAAACTAAGTAAGGCTACCGGAGGGACAATAGTCACAAACATCAAGGATCTAACCTCAAAGGATCTGGGCTACGCTAAAACCATAGAGGAAAAGAAAATCTCCGGGGACGAGATGACCTTTGTCTCTGGTTGTAAAAATCCAAAGTCAGTAAGTTTACTGATCAGGGGTGGAACAGAGCACGTAGTTGAAGAGGTTGAGAGGGCCGTTAAGGATGCCCTGGGTGGAATTGCCGCAGCGGTGGAGGTCGGACTGGTAGTGCCCGGGGGAGGGGCCCCAGAGATAGAGGTTGCGAGAAGACTCAGGGAATACGCAGATACAGTGGGGGGCAGAGAACAGCTTGCAATAGGTGCTTTCGCAGACGCAGTAGAGCTCATTCCAAGGACACTTGCAGAGAGTGCGGGTTTGGATGCCATAGACACTCTAGTCGAACTGAGAGCGGAGCATGAAAAGGGCAAAATCGATACCGGGGTTTTAGTTCTCGATGGCAAGATTGGAGATATGTGGAAGAAGGGTGTAATTGAGCCCCTTAAAATAAAAACACAGGCGATAAAATCCGCATCAGAGGCAACAGAGATGATCCTGAGAATTGACGATGTGATCTCCTCGACGAAGAAGAGCGGAGAAACGCCCTCGGGAATGTCAGAGGGCGGAATGGGGGGAGGAATGCCCTCAGGAATGTAATCTGATCTTTTTCTTTTCTTTTCTTCTATTTTTCTCTTCTATTTTCTTTTGAATCCAGAGTCGTAAAGGAGAGGGTACAGGAGGTAATCTGTTTTATTAACTCGGATTCAAATAGATTAAGATGAAATCGATTCATGAGGAATTCAGAGATATCGAGGACAGGTCGATCGTTTTGTTCATCCCCTCCATAACTGGGTACCATCGGGACATCATTGATATCCTTGATCTCTTGGTCAATGAGCAAAATTTAAATTGTGTGTATGTGACGATCAACAAATCACACAGGCGGCTGAATGATCTGTTTTCCAAAGAAGGGATCAATACGGAGGCCATATTCTTTGTTGACACAGTCTCCAAAGGCCTCGGTTTCGATACCGATAATGGGCATTCCTTTCTCTTAGCGGATCCGAGGAATCTGAGCGGGTTGAGCATTACTATAGCTAAGGCGGTAAAAAGATCTAATGCCAGGGTTCTGATCTTTGATTCATTATCCGGTTTGAATTTATATAATAGCGTTTCCCACATCTCCAAATTTTTCCACGCATTAACGGCAGAGATCCGTTCTTGGAATATTGGCGCTGTAATAATCTCCATGGACAAGGAATTTAAAGAAGAGCTCATCAGCACATTTTCCGGGTTCTGCGACAGAACGATTAAGCGAGTATAGCATTTACTCTCCTGATCAGATCCCTGTTGTCGAATGGCTTCGTAATATAATCCGAGATATTCAGTTTCTGAAGCTCTTCCTTTCCATATTTTTTCCGGTATTCTAATAATTCTATCACACTCAGGTATATGATCTTGCCCCGATAAGGCTCTCTACTCTTCCTGAGTTTAATACACAGATCCCTCCCGCTCATCTCTGGCATCAGGATATCCAGCAAGATTAGATCGATCCCATCTTCTTTTAATCTCTTTAAGCACTCCGAGGCACTACTCGCTGTTACAACATCATAGCCCTCTTTCTTTAGAAGGGTCTTAATCAACCCGACAGTATCCTCCTCGTCGTCAACAATCATAATTTTTGAGTGCATTATGACAATTATTGGATTATATCTATAAAAAACAAAGCTAAATCTAATTTATTTGTATAAAAAATAGATATTGTTCTATTGTTCCGCTACAATTATCCTGTCCATCCTCCCGATCAGATCTTCGTTGTCAAATGGCTTCATTATGTTAGTCCAGGACACCCTCTTTCCGAAATTCTATCTCATGGAATATTCTCCACCCGCTCACGTCGGGAAGCATGACATCCCACAGTACAAGATCTATATCCCCCCTTTAACCGATCCAGGCCCTCTCTACTCTCAGATACCGATATGACCCCAAGCCCCGGGCTTCAAGGAGCATTTTAACAAGGCAAGGATATCCCTCACCCTTCTAACGAGATCCCCATTATCAAAAGGTTTCCTTATGTAGTCGGGAATCTGGGAGCATAATGTCCAGGAGAACCAGATCTACACTTAAACCAATGGGATCAGATATATCACCCCTCCAGAATCCTCCCCACTCTCCTTACCAGATCATCATTATCGAACGGCTTCATTATGTAGTCCTCAATACCACACTTCCTTAGCGTATCCAGCCTCTCCTCCGACACGGGTATCACGGATAAAAATGCGACCTTCACATCCCTATTCCTCGGATCCTTCTTGATCCTCTGGAATATATCCCATCCACTTATATCCGGGAGCATAATATCCAGGATTACTAGATCAATGTCGTCCTCGTCTAACTTTTTCAGTCCCTCCCTCCCGTTGTATGCCGTTATGACTTTATATCCATTACTCTTCAAGATCATTCTAACGAGCTTTCTCGTATCCTCGTCATCCTCCACATAGAGTATTTTCTTCGGCATATTATAATAGTTACATTTAGACTATAAAAACTTATTTTCTCCCATAAATCTATATCATTTCGATTTTATTTTAATTATTAATTAGAAATTTGACAATTATTTTAGTACCTTATTTATCCTGTCAATCAGATCTTCGTTGTCAAATGGCTTCATTATGTAGTCCGAGACACCATCCTCCTTCAGCGCCCTCAACCTGTCCTCAGAAATCGGAATCACGCTCAGAAATACAACCTTCGTGTCCCTGTTCCTCGGATCCCTCCTGATCCTGTGAAAGATATCCCATCCACTCATATCTGGGAGCATAATGTCCAGGAGAACCAGATCTACACTCTCCTCTTTCAGTATATTCAAGCATTCATTCCCATTAAAAGCGTTAGAAACACTATATCCATGCCTCTCCAGAAGCGTTTTGACCAGGAGCACTGTGTCCCTGTCGTCCTCGATGTGAAGTATCCTCTTCATTGTCTCATTTCAATGGGATCATCCAGAGTCAGCGCAATGTCCTTAGATGTTATGATAACATCCGTCTTAGTTCCAATAATTCCTCGAGATCCCTTAGTAATTCAAAAACCCTCTTTCGTCCCTCCAGGCTTAGGTTCTGCACATTGCCCTCATTCTTGATGTACCACAGCTTGGTTGGTCCAATCATCTCGTAGTCGATAATCCCCTTCTTCCTGAGCCGTGAAAGATATTTCAAGGTGGTGACCTTGCACATATCTGCATTATCGATAATATCCGTTGTCTTTAGTTTTTCGTATCTTGATAAAAGCTCGATTATATTCCTTTCTCTCCAGTGTAAATTCTCCATTTTATAAGAAATTATAATTTTTAATCCATATTATATAAAATAATACAAATTAGTTTATATCTATACCCTTAATTTATATATAAGTTTGATTTAAATATACATATATGTTCAAAAATAAACCAAAGTGTTTAATCTGGGATGAAACATTAAGGGACGGGGAACAGATGCCAGGGGTTGTATTCGGCCCCGAGGAAAAGATAGATCTGGCCGTAAGGTCATCAGAATTTGGTGTTGATTTTATAGATATCATGCCGGCTGTATCTAATTCTGAGAGAATTTTAACCAAGAGGCTATCCAATATGGGGCTTGATGCAGATATAATCGCTGCTACCATGTTAAAGAAAGAGCACATTGAGATGGCATTGGATTGTGATGTGCAGGGCATAATCCTGTTCACGCCTCTTTCCGACCTGCATCTAAGGTATAAATTGAAAATTAGCAGAGAGGAAAACCTGAACAGGGTCCTGGATATGGTCGATTTCTCTAAGGAACAGGGATTGAAGGTATGTTTTGCGGGTGAGGATTCCACTCGGGCAGACATAAACTATGTGATAGAATTTACCAATGAGTTGTCCAGAAAGATTGAATATTTTATGCCCTGCGATACATTGGGCTGCTTAACACCCTCTGTCACTTATTCCTTTATTAAAAAGCTTAAGGAGAATTGCAGAACGCCACTTTGCTTACACGTCCACAACGACTTCGGTCTAGCAACTGCAAATACATTAGCAGGCCTATCGGCTGGTGCAGAGATGTTCTCCGGGACATTCTGCGGAATTGGTGAGCGGGCAGGCAATGCCCCGATAGAGGAAGTATGTACCGCCTTAAAGTTCTTGAACGGGGTTGAGCTTGACGTGAGGTATGATATGCTGACTAAGATCTGCAATTTAGTAGAACGGTACTCTGGAGTGAAACTACAGTCCCATAAACCGATAGTTGGGGAAAATGCATTCTCCCATGAGTCGGGAATTCACGCAGACGGTATTATAAAACACCCAAGGACATACGAGAACTTTGATCCCGAATTCGTTGGGCAGACCAGGAGATTCCTCTTTGGAAAGCATACTGGGAAGAACGTATTGAGGTATATCTTAAAAAAGTACGGCATCCCTCACAGCAACCTGGATCACCTGCTGGAAGAGATCAAAAGCATCTCAGAACAGCAACATTGCTCTCTTACAGAAACTGATGTCCTCAATCTACTCGCCTACGAGGAATACTCAACCGAGGTGGAAGTACCTATCATAAATGAAAATTATAAATCTCCAATACTCTTACGGGCCAAAGCTGGAGTATAGATTCTTCGCCAATTATCTACGAATTGGCAGGGGCATTAGTGTTCTTTTCATACCAATATTGGCGTTTACCATATCCCGCAGCACTGAGGTTATGGACCTCATTACTGTGTCGGGTATAACCCTCTTAGGCATTGCAGGCACATATTCCTATAATTGCTTAAAGGACGCCAAGGAGGACAGAGAGAATTCTTCACACCCAAACCCTTTAAAAACATCGATACCCAATACCCTCGAAAAAAAGATACCTTACTGTCTTTTTATATTTGCCATCTTGATTGCTCTACTCTTTGTGAACCGTTACTCCCTCTTATTGTTTTTGGCTTTGGCATTATTTTCAGTAATCTATTCTAAATTTAAGATAAAAAGAATCTTCCTTGTGAAAACAATGACTGTTTCATTCTGCTACATGACCCTATTTTTCGCTTGTTTCCTTGCCTTTTCACCTATCATTACCTCTCATGCCCTTCTTTCCGGTCTTTTGATATTAATGCTGTTATTCAGCTACTCTGTGATATCAGATATTCGAGATGTAGAGGTTGACAAAAAATATAATTTCATTACAATACCTGTTAAATATGGATATCTCAAATCAGAACTGCTTGTGGTATCTATTTTCGTATTACTCAATATAGCCTTGATGTTCTTTTATGCTCAGGATCTGATCTCATTAGAGGTAGCTGGCACATTTTTTATGTTCATACCAGTTGAGCTATATCTGGTTTACCACCTTCATATAAGAGATCTGAGAGGAGTAGATACGGCAAGGGAAATATCCTTTATCCTAACCGGGATATTCTTGCTGATTTTAAATCTGCCCCTGATGAGTAGTATTATCTGATCCTTACCCGCAAATTCTTTATCATGTAAGGGGAGTACAGGATGGCAGGTTGACTTTATTGCATTATCCACTTAGATACATTATTTTCAGATCCTTATAACCTTCGTTAACATCTGAGATTTCAAAATATTTGTCTATGAGCCACAGATAACCCTGAATTATCTTACTCAGAACTGTCCAGTTATCTTTCTCCATCTGCAAACCGTATGGTGGGTTTCTAATCTCGATAAATATCTCGTTTTTGTCTTTAATGATGATCTTTATGACGCCCCAGCCCATTATTTGTAGTAAATTCTTGAGCAGGGTAAGCTTCTGTTCATCAGTTGAATCCATATCAATGATTTCTTTAAAAAAATCGTACGAAATAGAGGGTACCTCATCCAGCAGTATGTTTGCGTTACCTACTAGATGAAACATCGTATTCTCTGTAATTGTGAGCCGTTTACCACGGAAATATATCTTATAGCCCTCTCTGAGTTGGAATATCCCGCTTCTAATTGCGTCATTTAGTGTAAACCCCTTCAGTGGCTCCAAATAATTTAATCGGTTGTATATAGATTTCTCTTTGCCTTTAACCTCCAAGGGTTCATCTGTAAGTTCAAATTCATATTCACACGAATCTCTACTCTGTAAAGAATTAACAATCTTCGATTCCGACCTGTATAATGCACTTATGATACCATTAAAAAATCCCGGCATGAATTCATTCCCTCCAATGGTTCTTGTTATGGATTCGTTTTTTGTAGTTAGTATTATAACCTGATCGTTTTCCCTTAGATACAGATCATCCACTATGCCCAGATTTTTCCAGCTCTTTTTCAGAATACTATTTATTATCGTAGAACAAGGAAGTTTTTTTATTGAAACGGGTATAAGTTTTGCAAATGTCAGTTCGCCCCATCTCTTAGACAGTTCTCTGAGATCCCCCTTATGACCGTGTCTCTCACAGATGAGAATATACTTCCCGATAATGTCTTCAAAGAACAAAACGAGCCGTCTGTTTCCCATAATAAACCTGTTCAAAACCCCACCAACAGTAACCTCTATAACATTTCTCTGTAGGGAAGTAGACAGCCTCAATCTCTCATCCCCCAATAATTCATTGGGAAGGATGAGATATATATATCCATTCACAGGACCATGGTCTCGGTTACCCTCAACCCCTTGCTATCTATAATAAACTCGTGCGGTATCTTTGGTTCGAAGGAGGAGTACCTGAGCTTGTGAATCTCCAGTATTCTCTTTGGTCTTTCCTCGAACTCCAGAAATGATAGATTCAAAACCCCGTCACATTCAAATGCCTCGCCATTTCCCGTGTCGATTTCCTTTCCATTTGTTTCGCATAAGAGCAAGGTGCAATTTACCCTTTTCTTCAGATATCGTACCAGCTCTGAGAGCCTCATCCTGTAATCTCTACTGCTCTCCGCGAATATCAGAAGCCTGTTGACATTGTCTATCACCAGGCGATCAACCATTGGGTAGGAGGCAAAGATGTTCGTGAAGTAATCCAGGTCTATATTATCACCCATGATGACGTGTTCTATTGCAAGATTCTTATCTATATATCTTCTAATCTCTCTGAGTGATTCTATGCCATCACAGGCCCTCAGCAATTCGTCCTTGTTCTCGCCCAGGGAGACATAGCAGCACTTTTCACCCTTAATGGCTCCATTGATGATGAAATTCAACCCGAAGAGGGTTTTTCCGGTACCCGCCCCCCCCGAGACCAATATAACCGTCTGAGAGGGAAGGCCCCCATCCAGAACCCTGTCCAGCCCAGATATACCTGTTCTTACTCTATCCATCCTGCTCCCCCCCAAAGGTGGGTACTCCCGGTCTGTGCTCTTCTAATTTTATCAGGAGAAATCTCCCGCCGTCTATTTCAAATATCCTCGCTGGAACCTTCTTGTGCAACTTTTTTACATGGTACTTCTTCATAATCTTGTTTGGTAACATTATCCTGTTTCCGTTACCCAATTTACCGGTGGTTAACAACTCGCTCAAGGCGCTGGAGTCGGTTGGCAGGAGGAGGATATCCCTTCTCGGAGAGTTCAACAGAGAGTACTCGCTCTCAGAGATCCTTAGATTCAACGAGATTCCATCGGGCTCTATGTTTATGGATTTAATCTCCGCCATATAATTATTTATACACAGAGAAATAAAATATAGATTATTCCGTGAGTATCCTATTTATCCTCCCGATCAGATCTTCCTTGTCAAATGGCTTCATTATGTAGTCCAGGACACCATACTCACGCAGCTTGATTAATCTCTCCTTCGAGATGGGTATCACGCTGAGGAAAGCGACCCTGACAAAGGGGGTCTTATCATGAATTCTATGCTCCACCCTGTAGCGCCTTCCATAACTTAGTATCTTATTGAATATATCCCACCCACTCATATCTGGGAGCATCATGTCCAGGAGAAGAAGATCGGGTTTTTCTTTTTCCAGACTACTCAGGCATTCTTTTCCATTACATGCGGTTGCAACCTCGTAACCTTCTTTTTCCAGAATCTCCTTAACAAGGTTTCTTGTATCTTCATCGTCTTCGACGTACAGGATCCTCTTACCCATTTTCCTATTTTTTAGTGTGTTGTGAATTAATCCCCTATAAATTTAATAATTCCCATTAAATTTTTGGGGTTTGCTTTTTAACCGGCAGGGTGAATTGGAATGTGCTTCCCTTTCCGAGCTCGCTATCTACCCATATTTTCCCTCCATGCGCCTCTACTATCTTTTTACATATAGCCAGCCCCAGGCCAGTTCCACCATACCTCCTGCTCAGGCTGGAGTCTACCTGATAGAATTTGGTGAACAATTTGTTGATATTCTCTTTGGATATGCCTATCCCCGTGTCCTTTACCTTCACCAGGATATTGTCTTTCTCTCTCCTTGCCTTAATAACTATACTTCCCTTTTCTGTAAACTTTATGGCGTTATCAATCAGATCCGTTAAAACCTGCATCAATCTGTTCTTATCCCCCTGGATCGGGGGTAGATTGGGCTGTATCTCAGCCTTAATGGTAAGCCCCTTCCCCTCCGCATATGATCGCATGTCCTCTACAGAGTTCTTAATAATCTCCGCCATCTGTACGTCCTTCATATCAAATTTCATCGCCCCCGACTCTAATTTAGAGATATCCAATATATCATCGATCAATTTTTTAAGTCGATTCACGTTCCTGAATATGATCTCCAGGCTGTCTTTCTCCTCCTGTGTCAATTCTCCCAGGCTACCGTCCCTCAACATACCCAGGTACCCCATTATGGGAACCAATGGTGTTTTCAATTCATGGGCAGCGATATTCATGAATTCATCCTTTAATTTGTCTGCCTCCGCCAATTTTTGATATGACTCCCTGAGCTCTCTACTCGCTTTATCCATATCCTCCAATAGATTTAGTGTCGCAGCTTTTGCATCCTTCAGCTCTCTGATCTTTTTATTCAATTCCTTTGTTCTTTCATCGACCCGTTTCTCTAAGGTCTTGCTATATTCCTCGAGCTTGGCTCTGGATTCCCTCAGATTCTCGGCCATCTTATTAAAGGCCATTGCCAGATGCCCGATCTCATCCTTTGTTCTGATATCGATTCTATAATCGAGATTACCTCTTCCTATCTCCTCTGCCCCCTCTGTCAGCTTTTTTATCGGATTTATAACACTGCTTGCGAGGATGTACGAAAATACCAGGGATCCAAGTACGAGGTAAAAGGCGATCTGTAGGTTTCTCCATATCAGCTCATTTATAGCGTGTTCCACTGAGCCGGTGGAGAGACCCA
>Ga0164311_10001256_pt1 | contig 12256 bp, 16 predicted proteins | sample GuaBasSedimGuay2_FD_121796 | JGI IMG/M metagenome (GOLD analysis project Ga0164311, IMG submission 121796) | Subseafloor sediment microbial communities from Guaymas Basin, Gulf of California, Mexico - Guay2, Core 4569-9, 9-12 cm | ecosystem: Environmental > Aquatic > Marine > Hydrothermal vents...
AGGTTATAGATCCAAAAAGCTGGGAGAAAGTAATTCAGCTTATAGTAGAGGAAGAGGGGGTGAAAATAGACGAGAGAGTGACAATAGACATTAAGAGATTGATAAGGCTGCCGGAATCTCTCCACGGGAAAACTGGCATGAAAGTTGCCGTTTTAAGCTATCATGAACTTGAAGAATTCGATGTAGAAAAACATGCAGTAGTATTTCCATCCGAAGAAGTGAAAATCATACTCAAAAACCCTCCAAAGAAAGTATTGAACATAGATCTATCACACAGAGAGAATTTTCTCGAAGTCCCCTTCTATACCTTTGTATATTTCTTAGCCAATGGAGCCGAAGTAGAAAGAGTAAAGACTTAAGTGTTAAACTCGCTGATATCTTATTGATATAAATGTCTTATAGTGAAATTGTAAAAGTGTTTGAAGCCGAACTTGAATCAGATAAGCTACAATCCATCGATTTTACATTTTATTCTAAATCAAGAGAATATTTAGCTAGATTGAAAGAGAAAGCCGAAAAAGCATCATCCGATGTCGAGAAGACTTTTTATTTAAAAGAAGTTGAGACAGCTTCTATATTGCTTGAGAAAATTTTCTTGCTCCGGTTGAGAAAGATCCTAGAGCTCTTCTTTAGAGGAGAAATTGAAGAAATCGAGCAGAAATTAGCGAAAGAAGAGATCGAATTTAAGAAAAAACTATCGATTTTTCTTAAAAAAATGAGGAATATAGATGTAAAAAAGATTTCTCAAGAAGATAAAGGATTATTGGTTCGATTTAAAAAGTCTTACTCTCGTATAGTATTGGAAAACGGCAACGTTATGGGTCCTTTTCATAAGGGTGATATTGCTTACTTACCTAGGAAGATCGCGGCAGAGTTAAATAGAATAGAGGTTGTCGAGGTTATAGCGTAGTTTACTCAACTTTTATCTCTACACCGCCTTTCTTCGGACTTTTCTCCTTCTTCTCTAACTCTACGGTTAAGACTCCATTTTTGTATTGAGCTTTAGAAGACTGCGGTTTTACTTTTACTGGCAATTTTATCTCTTTAAAGTATTTGCGATCTCCTCTCTCTGCCGAGATTCGAAGAGTATCCTCTGTGGCGTATATTTTTATATCCTCCTTCTCTACTCCGGGCATATCGGCTATTATTTTTACTTTATCCTCTTCTTCTATCACGTCGACAAAGGGCTCGATGGTCTCCGTGATCATAGGACGGGAAATGCCGGGCTTGATATTCCCCCACTCCCTGATCCTAGGCACGCCGTCTGGTCCTATAGTCACTGAAAACCCGTAGTAATATGGTCCTATGACACGCCTCTTCTCTCGGAATTCCCCTCTTTCTTCGCTTATAGCTTCACGCATCATTTCATCGAAAAGTCTATCTATCTCCTCAAAGAGTTTACGCGTACGTTTCCACCATTCGTCAAATTCGTACATGTCATCACCTCCAACATACAATTTTTAACCTCCTATAAAAAACTTCTAGTGAATGAGAAAATATATCTGTCACTTAAGCCTTAGATATTTTTGCATTAGGGTGGTTCATCCATGAAGAGGGAAAAAGAAATACCTCTAGCGCCTATAGATAGAATTCTCCACGAAGAAGGCTGTACTCGTGTAAGTGAAGAAGCTTCTCGCCTATTAAGAGACATTGTTGAGAAAATCGCCAGAATAATTGCGAAAGAGGCTTGTGAACTCGCTGTTCACGCTAATAGAAAAACCGTGATGAAAGAGGATGTTCTATTTGCTGCCCGTAGAATAAGTAAACAGATTCCCTCGCTTTTCGAGTAAAAACTCACTTTTTATTATTATTCCTTACCAAAAAATACTTGGTGTATTCTTAACAGTTCAGGACCAGTAGTCTCATAACCAACTATCGCGCCTTTACTGTTAACTACCAGACCAGCTCTCAGAAATATGCTCCCCCTATTCACCGTCCCTACGTCGACCGTTATATTAAACAGTTTACGGAGCTCTTCCAGCTCTTCGTCGGTAACCAGAGGGTAGACTAGTAATCCTCGATTCGAGATAGAAGCTATGGAGCCGACCAACGGCGATCCTCCAATAGTTCTAACTACAACCTCTACATCGAGAACCTCTTCTATCATCTTCAAATACTCTTTCTCGATAAGAGGAGAGACGATCGCTACTTTATCATTAGCTAGAATGAGATTTCCTAAAGCGTTTCTAAGAGAAGATAATACTTCAACGTTTACCTTATCTCCAACTTTTTCTTTTATCTTTTCAACTTCGTATTCTAGAGAAAACCTAGGCAAGAGAATTCCGTTAGAATTCCCGGCTATAAAAACTCCCAGTAAAGGAGATTCACAGATAGATGCCAGAAAAACCTCCGTACCTAAAGCCTCGGCAAATTCCTCAACGTTCTTCTCGGGAACGTCAACCGGCAGTATTGTTATATTCTCATTTGTAAACGCGTATACTCCAACGTTAGGATTTCCATAAAGAAGCGATTTCTGAACTGACATTAGCTCTACTCTTCCTCTACTTCTTCAGGCAGAAAAACCCTAGCGATGGAAATTTTCTCCTCACCCTCTCCTATCTCCACTTTCTTAACCACAACTTTTATTCGTCGAGGAGGTTTTTCCACACTACGTTCCCATATTTTTTCGTTAACCCTGTTACTAATGTATATCTCATCCGGTTTCACATGTCTCATCACGAACTCCTTTACCAGTCTGACAGCTACTTTAGCTCTTTTTTTACGAGGAACCTCGTATACCTTCCTCAAAGGTATAACATACTCCCTCTTCAATACCGTCTTCTCTTCCTCAGCCATACTACCACCTTAGAGCTGCATTCGGCTTCTACGCCAATGTCTCCTAGGCCTTCTCCTAACCTTACCCAGGGTTTTAGCTATGACCCAAAGTGGCACTGGTTTATTCGATTTAAACGCAGCGGCGAGTCTTAACTTCTTCGCTAATGGTTTATTCCGCGCCATCACGATACCCCTTGGAGTCTATTAAAACCTTATTTTTATTTCTTTCCGAGAACGTCTAACTATTTCAGTTAAAAACCTCTTCAACAAGTCATCTGTTATTGGAAGTGGAACTCTTCCGCTTTGAGCAAGTTGGATAAGCTGTACCTCTACTAGTTCGACTAATTCGGGCTTCACTAGCCTGAGATTATTTAATCTCTGCCTAGCCTCAGGAGTAAGTATTTTAGCTAGAATCGCTTGACGCTCTAACTCTATCCGCCGCCTTTCCTCTTCCCTGGCTTTAGCCTCTTCTAACATCCTTTTGTATTCTAGAAGCTTTTTTCTCTTAATCTCCTCTAGCTCTTCGTCGTAAATATCGCTGCTCAAGACAATCACCCAACTAAGATAATATTACGACATTAAATCTAATTATTTATGTCCCCACATATTTCTTTAATTCTGGTCTCTGTTTAACCAACTCCCTAAACAGCTTATTCGCGAGTCTATCTAAAAGAGATCTTCCTTGCGGCGTTAATGCACGTCCTCTACCTCTTACAGTTGTAACTAATCCGGCAGCTTCCAACTGTTGTAAAGCCTTCCTTATAGCAGATCCTCCGGTTTTTCTGAAATGCTCTCTAACCAATCCCATATCTTTCCTTCCGCCATAGGCGGTTCTTAATCTCTCAACTCCTACAGGACCATAGAGGTATAGTTTGCGGAGAAGCGAAGCGCATCTTTTATACCACCAATCCGGATCGTCCGGTACTCTTTCCACGTGAGAACCTGTTTTAGTGTAGAAAGCCCACTCTGGCGGTTTTATCTCCTCGAAATTCTCCTTTAGGTACTTCGCCAGCTCTTCTATGAATATATGTGGCGGAATGTACTTTACCGTTACCATTTATGATCATCCTGTAAATACTCTTCAAGGCTTAAAAAGTCTCGTCAATATAAAGTTTACTTCCTGGAAATGGAATCAGAAAAAGGAATATTGGGCAGATACTTCTGGTCTTTATCGGATATATGAAATCATCGAGAAAGAAAGGAGAAAAATATAAAAACACGATGTAGGAATTAGAAATTGGCGTCCCCGGTCATAGGCGGTAGGAAACGCCCGGTCTCATCAGAACCCGGAAGCTAAGCTGCCGCCGCCGTCGGGAGTACTGAGGTCTGCGGCCTCGGGAAACCGCGGTGCTGGGGACGCCGCTTTTCTAACCTAATAACCCCCTTATTTCTACTGGAATATTATATTAAAATCATAGAAACAAGTAGTGTTTTACTAAGTAATCTAAGTTTTTAATTACGATTTTTCCAGTGGAAGTAGAGGGGTTCCACGGTTTTCATTATACTTGTTTAACGTATAATCTACCTATTAGTAAGTAGTCGTAGGACCCCTTTGTTTCCACTGGAACTTAGAAAAGAGGAAGAATTTCTATGAGTAGACTTTTTATTCTATATTATAAATATCTTTTTTAGTTTTAACTAGGAAGAAATTATCTTTTTTATATAAAGATAGAAATTTGATGTTATACATGGTGAAGTCGCGTTTATAGTGAATGATTCTAATAAATAATCGGCTTGTCTAAGTATTATCAAGTGATGAAATGTGCCCAAAGTGAAGATAGAAGATATACTCCCATCAGGTGAAAAAATCTCTGTGGTTATTGAAGGTAGCGAGGTTTCACGGGAGCGTATACTACAGGTTCTTGATTTGTTTAATATCCTATCAAGAACAGATGCCGTCAGGGAACCGAGAACTCTCAAAGAGAAGATATGGGAAATATTAGTTAATAACTTTAGTAGTGGAGAATGGTTTACGATTAACGAAGCATATGCAGCAGTAAGACAGTCCTTAAGAGACGTCAATGTGATGGCGGTTTCGAGTTATATAAGTAGGTTCTTAAGAGAAGGACGGCTTGAGAAGACTGGTCGTAAGCCTAGAACTCGTTATAGGATTAAGAGGGCTTTTGCTCGCGTTTTTTAAATAGGACCAGGTAGCATTTCATTAAGTCGCTGTTCGTTATTATACCGATTATTTCTCTTCCAGAAACGACCAGTACGGCGGGAGATCCTGCTCTTAGAATTCGTGTTATTGTATGTAGGTTTTCATCGGGAGGTACTATTGGTAGAGGAGAGGACATTATATCTCCGGCCAGCTTGTTTAATGCTTTTTCCTTGTATTTGAAGAGCGTGTCGACTAGTACTTTTTCGTAGACAGTGCCGACTACTGTTCCATCTTCATTTACTACAGGGACTTGAGAGATTCCATGTTCCCACATAATCTCTATTACTTTATCAATGGGTGTTGTTGGTTTGACGGTGATTACCGGTGAGGCCATGACGTCTCCAGCTGTTAACTGTTCGCTTATGTACTCTTCTAAGGCTTTGAGAATCCGTCTTAGAGTTGAAAGTCTTGGATCTACACTGCCTGATTCTATGCGGGCTATAAGTGACTGACTTACTCCTGCTCTTTTGGCTAATTCTTTCTGCGTCAATCCGGCGCGTTTTCTAAGTCTTCTTAACTCTTCAGGTGTGGGAAGAGAAGACATGCTTCACAATATATTACACGTTCAGAGATATATACTGTATGTTTTATTTTTCAAATAACTCCGCTTTTTTAATACTTTATTTAGTATTTAGATAGAAGATGTTGTCATCATATATTATATCTTTAATATCTTTAGATATATTTTAGCGAAATAATAATTTGCCTGAATAAGGTTTCTTCACAAGGGCTTATACTATGTCATTTTTTGTTGAAGTTAGATGGCATGGACGAGGGGGTCAGGGAGCAGTTACCTCTGCCGAGTTAGTAGTTGCCGCGGCTGTTAAAGACGGTAAACATGCAGTGGCGATACCTTTCTTCGGGGCGGAGCGGAGAGGGGCTCCCGTAGTCGCCTATAACAGAATTTCATCTAAACCCATTAGGACCAGAGCAGCCATTAAAAACCCCGATGTCGTCGTAGTGTTAGATCCTTCTCTCGCCAAGATAGTAGATGTAACCCAGGGATTAAAAAAGGAGGGGATAATAGCGTTCAACGGGAGTCCTCCCGGAGAGTTGTTGGAGAAGGGTTTTAGAATAGCGTATGTAGACGCTACGGGTATAGCCTTGAAAAACAAGCTGGTGTTGGCTGGAATTGCTCTAGTTAACATGCCCATGCTAGGTGCTTTTACTAAAGCCACGCGGATACTCTCTATAAAATCTGTTGTAGAAGCGGTCAAAGAGAAATGGTCTGGCGAAATAGGTGAAAGAAACGCGGCTGCTGTTCTTGAAGCTTATGATAAGACGGTGGTGAGCTATGGGGGATAGGTCGAGATATAGGTATATAGCTCCAGTTGCTCTGCCTACACCGGGAGCTCTCGGGAAAACAGGAGCTTGGAGAGTGTTAAAACCTGTTATAGATTATAATCGATGTACGAAGTGTTTAATTTGCTGGCTTTATTGTCCTGAAGGATCTATAACTGTGGAAGAAGGACGGCCAAATATAGATTATGAGTATTGTAAGGGTTGCGGTGTATGTGCTAATGAATGTCCAGTTAAGGCTATTAGAATGGTGAGAGAGGAATGAGGAATATTAAGGTATTAACGGGGAATTGGGCGGCTGCTTATGGAGCTAAATTAGCCAGAATCGACTTCGTCTCGGCGTATCCTATAACCCCCCAAACCTCTGTTATCGAAAAGTTAGCGGAGTTTATCGATAAAGGCGAGTTAAAAGCTAAGATGGTTAGAGTGGAGTCGGAGCATAGCGCAATGGCGGCTGTTATAGGAGCGGCTGCTGTAGGCGCTAGAGCTTTTACAGCGACATCCGCTCAAGGACTTTTCTATATGTATGAGATGGTCTGGTGGGCGGCTGGAGCCCGACTTCCAATTGTAATGGGGATTGTTACCAGGGCGCTTGCCCCGCCGTGGAGTATCTGGACCGATCACGCGGATTTTCTAGCACTTAGAGATAGCGGATGGATTCTGCTTTTCGCGAGGAATGCGCAGGAAATTTTAGATACTATAATACAGGCCTATAGAATTGCGGAAGATGAGGAGGTCATGCTGCCTGTTGCGGTGGGTTGGGATGCGTTTATAGCTTCTCACACCGCCGAACCTGTAGATGTTCCAGAGCAAGAAATTGTAGACGAGTACTTGCCGAGGAAGAAGGCGTTTTCCCATATGCTCGACGTAGATAACCCGTTCTCTCTAGGTAATTTAGCATTTCCAGATAGTTATATGGAGTATCGCTGGTTAATTGACAGAGCTATGAACGCGGCGCATAAAGCTATAGTAGAAGCCGATAGAGAGTTTGGAGAGCTTTTTGGCAGGAGTTATGGTGGACTAATTGAGAAGTACAGGTGTGAAGATGCAAATGTAGTGATTGTAATGATGGGGGCGTCTAGTGGAGATGGCATGGATGCGGTCGACGCATTAAGGGATAGAGGATATAAAATCGGGTTATGCCGTATAAGAGCCGTGAGACCGTTTCCGGTTAAAGAGCTTAGAGAGGTAGCTAGGACGGTCGACGCAGTTCTGGTTCTCGATAGAGCAGTTTCTTTCGGTATTGGAGGCACTTTGGGAAGCGAGGTTAAAGCCGCGCTTTATCCTCTTAAAGAGAAACCTCTAGTCTTCGACTTTATTGCTGGTTTAGGAGGTAGAGATGTAGACGCCAGGCTTATAGAGCGCTTAGCGTTGAGAGTTTATGATGTCTTAGATGGGAAAACGGAAGTAGAGGAAGTCGAATGGGTTGATATTAACCCGGAGGTGGTAAAGGCGTGAGCAAGTTGACTGAGGTATTTCCGGAAGAGGAGTATATTCTTAAGGGGAATGCCTCGTGTCCGGGCTGCGGTGCTGCACTTCTCCTAAGATACGTACTTAAGGCTTTAGGACCGCGATCTATATTCGTTATACCTGCTTGTTGTACGTCTGTCATAGCAGGACCATTACCAAGAACATCTTTTAAAGTACCTGTTATGCATATAGCTTTCGCAGCCAGCGCGGCGACTGCTTCTGGAATTTCGGAGATGCTAGAGCTTCGGGGTAGGGAGGATATAAACGTTGTAGTCTGGGCGGGAGATGGAGGAACTGTAGATATAGGACTACAGGCTTTATCGGGAGCAGCCGAGCGGGGACATAATATTATCTATATATGCTATGACAATGAGGCCTATATGAACACCGGGATTCAAAGGTCGGGATCCACGCCTTTGTGGGCTTGGACTACTACTACTCCGAGCGGGAATCCTAGACCTAAGAAAAACTTACCTTTCATAATGCAGGTCCATAGAATTCCCTATATAGCTACTGGAAGCCCGGCTTATCCAAACGACTTAATGGCTAAACTTAGAAAAGCTAAGAAGATTAAAGGCTTTAAATACATACATTTACATACTCCATGTCCCCCCGGCTGGCGTTTTGATTCTGCGAAAAGCGTGGAGGTAGCTAGGTTGGCTGTGCTCACCGGTGCTTGGATCCTATACGAAATAGAAAATGGTGTGTTTAGACTGACTGGTCCTAGTAAAAGACTCTTAGATAAGAAACGGAGAAAACCCGTGAAGGAATATCTGAAGCTTCAAGGTAGATTTCGGCATTTAACTCGGGAACAAATTGAGGAGATTCAACGTCTAATCGACGAGGAATGGGAGCGCATTAAGAGTTTATAAGGAAAAATTGTAGGAAAAAGCCTGCGGAAAGGCTGGCGAGTAGCGCTACGGCGAGGGCTTTGAGAGCTTTAGATGTTAAAGCATGAATTTTTTCGATCGTCTCGGCTCCGAGCACGGACAGTAGAAAATCTTTCTTTTTCAGTCTCACGTAGCATGTAGACATGTTTTCTATGGCTTTTTTCAGAGAGGTCAGAACGAGATTTTTAAGAAGGTCTATCTCAGTTTTTTCTCCTACTGGTGAAAAACTTTTGTTTGGAGTAACGCCGGTGGCGATGTGGGTATCAGTTGTAGCTATTTCTCCCTCATGGAGGTGGAGCTCTTTTTTAACGCTTTTGAGAAGTTCTTCTCTGATAGGATTTACCATATTGTTTCCATCAAAAACGACGAAGAAGAATCGTCTTTTATTAATCTCAATTACTGCGGCGGCTATTCCCCCAGGACCAATTTCGCTACCGAAATTGTTGTGTATTTGAATAGTATAGAAGCCTGCTTTCACTTTATCATAGAAAGGTAGATCTTTATCGAGGAGGAGTTTTACCATCTCGATAAGCTCGGAATAGAGAGAAGTACCGGGTAGCGGTCTCGGATTTTCCCCGTCTAAATCCATCCTATTATGTCCATCGATCAGAATTAACCTATCTTCTGCGTCAATTTCTGTTATAGCCTCATAAGGGATATCTTCAAGACCTTTATCTTTGCTCGAGACTATCGCGAGTAAATAGTTATTCACTTTGGCATATAGAACTGTAAAGTTTTCGGAGACTTCCCTGTAGAAGGGTGAAATTTTGACAGGCCTGGACTCTTCAAAGGTTATGGAAAGCAAATAATCAATTATAACATCGACGTCCGAGCTCCGTATTAGGTCTCTCTCGTGGCTAGAAGCTCCGTGAAAAACGAGAGCAGGAATACCTTTTCTTCTAAAAGCTTCTATGATTTTAGAGGGTAGTGTACTGCTGCCGAAATCTCTAAAAGGACCAGGGTGTATATAAGGGATTACAAAAACTCCTTTTATCTTCTTTCTTTCATCGAGAAATGCTACCAAGTATACTCGTAGTTTTTCTTTTTTAGCGGAGATTTTTTCTAGAACTTTTTCTAGTTTTTCCGGTTTATTAGCCAGAATGTATTCTAGGAAAGCGTTAAAAATTCTATACCTTCCACCTAGAAGTTTTTTCTCTAGCATTGAATTATATATCAGTAGAAATTCGAACACTGTTATTGATAAGAGACTTACCACTGTGACTAAATGTAGATGGCTGTACAGAACTCCTGGTAACAAGCTGAAAATCAGCAATAACAACGTTCCAAAGCCTTCCTCGTCGAAAATGCGGCATGTCACGTAGCTTAAACCCATGATAAGCGGTAGGAATAGAGAAAAGGTTGGATTATGAAAAACAGTCTGGGAGAGCATGGCGCTAAGTATTAACAAAAAGTTAAATAGGGGGATAGGTCCTAAACTCCTCCGGATATCTACTATCTCGCCTGTTTTGAGGAACGAGAGAGGTATTAGGAAATTTACTAAGAAATATGTGTATATTTCTTCCTCCGCCATGCCGTATTTATGTAATATGACCATGACAAGTATAGAGGAAAGTATATAAAGCGAGATAACCCATTTCATAGCGGGAAACCATATTAACAGCTTATACTTCTCGGCTAGCTTTCTGGCAGCTGTAGTCATTTTACTCACCGCCGCGATAACATCCCCAAATAATATTCGCTTATATAAAAACAAATTTCGGGTCTATATAGTGCTGTCAAGTTAAGAGCTTTAGGTCTGGAAACTCGTAAGCACTCGGACAACGAGCGCAAAGACTTAACTTGACAGCATCGTCTATATTGTAGAAAAGCTTAAGTAGAGAATTGTATCAACTATTCGCTGAGCTTAAGAGGTGAAAACGTGGGCGAGATGGTTGAAGAGAAAGAACCAGAACTCCTAGTGCCGCTTGAAGCCTATTTAGCAGCAGGTATACGTATAGGCACCAATATGAAGAATCGCTTTATGGAACGCTTTATATACAGTGTAAGGCCTGACGGCCTCTATTTGATAGATGTAAGGAAAACCGACGAACGAATACGCGTTGCTGCAAGGTTTATCACACAGTTCGAACCGCGAAAAGTGGTTGCTGTATCGGCTAGACAGTATGGGCAACAACCAGTATTGAAATTTTGTGCTTTAACAGGCTGTATACCGATAGTAGGTAGATTTCTCCCGGGAACTTTTACTAACCCAGCATTCGAGAACTACATCGAGCCGGATCTCTTAATAGTTTCCGACCCTAAGGCGGATCATCAAGCAGTAATGGAAGCTGTAAATGTCGGAATACCAATTATAGGCCTTTGTAATACTGATAGCATTTGCAGTTTTATAGATCTAGTCATACCGACTAATAATAAGGGTAGGAAAGCGTTAGCTCTTATATACTGGCTTTTAGCTCGCCAAGTGCTAAGGGAGCGAGGAGAACTGTCACCTGATAAAGACTTACCCATTCCGCCAGAAGAATTTGAGAGTAAGGTAGTATAGGGTAAATATACCTCTTTCACCATTATGTACTGATAGTTATGCGGATTCGTAAACCATATGTTGCTGGAATGTTCTATGAGGCAAATCCAGAACTATTAAAAAAACAGATTGAAGAATGTTTTCTACACAGACTGGGGCCAGGAAAACTTCCTGAAAAAATAAAGAAATATCAAGTCTTCGGACTGATAGTGCCGCATGCAGGCTATATGTATTCTGGTCCTATAGCAGCACATGCTTACTATGCACTAAGCCTAGCTCAAAAACCAAAATACGTTGTTATCATAGGCCCTAACCATAGTGGTGTAGGATCGCCAATAGCCATAGCTGCTGATGAGATTTGGGAAATGCCATTAGGTGGGGTTAAAATAAACGCTGATTATGCCCACTGTATATCCGCTAGATCAGGTATAGCTTCTATCGACTCCCGAGCTCATCTCTACGAACATTCTATAGAAGTTCAAATCCCGTTTCTACAATTTTTATACGGAAGCGATTTTGAGATAATTCCGATAACCATGCTACTACAGAACTATGAGGCTTCAAGGAGAATCGGCGAAGTCTTGGCTGAATGTGTTAACGAGTACGGCGATACAGTAGTTGTGGCTAGCACAGATTTTACCCATTATGAGCCGGTTGAAAGTGCTCATAGAAAGGATAAGTTAGCTATAGAGCGTATATTAGAACTTGATTCGCGTGGGTTATACGATGTTGTTATAGAAAACGAGATCACAATGTGCGGTTATGGTCCCGTAATGGTTTTACTTGAGGCGGCTAAAAAGCTGAGGTATACGAATATTAAACTTTTGAAATATGCGACTTCTGGGGATATCACGGGGGATTATAGCAGCGTTGTGGCGTACGCTAGCTTCGTGATATTTAAAAGTGAATAAAAATGTCAATTGAAGATAGGAAAAAAGATCATCTTCTTTTTTCAATCAGAGATGACGTAGAGAGCGATATACCAGCCATGTTTCAAGACGTGCACCTAATACACGATGCGGTTCCAGAGGTAAATCTTGAGGATATAGAGTTAACTACTGTTTTCCTAGGACACGAGTTCTCAGCGCCGCTGATAGTGGCCGGAATGACCGGAGGGCATTCTTTAGCCGAGAAGATTAATGCGGCTATAGCGGAAGCTGTAGAGGAACTCGGACTGGG
>Ga0164311_10001258_pt1 | contig 12250 bp, 11 predicted proteins | sample GuaBasSedimGuay2_FD_121796 | JGI IMG/M metagenome (GOLD analysis project Ga0164311, IMG submission 121796) | Subseafloor sediment microbial communities from Guaymas Basin, Gulf of California, Mexico - Guay2, Core 4569-9, 9-12 cm | ecosystem: Environmental > Aquatic > Marine > Hydrothermal vents...
AATCCGATGGAAGTAAATCCATCAAAAGAATACAAAAAAGTTAGAAAGGCGCTTAGAAGGGCAGCATATACCATAAAGGGAGGAGAGATCATAGTTAAGGATGGAGAAATTGTTAAATCATTTGTAGGAGAAACTTTCTGGATAAAACCAACAATACCCGAAGAACTAGAGAAGGAAATTCTAAGAGAAGTGGCAGAGAAGTTCAAAGAATACTACACGGTGTCGCTTGAAAACTACATCATAGGAGAACATGAATTAGCCTGCTCAAGGTCAATAACAGTAAATACTTCCCTTTAGAGGTGAAAGAATTGGGTGAAATAATTTTAAAACCAAAAGTAGCATTTAAAGTACCGATAATTGCTGAGACGATAACTCCAGATAATTTTGCAGGAAAATCTATCAAGGAAATAGAAGATTTGGAAGCATGGGAAGGAAATAGGAAAACAACTCTCGGAGAACTATTTGAAATCACTGGAGCTCCTGGAGAAACACTAAAAGACACAAAGATAATCATCGAAGGCGACGTAAAAAAGGTTAAAAAAATAGGCTGTAAAATGACAGATGGAGAAATTATAATTAAAGGATCCGTAGGAATGTACTTAGGCGAAGAAATGAAAGGCGGTAAAATAACCGTAGAGGGGGATGCAGATTCCTGGGTAGGAACAAGAATGAAAGGAGGACAAATAGAAGTCAAAGGAAACGCTGGAGATTACATCGGAGCTCCCTATCGTGGAGATACAAAGGGTATGAAAAAAGGCACAATAATAATACATGGAAATGCTGGAAATGAGCTAGGATGCTGGATGAGAGGGGGAACAATAATAGTAAAAGGAAACGCGGGACTTTTTCCCGGAATACATATGAAGAAAGGTACAATACTAATTGAGGGGGATTGTGCAGGAAGATGCGGAGCTATGATGAAAGGCGGTAAAATAGCAGTTTTAGGCTATGTTCCTTCAATTCTTCCAAGTTTTACTTTCGAAGAGATCAAAAAATCCTTTAAAGTCAAAGGAGAGAAAATTAAAGGACCATTCTACGTTTTTACAGGAGATTTAAATGAAAACGGAACAGGAAGACTACATGTTTCGGTAGAGAAAAATAAACATCTTCAATTCTATGAAAAGTTCTTAGAATGACATGTAGGGAGGAATTAAAATGCCTAAATTAAGCGTTAATGAAGAAGCGAAAAAAATTGTTGAAAAAATGGTTGAAAATAGCAATTTGCTTAACATAAAAGTCGAAAAAACATCATCAGGAGCAACAATTATAGATGCAGGAGTCGAGGTTAAAGGAGGATTACTCGCCGGAAAATTCGTGACTGACATCTGTTTAGGAGGACTAGGAGAAGCCCAGCTGACCCAAGTTCCTTATGGAGATGTAGAGTTTCCCTCAATCTTTGTTGCTACAGATCATCCAGCTGTATCAACACTTGGCTCGCAGTTTGCTGGATGGAGGATAAAAGTAGGCAAATATTTCGGTATGGGATCTGGACCAGCTAGAGCTTTATCCTTAAAACCAAAAAAACTTTATGAAGAAATTGAATATGAAGACGAAGCAGATGTGGCTGTAATAGTTTTGGAATCTGATGGAAAACCAACAGAAGAAGCTCTAAAATACATTGCAGAAGAATGCAAAGTACCGATAGAAAATGTTTACGCCGTAGTTACACCAACTTCTAGTATAGCTGGGTCCGTTCAAATTTCTGGCCGAGTTGTTGAAACAGGTGTACATAAAATTGCCGAAGTAGGTTTCGATCCAAAGAAGATTCTATATGCTTCTGGCTACGCACCAATAGCCCCCGTACATCCAAAATCCATAAAAGCTATGGGAAGAACAAACGATATGATCCTTTACGGTGGTGTCGTTAAATTAATTGTCGAATACGACGATGATGAAAAACTAAAGGAGTACGTATCAAAAGTTCCATCTTGTACATCAAAAGATTATGGCCGGCCTTTCTACGATATATTTAAGGCTGCTGAATTTGATTTTTATAAAATCAGCCCAGACTTGTTTGCACCAGCAAAAATAATTGTAAACAATATGAAAACAGGGTCTACATTTGTTGCGGGATACATCAACGCAGAAGTTATACAACAATCAATAAAATTACAAAAACTCTAAACTTTTCTTTTATTTGTTTTCCTAAATTTAAAATTGAAATACAATATAGATTTTTAACACTATTTTTACTTAAAACTAACTTGACATAGATCAAGCAACAAGTAGAATAGGAATTGAAATAAGTATTAGAAGTATGCTATTTTCTGGAGGCACTAATAACATGGTAAAGATCGGAATACTAACTAGGAACCCAGAAGCATGGTGCTCAATGAATCTCATAAAAGCTTTTGAAAAACTAGGAGCAGAACCTATATGTCTTCGATTTTCTAGACTTGTTGCAAAAGTAGGATTTAAACCAATTGTTTATCATGAAGATATTAATGTACTTGAAGAACTAGGAGCTTTAGTTATCCGCCCCATAGGCAGAGGATCGCTTGATGAATGCATATTCAGAATGGATATTTTACATAGACTTACCCGACTAGGTCTCCCAGTAATAAACCATCCTTCAGCAATAGAAAAATGTATAGACAAATACTACGCCTTAACAATTTTAGAAGAACATGGAATACCGGTACCAAAAACAGTTGTAACAGAAAATGCTGAAGAAGCATTAAAAGCTTTTCATGAATTAGGAGGAGACATAGTTATAAAACCACTATTTGGATCAAGAGGAGTTGGTATAACAAGAATTTCAGATCCAGAAATAGCAACAAGAATATTTAGAGCCCTACAATTCACACATAACGTTTTGTACGTGCAAGAATTCATACCACATGGCACAAGAGATATTAGAGCATTTGTAATAAATGAGGAAGTTGTAGCATCTATGTACAGAGAGGGAAGAAGCTGGAAAACAAATGTAGCACAAGGAGCAGTACCAAAAATGTTAAAACTTGTTGGAGAGGCGGAGGAACTCGCTATAAAAGCCGCAAAAGTAGTGGGATGTGAAATAGCTGGAGTAGACATCTTGGAAGGCCCTAAGGGCCTTTACATAGTGGAGATAAATAGTCAGCCTGGATGGCGTGGAATACAATCAGTGACAAAAGTAAACATTGCAGAAGAAATAGCAAAGTACGTAATTGAAAGAGCAAAAAGATAATTGGTGGCATCAATGTCAAAAGATATTGAAGAGATTATTAATAAAGTAGTACAATCAGCACAATTGGCAATGATTCTTGAAGTGAGTGCTTATCCAAAACCTGGAAATGTGCATAGAACAGCAGACTTTAAAGATACAAAATATGAACATTTCTTGGCTTCAACAGTAGCGGTGTTACCTCAACTACAAAAAGCAGCTAAAACGGGAATAAAAGTTGCCTTATCTGACATATCTCCTTCTCAAGCTGGGATAGGTAACATTATAAAAGATGGGGTCATTGAGACAGCAAAATGGCAGAAAGGAGGGAATACAAATTTAGGAATCCTCATACTTATGATTCCACTAGTTATGGCAGGGGCCTACACGCTTATGAAAAATCAAGATTTAAAAAAATTTAGAACGAATATTAAGCTATTTACTGAGGCAACAACACCTACTGATGCAATAAACTTGTATGAAGCCATAAAAATTGCAAAGCCGGGAGGATTAGGAAAAACTAGCTATCTAGATGTTACAGATCCAAAATCAACTAAGCAAATTATAAGTTACAAAATATCATTGTATAAAATTTTTGAAATGTCAGCAAGTTATGATAAAATAGCAGAGGAATGGATTTCAAATTATAAAATAACTTTTGAAATTGGGGCGCCTTATTTACAAAGAGTATATAGACAAACTGGTAATACAAATATAGCGATAGTACATACGTTTTTAAAAATCCTATCTACCATACCAGATACATTAATTGCTAGAAAAACAAGTTTTAGCATGGCTCAAAAAGTTTCTGAAAAAGCAAAACAAATTTTAGAACTAGGAGGCTTAACAACTGAGAGGGGAACAAAACTCCTATGGGAATTCGACAAAGAATTAAGAAAGGAGGGTAATAAACTTAACCCGGGTACAACAGCGGACTTAACAGCATCAAGTCTCATGGTTGCAATATTTAATGGTTTTAAACCATAAATTAATATACACACCTTTAACAATTATTGATAATTTTATCTCTATTGTTGCTGGAATACGCAATAAGATATAATAGGTTAGGGAGGCTAAAGTTTAAAATGTAGGAACAGAGGGATCAGTATGATAGAACATTATAGTTTTGGACGAATAATTGTAAATGGTAAGGAGTATACTAGGGATCTCATAATATACCCTGAGAAAATATATTCAAACTGGTGGAGAAAAGAAGGTCACAAATTGCATATAGAGGACATAAAAGAGGTATTAGATTACGGGCCAGAGATACTCATAGTGGGAACAGGATATTCAGGACTCATGAAAGTACCAAAAGAGGTAAAGGAGAAAATAGAAGAAAAAGGAATAAGATTGATAGTACAAAAAACAAAAGAAGCTTGTGAAACCTATAATCGACTTTTCAAAAAACATAAAACAGTAGCAGCCTTGCACTTAACATGTTAAAATACCCTTATGTTGATAATGTTATTTTCTAGACTGCTGATTTTGTTGATTTATACCATGTGCAGTTGTTACCATACAGCTCAATTAATGTATCAAGACGATAGGTTTGATCATCGAATTTAAATAAGCGACCGACATTATAAAGAAAAAAAGCGAACAATGTCAAAAGCTAAGAGAAGAATTTAAATAGGTAAACAAAATCAACAATTAAGAACTTACGATCACTTACTTGACGGAGGCATGCATGTGAAAAATAAACAAGAAGCATTAATTCTATGGTTTGAGGAATTAACAAAGGAAGATACTCAAGTGGTAGGAGGAAAAAACGCAAACTTAGGAGAACTTATGTCAAAGGCAAAGGTACCAGTGCCACCGGGATTTGCTGTAACAGCAGCGGCATACCGAAGATTTTTGGAAGACACAGGGATAGCTAACGAAATATATCAAATTTTAAAAGAAACAGATATAGATAATCTAGACCAACTAGAAAAGGCTTCACAAAAAATACGTGAACTAATAGAGACAACACCAATGCCAGAATATATACAAAAAGTAATAATTGATGCTTATAGAGATCTGTGTCAAAGAACAGGTCAAGAAAATGTGAATGTAGCGGTAAGAAGCAGCGCAACAGCAGAAGACTTACCGGGAGCATCCTTTGCAGGACAACAAGAAACCTATCTAAATATATCGGGTGAAAAGGAAGTAGTAGAAAAAGTACAGAAATGTTGGAGTTCACTATTCACTCCAAGAGCAATATCATACCGAGAATCTAAAGGATTCCGCCATGAAGATGTTTTAATTAGTGTTGCAGTACAACAAATGGTAGATGCAAAAGCAGCAGGAGTAATGTTCACTATACATCCAGCAACAGGAGACAGAGATAAAATAATGATAGAAGCAAATTGGGGCTTAGGAGAATCTGTAGTATCTGGTGCAGTGACACCAGACACATATATAGTAGACAAAAAGACTCTAAAAATACTAGAAAAACATATCGCAGAAAAGAAGGTAGAATATATAAGAGATCCTAAAACAGGGAAGACTATACATGCAGAGGTGCCGCCGGAAAGGAGAAACATACCTGCACTAACCGATGAAGAAATTATAGAATTAGCAAAATATGGAGTACAAATAGAAAATCACTATCAACATCCACAAGACATAGAATGGGCTATAGACCGCCATACTGGAAAAATTTACATTTTACAATCAAGACCAGAGACGGTATGGTCTTTAAAACAAGTACCTGTAACATCAACGGCAACTCAAGAAGCAACGACAACTGAAAGACAGGTGTTAGTAAAGGGATTACCCGTATCTCCAGGAATAGGTATAGGAAAAGCATTGGTATTCTTTGATGCAAAAGAAGCAATAGAAGCAATGGAAGAAAACGCAGTCCTGGTAACTAAAATGACAACTCCAGACTGGGTTCCAGCGATGAAAAAGGCTTCAGCAATTGTAACTGACGAAGGCGGGTATACATGTCATGCAGCAATAGTATCACGAGAACTGGGAGTACCATGTATTGTAGGGACGGGAAATGGAACCCAAGTACTTAAGGATATTGGAATAGTAACTGTTGATGGAACTCATGGAGTAGTTTACAAGGGAGCAATCAAAGAAGAGGTAGAAAAAGCGGAAGCCGCTGCAGTAGCACCAACAGCGGTAGCGGTAGCACAACCAGTAACAGCAACAAAAATCTATGTAAACATTTCAATTCCAGAAATAGCGGAAAAAGTAGCAAAAGAAACACACGCAGATGGAGTAGGACTACTTAGAGCAGAACATCTTATGTTATCCATAGGTAAGCACCCACGAAAGCTTATTGAGGAAGGCGGAGAACAGGAAATGATCGACAAATTTGCAGAGGGCATTAGACAAGTAGCACAGGCCTTCTATCCAAAACCAGTAGTATACAGAGCATTAGACTTTAAACCAGACGAATTTTTAGAACTTGAAGGTGGCAGAAAATATGAGTTAGAAGCAGGACATGTAGGACCAAACCCCATGATAGGTTACAGAGGTTGCTACAGATACATAAAGGAACCAGAAATATTCAGATTAGAACTTCGAGCAATCAGGAAAGTAAGAGACGAGTATAGACTTAAAAATGTATGGCTTATGATTCCATTCGTAAGAACATTAGAAGAGTTTGAAGAAGCAAAGAAAATAATGAAAGAAGAAGGATTAGACCCAGAAAAAGACCCAGATTTTCAGTTATGGATAATGGTAGAAGTTCCCAGCACAGTGTTTCTCATAGAAGAGTTCTGTAAAGCAGGAATTCAAGGAGTAAGCTTTGGAACAAACGACTTAACAATGCTTATATTAGGAATAGATAGAAATGACGCAGCGGTTCAAGAACTTTATGATGAAAGGAATCTAGCAGTTCTCAGAGCCTTAGCATACGTCATTAAGATTTGTAAGAAATACGGTGTCACCACAAGTATATGTGGCCAAGCTCCATCAGTATATCCAGATTATCTAGAGTTTCTAGTACGTATGGGAGCCACCAGTATTTCTGTTAACCCTGATGCCGTTATTGAAGCTCGACGTATGGTTGCTATGATTGAACATCGCATTTTAATGGAGAAAGCCACTGGTAAGTATCGTAAGAGAGTTGGCAAGAACTTTATGGACGAAGTAGAATTCTGGAAACTTGTACCAGAAGACGACGAATAAACACAAAAACCTTGTTCTTTTCTTTTCAAAAATTATCAATTAGATTTCGTTAAATCTATTATTTTATTTCATACTTTAAATCACATAATTTAAACACTTATTCAACTGAAATCTTATAATAAATTATCTTTCTACCAATATTATTAGTTACTTAATTTTGCGAGTTTTTTACTGATAAAAACGAGGTATTGGAAACAATATGTGTGTATAAATATTTCAAATAGTTTTAATATCATTTTCCAAAGAGAAAGTTACGTAATTGATATATTTTTGTATTGATTTATGTTACTTAAATCGGGTTGGAGGTTGCATAAATGAGTTATAAGAAAGTTCAAATTGTTTTAAGTCCCGAAGAACTTCCGAAAAAATGGTATAATATCTTACCGGATCTTCCTGAACCTCTGCCTAAACCCAAAGATCCTGAAGAAGGGCCTAGTAGAGTCGAGTTACTGCCTAAAATGATGGTAAAAAAATGTTTGGAACAAGAATTCTCTGATCAACGTTGGATAGAAATTCCTGATGAAATTATAGATTTATATATTCAAGCATGTAGGCCTAGGCCTCTATACAGAGCTAAAAGGCTTGAAAAAACTTTAAAACTTCCAGAAAATAAAATTAAACTCTATTATAAACGCGAAGATCTTTCTCCAACGGGTAGTCATAAAGTTAATACAGCTCTAGCCCAAGTTTTTTATGCAACCAATGAAGGATATGATACCGTTTGTACAGAAACTGGCGCCGGACAGTGGGGCAGTGCACTGGCCTACGCAGCGTCATTAATGGATATGAAATCTGTAGTATTTTGGGTTCGCTTTGCATATGACTGGAAACCAGGTAGGAGAACCTTAATGAAGCTTTATGGTGCTAATGTCTACCCCAGTCCTAGTAATATCACTGAAACTGGTAGGAAGATACTTGCAAAAAACCCTGAGCATCCGGGCAGTCTGGGTATTGCTGTATCTGAAGGTTTAGAATATGCTTTAACTCACGAAAATGCCGTGTATTGTCTTGGAAGTGTTCTGAATCATGTTCTTTTACATCAAACTATAATCGGTCTTGAAACTAGAAAACAATTTGAACTCATAGACGAATATCCTGATGTCATGATCAGTTGTTTAGGGGGAGGTAGTAATTTTGGTGGGTTTGTGCTCCCCTTTATAGGTGAAGTACTGAGAGGTGAAGCGGAAAAGGATGTAAAATTTATTGCAGCTCAAACTCAAGCTGCACCAAGCTTAGTTAACGGGGAGTATCGTTACGACTTTGCTGATCATGCTGAAAAAACACCACTACTAAAGATGTATACTCTAGGGCACAAACGAGAAATGCCTACTGTTTATGCAGAAGGACTACGTTATCATGCTGCCGCACCCATAATCAGTCTTTTGAGACACAAAGGTATTGTAAATGCTATAGCCTACCCTACAGATGAAAAACATGTTTTCGAGAGGGCTAGACTTTTTATTAAATCCGAAGGGTTCTTACCTGCGCCTGAAAGTGCATATAGCATTGCTTGTGCAATTGGTGAAGCTTTAAAGGCTAAGGAAAACGGTGAAGAAAAAGTCATAGCCTTTAATATTAGCGGACATGGATTTGTTGACCTACCTTCATATCAAAAAATTCTTTTCGAAAAAACTTAAAAGAAAAAGTTAACAGAAATTGCATCACAACTATTTACAAAATTAAAAAATCATATACTACCGCAATTTTTTCTTATTAATTAATTTTTGAAATTAGCAAGAAATAGAGCTACATGATTTGTAACCTAAAATAAGTCATATTCAAGATTAATGATAATTTCATAAGGCACTATAAAAGTTGCACTGAAAGTTGATTTGGAGTTCTTTTTACTATCTCGATCCTTCCTCCAGGAGCTATTATTGTGAGAGAGGTAACACTTTCCCTACTGTATAGTCTATTTGGACCATTAAAGGAGATAATATCTACTCCAACAAATTTTAATGGATCTATTTCTCTCATAGTTTCCTTTAATAGTTCCAGCTGTTCTTCTGGAGATAGTCCTTCTTCCAGTACTATCATTACGTTGTTTCTCACCAGTTTTAGTATCATTTGTATTTTCTCTCTTGTTGTAAGATATTTTGTAGCATTTTTAGAAATGAAATTTATTTTCATGACTTTTCCCCTATGCAAGTTTTGCTAAAGTTTCATACAATTTTTCGATGTTTTGTCCAGTTAATGCCGAAATTGGAATTACTCGGTGATTAGGAAAGGTTTCCTTCACCAGATGTGGTCTGGATTCCACTAGATCTATTTTATTCGCTACAATAATTATTGGTATGCCCTTTGCTTCTAAAGTACCGATGAGCATAATATTAATTTGATCATAAGGTACTTTTGTTGAATCTATGACAGCAATTGCTACATCTACCTTATTTAACCACTTTACAGCCTCTATTACCCCTTTTGTAGCTTCTTTTGCTCGTTGAATAGCTTCTTCTTCCGTTAAACCATATTTTACGAATTCCCGATAATCTATTTTTGTTGCCAAACCAGGCATGTCCAACATTGTTATTCGAAGTACTTTACCGTTTATGTTTAAATGGAGTTTTTCCACTTTCTCTACAGCTCTAGTTTCATGTGGAATTTCTGAGATAATTCCCTGTGGTTGAACACCACAGTCCTTTGCTATTCTATTTGCTAGTGTAGTTTTTCCGACATTTGGAGCTCCGTAGATACCCAATGTCAATTCCTTTTCTTTTTTTCTTCCAAATAATTTAAGAAGCCAACTCAATGTCTAAACCCCTAATAACTTTACTGTAACATTCTTTTAAAGTGAGTAAATCCTCTGTAGCTTGTACGTATTACCCTATTTTATATGTTAATGAAATTGGTACTTAAGTCGAAGAACGCTGCGTTGATAGGGTGAAAGAATTGTCTTTACAGATGGAAATTGAAAAAGACTATGTTAAATTATTTCATAAATGTCTGAAATGTGGGACATTATATCAAACATCATTCCAAAAAAATCCGAAGTACTGTAGAAATTGTGGTGGTACAGAATTTTTACTTTTAAAATTTAATGTTCCCAGGTTAGTTAAACTAAAAAAGGAAGATAAGTATCGTACTTATGATGCTGAAAAAATTGAAACTGTTAAAGAAAATACTAAAGGTGTATTTGAGCTAAACTTTGAGGCTATAGCTAAAGGGGCACCGTTGATTGTCTCTACTCATCCTGGAATATATGAAATAAGGTTAGACTATGAATTAGAAAAAATAAGAGGAAGAAATTTTAAATATTAAACTGTACATGGATTGAAGAACATCCGTGAATTGAAAGTTAAAAATCTTATAACGGTACTAATATCAACCAACCAGGTAGGATATGAGAAGTCTTCAATTTTGTTCATTATACAAGGAGAGTTAAATTACCACTAGCCTTCTACAAAATTTTTGTATGGTAAGAAACCTTTTGTGAAGTTCTTAAGGAAATAAAGGAGTTTTTGTGAAGTCCCAAAATCATTTATTAAGAGTGACCTTTAAATTCCTATGTTTTAATCAATCTGTTTCTTCTGACTAAAAATGCTATGTAAAAAATTATCTTCTATCTTTCTTCTGAAGCATAATTTATAGCTTATCTAATTGCTATTTGATATTTTAGTTAGTACTGGATTTCTTTTATTTTTCATTTTGTTAAACAAAAATTTTATTAAATACTTTTTCCTTAAAAAATATGGTGCTCCAAAATGAGCACAAATCTGTCTGAAGTAATTTCAGTCAAGGATCTTCTTAAAGATGTTTTGAATGCTGTTAAAAACGCGAGAAGACGTATGATTTTGTTAATTCTGAGGAAGTGTGGAGATTTAAGTTTAGATGAGATTCAGGCAAAGTTAAGAGATAAAGGATTTTATCATAGTAAAAGCACGATTGAAACTTGTTATCTGACTCCACTACTTAAGGCTAGACTAATTGTAAGAAGAGGACGATTATTTGGTTTATCCTCCCTTGGTCAAAAAATTATATGTAAAATCGAGAATTTTGAATGGCCTCCTGAACTTTCTAAAATGAGAAAATGCTATGAAGAACTTTTATTAATCGCATTAAATAATGGTGCACTTACATTTAGAGATATTACACACTTTATACCTCGTAACGAAGTTTCTAGGGTTGTTGGTAGAATAAAAAGGTTTCTGGTAAGGAGTAAAAATAGAGTTTTTTATTTTCTTGCTTCTCCTATCATTTATGCTAATGTTTCCCCTTCTGAAAGGATAATTCTTGAAATTATTAGGGAAGCTGGAGAGATTTCTACCTCGGAAATTATAAAGAAAGCACCTTTCAAAGCCAGGACAGTTTTTAAACGTCTCAAAAGTCTTAAAGAAAAGGGGATTATTGATAGTTTTAAGCAACCTTTATTTTATAACCTAACTTCCCAAGGAAAGGAAATTTCAAGTTTTCTATGTAAAATAGTATCAATTGTTAAGGAAGAGGAGAAGGCTAAGGAAGATTTAAAGAATATCATTATTGAATATCTTTATAACAAAGGTGGCCCTGTCTCTGAGATTGAACTTATTGAAGAATGTTTATCACCATTTTTTGAAAGTCGTTTTAGAAGATCCATAGAACCTGATGAATTCCAAATGCTTAAAAGAGAACTCAAAAGAGCTGGAATAATTGTAGGAGATCCATATAACGGCTATCAACTTAATAAAGAGGTGCTTCCCAAAATTACTTCGATTCAAAATTAATAAATATACTTTTTGTACCTATTCCTTTATACGTGTCAGAATTTAACATTTCAACTAATTTTTGTCCATGTTTTGTTATTTTGTATGTTCGAGGCCCAACTTTTTTTGCTAAAGGGTATTTCCAATGACTTTTCCTTGTTAATAGTTCACATATGTCTTCTATAACTGTTTCTACAAGCTTCAGTTCTCTTGTTAGTTCATTAATTGTTGTTATTTCATGTTCTGCTATTTTCTGGAGTACTATCATTTTTAGCGGTGACATTTTAACTTTCTTCAGAAT
>Ga0164311_10001259_pt1 | contig 12249 bp, 12 predicted proteins | sample GuaBasSedimGuay2_FD_121796 | JGI IMG/M metagenome (GOLD analysis project Ga0164311, IMG submission 121796) | Subseafloor sediment microbial communities from Guaymas Basin, Gulf of California, Mexico - Guay2, Core 4569-9, 9-12 cm | ecosystem: Environmental > Aquatic > Marine > Hydrothermal vents...
ACCTTGTTTAAAGCCTCTAAATACACGTCATCACCGCTTAGCGGTGGGAGGGGTATGTTGATGTTATAGCCTTCGCCATCTCCCTCACCGACTTCCGATATGAACCCTGTCCCTGGATAGCAGGTCCTGCCATCTTGATGCGTGCTTATGTAGAGCACCGAGCTGTCTTGGTAGAATATCTCCTGCGTGCCGTTACCGTGGTGGCAGTCGAAGTCGAAGATTGCGACTCTACTACATCCATACTCTTTGATGAGCATCTTAGCAGCTATGGCCACGTTGTTGAAGAGGCAGAAGCCTAGTGTTGGCGCTCCCAGTGCTGGACCTGATACGCCAGCATGATGCCCTGGAGGTCTCTGTATGGTGAAGCAACCATCATAACCCTCTCTAAAAAGCATGTGACATCCTTTCTTCACAGCACCTACAGCGTAAAGCGCTACGTCGAAGCTTTCTTCAGAAATGGGGGTGTCCGGGTCTATGTATCTAGCTTTCCTCTCAACAGCTCTTCTAACCAAGTCGACGTAACGCTCCTCATGTACCATGACAACATCGCTGACTGAGGCCTTCCAGGGCTTCTCTAAGGCCACGCTCTTTAATATGCCCTTTGACTTTAAAGCATCCATAATGTCGATTAGCCTCTGAGGCCTCTCGGGGTGGTAGGCGCCAGTTCTATGCTTTAGGAATACGTCGTCGTATATCACGCAGCACTTGACGTTTTCGCCACGGCTCATCCCTACACCCACCTCAATCGATTTTAAGGAGTTAACCTTTTAATATAAGCTTCTTCAAATCATCTGGAGCGGTGTAGACATTGAGTTCTAGAGTTGAACTGAAGCCCACGCGAATGGAGCTTTTAAACCTCAGACGAAGAAAGAGATTGGCTGAGCGAGGCCTCTCTCTTCTCAAGGAGAAGAGGGATGCCCTCGTCATGGAGCTGCTCTCTATAGCTAAGGAGTACCAGAACCTCATGTTTGAGGTCCGCGAGAAGATGGAGAAGGCCCTTTCCTTGCTCTCTCTCGCCAAGATAGACATGGGGGTCGCTAAGCTCAATGAGGTTATATCGTCCCTCAAGCCCTCCATAGCTGTGGAGGTCAGAATGAGAAACATCATGGGCGTTGCAACCCCGATGTTCAAAGTGGTACCTATAGTAGATGTCGAGACACCACCCTACAACTTGGTTAATACGAGCTCTCGCCTCGATGAGGCTGCCAATGCTTTTAGAGAGCTATTCTCCTCAGTAGTTAAGCTGGCTGAGGTTCAGGCAGTCGCTAGGAGGATAGCTGAGGAAGTTGAAAAAGCCAAGAGGAGGGTTAACGCACTTGAGAACGTGGTCATACCGACTCTCAATAGAAACATGAAATACATAGAACTATACCTCGATGAGAGGGCTCGAGAGGACGTGTTTAGGCTCAGGTTGCTGAAGAAGAAGCGGGTTCAGAGATAGCTTCAACTATAAGCTCTTTAGGTAGAGTATAGCCTTCGCTAAATCTCCCTTGGTGGCCTTCAAGGCCTTCCTAGCCTCTTCAAGGCTTACACCAGCCTGTGAAGCTACTAGCTGAACGTCTTCATCAGTTATTGGCACTTCAACCTCCTCTAGGCTTGGGGTCCTCTCGCTTATGTTACCCATGACCTGCAGTATCGTCTGGCCTCCTATCTTCATGACCATAACTTGAGGTTGCTCGACCACCAGCTCCTTATCTCTAAGCTTTACCGTGACGAGCTCTACCCCCTCCATCTGCTCGACGTTTAACCCGCTTCTCCTCATCATTTGCATCATTCGGCGGAGCTCTCGGGGGTTCATGCCCATCATTCCTCGTGTACACCCCTCCTAATTTTTACAGCTACACCACAATTAAACTCTAGCATTTCAATGGCTGATAGAGCAGCTCTGCCAACAGCGACGATGTTATCATCGGGATCGACTACGATTACTTCATCACCACACCTTATGTCGGGGTCTACATCGATTACGTGCTTAGCGAAGACGCTTCTACCCTTCTTAACGTACTCAGCGGCTTCGCGTGACACGATGACCCTCAGTCGAGGTGGAGGAATTCTCTCTAGCAGGCGTTTAGCGCCTCTCGGGCTTAAGGCTATGAAGCCGTCGTTCCACCTTATGGTTGCCAGTAGGTTGCCCTCTCCGTCAAAGATGTACCTTGGCTTGCCCGTCCTCTTGGAGATGGTTATACGGGCATCATCTGGCACTAGGGCTTCCCCAGCGCCTTCGCCAAATTGATAGTCAGCGATCATCCTGACTCGGGCTATGAATTCCTTCACAACAGCTTTTTATCTCCACCTCAATAATACTTTAACGCTGGGGGCTTCCACACTTGCAGTGTGAGTTATGTGGTAGAGAGATTATTGGAAAACCCGTTAAGGTATGGGTTGAAGGAGCTTACTTAACGGTGTGTAATCAATGCGCGCGATACGGGCTTGTAGTCAAGCAGAAGCCACAAGCAGCTGTGCATAGACAGGCTACAAGACAGGTGAGGGCTTGGAGGACTTCGGATGAGATTATGGTGGTGAGCGATTACTCGACTGTAATTAGACAAGCTAGAGAGCGTATGGGCTTGACGCAATCGGACTTGGCTAAGATGATCGGGGAAAAGGAGTCAATAATAAGGAGGCTTGAAAGCGGCAGAATGAGCCCTACACTAGACTTGGCTAGGAAGCTTGAGAAGGCCTTGAAGGTGAAGCTCATAGAACGCGTAGAGGCTTCACGCGGGATTTACGAAGTCCCTAGACCTGCAACTTTTCAATTAACACTAGGTGACGTCGCGATCATTAAGGAGAGGAGGAGAGGTAAGTCTTAGCATCTCGACTAACTTCTTTAGTAAATACTCTATGTTCACACCTTTTTTAGCGCTTATTACCACCATATCGTGCTCTGAAGCTATCTTCCTAACTATTTTTGATGAGTACTCCAGCCTCGAATCGCCTACAAGGTCTATCTTGTTTAAGGCTATTAGTAGAGGCTTCTCCCCACCCGTTACTTCAGTTATGGTTGATAGAGATGTCTCAACCTTCTTCCTCAACTTATACGGAGGATCCGATACGTCCACTAAGAGCAGGATGACATCAGCGAGCTTTATCTCGACCAGCGTAGCGTGAAAGGCTTTTAGTATAAGCTGGGGCATGTCCTCAATGAACCCCAGCGAATCTATTATGATGAAGTTTTTGCCTAGGGCTTTAACCCGCCTAGCGCATGTGGTTAATGTAGTGAAGGGACCAAGACCAACAACCTTTGACTCTCCAGCTAAGAGGTTAAAAAGAGTTGTCTTGCCTGACTGTGTGTACCCAGTTAGAGCGACTATAGGCATGTTAGCCTCTTTGCGGTGGGCTATTAACTGTTCCTCCTTTAACTTTAGCTTCTCCAGCTTCTCCTCTAGCAGCTTAATCCTCCTTTTAGCGAAGGATATGTAAGCCTTGTAGGGGTATCCTCCTAAAGAGCCAAACCCCATTTTCTCGCTTCCAAACCCCTTAAGCCTCACGAGCTCTCTAGCCCATGGCAATGTGTACTTGAGCCTTGCAAGTTCCACTTGAAGTTTAGCCTCAGAAGTCATAGCCCTTTTCTCGAAAATTTCGAGTATGAGGAGGACTCTGTCGAGTATGTTGATGCTCAACCCCAGCTCTCTCTGTAACCGGAAGTATTGGCCAGGTGTAAGGTCATTGGCGAATATGACTGTTGACACTCCAAACTTCTTAATTCTCTCCTTGACCTCCTCAAGCTTACCTGGACCTATCAAGTAGGCTGGGTGAGGTGTTGCTCTAGACTGAACCACCTTATCCACTACTAAGTAACCTCTATTCCTTGCAAGCTCCTCCACCTCATGTAGCTTTGAGGTCCCCTCTCTAGGGAGGAGCCCAACGATTATGGCTTTAGCAGGGCTCTCCATTACCTCCACCAAGCGCTTCCACATGTTTACCTCGCTCGCTAGGTATAATCTTCAACCTCCCCCCTCTAAACTCTAATTGGAACTCCTTACCCTCTAAAAGCCAGTCCAAAAATACTGCTAACGCTGCTACCTCACTGTGAGGCTGATTTGTCACTGAGACGTTGTAGTCTGCTATCTCGTAGAATAGACGGGGAACTTTTGGTCCACCTACGAGAATGAGCATATCTCTTTCTTCACGTCTTATGGATTTCACGATCTGTGGTAGTGGCATGCCGTACATGGTTAAGTGCACTATGCACCAGCCCTGCTCCTTACACGTCGTTAAAGCCTCCTTCCAGTTTACTCCAGTCTTAACCTTAAAGCCGCCACCGAAGGTTCTATTAACACCTTCAAGCTTCTCCTCTATATTCTGGTCTTTCTCGTCAAACCATATTTCATCGGCTCCAAAAGCCCTCGCCACAAGAGCTAAGTGAGTGCTTATCCTCTTATCCCTCTTGGGTCTGTGGCCGTACCTCAAGACTACTATCCTACTCATTTCACGTAGTACCTTTCTGAATTAGTTTTTAAGCTTGCAGAGCACATAAATATCTAAGAGTGACACTTAACTCCAAAAAAGAGGATCTATGATGTACTACGATAAGGAATCTATTGAGGTGCTTCTAAGGTTAATCTTGGAGCTATGCGGTGAAGATGCTGTCAAAGTCGTAAAGGTGTTATTAAACGAGGCTGAAGCGAACGATGATACGTTGGCTGAGAAGAGCGGGATGAGGCTCAACCAAGTTAGGAGGGTCTTGTACGACCTCCTTGATAAGCAGTTGGTCGTATACAAGAGGGATGTCGACAAGGAGAGGGGTTACTACATATATACATGGTCCTTGAATAGAGAGGGCCTCCGAGAGATCATCAGGGAGAGGAAGAGGCTTGTACTGGCTAGGTTGAAGGAGAGGTTGCAGTACGAAGAACAAAACATGTTCTTCGCATGTCCTAACGGATGCATCAAGAGGATGACCTTCGACAAAGCCATGGAGCAACAATTCAAGTGTCCTCTCTGCGGCTCTATGCTTCAAAACTTTGATAACTCAAAGATACTCAACAAGCTGAGGCTCAAAATAGAGTCTCTCGAAAGAGACTTAGCTCATAGGTAGCTCTTTTAACTTTGGGTTTCCTCAAGAACGTAAGGTTTATCTCCTCTTCAAGGAGAACAGCTTTCTTTGTGAGATTATGAAGTACGTGTTCATTACTGGAGGTGTATTGTCTAGTGTTGGGAAAGGGGCTGTTACAGCGTCTATTGGAAAGATGCTTCAGTCGAGGGGGTTTACGGTTACAGCTATAAAGATTGACCCATAGGCCTTAGGGCCGGGTAGACATTAATGTTGATGCTGGCACCATGAACCCATAGGCTCTTAACCTCTACGGTTAGAGCCGGGTAGATATGCATGGAGAGGTGTTCGTGACAGAGGATGGTGGAGAAGTCGATCTAGACCTTGGTCACTATGAGCGCTTCCTCGATATAGACTTGTCTAAGGAGAATAACATAACTACAGGACAAGTGTACCTTTCAGTCATTGAAGCTGAGAGGAAGGGACATTACCTCGGGAGATGTGTCCAAATAATACCCCACATAACTGATGAGGTTAAGAGAAGGATTAGGCTAGTCGCGAATAGGAGCGGTGTTGACGTCACCTTGGTGGAGTGTGGAGGAACTACTGGAGATATAGAGGGGTTACCCTTTCTAGAGGCTATAAGACAGATGAGGCTTGAGGAGGGAGTCTCCAACACACTCTTTGTACACGTAGCTTTAGTGCCCATACTCGAGGTTACAGGTGAGTTCAAGACTAAGCCTCTTCAGCATAGCGTTCAGGAGCTTCGTAGGATAGGCATCTTGCCGGATATTGTTGTTGCTCGATGTAGGTATCCGCTCGATGATGAGGCTAAAAAGAAGATAGCTCTCTATAGTAACGTCCCTGAGGAGGCAGTGTTTACTTCCTACAACGTTGAGTGCATATACGAGCTCCCTATGATACTCGACTCGCAGGGCATGGGGGATTACATATGTAAACGCCTAGATCTACCTTCAAGTAAGCCTGACTGGTCTCTATGGAGGAACGTCGTTAATAAGCATAAGACCTTTAAGTATGAAATCAACATCTGCATGTGCGGCAAGTACACGAAGCTCAAGGACTCCTACATAAGCATCATCGAGGCTCTAAAGCACGCGGGAGCTTACTTGGAGACTAAGGTAAACATGGTGTGGCTGGAGACGACAACCATAGAGGAGAGCTCAGAGGCTCTGCTCAAGGCCATGGACGTGCTCAAGAGAAGCGATGGCATAATGGTTCTACCAGGCTTCGGCGTTAGGGGGGCTGAGGGCAAGATCAAGACTGTTCAGATAGCTCGTGAGAACAAGATACCGTTTCTCGGCATATGCTTCGGCATGCAGCTCGCCGTTGTCGAGTTCGCTCGTAACGTCGTGGGTCTTAAAGACGCCAATACAACTGAGCTTGATCCCTCAACACCACACCCAGTGGTAGACCTCCTCCCTGAGCAGAGAGGGCTTAAAGAGATGGGAGGCACCATGAGGCTAGGAGCTCAAGCCACAGTCCTTGAGCCTGGCACACTGGTCTACAAGCTCTATGGCAAACCAATAATATTTGAGAGGCATAGGCACAGATACGAGGTTAACCCAGCTTACTGGGCTACTCTGCAAAGCCATGGAATGGTGTTCTCGGGCTTTAGCCCTGACAAGAAGAGAGTTGAGTTTATAGAGTTAAGGGATCACCCATTCTTCGTGGCTACACAGGCACACCCAGAGTTTAAGTCGAGGCCCACTAAGCCCTCGCCAATTTACTATGGCTTCGTAGAAGCTTGCTTAAGGTACAGGCTATCTAAAGAGGGGGGAGAGGCTCTTCAGAGCCCTGCATCTGCTGCTCGTTAGCGACTTAAGGATTCGTAGGCTCTCTTAATGGTCTTGATTATTCTCCTAGTTGCCTCCTCGGGATTTGAGGCCCTCGTTATAGCCGACCCAACTATTATTATCTTGCAGCCAGCCCTAACCAGTTGCTCTATGTGTTCTACTCTTATTCCACCAGCTACTGCGACTGGTACTTTAAGGCTTCTAGCTATGCTCGCTACGAGCTCCATCTTCTTCGATATATCCCTCTCCCTCATCTGCACACTTATGCCCATGTGGACGCATACTATGTCGCAGCCGAGCTTCTCGACTTCCTTAGCCCTCCTCAAGGGATCCTCGACGTTTATCAAGTCACACATGATTTTCACACCGTACTTCCTAGCAGCCCCCACAGCGTCCTTAATTGTGTAGTCATCGGTTGCGCCTAGAACTGTAACTATGTCAGCTCCAGCCTCAGCCGCTAGCTCAACCTCGAGCCAGCCTGTATCGAAGGTCTTTAGGTCAGCGACTATGAGGGCGTTGGGAAATCGCTTCCTGAACTCTCTTACAGCTTCGAGGCCTGCTGACTTTATTAACGGCGTTCCTACCTCTATGATCTCAGCTCCGCCTCTATAGCACATCTCTGCTATGTTGAGTCCATCCTTTAGATACCTCTCGTCTATTGCTACCTGGAGCTTTGGCCCTGTGTATATAGGTTCTAAACCAAGCTCCTCAAGCTTTTTATCTGTGGGTATACCGTCATAGTTCCAGCCTCTCAACGTGTAATAGACATCTAGCAGCTGATCTATCTTTGCGACTTCACCTCTAGCAGGCCCCTCACCTAGAACCTCTGCCAAGAATCTGAGGGGTAAGGAGTCGTGTTGCCTAGTGAAGCCCTCTCTAACGTTGAAGAGCCTCTCAAGGTTGTATATCCTCTCTCCTATCTTGTAGAACTCCTCCTCGTCGACGTAGAGGCCCGTGGCTGTGGTTAGAAGCCTAGCATAGTGGGTTGGCTCGTACATGAGGGTTGAGAACAGCGCTAGCATGGTGAACTTACACATTATCAGGGAGTCTATTACGGCTGATGCGTCCTGTAATCTCTTGACGAGCTCGGCCTTTCCCTCATACGAGAGGGGGTCTATGTACCTTGGTACTCCTAGTATTTCACTCATGACTACGTAGGCTCTTAGATGACATCCACCTCTATTGGAAGTGGCGTATGCGAGTGCCATGCCCTTAGCCCCTCGTGGGTCGTATGCTGGTAGCTCCAACCCTTTTACGTGGGCGGCTATCTCTTCGGCTCCTAGGGCTCTTGAGAGCCTCGCAACTCCCTCACTTAGCAACTTGCCAACTCCTTCTTTTTGAGCTGTTTCAATTACGAGTTTAGGAAGAGCCTTACTATCACCGAAGCTCAACTTGAACTGAGAGTACCCAGCCTTATCCAGTATGCCTCTCTTGGAGCACTCCATTAGGAAGCCTAGAGCGTTGCCAAAGGATATGGTGTCGATCCCCATTTTATTGCAGAGGTCGTTCGCCTCTGCTATGGCGTTTATGTCTGAGATCCCGCAGTTGGGCCCCAGAGCCCATATAGACTCGTACTCAGGTCCACTTGTGACCTTCTCCACCCCTTGGTAGGTGTACTTAATGAGCCTTCCACAGGCTATGGGACAAGCGAAGCAAGATAGCCTCCTCACCAACATGCTCTCCGTTATCCTCTCTCCGCAGACTTCCTCAGCCTCTTCGTACACTCCTCTGGTGAAGTTGTATGCAGGGAATATCCCAGCCTTATTTACCAAGTGCACTAAAAAGGCGGTTCCATAACGCCCTAGACTATCGCCGGTTATGGGGTTACCCCTCAACACCTCAAGCGTTTTCTTGACTTCCTTCTGAAAAGCCTGAGGATTTGCGACTTTTACCTCGCCCCTCCCCCTTACGGCTATAGCTTTAAGCCTCTTGAAGCCCATTACAGCTCCTAAGCCGCCTCTGCCAGCAGCTCTATGCTTATCACTTATTATGCAAGCTATTCTAACGAGGTTTTCACCAGCTGGCCCTATCGAACAAACCTTGACGTTCTCGTCATTGACCTCACGCCGTATGGCTTCTTGAGTTGCTGCGGTGTCTAAACCCCATAGGTGGCTCGCATCTCTGAGGAACGCCTTGCCGTCAGTCACGTAAAGGTATAAGGGTCTTAAGCCTCTCCCCCTCACTATGATGCCGTCGAAGCCAGCCCTCTTCAACTCTAGCCCCCAGAAGCCTCCACACTGAGAGTCAAACACCGTGTTGGTTAAGGGAGACTTTGAGGCTACACAAAACCTGCCAGAGGTTGGTGCTGCTGTACCTGTTAGAGGTCCAGTCATGAATACCAACACGTTGCTCTCACTTAGAGGCTCCACACCGGTCTTTAACGCGTCAAATAGAACCTTCGCTGAGTAGCCTCTGCCGCCAATAAACTTCATGGCTATGTCCCAGTTGAGCTCCACTACGTCCAGCTGCTCTTTAGTTAAGTCAACGTCAAGTATCCTACCTACGTAGCCCCCCAAATGCTACCCCTCTCTGTTGCCTTTTTGTAGGGGTAGCAGAATTATATGTTACTGGGGACTTAGCCTATGAAGATCCTTGTTGAGGTTTACGGTGTGCTTAGGGAGATCATGGGCTGGAAGAAGATGACGTATAAAGTTGAGGACGGTCTAACAGTGGCCTCGTTACTCGACTTAATACTCGAGGAGTATCCTAAGGCTAGAGATGTAATTCTTGAGGGAGGTGCTGTCAAGGACTATGTGAAGGTGCTGATTGATGGCAGGGACTTTAGGTTTATAGAGGGACTTAAGACTAAGCTTAGAGATGGCAGTGTAGTTTCCATATTTCCACCAGCGGGTGGTGGATAGGCCCCTCAAGCCCCAAGGGCTTAGAAGTAGTTGCTAAGCTTACCCTTCCTCCTAAGGGCTTGACATGCAGGGTCAGGTTTTTCCGCGTGTCTCCTAGCGTCTGTTAACCCTACGAATATCGCTCCACAGAACTTGCACTTAAAAACCCTGCCCATGTTGCTCATCCTTGTCAAAACAATCTCCTTAGGTAACCCCTCACTACTCAAAGGAGAACCTCCTTCAACTCCACTTTCCCTTCCTCCACCTTATAATAACCTTGCTTCTCTAGTCCATATCTACGGAGTGGTTTCGCCAAGTGCCTCATGGATCTAGGAGGTGGCAAGTAAAAGCCCTCTATAATGCTTCTATCCTGTTCTACCTTAATCTTCAATTTACCCTTAACCTTGAACCCACACCTTAAACACTTAAGCCCTCCCCTCCCAGAGCTCTTGAGGGTCTTGTGACACATGGGGCAAGGCGGGTTCTTCTCACCTACGTCTCTAGTGGCTCTCACTACCGCCAACTTCTCGAGGTTTATTGATAGCTCTCCGGTTGTGGGGAGTCTCCTGACGCCACCGTAAACCTTGACTACATCGCCTTCAATTAACCTCTCAGCCACTTCACGTACTTCACCTGAGGGTTTGTAAGCGGCGCACCATATTTCCCCTCTACCTATTGACACCTTAAACACGACGTGTCCACCCTTTATAACCATGGGTTTGCTTGAGACTTCCCCTTGAAGAGCTACCGACAAGTAAGGCTCTATGAGGTCTAACCTATCAAGCTCGTAATAGTGCGCGTCTGTGCCTTGATTTGTCCTGTAAACGACGCATCCAGCGACATCCTCCATTATCCGGATCATTTTCGTGGCCCTCAACACTATACTCGGTTCCTCTCCTCTTACACCGCAAAGCACAGGGTCAGGCCCTCTGGGGGTTATGAGTACTCTACCGCTTTCTGGGTCTACGTTGTTAAAAGTTAAGGGCCATGTTGTGAACTCCATGAGCCACACGCTTTCTGGGTCTACGGCTCTCTCAACACCTCTGCGAACTCTGTAGGTCAACGCTTCGTACGTGTAGTCGCCCTCTAATAGTGAGCCTATTGAGGCTAGAGCACCTATAAGCCCCATGCCAGCTCTAATCTTGATGACTTCGACTCCAAGCTTCTCAGCTTCTTCAAGAGCTTCTCTAAGCGTTACTACGCTGAATAGCGCTCTTCTAGAGAGCTTATGTAGGTCTGGGTCTATTCTCCTTGCTACAGCAATTCCTGGGTCACAGTCGTAGTAGCTCTCGCAGTACCACTTAACCATGCTCTTAAGGAGCTCCAATAACTGCTCGTACATTTTCTCCTTGATGCTAAGCCTCAGGCAGACTGCTCCATTACCCCTAGTCTTCCATGGTATGTTTGGGTTAAGCCTGACGAGATTAGGGTAATCTAGGAGTCTAAACTCAAATCTCTTCTTAATCTCATGTAACAGGAGGAAGGCGAAGTGTGTTGTGCAGCCGCCATTCCACGAATCCACATCGTCTATCCCTATGTGCACTTCCTCCTCGCACATCACTTAGCCCCACTAGCCTGCCTGAAGTGGCTACAACTTAAAATATGAAGAAGCCAGTTAAATAGTGGGGTGCTGGGAGGGGTCGGGCAGCCTTCGGGTGCGTAAGCACCTGAGGAAAGTCCCCCTCCTCCGGGGAGCGCGGCACCGTAAGGTGCCAGCCGAGAGGCTGGGGGTTAAGCCAAAGAAACGGCACGTCCACCAGCGTATGTCAATGATGGCCTTAAAAGCCTGAGCATGCTGGTGGAATCGTTGAAACGAGGCGACCCCCGCGCGGAATAAGGCGAATCCGCTATGAGCACCCCGGTGAGCGGTAAGCCGCATAGTCAAATGCTGCCTAAACAGAAGGGGGATTACGAACCCCACCCAGCACCCCACAACAGTTCCTCGAGTAAAGCCTACTTACTGGATTAGAGCGGTGCCAGAAAACTGATGTGACGTAAATAATATATAGGGTGTAATCAATATTATTGATGCCCACGGTGGCGGTGTCGAACCGACTGTGAGGAGCATTCTGCTCCTAGGATGAAGGTTCGACCTCCAGCCGTGGGATAGTGATGGGGATCCAAACAAACCGGGGCTGGTAAGCCTCGGATGTTTGGGTCTGACGTGGGGTTGGCGGAGACCCCGCCTAAGATGGCTTGCGGCCGTCTCCCGAATCCGGTTGATCCTGCCGGACCCGACCGCTATCGGGGTGGGGCTAAGCCATGCGAGTCGTGCGCCCCAGGCCATGGTGGGGCGCGGCGCACGGCTCAGTAACACGTGGCCAACCTACCCTCAGGACGGGGATAACCCCGGGAAACTGGGGCTAATACCCGATAGGCAATGGCTCCTGGAATGGGCCATTGCCGAAAGGGGGTTGAGGCCATGCTCCTCAACCCCGCCTGAGGACGGGGCTGCGGCCCATCAGGTAGTTGGCGGGGTAACGGCCCGCCAAGCCGATAACGGGTACGGGCCGTGAGAGCGGGAGCCCGGAGATGGGCCCTGAGACAAGGGCCCAGGCCCTACGGGGCGCAGCAGGCGCGAAACCTCCGCTATGCGCGAAAG
>Ga0164311_10001260_pt1 | contig 12245 bp, 16 predicted proteins | sample GuaBasSedimGuay2_FD_121796 | JGI IMG/M metagenome (GOLD analysis project Ga0164311, IMG submission 121796) | Subseafloor sediment microbial communities from Guaymas Basin, Gulf of California, Mexico - Guay2, Core 4569-9, 9-12 cm | ecosystem: Environmental > Aquatic > Marine > Hydrothermal vents...
AACTGAATGTCAAACTGGAGGAGAAGATCAAGTTAAGGAAATGGCCGAGAAACTTAGGGAAACAGGGAAAAAAATTGTTGCAACTATTGTTCCTGAAGCAACATGCGACATGCGAATAACTAGGCTTGAATTAAATAAGGTGAAAGATGCAGTAAATGAAGCTGATGCAATACTAGTTATGGCTTGTGGAGCTGGAGTTCAAGCAGTATATGACCTAACAGAAAAGATATGTGTTCCAGCGCTAAACACTGTATTTGTTGGTGTAACGGAACGTATAGGAAGATTTTATGAGCGTTGTAGGGCTTGTGGGGATTGCATATTATACGAAACAGGCGGAATATGCCCTGTTGCTAGATGTCCAAAAGGACTTATGAACGGTCCCTGTGGAGGGCAAGCCAATGGGAAATGTGAAGTTGGAAATTGGGAGTACGACTGCGCATGGGTTAAGATCTACGAGGCTTTAAAGAAGCAAGGAAGACTCGACCTCTTACTAAAAGTTAGAATGCCAAAAGACTACAGTAAGATTTCAATTCATAGGCAAGTTGTTTGGAGGTGAAAGGAATGCTATCTGAAGCACATAGTAATTTAATGAAATGTATAAAAGAAGGAAAATTTGTTATAACAGGAGAACTGGAACCGCCTAAAACAACAAATTTAACAGAAATTATTGAAGCTGCTAGAAAATTGAAGGGCTGGGTTGTAGCCTGCAATGTTACCGATAATCCAACAGCATTTGCATATATAACACCGCTAGTTGCGAGCTATGCTATTCAAAAGGAAGTTGGAATGGAAGCTATATACCAAATAACGTGTAGAGATAGAAATCGTCTCGCGATTGTTTCAGATTTACTTGGAGCAGCATATTTAGGAATAAAAAATGTCTTAGCTTTAACTGGAGACCACCTCTCCATGGGAGATAATCCAACGGCAAAACCAGTATACGACTTAGATTCAACTACACTAGTACTGTTAATTAGGAAAATGGTTGATGAAGGAGTAGATTTAGCTGGAAACAAAATAGAACATCCACCGAAATTCCACGTGGGTATAGCTGCAAACCCAGGAGCAGACCCCCTAGAACCTGAGCTCTTAAAGATTGAAAGAAAAGCTAGAATTGGAATTGATTTCATACAAACTCAAAGTGTATACGACATAGAAATTGCGAAAAACTTCGCTAAAGAAATTGAAAGATTAAAAATCCCACTCCTTATAGGTATAACACCATTTAAATCTATTGGTATGATGAAATGGTTCCTTAAGGCTGTTCCAGGAATAAAAATTCCAGTAGAAATTCAAGAAAGGCTCATAAATGCAAAGAAAAGAGGTGGAAAACAAGCATTATTCGAAGAAAACGTTGAAATATTCGGAGACATGATTAAAGAACTTAAGAAAACAACTAAAATAGCTGGAATACATTTAATGGCTGTTGAAATGGAAGATATCGTTCCAAAACTTCTTGAGAGAGCTGGAATAAAACCATTTGAAAAACAAGAGGCGTAATAATTTTTCCTCATTTCTTTTATTGTTTTTGTTTTGATATTAAAATAGTGAAGATTATGAAACGTGTAATTGTTATTACTGGAACTCCTGGAGTCGGAAAAACCGAAGTTTCTAAAGTTTTAGCTGAAAAACTTAATGCTGAATATTTGAATTTAACTGAAGTTGCGAAAAAAGGAAATTTTATAATTGAATTCGATAGAGAAAGAGACACTTTCGTTGTTGATTCTAAAAAACTTAGAAGTTTCATCGTCGATTTCATTTCTTCGCATAAAAGTTGGGTTGTTGTGGACAGCCATTATGCGTATGATGTTGTTCCTATAGACTATGTATTTATGGTTTTTGTTTTAAGGTGTAATCCTTACAAGTTGAAAAAAAGACTTATGAAAAGAGGATATAGTGGTAAGAAATTATACGAAAATGTTCAAGCTGAGATATTAGATGTATGCCTTTACGAAAGCATTAATGCTTATGGTGAAAAATTAATTTGCGAAATAGATGTTAGTGATAAAAATGTACGTGAGATAGTTGATGAAATTATTTCTGTTATTAGTGGAAAGAAGAAGCCACAAATTGGTGTTGTAGATTGGCTTGGTCTATTAGAATCGCAGGAGAAACTAAACGAATTCTTTTCACATTATTAAGTCTCTACTTGTAAGTAGATCTATTCTTTTACGTTTTGCGTATGCTTTAGCGTGGTCACTAAATTTATTAGCAATTAAAATAGGATCTTTTAAGCCTACATCCGCTGAAGCTTTATCTAATCCAATTGCAATGTTCACTCCTACTGTTCTTTTCCAATCTTTAATCCAGACAGGTCTTTTCTCTCCTTCTCTACTTACTATCATATCGAATTTTCTTTGAACTCCAGACATTCCTTCGATTATAACGTCAAGTTCTATATTATAACCTCTACGTTTAAAGTACGTTATAGCAAGTTCTCGGAGCTTCAACGCATATGTTAGGACTTCAAATGTTTTTAGAAGATTTTTTGCTTTGTATGATTAAATAATTTTATGGGTGATGTTTTAGACTTTCATATTATGCGTGTATAGTAAAGCATGTTTACCGAAATAAATATGATGCTTACCTAGTGAAATTTACTTTTAGGGTGTTCGTATGTCTGTAGCAGAGAGACGCTTCTTCACAGAAATAACATCTCTATTAGACAAGGAAATAACAGTGGAAACGGTGGATGGAAAAAAGATAAGTGGAATTTTAATCGGTGTTCACCCCGAAACATTAAGTATATGCCTTGGAGAAGCAAAAAGTGAAAGTGGAGCGAAAATGCATAGAGTATTTCTAATTGGAAGCATAATATCAAAAATATACTCAACAGAAAAGCCATTTGACCTTAAGGGACTAGCAGAAAGATTAGAAAAGGTTTTCCCGACGATGGTCAGATTATACGAAGATAAAGGCTTCATAATAGTCATGGATAGAGTAAAGGTAACAAAAGACGGTGTGATAGAGGGTTCAGGTCCAGCTGCTGAAAGAGTAAAGCGAATTTACGAGCAATTTGTAAGTGAAACTAAAGGCGAATAGAAAAATGAACTTAAACTAGCTCTTTCTTAAGTGCTTAGCCTCTTCCATAAATGTTGAGATTTTCATATTAATCCTTTAAACGTTTGTGTTTTCTTTTCTTCATCTAACAATCCAAATGATTTTAAGATTTCAATTGTTGCTTTTGCAGCTGCTTCAAGTTTTTTTAAATCTATTTTCCACTCAAATATTTTTGATAGGAAGTTTAAGACTTCTTTTGCTGCTGTTGCATCTGGGTAAAAACCCAACGTCTCGGCTAAAACACAGAATCCTTTTAATCCTCTGAGTTTTGCCAGGCCAAGTAGTATCCCTGCTGCTCCGTATATACGTCCGCTTAATATTCCAACATCGAATTTCAAAATTTTTTCAAGTATTTCTTCATCTGTTGCAGCGCAATAAAGTTCTGGTTTTTTGATTACTCCTCCTCTTTTTAGACCTCCCATAGTTACTACGAAATTGCATCCTGACTCTACTGCTATGTCTAGTATGCGTCCACATAGTTCATACTGTCCTCTACCTGTTAGTGCTTGTGTATTCCCATAGAGTATTATGCAGCTTTTTCCGCCTTTACTTCCATCGTAATAATATAGTTCGTTTACTGGAGGCCTGAAACCTCCTTCATCTGATGATATTACAAAATCTTGAAATGACGATGAAATTATTTCAGCAAATTTCTTCGCATTTAGTTCTTTTATTAAGTGCAGTGCTGCTATATTAGCAACGAAGCCTATTCCTGGAAGCCCCTCCAGCAATATTGCGTTCTCAAGTTTTGGTTTTTTTAGCATTTTCACTAGGCAGGGCATTATTCAACACACGGAATTAATAGGGAGAAGTGCAAAATAAACTTAGAGTATGTGCTTTGAAATTAAAGATAGAGATTTACTCGGTAGAGTTGGGAGACTAGAAACTAAGAGTGGCGTTATTGAGACTCCTGCGTTACTACCAGTCGTTAATCCAGCAATTCAACTCGTTAAACCAGAGAGAATAAAAGCAATAGGTTACGAAGCTTTGATAACAAACGCATATATTATAAAGCGTAGATTTGGAGATGAAGCCGCAAAACTTGGAATCCATAGACTTTTGAATTTTAATGGTGTTATTATGACTGATTCTGGGGCGTATCAAATTTTAGTTTACGGTAGAGTGAAAACAACACCAGAAGAAATTGTATATTATCAAGAGGATATAGAAACGGATATAGCAACAATACTTGATATTCCGACTGGCTGGAGAAACAGAAAACATGCAGAACGTACTGTAAGAGAAACTATAAAGAGAGCTAAGCAACTTTGGAGTATTAAACGCAAAAACGATATTCTTTGGGTTGGGCCAATTCAGGGTGGACGGTACACAGACTTAGTAAGATATTCGGCAAAAGAAATTTCAAAGCTTCCATATCATATTCATGCTCTTGGAAGCCCAACTGAAGTTATGGAAAGATACCTTTTCCCCACTCTTGTTGACATGATTATGGCTGCAAAAATGAACATCCCACCGAATAGGCCTTTTCATCTTTTTGGTGCAGGGCATCCAGTCGTCTTCAGTTTAGCAGTCGCTCTTGGATGCGATCTTTTCGATTCAGCTGCATACGCTATTTATGCTAGAGACAACCGCTATATGACTGCTCAGAGAACGATAAAGTTGAATAGACTTGAGTATCTCCCATGTTCCTGTCCGGTTTGCAAAAGTAGAAGCGTTGAAGACTTAAAGGAAGCATCTCCACAAGAAAGAGAAAAACTCATTGCTGAGCATAATTTGTACGTTTGTTTATCCGAGGTTAAGACAATTAAACAAGCCATTGTTGAGGGGAGGCTTTGGGAACACTTAGAATGTAGGATGCATTCACATCCATCTCTAATAAACGCGTTAAAGAGAATCAGGAGATATGTGAATTATTTAGAAAGACATACACCAATATCAAAAAAGGCTGGAGCACTCTTTTTTACAAATTTAAGTCTTATAAGACCAGAAGTCTATAGACATAAAGCTAGACTAATTGGAAGATTCAGTCCTCCAAGAGAATCTAAAATTCTCCTTTTGATACCGCAAACAAACGAAAAACCAGTTCATAGATCTAATGAGTATAAGAAGCTTGCTAGGAATTTAAATCAGAAATTAAGGGAGAAAATCAACACAGTTCATATATGTGTTTACGGTATTCCTTTCGGTTTAATTCCGATAGAACTTGACGCAACGTACCCCCTATCTCAATTTGAAGCATCGGAACCTGATGAAGAAACCCTGAATTATGCCGCGAGTATAGTTTACGCTTACATTATATCCAAACGTTATGAGATCGTAATACTATTACGCGTGAGAAACGAGGATTTGGGTTTCTTGGTGGCTTTAGCATGTGATAAAGCGTGTAGAAAACTTGGAATTCCATTTTTTGACATGGAAGTGGATGATATTTGGATTGAAGAAACTTTCATTGCTCTTCTACGGAAGATAGAAGAGTTTTTTAAGGCTCAAAGTTAACTTCGGTTTACTGCTTATATTTGCTAGAATCCAAATATGTTATTGCGTCGATAATGAGGAAAGGGTTGGTGATCACTTGGGTTGAAGTTAAAATTTCTTGGTGGAGCTGGTGAGATAGGCAGAATAGCCATATACGTGAAAACTAGGAAAACTAAACTATTATTAGATTATGGTGTCATGTTAAATCATGAACCAGGATTTCCTATGCATGTTCCACCAAAAGATGTAGATGCAATAATTCTTACTCATGCACATTTAGACCATAGTGGAGCAATACCGATATTCCACATAAGCGATAATATACCAGTTTACGGAAATGACTTGACATTTGAACTTGCACATGTTTTACTTTCAGATTTCATACATCTTTCAGGATATTACATACCATTTGAGTATATAGACGTACAATCAATGCTAAAGTCATGTATACATAAGAACTATAATGAAGAATTTAAAATTAAAGGTGCGAAGTTGAAGTTTCTAAATGCTGGGCACATACCTGGAAGCCTTCAAGTTTTAATTGAAGCTGAGAGAAAACGTATACTGTACACAGGTGATATAAACACTATTGATACCAGATTATTGAAAGCAGCTGAAAAAGATTATGGTGAGTTAGACGCGCTCATAATTGAAAGCACTTATGCTGATCAAGATCATCCAGATAGAATTGAGCTTGAAAAATATTTTATTTCTCGCGTTAGAGAAGTCGTTGAAGGTGGTGGTGTAGCGTTAATCCCTGCGTTCGCTCTTGGAAGATGCCAAGAAATAATTTGTATTTTGAGAGCATACAATTTTGAGTATCCAGTTATAGTCGATGGAATGGCTAGAGAAATAAATAGAATTTTAGTAAGATATTTGGAGTATTTGAGGAAACCAGACCTTTTCTTAGAAGCTGTGCGTAATGTTAGAATTATTAGAGGAAAAAAAGAGAGAAAACGTATACTGAGAGAGCCGTGCGTCATAGTTTCTCCAGCTGGAATGCTTAAAGGAGGTCCTTCAGCATTCTACGCTAGAAGAATAGCCAATGACGAGAAAAGCGCGATATTCTTAGTTAGCTTCCAAATACCCGGAACTCCTGGAAGAGAACTACTAGAAACTGGTAGATTTCCAGTTAATAGTGGTGTTAAGAAAGTTAAAGCTCAAGTTGAACATTTTGATTTTTCTTCTCACGCTGGAATGAGTGGCCTTCACCAGTTGATTAGAGAGCTTAAAGGAGACCCGGATGTTTATGTTGTCCACGGAGCTGAGGGAAATTGCGCTAAACTTGCTAAGTGGATTAAAGAAGAAGTAGGATTGAAAGCTTTGGCTCCTAGAGCTGGTGGAACGCACACAGTATAGCCTTTATAGGGAAAAGCTGAGAAGAGGAGGTCGACATGAAGTTTAAAATCGCCATAATTAATGTGGGGTCAGTAGAAAAGTGGGTGTTGAGGAGTATTAAAAGAGGATTAAGCAAAGCCTATTCAGAAGCCGAAGTAGAGATTCCAGACATGCAAATGGATGTGCCAGAGGAGGCATACGACTTCAGAAGAAATCAGTATTACTCAAGCCCAATACTATTTCAAATTAGAAGAAGATTCAGTTGGATATCGGACAAAATTTTAGGTGTAACAGAAGCAGACTTGTACGTTCCGCATTTAAATTTCGTTTTTGGGGAAGCTGAATGCCCTGGAAAAGCAGCTATAATTTCGCTTTATAGACTTAGACCAGAATTCTACGGTTATCCTCCAGATAAAAAACTCTTTATTAAGAGGTGTATTAAAGAAGCTGTCCATGAAATAGGACATACACTTGGACTTGGACACTGTGATAATCCAAAATGTGTTATGCATTTTTCAAATAGCATATGGGATACAGATAGGAAAAACTCTAAATTGTGTAGAAAATGCAAACTTAAACTTCAACAACTTCACATTTAACACGTTTTATAATTTCTTCTGCTTCTTCAGGTTTAACTTTAAGTGTGTATAGTCTTCGTGGAGTTCTGAGTTTAAGTTTTACTATGTCTTCACTACGCTTGATAATGCAGTATTTCGCTCTTTCAGAAATTTCAACAAACTCTTCTACATCGAAGACTTCAGTAGGCATGCCAACCGCCTCAAGCATATAGGCAGTAAACCCTAGTTAAAGAATTTTCCTTGTAATGTCAAAAGAATTATCTAAAAGTAGGAAAAGCTTAGTCTAGCGGAGGTGGAAATAGAAACGCACAACACCACTAAGAGGCTAACAACAGTATATGGGCCTGTTCCTTCATGGCGTCTCGGAAAATCTCTCGGAATCGACCCAATACTCCCACCAAAAACATGTACATTTGATTGCATTTACTGTCAACTTGGAAAAACGAAAAACAAAATTTCATTAGAAAATTGGCGTGTAACTAAAGTTTCTGTAAGTATGGTTGCTGAAGATTTAAAATCTTATATAGATAAATTTGGGATTGAATCCATAGATTATATAACGTTTTCCGGTTCTGGAGAGCCAACGTTAAATCCAGATTTAGGAAAAATGATTAAAGCTGTTAAACGCATTGCTCCTTCCATTCCAATTGCAGTTTTAACTAACTCTTCTCTCTTTAGTTTGAAGAAAGTTAGAGAAAACTTGCTTGAGGCTGATCTTGTAGTTGCAAAACTTGATGCACCAACAGAAGAAATATTTAAAGCCATAAATAGGCCTTCTGAGAAAATAACACTAAAATTTGTAGTTAAGGGGCTGAAGAAACTTAGAAGAGAAACAAGTGGGAAAATCGCCATACAAATAATGCTCTTGAAGGCGAAAAATAAACCCTTAAATTCGGATGTAAATAGTGTTAAGCGTTTAATAGAACTCGTAAATGAAGTTTCTCCAGATGAAGTCGAACTTAACACTCCAACTAGACCTCCTTCTGAGAAGTATGTTTCAGTCCTAAGTAGGAAGGAGCTGAGTGAAATTGAATCTTTATTTAGAGATAATGTGGAAGCTGAAATAATTTCTGTTTATAAAGGTAAGCCCTTAAGAGAGAAGAAACCACGTAAACTCGCAGAAGATGAGGTTTTGCTTTTATTAGTTCGTAGACCTTGCAAAGCAATTGATATAGCTAGAGCTTTGAATGTTTCTGTTTCCGAGGTTGAAGTTGAAATAAAGCGTTTAATTAAATCTGGGAAAGTAAAGCTTGTTGAGTTTAGAGGTCAGAAATACTATAAGATTACGTAGTGGTGGAAAGCGGAAGATTTATATTTTTGTGCATATTCACATAATTCGTGGAGGTGAGGGTATGGGATATAGATGGAGGTGGATGTACCGCTTAACGGGATTACCAGGATGGCTTAGATTTGGATTCTCACCCGGATGGCTTGGAAGATCACCGTATGGGCTTCCTCCAACAGCGTACTGGCTTATTTCAAGCGGATTACTACCATACTACCTACAGTACTTAAGCACTATGGCTCCCATGTGGAGTTGGTGGGCGTATCCAACAACCCAGACGGCAACAATGCCAACACAAGCGGCTTCAACACCAACATATCCCGCATTTTCCACAGCACCGGGATTTCCACCGATGAGTAAAGAAGAAGAAAAAGCAATGCTTGAAGAGCAAATGAAAATGCTTCAAGAGCAAATTGAAGCTATTAGGAAGAGAATTAGGGAACTTGAATCTGAATAAGCCTTTTGGAGGTGAATGCGAAAATGCCTAGAGGTTGGGGGAGAGGTGGCTGGGGGTTCTGGTTGGGGTGGCCGTGGCCTGGAAATCCATTTTGGTTCTGTAGATGGTTCCCGTGGCTTCCAAGATGGTGGTGGGCGTATCCGCTATTCTGGGGCTATCTAGGCTATATGTGGCCAACGCCGTACACACCATACTATTACCCAAGAGTATACTAAAACGAAATTAAACTAGCATAAGAAAAATGAAAATAGCGATTCCAACAAAAAATCACATGAAACTTAAAGATGAAGTATCGGATGTATTTGCGAGAGCAAAAACATTCACTATAATAGAAGTAGAAGACAAAGAAATAAAATCCATAAAAGTGGTAGATAACCCAGTTTTAAATTATGCATTCGGAGTTGGGCCAATAATAGTAAAGATGCTTGAAGATATGAAGGTAGATCTCGTAATAACAAGTCAAATTGGTTTTGGCATTTCGCAATTGCTTCAACAGAGAAACATAAGATACATGACAGTCAAAGCTCAAACTAAAGTAGAAGATGCATTAAAGGAGATCATAAAATAAAATTTCAATTCCCTCACTCCCCCTTCTTCAATATTTATTTTCTTTTTTCTTTTCTTTGCCAGAATCTGCCTCAAGTGGTGTTTTCTGTTGCATTTGCACTATCATTATAGGTCTACCTTCAATTATTGCTTGAGCAATTTTTAAACGAGCATTCTTTAATATTCTCCAAACAGTTCCCCGGGATATTCCCATCCTCTTTCCAGCTTCTTCTTGACTTAACCCTTCAAGATCTACAAGCCTCACAACTTCACATTCATCTGGAGTTAATGTTATCGGAGGTGTTTGCATTTGAAGAGGCCAAGACTGTATTTGCGGCATCGGAACAAAGAACCTAGCTGGTGGAACAAATCCTATATACCTTGGTTTCATAGGCCGTCCTCTGCCTTTGCCTCTTCTACACCTCCACCTCCAGCCGAACATCGTACTAACCACAATAAAATTCGATTTCCACACTAATAAAGTAAGGTTTCAAATAGGTTGTATTCCTATACGATGCATACTACAGAGACCAATTTTACAGCGATATTTTCTCTCCAATGCCCCTCTCAATGGCTCTGTAAAACAGGTTTATAGCAACAGCAACGTCTACGATTGCAATTCCAAGATTATTAACCATAATTATTTCTTCGGCCGTTTCTCTGCCAGATTTCTCGCCTCTAACGACTTCAGCTACTTCACCAAAAACCTCATTAGGGCTTGGATAGCCCTTAAAGAAAGGTGTCTCATCACTCCAGTAATAAGCGTACTGCTTTAAATCGTCAGTATAAAACTTATCTGCCTTAGATGCTACTTTGCCGTCCATGCTAGCGTCGAAATCAATTGGAATTAAAGTCATACCTTTACTTATCCACTCCGGTTTAACTATATGCGTAGGTTTGTCGGAGATAGGTATAGCAGAAACGACAACATCGCATCCTATAACAGCATTCTTAGAATGAGAAACGATTTCGACTTTAACTCCAACATTACCTTCAACCCAAGATTTAAATGCTTTAGCGGCATTCTCGGAGATATCGTACCCCTTAACTTCCTTAATCGGGAGAACCCTCGCTAAAGCCTGAACATGTCTCTTAGCTTGAGTTCCAAGCCCAATAACACCCAAAACCTCGCTGTCTTCTCTAGCAAGATACTTAGCACTAACAGCTGAAACAGCAGCTGTTCTCATTTCAGTAGGCCAAGAACAATCCATAACTGCATAAGGAGCACCAGAATCTTCATCATTCAAAATCATTAAACCCATAATGTATGGAAGACCATACTTCTGCTTATTCCAAGCATATCCGCTGATAATTTTAACTCCAACAGCATTCATAGGTGGAACCCAAGCTGGCATAGCATGAAGAAAACTCTTAGGCCTAGTGTAAACACCAACTTTAGAAGGAAGAACGCATTCATCCTTAATTTTAAGAACAGATTCAACCCAATTGATAACATCATCAAAAGAAACGTTAAGTCTTTCAAGATCACTCCTACTTAAATATAAAAATTCTCTTCCACGCAAAATAATATTACTTAAAATTTCATTGAGCACAAACAATCACCAAACAAAAGTATGAAAAAGTATGGAAATTAACGTTTACGCAAAAATTAGAATATCCTATGAATTTTCCTCTTCACAAAACACCAATAACTATAAAAGAGTATCCAAGCCGTTGTTAAAGAAAATACAATTGTAAACCAAAATGGTGAAGGCGAATTTAACCACGCATAAATATTAACCAGAACATAGGCGATTATGTTTAGTATGTAGGCTCTCTTCTGCCAACCATACTTTCTAACAGTAATTACTGCTTGAAACGCTGCATAACCTTCTCTAGTTAATGTATACTTTCCCTCACTATCTAAAGCAATTAAACCTCCTAACTTCTTCAAATGAAAACTCAGTTTACCACTACTCTCAATTCCCAAAGCTTTCTTCAATTCAGAGAAACTTCTATGTCGCTTAGCTAATAACTCTAATATTTTTATCCTCAAAGGATGCGAAACTGCTTCAAACACTTCATCAGAAGACAACCAACTTCACCATCAATACTTTAACACAACACTGAATTTAATTCTAAGCCTCTTGACAGAACAGTCAATAATAATTGACAATTCTTGGTGCGGGGATTTTGAGAGCTATGAGACAAGCAGAGGTGGAGCCGTACCACATTATTAACCTTTGTCGCCTTACACTTGGTGAAGAGCTTCCGGCAGGAGAAGCTGCGCTCGGCTACCAGTAAAATAACAGAATATCCTTTGCTTTTTATCTTAATCAAATCAATAGGCATGATCGAAGAAGGATTATGATTGTTGCCGCCCTAAGCACCGCAAGTATCGTCCTCGGCTTTCTTTTAATAACTAGTGTTGAGTTCGTTTGGTTGGTCTATTCCATCATTGTTTTGCTCACTATCGTAAGGGACATTTTCCGTTGCGGCGCATGATGCGTGGATGCCAGATCTTGTCACAAAAAAGCAGCACCCACTCGCAAACGCGTTAGATATCTCATTTTTTCATTTTAATGGCGTTTGGCAACCTTTTTGG
>Ga0164311_10001262_pt1 | contig 12241 bp, 14 predicted proteins | sample GuaBasSedimGuay2_FD_121796 | JGI IMG/M metagenome (GOLD analysis project Ga0164311, IMG submission 121796) | Subseafloor sediment microbial communities from Guaymas Basin, Gulf of California, Mexico - Guay2, Core 4569-9, 9-12 cm | ecosystem: Environmental > Aquatic > Marine > Hydrothermal vents...
CTATCCCTCTTCGCGTGGTGAAATCCCCCTTGAGGGTTAAAGGCTACCTTATAGTTACCCTTAACGATCTCATTAACGCAGAGAATAGTTCCCCCCACGGCCAGGAGCGCGTCTTCGAAGACCCCAGGGAAAGAAGGTGTATCACCGTAGTCCAAGAGACCGTACCCCTTAGCGCTCTTCCTACGCACATAATTGACGTATTCCTCGCTATGTACCAGATAGAGATCTTGAGGCGTCGCGGGTTCCGGGGGCCTTAGGTCGAGGTACTTGTCAAGAGAAAGCTCCCTGTAAAGCTTAATCAGTACAGCTACACGGCCGCTCCAAACCTCCCTGAGAGAGAGAGGAGTAAACGCAATCCTCAAGTACTCCTCTCTAAACGCCACTACACCCTTCAACTCTAAACACCACACAGAGAGGAAGAACCACGCAAATGTATGTTAGTGTTCACACCTAAGCTCTAAGAACGTTAAAAAGTGGGGGTCAGCCCGGATTCGTATCCGCATTTATTACGGCTATGGGCGGACTACGTCATCCCCCACGTAGTAAGCAGACTAGGAGATATTAAGCTCCTTCCCCTCTTTTAAACTGGATGAAGAGAAACCCCTGACCGACCGATGAAGAGAAGGAGGTGAGCTGACGCTTTTGTCAGCAGAAAAAATCGGGTTTTATAAAAGGTAAACAGAAAGCTAACTAACCTGAGCCCTTAGACGCCAGCCTCGGGAGGGAATGATAATAAATTCTACAAGGCCGCATACACCTCGGTGGAGTTATGAGAATTAAGAGGGTAGACGTGTACAGGGTTGAGCTGAAGTACGTAGAGCCCTTCAGGATAGCTCTCGGAACCTCCGTTGTATCCCACAACGTTGTAGTCAGAGTAACCAGCGTAGATGGCACGGAGGGGTGGGGAGAGGGGAGCCCTTCGAGAAAGATACTCGGGGATACGATAGATATGGCTGTGAGAGACGCCGGCAGGCTGGCCTCGAAAATCCTGGAGTTAGGGGACGTAGAACTGGAACACCTACACGAAATAGCCGGGAGAGAGGAGTACAGTTTATCCGCTGTGGCGACCCTCGACATGGCGCTGTGCGACCTTAAAGGTAAGCTTGCGGGAACACCCATCTACCGATTATTCGGCGGTTACAGGGAGAGCTTGGAAACGGATATAACTATAGGCATAATGGAGCCTGAAGAGATGGTTAAACGCGCGGTAAAGTACGTCGATATGGGTTTCAAGGCTCTAAAGCTGAAACTAGGGGAGGACCCCGATACAGATATCGAGCGAGTTAGGGCTGTTAGAGACGCCGTTGGTGAAGGCATCACCATACGGGTGGACGCCAACCAGGGCTGGACTGTCGAGCAAGCTATACGAGTAATCGACAGGATATCTGGCTACGATGTGGAGCTTGTAGAACAACCGGTCAGATACGACGATGTAGAGGGGCTCGCAAAAGTTAGGAAGGAAAGCCCCGTCCCGATAGCAGCGGACGAGAGCGCTAAGAAACCCTCAGACGTAGTGAGGCTCGCTAGGGCAGAAGCCGTAGACATAGTGAACATAAAACTTATGAAAGCTGGCGGTATATGGGGCGCTCTAAAGGTAGCCGCCGTATCCGAGGCATGCGGAATAAAGAACATGGTCGGATGTATGGGAGAATCGAGGCTGGGCATAACCGCAGGCGTACACTTCGCCCTCGCGACTAGAAACGTAGTCTACTACGACCTGGACTCAGACCTCTTACTAGCCGAGGACATAGTCCTCAGCGGTGGGGCCTCCATAGAGAAAGGGGTCAGGAAAGTGGCGGATAAACCGGGGCTAGGGATAACCTCAATAGACCAGGCGAAGCTGAGGAAAGTAGCTAGCTATGAAAGGTAAGAAACCTTACCCGAGGAACAACGACATAGCTGACGCCATACTCGAAGTACTGTCGAAGAAGCCCTACATACATCCAGATGACCTGCCAGACGAAGTCAGAGCCGCACTGGAGGATAAAGGGTTCTACGCGGGGCTCGTAAGCAATAAGAGAATCTGGAGAATGTACGAAAAACTCGTTAAGTCGGGGAAAATGTACGACGTGTTAATGGTGATGCAATCTGAAGGCGATATTCAGATGTAAGGTATGCGGTGCTTATGTCGAGACCCCTAACCACTGCAACTCTAAGGCGGAACTCATACTCACCCCTGAGAGAAGGCTGAGGCTTAGCAGGTTGATGAGCGGAATACTGAGACATTTCCCCGAAGCTGCTGGGTTAAGGTTGGATAGAGAGGGCTATGTCTCGGTAGAGGAACTCGTGAACGCCATTAAGAACTGGAAGAAGAGCGATTATAGTTGGGTTACCCGCGAACACGTAATAGCAGTTGCTAAGCTAGACCCGAAGGGCAGGTTCGTCCTGACAAGAGGAAAGATTAGAGCTACTTACGGTCACACATTGAGAATAGATGCCAGGTACCCTCTGGTTAAAGACATAGGAGACCTCTACCACGGCACGCAGGCTGAAAAGTTGCCGCGAATAATGAAAGAAGGGTTAAAGCCCATGAAAAGGCTGTACGTTCACCTGACCTCATCTATAGAGGATGCATGGGACGTGGCTAAGAGGAGGACGGGAACTCCCGTGGTATTAGTCGTAGACGGGGCTGGACTTGTTAGGGACGGCTACAGAGTGTTTAAAGCCTCACCGAAGATCTACCTCGTAAAACGCGTACCCCCTAAGTACATAAAAGACGTAGTAAGGCACGGGAGGGGAGCTTTGCGCCGTGCGCAAAGTAGTTTTGCGTGAACAACAAAGAAAGCGTTATTCGCAATCGCTGACAGTATTTATGGGAGGTAGGGAGTGACGCGCACTAGGAAAATTGCGAGCATAAAATACGGGGATTTTAAGCTCGAGATTTACGATTATGACGCGTTCCTAGAGGCTTTGAAAGTGTTAGTAGTAGTGCTTGAGAGCGGACGTAACTCATCTACTCCCCCACGGATACACAATCGACCGCGTAGGACGGGAGTGCTGAGGAAAATCACTGTTTCAGAGGATAGGGGGAGGGTGGCCCTAGAGGTGGGGGGAGACTTGCCGAGCTACGTCGTCGGAAATCCGTGGGTCAAAGTGATTAGTGAGATGAGCGGGGAGTAAGTGGGCGGTCGCTTTGATTAAGGTGGGTACTTGCGGCTGGTCTGTCAGGGGAGGGAAGAAAGCTTACTATGAGCGCTTCAACGTTATCGAGCTACAAGACACTTTCTATAATCTGCCAAGGGTGGAGACCGCTAAGAGGTGGAGGGAGCAGGCTCCTCCCGACTTCGAGTTCACGGTTAAGGCTTGGCAGGCGATAACTCACCCGCCTACCTCTCCTACGTGGCGTAGGTGTAGGGTTAAGGTGGCTTCAGAGGCTATGGATAAGTACGGGTTCTTCCGCCCTACGGATGAGGTTTTTGACGCTTGGGAGGCGACTTTAAAGATATGTCTAGCCCTTAGAGCTAGGGTATGCGTTTTCCAGACGCCTCCTTCTTTCGGGTACTCTAAAGAGAACATGAGCAACGTCGAGGCTTTCTTCTCGTCTATTAACAGGGGAAGGCTGGTACTCGGGTGGGAGCCCCGAGGGACTTGGCACGAACACCCAGAAGCCGTGAAGAAGCTGTGCTCAGATTTAGACCTGGTCCACGTAGTCGATATCTTACGGAGACGGCCGGTAGTCGAGTACGAGGTTAACTACTTCAGGCTTCACGGGCTGGGCGGTAAAGAGGTGAACTACAGGTACAAGTACACGGACGAAGACTTGCGGAGGCTCTTGGAATTAGTTGAAGAGTACGCTGAGCTGGGAGACGTCTACGTAATGTTCAATAACGTTTACATGGCTGATGACGCGCTGCGTTTTAAGAAGTTGATGGGGGAGGAGTTTGAGTAAGCTTGACGAGTTAGCCGGGAAATACGATAGAAGCAGAATGCTGAAACTCATAATGTCGATGCCGGAGGACTGGGAAAGAGCGGTTTCAGAGTACGAGGGTGTGGAGTATCCTGACAGAGGCGCATACGTAGAGCCCAACAATATAGTGGTCTTAGGGATGGGGGGCTCAGCAATCGGGGGGGACTTCGTCTCTAACTATCTATACGATAAGTTGAACGTGCCCTTCGTAGTTTCGAGGAGTTTCTCGCCCCCGCCCTTCGTTTCGAAGGAGACTCTAGTGATAGCTGTGAGCTACTCGGGGAACACAGAGGAAACCCTAAGATCTCTGCTCCACTCTATTGAAAGGGGGGCGTCCGTAGTCCTGGTTACGTCTGACGGTTTAATGGAGAAACTGGCCGAAAGGAAAAGCTTGCCCGTCTACCGCCTCCCCAAAGGGAGGCCGCCCCGCGCCGCCATACCTTACATGGTCGCAGTCATACTGTGGGTTCTAGACAGAGCGGGCGTGTACGAGTTCCCCCGAGAGGAAGCTGGAAAAGTTGCTTTGACTCTAAGAAATGTAAGAGAGGAACTCCGGAGAGAGGAGGAACGCGTTCTCAGCATAGTGGAGGGGATTGAGAGGAGGATCCCCCTGATATACTCGTACAAGCCGTACAGCGCGGCGGGCTTTAGGTTCAAGACTCAGCTCAACGAGAACGCTAAGATCCACGCTTTCTACGCCGAGCTGCCAGAGGCCAATCACAACGAGATAGTCGGGTGGGAGGGGTACGTCGGAGACAGGTATGTGGTGTTCTTCATACGAGGGAGGGAAGAACCGGACTATCTCAGGCACAGAGTGGAGTATTGGGGTATGCTATTGAAGTCTAGAGGAGTACCAAGCCACGAGATACGGGGAGAGGGGAAATCCAGGTTGCCGGAGATGATGAGCTTAGTATTTAAAGTGGACTTACTATCCTGTGCCTTAGCCCTACTAAAAGGAGTAGACCCCACACCGATAGCAACTATATCTGGGCTGAAGAAGTACGTCGAGGACAGAGTACACTTCAAGGAGTTCTTTGAGGAGAAAATAGGCGAGATAACCTAGCTTTTAACTTCTTTGCAGTACTTCAACGGGGTTAATAATATACGTAGGGCTGCCTCCTCGTGCTTGCTCATCTGACCCGTACGGCCCTCCAGCATTCTCAACGAGACAAGTGACGCCCTCTCTTCGCTTACAAGGTACATACTAACTCCCGGCATACGCCTGCCTCCCTTGATGAACTCGGAGAACTCCGGGTTAGACTCGGAGCGCCCCACTTTGACCCGGAACTCTTTAATCATTAAGTACTTCCTGAGCTCGTTAATAAGGCCTAAGACTTTGAGTAGGGAATCGTAAGTGTTCGTAGCGAGGAGGACGCCGTTAACTACGAGTACCATGCCCACATATACAGTTCCCGGGTCTACGCCCATGACTATCCTGCCAGGGCCCCATACCTCTATCACGGCGCTAGCCATAGTGACCTCGAAGACAAATTCGCAGCCTTGAGACCTCACTTTCAAAACGTTAGAGGGACACTCTTCTTCCCTGAAGACTACAACTAGGTTTAAACCGTAGCGCCTAGCTACCCTTATGATTTTTAGAGCATCTATGGGGCTTCCAGCCACGATTACGACCTTGAACTCCTCGAGAAACTCTCTAAGGGTTCGCAAGTACTCCCCTCAGTTCTTCCTCACTTACGGTCCACACGCTCAGAGGAGTTAGGGAGGGGTCTTGCTGGGAAACTACCACCACTCCCTCTTTAACCTCAATTCTGACGGCCACGCCGACCAGCCTGGAAACCACCTTCCACAGGGGCGGCTTAGCCACAGTCGGATGCTCTGTGACCACCAGGACTACGGGAGACGAGAAAGCGCGCGAAAACTCCCTTAGAAGGATTAGACAGGAAACAAGGGATTTAATCACAACCTTAGAGTATAGGTAGCCCCGCGCCCCGGCGAAGTTCGCGATAAATGAATCATACACTACGTAGATAGGCGTCCCCTTCTCAGTGGCTTCATGGGCCAGGAAAAACGGCAGGAATAAGTCGTCGAGTATATCCATAGATTTGTACAGAGTAATGGTCTCGGGCACTCTTAGAAGTACGTGCTTCCCCGTGGCCACGTAGACCTTCGTCCCCCCGACGCGGCTTAAGAGGGAGAGAGAAATAGAAGTTTTGTATGACCCCTGCGGGCCGTACAGGAGTGAGAGACCGGGTTTCGACAACACTAAAGAAATCAGGGTTTTCAGGAGGGCCTCAGGTTTGAGGGGCTTGGCCAGCAAGCTAGAATCCCTTCAAGCCTACCATCACCGAGAGGAAGAATATTGACAGTACGATTAAGAGGGTGCCAGCTAAGACTTGGAAGTTGACGTACCGGGGGTTATACGTGTGGCGTTTAGCCGTGAATACTAGGTAAAACCCGAGAGCCCCTAAGGAGTAGCCAAACGCCGCTAAGAAGAGTTCGGAGGACGTCTGAGACCTGCTCGACGGGTGGACCATACCGGCCGACGTCATGGGGACTGGTTTTTCGGCTAACACGTAGAAAAGTCCTCCAGCTATTATTATTGACGCTACGAACGCTAGTTTCTTCCACAACATGAGATCGCCTAGATATTCGATAATCCTATCCAGTAGACCTCTCCGCCGTGGCATTAACCACACCTCAGCCTATCTACTCAGCCCCCTTTTTAAGCCTGTCTTCAAACAGAACCCCCCAGGAAGGCTAGTATCCCCAAAGCCATGCCCAGTAACGACAACTTCCTGGATTTCTCAGCCATCTCACGGGACGGGTTTAACGCTATAATCAGGGATGAGTACATCAGAACGAAGTCTGTCGGGGTTACGAAGACCGCGTAGAGAAACCGGTTCCTAACGTAGAGATACGCGGGGAAGCTGAGCAGTACCGCAGCGACCATGAAGATCAAGGCTAGCTTAGCTGCCCTCTCCTCGCCCCACAGCACGGCGTAAGTCCTCACACCTACTCTAGAATCGCCCTCCACGTCTTTAATCCCCTTAACTATCTCCCTGCTATAGGTCGCGAGAGCCGCAATCCCGAAGAAAACCCAGCTACAGAGCGGCACTTCCCATATCGAGGAGGCAGCGGAGGCGGAGCCGTATACGAAGGGCAGAGCCGTAGATACGGCTACTACCGCGTTCCCGAGAGGACCTATACGCTTAACGTACTTGTTGTACAGCATGGACACCGATATCCCCAGTACAGCCAGGGTAAAGACCCAGAAATTAACGGAGTAAGCTAACAGCAGAGCTAAGGCAAGCGAACAAGCACCAAAGATACACGCCTCCTTAACCGTTACTTCACCCTTAACGAGCGGTCTATCGGGCGCGTTAACCCTGTCCTCCTCTATGTTAAACACATCGTTAAAGACGAAAACGCCTACTTCAGCTAGGAGTGCTGAGAGATAAGCCAATAGGGCGTTCTCGCTGAACAGGAACTCCACCCCACCCGCAGCCAGAACTCCCGTTAAAACCGCCACGACGACCATGACCCCGTGGTCAATCCTAGCCAGTCTTAAGAAAGACCTGAGACGCCCCATGCAAACACCGAAGAATGAAGACACTCGTAGTTAAAAAGCTGGCGGGCCCGCCGGGACTCGAACCCGGGACCTGCGGCTCTCCTCACCTGGGCTTAGAAGGCCTACGGCGAACCCGCGCGTCGCCGCCCTCTCCAGGCTAGGCCACGGGCCCTCGCTTCTTTACTCCCTAAACTAGACACTTAAATTTTCACCTTCACGACAGTACCTATCTTTTCGCCCTCTATGGCTTTCAATATGTTTCGAGGCTGCAGTCCGTTGAGTATTACAGTCCTTATCTTCGACCGCTCCAGTATGTCAAGCGTGTAAGGGTCTAGCAACTTATAGCCGCCTGCGGGCCCCACGGACTTAAACATTTCCCTCAGCTGGGAGGTGCTCACTTCTTCGAGGAGGCGGGCTGAAGGGTCTACTTTGGGGTCTGAGGTGTACACACCGTCTACGTCAGTCGCTATTACGAGTAGCTCGGCGTGTATAGCCTCCGCCATTAAGGCGGCTACCGTAGTTGTTGATTGACCCGGTTGTAAGCCCCCCATGAAGGTTATGCCCAGCTCCAATGCTTGCCTGACACCCTCCACCAACGTGTCGGGTACGGGCGGTGGTACGGAGTTCCAGAAGGCGGAGGATAAGAGGAGAGCGTTCACCCTCGAAACTGCTATACCTAAATGGTCACAGACGCCCTCGCTTAGACCCAGGTTGCGGGCCACGCCTATGTAGTCCCTAGCAGTACTGCCTCCACCAACCACTACTATTAGAGGTCTCCTTCTCGAAAAACACTCCTTAAGAACCCTTACAAGCTCCCTAACGTATTGCGCGTTTAACCTATCTCTCGCTAAGAGATGCCCGCCTATTTTAACTACAATAGCCATCTGAAGCCCTGCGGAAAAACTACAAACAATTATTTATTACCTAGTGCAAGAGGAAAAGGAGAATTAGACTTCCACCTTAATTATCGCCTCGAAAACCGCTTTGCTAGCCCTTTCCACAGCCTCCTTCAACTCCGCGGCTGTAGCTAGCTCCCACTCCTTCTTAACTAGCGTGGCGTCACTCACCACGAGCAGAGCACCCGTCTTAAACCCCCTAACTCTGCCTAAAGTGAACAGAGTTGCGCACTCCATCTCAACAGCCACCATGCCACGCGAAGTCCACTTCTTAGCGAACTCCTCGAGGTCCACGTAGAAGTAATCGCTGCTAATCACCGGGCCCACCAGGAACTTCAACCCCTGCTTAGACGCCTCCTCCACCAGTTTCGAGAGAACCTCGTAGTCCGGTACGGCGCACGTACAGTCCCCCGGAGCATACCACCAGATAGTACCGCCAACCTGGTAAGAGGCGCCGGTAGGTATAACCACGTCCCCCACGTTTAGCTCTGGAACCATAGCGCCACACGTACCCATCCTAACCATCAACTCAGCGCCCAGCATCCTTAACTCGTCGAAGACTATAGCCGCGGAGGGACCGCCAATACCGTGCGTAGCCACAGTAACAGGAACACCCTTGTACTCACCAGTATACGTGTAGTACCCCCTATTCTCGTTCACAAGCCTAGCGTTCTCCAGGTACCCGGCCAGCTGCTTAACCCTAGCGGGATCGCCGGAAACAATAACCCTCTCAGCCACATCCCCACGTTCAGCCTTGATATGAAGAGGCAAACCCTCCCACCACCGCTAAGAATGAGAAAGAGGCAAAAGGATTTTTCGCATAAAGAGGAAAAGCCTTTTTCAAATCGAAATAAAACCAATGTAATCAGCTAAATAGTAAGAATTGGCGCCGGGGGTGGGATTCGAACCCACGACCACCCGGTTAACAGCCGGGCGCTCTAACCTGTCTGAGCTACCCCGGCATATGAATGGTGTTCAGAAACCTTACATAAAATTTTCTCCAGCTCCTATTCGTAATCAGCGATAGACAAACGAGAAATCTAAGGGCAAACCTAATAAACTACTCTGGGACTTCTATTACAGCCACCCCGAGAGAGTGCGTAGCTACGTATACAATGACTCGGGGAGGCGGCTGGCCCCGGTAGCCTAGGCTGGTTATGGCGCCGCCTTGGTAAGGCGGAGAGTCTCGGGCGACGGCCCGGAATACGTAGGTCGCGGGTTCGAGTCCCGCCCGGGGCTCCATCCCTAATTTACGCCTCTAGGGTTAGACGGTCCCTATGTTATAACGGGCTACTCTTGTCGCGTTATTGTATTCGTACTCTATTTCGATTACTGCGAAGAGGTCTTCTGGTTTCCATGGGACTTCTATTTTGACTTTGTATCCTTCTAAGAAGTTTAACGACACGTTCAGGTATATGGTTAGAAGGGTGGTGCCGTACTGGGTGGATAGCCTCAATACCTTTAGTATTATTCTCTCTCTGCAGTTATTGACTAGCGTTATTTCGCCCTGTAAGTAGAGCTGGGAGGACTTCTGAGCCCTCCTGAGTCTTGGGGGAGCTACGGCTACGCACTGCCCGGGCTCTGGGATCCCGGGGCGGGAGAATATCAGGGCTATGAAGCTTATTTTCTCGACTAGGACGGGGTACGCGAGTAAGACGAATAGTACTAATATCACGACCGCAGCTAGTAGTCGAAGGCTCAGGAGTACCACCCTGTGGCGCCGTAGCTCAAACCAGTTAATCTAGGTTAGTACCGTGATTAATACGCAAAATATGTAAAATAACTTTCTGGGGGGTCATCTGCGATGCAGGCCTCCTCACCACTCAGAGCCGCCTGAGAAAGTCATCCCCATAAAGATAAGCGTATAAGGTCTAGATAGGCTTTCCGTCACCACTTGCTCACACGAGTTAGAGACAGTATCCGTCTCTAAGTGGATCAAGAACCTCGCCGAAGTCCTCAGAGTAAAACGCCCCAACCCCCTAAACCCAGCCACCATCTCAAGAACTAGACCTTAAGCCTAGACGCTGCTAAACTCGTCAGGGAGCTAAGAAGGCATAGATTACAGGGCGCTTAGTGGGGTCCATATGAGGGGGTGTGAAGTTTTTACATGAACACATACAAGTGCTAGCATGATGCTTTTCTAATTGTTTTAACGTGATTAGACATCTACCATTTAGGGCTAGGTTATTCAGCTCCCGGGAAGTAATAAGCTTGTAACATAAAGGACCTTAGAAGCAGAGTAGGTGTGATACATGAAAGAGGAAACAAAGGAGGAGATCAAAAACTACGTTATGGATTTCGTCCGTCGCTTAACGAGAAGAGAAAAGTACGATATCAACGAGATAAGGAGAGGTTATCCTTTCCATGCGTTATTCTTTCCTGACGAAGCTTTAGTCTCCTTTAAGCTTCAGAGAAGGTTGGTGACTAAGATGGGGCAGGAATTTTACCCTAGAATTGCGCTTATAATTGCTAGGGAGAGGCACTCAGAAGCATATACCGATTATGCAGTGTCTGGCGAAGCCGATGAAGGGATGATTAACAAGATTAACAGGATACTCGACGAGTTAAGGGAAAATAGGAGAAAGCCAAACGCTGAAGAGGAGTGGAGAGAAATAGTGGCTTTCAGGACTCGTAGGAGCATCCCCGTAAAAGTGATAGCTGACCTCTACGTAGGGGATTTCCGTCCAGGCCCTTTATTCTTAGAGATTAAGAGCCGCTTCCTAACCTAGATTCTCTACTTTAAGGCTATGAACTATGGGAGGAAGGTTTAAGCATACTTAGCCTTTCCCTACAATCTATTCGTGTACCGGGAGAGATATTCTCATAGCATTACGAGTAGGATAATGGATCTGGAAAGGGAAGTCCTCATAGGCGAGGAGATGTGGGATAAAATTGGCGGCAAGGGAACGTATAACGAGTTGCTAGACTTACTAGAGGAGATAGAGGGAGATGTTCGAAGGATTATTAGGGAAAAATTCTTCCGCTAAAGGTAGCCCTCTTCTTTCAGCACGGTGTCTGCTACGAGAAGTATCTTTCTCTTTAGCCGGGGAGAGGGGTTTTCAGCCCTAGTTAAGACTGTGAGAGCTGTGGCTCTCGAAAAAACTCTTACCTCCTCTTTTGGCACGTGCTCATGAGCTACGATTTTAGAAGCTGTAACGTTTCCTATAGACTCTTTAACAACTCGTCTGACTTCTGCCTCTACCTCGTTATTCCCTAAGAGCGTGATGACACTCCTCTTCCTGGAGATTATTATTAGCACTCTATTGAACCCTACAGTACCACCCTTAGTCACGAGCCTAGCTGGATGCTCAGACGCTACTGGATAGACTTTGGTTACGGCTAAGCCAGCCTTTAGAAGAGCATTAATAACGCTTTCCCAAGCCTCCCAGCTTCTGTGGCTAAACCAGAGGACTAAAAGACCGTTATCGGCAAGCACTTGCTCCGCTTTCATTAAAAACTTCGTTAAGAGAATATTGAACCGGTACTTACTTTTCCCGGGCCTAACTATAATTTCGCTACTCCGAGGCACCTCAGGAGAATGATAATTCCACACTTCCTTAAGGAGGCTGTCCTCGAAGAAGTCGCTTAATGCTGGATATAAGACCTCTCTTAAAACGCTCCAGGAGAACTCGCTCATATCACTATATATGTGCACATCGTAGTAAGGCGGGTCTACATGTATGATATCGAATTTCTGGTTAAAGTACTCGCTGAGTTTTAAGGCGTCGCCGTGAATAACTTTTATCCTATCGCCCCGCCCCTCGAGTAACTCACAAAGTTCCTTTAAGACGGGGAGAATACCACCAGCAGTCTCTCTGATGGCCTCGTTGCTCGGCTCGTAAATCCAAGGGAGGCTTCTAAATGGGACAACGGCTTCAGCGTAAACCTCCCTCAGCGAGAATCTTCTAC
>Ga0164311_10001268_pt1 | contig 12211 bp, 13 predicted proteins | sample GuaBasSedimGuay2_FD_121796 | JGI IMG/M metagenome (GOLD analysis project Ga0164311, IMG submission 121796) | Subseafloor sediment microbial communities from Guaymas Basin, Gulf of California, Mexico - Guay2, Core 4569-9, 9-12 cm | ecosystem: Environmental > Aquatic > Marine > Hydrothermal vents...
ACTCTTTCTATTGTGTTTTTGTGCCTTTCTGGCACACCCCATACGTTTTTCTTTTTGATTACCATCCAGTTCTCCTCGGTTGTTACACACAGCCAGTGGGACATGAGATCACCTATTGGGGATATTTTAATTGAATTATATATTTATTAACTTTCCATTTCATTAGTGTTATTTTAGCTTAGGATATTTTGGAAGTATAATGTAAAGAGAGGGTAATACCCCCTACAAGTTGCATGATTTATTTTTATGTGACTTAATTTAGTTGTAATTGCATTTGCATATCTATACATAGATATGCAAATGCCCTTGTATCTCGGAAAGATTTATGAACTTAAATTATCTGAATCCAACCCTAACAGCATATTGGTTGTGTATAACTAATGAAGCGAATTGGGTGGTGACAAGGGAGAAGAACGTTTGTGGAGTTCCCGAAAGGCATAAGAATACGATTGCTAAGGTTAAACTAGGTGACAGGTTTTTGATTTACGTCAAGCAGGAGAACGCTAAGGGAGGGGTTAACCCCCTCGAGAATTGTATGTGCTTATGAAGTCATTTCTGAGCCCTTTAAAGATTCCACAAGAATTTTTCAGTTCTAAGGGTATGAAAAGCAAGTGTTTCCCATGGAGAATTAAGATTAAACCGATTGAGATACTCGATAAAAACCCATCGAGTTCAAACCTTTAATACTTGAGCTGAAGTTCATCACAAAATAAGAAGAGTTGGTCTAGTCATCTGGATGAGTAAGGCTATGGGAGAAATACCAAGGATTTTAAGTTGATTGTGAGTGAAATTTAGAATTACTAATTTTCTCCTTGATAAATGCTTCAATAATCCCAAGCTCTATCTGCTCGATCTCTTCTTCACTATAACGTTTTCTAAGCTCTTTAAGGAATAGAGAACCATGATTGGCATCTTTCACTTTGATATGAATGAGTTCGTGAAGTATTACAAACTTAAGCTGTTCTTCGTTTAAAACTTTAACAGCGTTTCTGTTTAATCTAAGAGTTCTTGTTTTGAACGAAATGGAAGCTACTTTGCTCTTCATCGGAACTATTCTAATCTTGACGTTTTCAAGCCCAAGCTCTTTAGCCATTTTTTTGAAAAGTCTTATCACCTGTTTTCTCTTCATAATCTGTCAAGCTCCTCTTTAATATAACTTACAAGCTCTTCAGCCAGTTTCACAGCGTTGTCGTTAATATTTGCATTGAAAAGATCTTTTAAAATTTCAGTCTTTAGCTTTCTTTCATGTTGCGGTAAAATTCTCAAGCTTCGTGAGATGAGACTGCTTAAGTATTTCTCAGCGTTTTTAAATTCGACATCATTGTTTGTTTTCTGCTTAACGTAATATTTCATAGTCTCTGCCAATCTTTTAGAGTGGGTTTTTCCAGTAATCCTTTTCTCGTAATCTCTTATCTCTTTTTCAATCGCTTTAAGCCTTGCAAGGAAAGTTTTTGTGTATATAGCTCTCGTGATCCATTCAATCCTAAGTCTTTCGATCTTTTCAGCTATCTGCCTGTAAACAGGATCGTGCATCTTTTCCCTTATGATATCTCTGATTAAAAAGAAGTAATCCGCCAGCTGGTTAACGACTTTCCTTCTTATCTCTTCTTCATCTTTAAGCTCTGAAACCAACTTTTCTATTTTCTCGGGTTCAAGCTTTACCGATCCAACTTCCTCAAACTCCTCCACGACCGTTCTGCCATGAATGTACGAGAGAAGTTCGCCCCAGAACTTCTCATCGAGTTTTACCCTTTTTCCTTTCAGAATTGCTCTTAACCTGTAGTAGATGTAGGCAAGGGCTTGAATTTCCTCGACGTAAACTATCTTTTTTGGATAAGCACCTAAGGCTTTGTAGAGAGTTAGAATTGCCTTCATATCATTTACGAGCCTCATAACCTTAGCAGATACGTTAATGCCTTCAGTGTAAAGCATCGCAAGCATCTTTATCTTAGCCTGTATTTCCTCTCTTCTTTTACCCGTTTTTAGCATCTCCTTTACAGCATCGAGGTCTATTTCGACATCTTCCTCTCCAATTCTCAGATTTTTCAGTTCCTCCTTAAGCCGTTCGAACTTCAATTCGAATTCCGAGAACTTCTGGTCTATCGATCTCATAAGATTTAGCTCAAAGTCTCTTCTGATCTCTCCATCTGCAAGGAGGTTGTATATGGCCATAGTTTTCGTTAGATGCTCCATCAATCCGAATGAATCGACAATCAGACCGAATTCCTTGTCCTCGTAAGGCCTGTTAACTCTCGCAATCGCCTGCAATAGCCTGTGCTCGTATAGAGGTTTGTCGAGATACATCACCTTGAGCTGTGGTGCATCGAAGCCCGTTAACAGCATGTCCGTGACTATCAGAATTCTTGGATTCTCTTTCTCCTTGAATTCCTCCTGTATCTCTCTGTTTATCTCATTGTAATCCTTGTTGCTCCTTCTCCTCCTTAAATCTTCCATGTATTTGATTATCTCCTTCTCCCTTTCTTTGTAGTTGTATGTCATCACGATCTCAGCCCAGTCCTCAGCTTCTTCTCCAAACTTCTCAACGAGGTATTTGTCCAAAGCTCTCTTATACCTCACACAGCCCAATCGGTTGACCGCTACAACCATAGCCTTAAACTTGAAGTCGTCGGTGTCATTCTCAATTCTATCGACGATATACTTAGCGAGTTTATCGATTCTCTTCGGATTGAGAAGGATTACTTTAGCTTTAGTTATGTGTCTCCCGATGTCCTCCCTCGATATTTCCGCTTCGAGCAAACTTTCAAATCTTCCTCTGTTCCTCATGTATTCCTCTATCAGCTTGGCTATGTCATCTTCGCTCAGCTTAATCTGAATACCTTCAGCCTTAACATCGCCTTCTTTAACGACCTCATAAGCAATTGGTAATGTAAAGTTGTCCCTTATTGAATCTCCAATGAAGTAGACGTCCAAGTAGTATTCTCCTTCATTTGGATACGAGAACTCCAAAAACGTGTTCCTCTCGTGCTTGAATATCGGCGTTCCGGTGAAGCCGAAAGTAACGGAATTCGGAAAGGTGATCTTCCTCATAGCCCCGAGCAAACCGTATTGGCTTCTGTGAGCTTCATCTATCAAGAATAGGATTGTTCTACTTTTTACACCACCAAGTTCGAGGAGGATTCTCTCTTTGTCTTTTCTGCTTAAATTCGAAATTTTCTGGATGAGTTTTTGGTATTCTTCGGGGTTCTCTTCCTTTAAGTAATTTAGATATATTTCACCGAGCTTTAGCAGTAGAAAGTAGAGTTTCTGCGTAGCTTCCTCATCAGCCTTTTCCGTCAAGCCTTCTACTTCTCCCCTCTGGAACTTCTGGATAGTCGTTAAGTATATTCCTCTCGGAATAACATTGGATGAAAATTCACTTTCTTTGAGAGTTTCGACTATCTCACACAACTTGCCTATGCTCTCTATCTTCTTGTAAAGACTTCTGAACTTCTCGTCCTGAACAGACTTTAGAACTTCGTCGTGTTGCCTCTCTAAATCCTGCCTGTCAACTACGAAGAAGATAACTGGGTTTTTGTCGTAGTATTTGTCAAGGAAGTAGTTCGCTATGAAGAACATCGTGAAGGTTTTACCGCTTCCCTGCCAGTGCCATATAAGCCCCCTGTTTTTTCCTCCGTTCATGTGCTCTTCTATTCTTTTCATTGCCTTTACCGTAGCCCTGTATTGGTTCAACCTTGCTATGAGCTTCTTCTTTACTCCCTCCTTTGGTTTCCAGAAGAAGATGAAGTACTTAATGAGTTCAGTTATTCGTGAAGGCTTTAAAAGATCGAAAATGTCATCTCCCCAGTTGAATGAATAGCTCTCTCTATCTTTTTTGTCCCAGTTTGGTAACGTTGGAGTATAGCGCTTTTCATCACCGTAAGCAACACCAAACTGAACGAACCTGAAAAGGTCGGGAGAATACTTTTCGTAGCTCCTTATATCGTCCATTGCCCGAAGATGTGAGAAGGGAACAGATTCTGATTTAGCCTCTATTATCACAACAGGGATCCCATTGATGAATAGAGTGAAATCGGGTTTGATATTATCTGGTGATCCTTTAAATTTGGCTTCGTGGAGGAAAAAGAAGTAATTCCTTTTTACGTTTTTGTAGTCTATAAGGTGGAATGTGAGAACTTCAGATCTAACGGTAACCTTTATACCGTATTTTAAGTAATTGAGAATTCTCTCCTCTCCCGAATTGAGCTCACTGAAAATAGTTTCGATAACTTCTTTCTCTTCTTCCCTTGTTAGATCTGAGAATACGTCTTGGTTTAGCTCCTTAACTTTCTTTTCAACGACTTTGGGAATGTAATAATGCTCAATTAAAGAATGCTCGGGTATTTTTAGCTCGACATTCCCATCTTTCCATTCGATTTCGATTAGTTTATTCTTTATCTCTTCGTGAACGATATCTTCAGGCTGGAGAGGCATAATCTTATCCTCCTTTTAAAGTCGATACAATATTTTTCGTAACTTCTGTTATTTTTAAGATAATTTCTTCTCTTTCTTTTTCACATTCGATAAGATCTATTAACTCTTTTTCAAGATCGATTTCTTCTTTTTCTTTAATCGGCATCACGTAGAGCGTTACATTAAGATTGTAATCGTTATTTGCGATCTCCTCAAGGCTTACAACCCTCGAAAATTCTTCAATCTCCTTGAATTCACGGTAAGTATTGACTATTTTTTCAATGTTCTCCTCGCCAAGTCTGTTCATAGCAGGAACTTCTGGATGTTTCTCGAACTCGTTAATTGCATTTATGAAAAGAACCTTTCTTTTTCTTTCCTCTGGTTTATTTTTATTGAATACAATTATAACTCCTGTTCTCTCGCTTTTGTCAAATATCTTCGGAGGTAATTGGACAATTGCTTCGATAAGATCTTTTTCCACGATTTCCTTTCTTATGGATTTTTCCCTTTTCCCTCTAAATAGTGCTCCGTTGTCTATTACTATCCCCGCTTTTTTCTTGGAGAAGTACAATAGAAGTTGTATCCATCCCCAATCCATGGAATTCTTCGGAGGAAAACCGTCGGTTGCATAGGTTGTATATATTCCTTTCACTTCAGGGTCGCTCTTCAAATCTTCTACAGGATATTCCTGGTTCCACCTCGGATCTGTGAGGGCGTAATCGATTTCAAGGTTACCGAATTGCGGGTTCGATAGACTATCTCCAACGAAAATCTGATAGTTCTTTATATCGTTTAAGATGAGGTTGATTTTTGCTATAGCCGCTATTGATTCTCTTATTTCCTGTCCGTAGAGCATGATTTGAGGTTCTTCATATTTTTCTTCAGCATATCGGTAAGCATAAACGAGGAAACTTCCAGAACCCAATGCAGGATCCAAAACAGAGGAGTTCTGCTCGATGCCAAGAAGTCTAACGAGTAGCATGCCCAGTTCAGGAGGAGTAACTCGGAATTCTTCTGCCTTTCCCGCTGTTGACTTTTCTTCTGGAACGTAATTGCTGAGAATCCACATGAACAATGAGTTTAAAGTCTTAGGCGAGATTTTGGAGAAGTCAATAGTATTAAGCCCGTTGATTATTCCATTCAGTCTTTCTATATACTCTGGAGCGGTAAAAGCCTTTAGGTTACTTGCTAATACCTCCATTCGATCGAATTCTGGGTTTAACCTGAAAATTCTTGAGAGGTTATTTATTATAGTTGAAATGGTGTCTCTCTCCTTTACGGCTTCGTGCCAGGTCAGGAGCTTTTGCTCTCTCTCGTCATAAAGAACATAGTATTCATAATTCGCAAGGATGTAAGCCTGTATTTTTGTGAATTCTTCCAAATGTTCTTCAACCTTTGTTAACCACTTATCGCTTAAAACTTTGTAGAAGAGTAACGTTAGCAGGATCTTGTAATCTAAATCCCCTCCTAAATAGTTATCGGCTATCACTTTGATTTGGTCTTTTAGCTTCTTTTCGAGGTCAATCATACTCTCACCCTTACCTTTCCTGTCAGCAGAACATCCATGAGTCCACTCTTTATTCTCTCAAGCCTTTCTTTCTCTTTCCTTTCAATTTCGAGTTTTTTATCAACTGTTAATAAGATTTCGGCGATTTTTTGCTGTTCTGGGAGTGGTGGACGAGCAATCTTTACATTTGCCACATCTGTTCTTCTTATCGATGGAGCTGTTGTCCTTCCAGCTAACCTAGTTAGGTCAATCCTTTCAAGAAAGTAGTAATACAAATATTCCGGATCAATCTTTTCTCGATTTGGTATAATTCCCATTAGATTGTTATCAAACGTTCCAGCTTTTGCTAAGATTCTAACCTTTCTTAAATAAATAACCATTCCTATTTTTGGAAATATGATCGTTCCGGGAGGATAGATCCTCACTTTTAGTTTTCTTGCAAGTTCATCATCGATTGTGTTTTCTGCAGTCGTTAAATATTTTTCATTCCCGGTTAAATTAGTATCGCTTACTTTTACAAATATATATTTGCCATCTTTTTTACCTTGATACTTTACTGGAAAAGCGAATCCGTTTACAATTTTGCCAGCATTTTCAAGCTTAACAACTTCCCAATCCTCTGGAACTTTTCCTATCTCCGTATCCTTGAACTGCGTTTCTCGATAAAAGCCAATCCTACCATCCTCAACCCTAATCCTCACTCTTCCGCTAAGAAGTTCCTGCATCAAACCCTTCTTTAGCCGTTCGGTTTTTGTGATAATCTCGTCGGTCTTCTGGATCGCCTGATCAACTGTTGATAGAATTTCTGCAATTTTTTGCCGTTCTGGGAGTGGTGGGAGTGGGATTAAAATATTTCTCACAATTTCCGCTGTAAGATTTGCTTGAGTCGTTGGTTTTGCGTATCTCCTCCAATTTGGCTTAAAATAGAGAAACCAATAATATAGAAATTCCAAATCACATTTATCATCTGGTATTATTCCAAGAATTGCCTGATTTGTAGCTACTGGTATCTTATTTATGGCTAACTCTCCAAGACTACCATACATTGCCAACAGTAATGAGTTTTCTGGAACTATCCAAGCGCTTGAATTTTCCAAACCTTTTTTCGAGATGAACGCGGCCGTTTTACTAAGATACTTAGATGACGATGTTACATCTTCTATCTTAACAAAGGGGATATCCCCATTCCAGTATTCTTTATTTTTTGTTGAGGGCGTTCCACCTGCTTTTATTTTTCTTACAACTTTTTCTAACCTAACAACTTCCCAATCCTCTGGAATCGTACCAATCGGCGATTCTTTAAACCTCTCTTCTTTATAAAACGTTAGCATAAACATCAACCTCTCTCTTCGATGCTCTTATGGATGAGTAAACCATCAGCTATATTTATACAAAATTTTGCGTGCTTTACCGCAAGTTCGGCATCCTCTTTCTTAAATAACTTGTCAGGCGGAACATTTAGCTCATCAATTCCATATTTTGCGATGGTATAAAATCTGTGCCAAAAGTAAGTTAAGAAGATCAGTCTCGGTAATTCATCCTTATAAACAAAGTTCTCTGGAAAATCTTTAGAAAGAAGCTCTTTAGTTACTTTCATTACCTCTTCTCCTCTCTTTCCTCGTTCAAACAACAATTGGTGTTCTCTAGGAAAATCCAAACCCATTATCTTAAATACGGCTTTACCACTTAGTTCTATAGTGGCTTGGCAGTTAGCTATTATATTTGAATAACTTGGGAAATATTCTTTTAGCTCTTCTTCTGATTTTAAGATGAGCTTTTTTGCTTTTTCAATCAGGTTTTTAGCATATTCCAAATGTTCACTCATAGGTTATCACCCAAGACTTGAATTATTTGAGAAATACATCCCTCTAACTTTCTCTCAATATCTTGCCGTTCTGTTTCAATTTCCTTCAGTTCTCTAAACTCCTTGGCAAGGTCTATTTTCTCTCCCTCCTCAACAGGCATCACATAAAGTGTAACGTTGAGGTTGTAGTCATTCTTCGCTATTTCTTTGATGCTGACAACCTTCGCAAACCCCTCGACATCCTTAAACTCTCGGTAAGCATTCACAATTTTTTCAATATTCTTCTTTCCAAGCCTGTTTAACCTCCTAACTTCTGGATGTTTCTCGTATTCTTTGCTCGCATTTATGAACAAAATCTTCCCCCTCCTTTCTTCAGGTTTCTCTTTGTTGAAAACTATAACAACCCCTGGAGCTCCGGTGTTATAAAAGAGTTTCTCAGGAAGTAAAACAACAGCTTCAATAAGATCTCTTCTAACTATGGCTTCTCTAATCCTCTTCTCGTTCCCTCCTCTAAACAAAGCCCCGTTATCTAGAATTATTCCGACCTTTCTCTTCGCAAAGTAAAGCATGAGCTGAATCCATCCCCAGTCCATCGAGTTCTTCGGTGGGAGAACGCTAACGAATTGAGTGTAACTTCTCTTAACCTTAGGATCCTCAATGAGCCCGTTTACGTTGTAATCCTGATTCCACGGTGGGTTAGCTACAACATAATCGCACTGCGGAAATCTCGGATTTGCCAAGCTGTCACCTATGTAAATCTCGTAGTTCTTTATGTCGTGCAGAATTAAGTTCATCTTCGCTATAACACCCATTATCTCGTTTCTCTCCTGTCCGTAGAGCATCAGTGCATCCACTGCTTCTTCGCCGTACTTCTCCTTCACGTAATCGCGAGAAACTATCAACATGCTCCCGGAACCGAGAGCAGGATCGAGCACTGTTACAATTCCTTCCTCTCCTATTTCGATGTCGAGAAGGCTAACAACTAACTTGACTATCTCGATCGGCGTGTAATTCTCCCCTTCCTTAGCCTTCTGGGGGGCAAAATAATTCAGGATCCACATGTAAGCATCGCCTATTATGTCGTAAGGAATCTTTGAGAAATCGAGGCCGTTGAAAATCTGGAGTATATTCTCGATAGTGTGCAAGTTGTCCTCGCTTATGAAACCCTTAAGTCCGAGAACTTCAACGAGCTTTTCCAAATCTGCAAGCTTGTCGTTAAGCCTTGAAATCCTTGTCAATGCGTTTGCCAGCTCTGCAATTGTTTCTCTGCTCTTCGTAACCTCATGCCACGTCAAGAGTTTTTGTTCATTCTCATCGTAAAGGACGTAGTATTCGCTGTTAGCTAAGAGGTAAGCCTGAGTTTTCGTGTATCCCTCTTTAATGTAATTCTCAACGATTGCATTCCACTTATCGCTCAAAGCCTTGTAGAACAGGAAGAGCAGGAGAACCTTATAGTCCACCCCACCCCTTATGAGATCGGCTCCAGCCTTAAGCGTTCTGAAGAGCTTATCCCTCGTTGTTACTGTTTTCTCGTCAACGAACAGCAGTCTATAAATGCTCCTTCTGAAATCCTCTGGATCCTTTTCTACCTCAAGCAAACCCTTCTTTCTGAGAATTGACAAAAGCTCTTTCGTGTTTCCCGTCTCGATTCCTGCACTCTTTAAAGCTCTTTCAGCATCTTCCAGTCTGAAAGGTTTGTTTCCGAACTCTTTAGTGAGAATTATATATCTCGTCTTAACCCAATTTTCAACGTCAGACAGCTGCTCCCACATATAAATCCACCGAACGGTTTGGGCTCAAAAGGTATATAAAACTTTTTCCATCTACTTGGTAGACTCAATTATTTTAGTCTACCAAATTTAAGTTGAAAATTGAAAGTATAAATTAGCGCAAGTTTACTGGGGACCAACGCATAATGGAAGCGTGAGAATGCATGAATAGACTTTCTGACTGTTTCTTTAAGGTTTTAGGGGATGAGATTAAATCTATGTGAGACAATATGAGCTGTAAGGATGTTTATAAGTTATACTTTGATTTTTGGAAAGCGTTAAATAAAAAGACTGGATTTGCAGATGGACTCACAGGACTTTCAGAAGTGATGGTGTTTACAATTCTAAAAGTTGATTGAAAGAAGTAGGGGAATTAGAATGTAACGAATACACGAAAGATACGTATTATTGGAACAATTCCAAGTTTGCGATTGAGAGGGGATTGACGATAAAAATATTAATGGTAAACAAAGAGAACTGGACATCGTGATATGGAAGAATCCGAGTAAAGACTTAAGGAAGAAACCACCAGAGTACGCAATTGAAATAAAGATATATAGCTTAAAAGTGAGAAAACAGTTGAAGATACCATTAACCGCTTGAAAACAAATAAGAGCTACTAAAAGTACGTTCAGAGAGCTATTAATATTCTTCTATAATTATCCAAATTCGATGAAGTAAAAAACTTCTTGAAATGGAGGAGGATTGGCTTGATTGGTTAATTCTCAAGGATAATGGTAAAAACTTCGTAGAAATTCTTAAAGCTTGGTTAGAGCAAGATGAATAGGCAAGTTAAGTATACTTCTCATTATGTTAAATTACTCAAAAATATGGTTGAAGAGATTGAGAAATTGAGCAAAGAAGAAGGAATTAAACAAGAAGATTATAGCTGAATCACTTAGAGAGAGAAATATAAAACTAAGAAGACTCTAGAGCTATACTGAGGGGGTAAGGTTTCATTATGGAATGCTGCTAAGGTAGCAGGGATAACATACAGAGAAGCTCTTGGAAGATCCAAAGAAGAGAAATATTCCGTTTAGATACGATTTAGATAGTCTTGAAGTTGATCTAGGCTGAGCATTAAAATGACAGCAGTTAGCAATGCTAGTCCATTAATCCACTTAGTAAAAATTAAACGAGATCATAATTCTAAAGTAAAAGTAATCGATGAGTCTGGTGCATTCTTGATAAATCATGATGAGCTTGCTAGTTTATCAGATGAAATTTTACTAACAGTAGAGGATCCAGATGCGTTGTAAAGGGTTAGAAGGATGAACTTTTAGCAGTGAGAAAGTTTACTGAGGATAAGTATCTCGTCGTAGTTTATAAGAAGCCTGGGAACAATAGCCTTATTATTATCGCGCTTCTAACTAAAAGGCGAATAAAATCTTGAAGAGAAGAGTGATATGGTAGAAGAAGTTAGAAGAAAATAGCTAATGCAATGCCCATATTCCTAGATTTTCCAGTAAAGGAGTTCCACGTCGATTATGATAAAGAAGCAGACGTTTTATACATCAGCTTTGAAAGACCTCAAAAGACTGCTGATACAGAGGTTACTGGTGAAGATATTTTGTTAGGATTTAGAGATGGTTAAAATTAGTTGATGTAACAGTCCTCAATGCAAGTAGATTCAAGGGTGACCATAATGGCGAAAATTGTAGGTGTAGCATTTCCAATCCCTAAACAGTTTAGGATCGATTCTTTAAAGAGAGTAAGGACGTCTTTGTTAAGCCTGCTACAATTTTGTAAAGAACTAAGCCCAGAATGAAATCCGTATTTATCAATCGCATGAAGATAACAGAATTCATTGGAGAAGTTAAAATTAGGAACGTACAACTGATTAACGATTCAATGAAAGTCTTTGGAATATATGGAGATAGGGTGTTTTTTGACGAAAGAGGGGCTTAAAGAATACGTTAAATCTATGGGGACGAAAGAAGGAGAAAAAGAGAAGGAAATATCTCGTAATCGAGGCTTGAAGATGTTAGGAAGTATGATAAGTTGATAAAGCCTAAGGGGTTCATCCCTGCTAGTGGAAAATATATTAAGGAATGACTATGGAAGTCATATTTGTCTGTTCACCATTTCAAGGGAGAAAGAGGAGATTGAGGGAGGTAGGAGGTTTTGTCGTTATGTTGTAGAGCTGGGATATATTCCAATAGCTCCTCATGTCTATTTCCCACAGCTTATGAACGATTTAGATCCTAAAGACAGAGAAAAGAGCATCAGAGATGAATAAAAAGCCATTGGAATTCTGTGACGAGCTATGGATATTTTGGAGATGAAATAACTGAAGGAATGGAAATAGAGATAGAGTGTTTTTAAGAAGATAAGGGAGGAGACAAAACTAATAGGATTAAGCTTTTAATATGAATGTAAAACAATAGAATGTTAAAACGTCAAAAACGAGTTGATGAGTATGGGAAAAGGAACGAAAAGACTATTAGCTTTGATTAATAGCATATGCTATATTGTGAGCTCCAAGAAAAATCTTTAGGACCAAAAACATGATAGAGTTTAGCACAACTCACTTGGGCAAACTTAAGGTCAAACTTTAGCATGATTTCGGGAGGCAACTTTCAACCAATAACCCGATGCAGCCACAGAGCATCGTTGCATCGAAAGGCTCGGCCTCCAGATCCAGTCTAGATCTATCGGGAGAAGTATTACCGAGTAATACTCTCCTTATATATGGGGAGGCAAATATTTCTTGGAGGGTTC
>Ga0164311_10001269_pt1 | contig 12210 bp, 13 predicted proteins | sample GuaBasSedimGuay2_FD_121796 | JGI IMG/M metagenome (GOLD analysis project Ga0164311, IMG submission 121796) | Subseafloor sediment microbial communities from Guaymas Basin, Gulf of California, Mexico - Guay2, Core 4569-9, 9-12 cm | ecosystem: Environmental > Aquatic > Marine > Hydrothermal vents...
GTTCCGCAGCCTAAATCCGCAACTTTTTTGCCTATGATGTCATTGAATGTGTATGCCGCTAAATAGAGGATTTCTGCGGCGGTATCTGCCGGAATGGTGTATTGTTCTAAGTAGGCTTTTGGAGAGGGATGCGGTTTCACTTTTGAGAGCTGAATTTCTAGAGTTCGTTTTCGAACCATCCTTTTCTGCAAATTTCTTCCCAGCTTAACTCTCCAAGCATGACGCGGAGTTCTCTCGGAGTCAACATCGGCTTCCCAAATTTTGAGGCATCATCCAGCGAAAGCCTTGGACACGCCGTGTTGACATAAGCGTCAATTGATGGAAACTGCATGAGTCTTTCCGGAGCTATCTCCCTTAAAGCTATCAAAAATGTTTTTTTGCCAGCTTCTTCAAGTTTCTTTTTGATTTCTAGAGCTTCCTTAAAATTTTTTTGGCCTATTTTTAATCCCACAATTATTCCGAAGTTTTCCGCCTTTTTTGCCTCACTTATGTTTGCCCATCTCTGCTTTAGAATGCGATTAACTTCTTCATCTAGTAGGTATGCCTCTCTGGTGTAGGGGTCTGCAATCACAACTGGTTTTCCCGTTGAGAGGGTGACACCTATTGCGTGGAAGCGGCCTCCACCGAAGAATAGGAAAGCTTCAACTTCGTTGGCTATGGCTTTTGCATTGCTAAAGTCGCAGCCTATAACTTGGCCTGGATGAAGCGTCTTGCTTGCATCTCCAATTACTACTGCTTTGCCGGCATTTAGCAATGCTTGCCTAACTCTCTCCAGCATATGCAGATGCTGAATAGTCGCTAAAAGGCCTATTTTACTCCAATTCTTCAATAATGGCAGTGCCTTGCGAATAACCCCTGCCACTCTTACCTTGGCCTTAGCTGGAAAGTATACGGTTGGCACCTCGTTTTGCATAATCAATGGAGAATGCCCATAATGCACTATCAAGTCGGCTTTAAGGGCCTTTGCTTCTTCTAAAGCAAGGTCACATGCGCCATAGCATGGTTCACCTAATATTATTGGCGTTGCTCCAGCATCCTCTATTACTCTTGCGAGTTTGGCTGCTTCAGGCTTTAATCCTTCCGGCAACTGTAGAAGAACTCTTTTCGCTTTCCTCTTAATTACCTCTCTTTTGAGCCTTTTTTCCTCTAAATTGAAGGAACTCATCTAAACTCCACATAAAATTTTAAATAAAAGCGAAAAATGGAGAATTATTCTTCCCATTCTGGCTTCCAGTCTACTTCATTTCGGCTCTTGGCTCTTTCTATCAATTTCTCCTTTATTTCAGCCGTTCTCTCCAGCAGTATTTTCTGTTCTATGCTTGCTACAAGTTGACGTGTGCTTATAACCGCGTCGGCGTTGACTGATATGCTGTCTATTCCGCATCGAACCAGAAACTCGGCGAAATCCGGTAGGTTTGATGGGCCTTCTCCGCATATGGAGACTGTGCAGCCATTCTTGTGGGCTACGCGGATTAAGTGGGCTATTGCCCGCTTTATGGCGGGGTCTCTCTCGTCAAAGTAGCCTAGTAAGCCCAGCCTTTCAGAGTCGCGGTCTATCATGAGTATTCCTTGTGTAAGGTCGTTTGAGCCTATCGAGAAGCCGTCGCAGAGCTTTGAGAATTCATCCGCCAATATGATTATTGAGGGTGTTTCAGCCATGAACCACACTTTGAAGTCTCTTGAGCGTTCTAAGCCTTCCTCCTTCATGATTTCCAGTACACGTCTGGCTTCCCAGAACGTGCGGACTACTGGAAGCATTACCCAAACGTTTTTGAGTCCCCATTCCTCGCGGCACTTCTTTATGGCTTTACATTCAAGTCTGAATGCTTTTTCGTACCATGGGCTTATGTATCGGCTGCAGCCTCGCCATCCAAGCATCGGATTGTCTTCTTCAATCTCGTATTTTTCTCCACCCTTCAATTCGCGGTACTCATTTGTTTTGAAGTCGCTGAAGCGCACAACCACTGGTCTTGGCTGAATAGCCCTAGCAACAGTGGCTATTCCCTCTGCAAGCTTGTCAATGAACTTTTGCTCTTGCCCAGTCTCTATAAGATAGAGTGGATGCTCTCCAATGTAGCTTGCAAGTATGAATTCAATACGCATTAGACCTATTCCATCAAATGGTAAATCCTTATAATCCTCAATTTTGTCTGGCACACCGAGGTTCATGTAGATTTTTGTTGCAGTCACTGGGGCCTGCTGCACAACCGCGTAGGCTGCTGGTGCTCCCTTAGCTGTTGGCGGCGCAGCCGGCTTTACTAATTCTTCAACTATCCCCTCGTAGATTACGCCGTTTCGGGCGTCAACCGTATACTCTTTCCCTGTTTCCATCACTTTTGTCGCGTTCTCCGTTCCCACAACACATGGTATGCCTAGCTCGCGGCTCACTATGGCTGCGTGGCATGTTACTCCTCCCTTGTCGGTTACAATTGCGCTTGCAATTCTCATGTATGGGACAAAGTCCGGATTAGTCATTGTAGTTACGAGAATATCGCCTTTCTGCATCAGTTTTTCTGCGTCTTCAGGTGAGAAAATGATCTTTGCTTTTCCATAGCCTATATCGCGCTTTCCAGTTCCGATTCCCTTTGCAATCACCTTAAGCTTTTTTGCAGCTTCGGCTATAGGCCCCTTTGCTTCAGCCTCTTCATAGCCCTTAACGCTCCAAATAGTCTCAGGTCTTGATTGTACAATGAAGACGTTTTCTGGGAATGGCAAGTCGCGGTCTATCGCCCATTCAATGTCTTGGGCGCGGCCATAATGCTCCTCAATCTTCTTTCCAAGTTCCGCCAACTTCAGTATTTCCTCGTCCGTTAGACATGGAATTTCTTGACGTTCAGGCGGGACCTCCGCATGAATCGTTTCGCCAGTTTCCGGGTCTCTGACATATTCCACTGTCTTCTTGGCTATTTTACGCTCAATAATCTGCATAGTGTTCTTGTCTACTACAAAGTAGTCTGGCGTAACGGCGCCTGAAACAACGGATTCGCCAAGCCCCCAATTTGCCTCTATGACTATTTGGTTTTTATCACCAGTAACCGGATTAAGCGTAAACATTACGCCGGCAGCCTTAGCATTGACCATTTTCTGCACGCCAACACTTATGAGCACGTCCTCATGCCTGAAACCCTTTTGCGTCCGGTAGAATATTGCTCTAGGCGTGAATAGGCTTGACCAGCATTTCACTGTCTTCTCCAGAAGCTTTTCTTCTCCGCTTACATTCAGGTATGTTTCTTGCTGTCCAGCGAAGGACGCGTCTGGAAGGTCTTCAGCCGTTGCGCTTGAGCGAACCGCAACTGATACATTCGCAACATTCGTTCGATTACATAGTTCGCGGTATGCTTGCCTAATCTCCTCAGCTAAATAGTCTGGCATTGGAGTAGACTCTATTAAGGCTCTTATCTTCCTAGATGCCTCCTCATATTGTTTCGGATCATTCTTGTCTGTTACCGTTTCGTCAATTATCTTGTAGATTTGCTCAGCTATGCCTGTCTCTTCGATAAAGCGTTTGTAGGCGTAGGCTGTTATTGCAAAGCCGGGAGGAACAGGAATTCCCGCCTTCAGCATTTCCCCGAGATTTGCATTTTTCCCTCCGACAAGCGGAATATCTTCTTTATTAAGCTCTTCGAACCACAAAATCAGTTTCTTCTCTCTAATTTGCTCAGTTTTCTCTTCCATTTTTACATTTTCTCCTCAATCTGGAGTTTTCTCAATTATTATTCTACATGGAACAGGAAGCTTAGCTTTACCTCTTCTTAAGGCTTCTTTGGCTATGTTAATTCCGTCTTCATTAACGTTCACGGTTATTATTGCCTGATTAGGCTTGACACGTGCAGCTGTCCCTATGGGTTTTCCAAACGCCCTTCTCATTCCCTCCTGAAGCCTGTCGGCGTGGGCGCCGAAAATCATCTTATTTTCCCTAAGAACCACATGTGGATAGGGCAGAATTCTTAGGCAGTAGTTGTCGTTTCCAAGCATTTTCTGGAGATACCTATTTGTAGCTACTCTGGCTGCTTCTAGGGCGTTGTGCCTTACTTGGGCTGCTTCCTCGGCTATAAGCTTAAGTTGATAATCAAATTTGGCTGAGGCATTCCCCATGGTAAACTTGGTTATCTTTGGGGGAGGATGCCCCTTAATATACTCCTTCCTAACGTAAGGCTGACCCTTAACTTCGCGGTAGCAACGTGCCTTCAAGATTTTTCCCCTTCAGCATACAAGCTTGCGGCTATATAAAGGTTAAGCGTTTGAAATTAAATCCAAATTTATCTAGGTTAAGTATATAGTTTCCGAATTCAATATACAGATTACAAATAAGCCTAACCAGGAAATATCATGGGACAACAGCGAATTTCGGTCTGTTTTTAAACCATATTTTCGCAAGTTCCGGATAGTTTGGAAAAACCTTTCGCAGTATTGGAATGTACATTTCAATTTCCTCATCAGTCATGTATTGGAACTGATATGGCCCAGTGTAGGGTGAAGGTGCTCCGTCACGGCTTATAAATTCGATATGCATGAATGGGTCTCCACGCTTGATAACGATCGGCTTACGGTCATTGCTTAAATTTACAACTTCTAGGGCTAATCTGCCTACGAAGCCGCTGTGAACTTTGGCAGCGTTCAGAAATGATAGCCCCATTCTTCCATATTTACTCTTAGCGGTCAAATGTGCAACGTAATTTGGCGGAGTAAACACAACCTCGTAAGAGATTAGATTTTGATGCTCCAAATAGTGAAGTGTTACTTCATCCTTCACTGTCAAGACGTAGCCGTCGCCGTCGAGCAAGTTATTGTCAAATGGATAAATGCACTTATACTCTTCAATTAGCCTCTTCAGCTTATCTTTACCAACAATACACATCTAAATCCCTCAGCCAATAGCATTAACAAAGGCGGGATTATATAATTTTTCAACAAAATTAATGATAAATACAAGCATGGTTATGGTAGGTGAAGTTTGTGAACCTAACTGAATGTTATTTCTGCAGCAACCCAGCCATATATACGTGTGCAGTATGTAGAAAGCCCCTCTGTTCAATTCATGTAAAGGCCATGCCAGTATGCCATTCATGCATTCCAAAAACCCGAAAAGAATTTACAATAACTGAAAAAACCGAGAAAGATTCCTTGAAAATTAAAGAGCTAACCAAACTATTTTGGGGCGAAGAGGAACAGTTAACATTTGACGTCAAAGTTAGGGTGCATGAGCTTCCAGCCTACGTCGCTAGGTCGAATGGGAAATTAGTAGGTTTTGTTTCCTATATGCCGTTAAAAGTAGACATGTTAATTGCCGCTTTGGCTGTTCTCCCAAATTACCAAGGCGTAGGCGTTGGAAAAGCTTTAATGCAGAAAATTGAAGAAAAAGCAATGAAGCTTTCGAAAAGAAGGATTTTAGTCTCAACTTCAAACGATGATTTACCAGCTTTAGCCTTCTACCAGAAGCTTGGCTTTCAAATATTTGAAGTAAAGTCAAACGTGATAGCTGAAAAGCACGGTCAAACGGTCGCGGGTATAAATGGAATCCCTATCCGTGACGAAATTAGGCTGCGGAAAATTTTATAGGCCATATGGACGCCGGGCTTCAATCAAAACTATCCTTTCAAATGGAACCTTAACTTCAGCAATTATCCTAGTCTCTAAACCAAGTTTTTGAAACGCCTTCAGAGATTCATTTATGCCTGAAAGAGATGATTGAACAAGAAGGATTCGGCCGTTACGCCGCAAAAACTTTGGAGAGTTGAAAATGAAGCGGTCAATAACCTTTCTTCCAGTTTTGCCGCCTGACCATGCCTTTTCAATCCAGCTCTTCTCTTCATCTGGTTCCGCTGGCAAATATGGAGCATTAAACATTATCAAATCAAACACCTCTTCTGGTTTAATTGGGCTGAAAAGGTCTCCTAAAATGAATTCTATCTTATTCTTTACACCGTTTATTTCGACGTTTTTCTTGGCGCATTTAATCGCGTATGGATTAATGTCTACTGCCAAAACTTTTTCGGCTTTTTCAGCAGCCAGAATCGCCAATATTCCGCATCCGGTTCCCATATCTAGGACAAATTCGCCTTTAGAAACTTGGAGATTTTCAGCCAAAAGAAAAGTATCTTCGGCCGGAGCGTAAACATTCTCGTCAATTAGGAATCTATAGTCCTTAAAGAATGTTTTTCTTGCATATTTCATTTGCAATTTCTCCGAAGTCTTCTGGAGCTAAGTCTCTAACTTTCTTTTCGCTGAAGGGAAGCTCAGATGCAAGTTTTTGGGCTTCTTGCTTGTCAAGGCCACGCTCCCTAAAGTATAAGACAGCGGCGTTTCTAACCTTCTTATTTTTCTGAGTGAAAAGCGCCCTCACAACGTTTTGGAAGACCTCTTCGTTCTCAACTTTGAAGGGTGAAGTTTCCCTAGGCTTTATTCTTACAATTACCGAGTCAACTTCGGGCGGTGGATAAAAAGCCTCTTTAGGAACTTCATCTAAAAGCTCAATCCAAGCCTTATAATAGCTCATAACGGATAATCTGCAGTAATCGTCGCTTCCAACTGGCGCAGTAAGTCGTGCGGCGAATTCTTTTTGAAATGTTAAAACCGCTAAGCTGAAAGTGCTGTTGAGAATCCAGAAAAACAGATGCGAAGAAATCGAGTAGGGCGGAGTTGAAACCACCTTGTTGAAGCCTTGAATATCCAGCTTAAGTATGTCGCCTTGAACGATTTCTATATTGTCCATTCCCCTGAATCGCTTGCGGAGAACCCTCACTAGACGAGGGTCAATTTCTACAGCTATAACTCTGTCCGCCCTTTTGGCAAGCAGCTCCGTTAGAAATCCTAAACCCGCACCTATCTCCAAAACAATGTCTTCCAGCGCCAACTCAGCATAGTCAATAAGCAAGTTTAGATAGAACCTTTCAATCATGAAATTTTGGCCAAGACGTTTTCTTGGAAAAACTCTATAGCGTCTTAGCAACTGCTTGGCTTGATATAGAAGATTTACCATTTCTTTCACGATGCACGTGTGAAAAGCCTATATTTACTTTCTCCAGTGAGTTCCTCCAATATTCTTTTTGCGAGAAGCTTGGCGGGATTAGGAATATTTGCTCTTTTCTGTAGATCCTCAAAGCTTTCAAAGGGCTTTCGCTCCCTCTCATTTATTATCTGCCACATATACTTCTTTCCAATTCCGGGAATAAGCTCTAAGGCGTGCATTCTAGGTGTTATGGCTTGGGCAGAATTAAAAAAGCTCACAAAATCCTTTTCTCTAGCTAAAACTATCTTTTCTATTGCCGCCGGCAACTCCATCTTGGCGTTTGCAGTCAACTCGTCATAGCCTATTCTACCAATAATGTATGAAATTTCTTTTCGGTCATTTTTCCCAACGTATACGCGGTCGTGAGGCCGCAAAATAACTCCTTCTTTTGCGGCTGCTTCAAGAAGCGTAAAGTAGGATTCGCCTATGAGCTGAACTACTGCTCCTGCTCTTCTAGTTAACCTTAGGCCTGGACGGCCGTGGGGTAGGAAGTCTAGAACGTAAGCGTATTCTTCGTACCTTTTCTCCATTGCCCTTCGCCCATAAATTCCGAAATAACTATCTTGTTGAATCTCCTATTCTTTTTGGCGATACTCGTTTAAAAGACCTATTATCGCTTCTAACTTTGAAGTTTCAACAATTCTTCTTCCGCCAGCGAGAAATGTTCGAAGTTCCTCTATGCTTTCAGGCATACAATTTACAATTTGAATTGCCTCTTCTTCTTCTAGTTCATATTCTTCAACAAGCCTTTTGATAAGTTCTTTTGCCGATTTAGCGTCAATTTTAGAGAATTTTGTTGCATAATCCAAGGTTCTACGTTGAAACTGGTCTAGATTTTCTCCTAAGGACTCTAAAATTTCCTTGACTTCTGGAAGTGAGAGAAGTTTTTCTTTTAGGGCTTTGGGCATTTTAACCACCGACAAAAGGAACTAGGTGTTCGGGTCTAACAATAATCTCTTTAATCGCGTCTCCCTGCGTTACGCTCACAACGTATGCTCTTCCTCTCTTCTCCTTAATCACGCCTACTCGGCCGTGATATCGCCTATGGGGCATGCCCTTATGAACGCTTGGCTCAATTTTGATTATAACCTTCTCTCCCGGCTTATATTCATGAAGAAGTCTACTTAAGCCTATTTTTCCCTTTTCCCTTGGGCTTTTCTTTAGCAGGGAACGCGTGCCATGCCTATATCCGTGAGATTTTCTCATTACCCTTTTCCCTCTTACAAATTTACATTCAGCACATCCAATTCTAAGGGGACGGCCTTAACCTTAAGGATTTCTGAAACGCTCGGTTTTGTTCTTCCCATATCACCTGTAACCAGCTCTTTAATGTATAGTCCGCCCTCACATCTTATGCGGAGCTCTATCATGCTAGGTGTCAATTTGTTTACCTTTGTCTCATATATGTACTTTTCCCGAGTTCTGTTGGCTCTTCGATGTAAAACACGTATTGGAGTTTGCTGGGAAACCCTACAATTCGTCAGTTTGGACTCCAGCAGTTTAATGTCTTCGTCAGAAACTTTGCCTTCAAGCTTAACAACAACTCGATAGGTTTTTTCTTTTCGTTCGCCCCTTTTTACTCTTTCAACATCCTCTCTGCTCGCGAAAGTTAATCCTAAAACTTCAATCTTGCCCTTTGCATGAATGTTAATTGCATTCTCAAGTTTCCATAAGTCTATGAAGCGTTTTTTCGGCTTTTTAACTTCAATTACGAACGGTCGGCCGGTTCCAAGCATTCTTGCATCTACGTCCTCGCGTCCAGCCGCGTGAAAGGCTGTTTTTTCTCCTTGGGTCATTTCTAGAACTGGCGCCGAGATAAGCTCCGCCACGGATTCTGGATACTTCTTTCCTGTCCAATTGCAATCTTCGCAGCCTTTACCCATACACTTCGTGCATATCCACATTGACTGCGGAAGGTTTCGCACAAGCTTTCGGTATCTGCCATAAATGTAGAGAGGATTAACTTGAAGCCTAACAATGTTTTTGAACGGATTTATGAGTGTGACTATATCTGGCTTTTTTAGGTCAGCCTTTTTCCCTGTTTTTTCAGCTATTTTCTTCCCTATTTCCCGACTGAAATGATTTTTAATGCTTTCTCCATGAGTTATTTCGAATTCAGCCTTAAATTCATCCTCTCTTTCTTCAACTCCCTCTGGAAGAAAAATCCCTACGAGAAAAGTTGAGTATTCATATTTGCCCATTTTTTCGGCTGCTTTTTCGGCTAACTGTTCAATTTTCTGGAAATTGTTGTTGCAAAGATAACAGGTGAATTTTCTTCTTTCAAATTTTTTGTTTGTTAATTTTTCTAGCAAATAATAGGCCATTTCAAGGTTTCCGTTGAAGGCAAGCTTTTTTAAAAAACTTATTGCCCGCTTATTTCCAGTTGAGGCTTTTCTATGAGCCTCCATTGCAAGAAGAAGTTTTATGGCGTATCCTCTTATCCTGTTTTCAATTCCATATCCCAAAAGTGCAAATTGTCTTCCTAGACAGAAATCGCAGATTGAATATTTATTTAGAATCTTCTTGGCTTTTTTTAATATCTCCATCAACGTGAGCCTCAGAATTTAAAGAGAATTTTATCCAACCGGGAATTTTTTGCCGAAAATTGCTGGAAGCTTCTTTCTTCGCAATGTTTTTAGCATTTTCCGCATGGTTGCGTACTGCTTTAGGAGTTCTTTTACGTCTTTCTCCGTTGTGCCGGAGCCTCTGGCTATCCGCCGTATTCTCGAAGCATTAAGTATCCTCGGGTTTTCACGTTCTTTAGGAGTCATCGACTGAATTATTACCTTCCATTTTTCTAGGCGATCTTCAGCTACCTCAAGTACATCATCCGGAATGTTATAGGAGAAGCCTGGAATCATGCTTAGAATCTTCTTGAAGGGTCCCATGCTTTTCATGGCTTCAAACTGTTCATACATGTCGGTTAGGGTGAATTTTCCGCTTAGAATCGCTTTTGCTTTTTTTTCTGGAACTTTAATTTCTGCCTCACGAACCTTTTCTAGAAGGGTTTCTAGGTCGCCCATGCCTAGGAGTCTGCCGACGAATCTTGATGGGACGAAAGGTTCTATGTCCTCTATTTTTTCGCCTGTTCCGATGAACTTTATTGGTGCGCCTATGGCGGCTACTGCTGAGAGGGCTCCTCCTCCGCGTGCAGAGCCGTCAAGCTTTGTGACTAGAACTGAGCCTATTGGGGTTGCTTCGTGAAATGCCTTGGCTTGAATTGCTGCTTGCTGTCCGATGGTACCGTCAATTACAAGCATAACTTCGTCTGGCTTAATCTCTTTTTCAAGCCTTTTCATTTCTTCTATTAGGCTTTTTTCCTCTTTATGGCGGCCAGCCGTATCAATTATGACAATTTCATAATCCTTAAACTGTTTTAGCCCTTCTTTAGCTATTTTAACTGGATTCTTCTCTTTTGGATTTCCATAGATTGGAACGTTTATTTTTTCGGCTAATTGTTTAAGTTGGTCGTAGGCTCCCGGACGGTAGGTGTCTGCGCATACTAGTGCGGTTTTTACCCCTCTTTTTTGAAGATAGCGTGCAAGCTTGGCGGCAGCCGTGGTTTTTCCGGAACCTTGAATCCCAACAAGCATTATGACTCTTCTTTTTCCGGGAGTAATCTTTAGGGTTGCAGGTTTTTCGCCTAGAAAACGTGTGAGTTCATCATATACGACTTTTATTATGTGTTCTTTTCGGGATATGCCTGGCGGAACCCTTTCTTTTAAGGCTCTTTCTTCAATTCTTTTCGAAATCTCTAAAACTAGTTTTACGTTTACATCTGCCTGTAGCAGGGCGCGTTGTATGTCGCGAACTAGCTCCTTTACTGTTGCTTCGTCCACTACTCCGGCGCGGAAAACCTTCTTTAATGCTTCGTAGATTGAGGCGCCTAACTTTTCTAGTACCATCTTTCTCCAATTGATAGAGGATTTTCGCCTTTAAATAAGATTCGAAAATTTGAAATGTTAACCTTTTTATTCTTTAGGAGTTTATTCACTTTTGGAGATGATGGTTTGGCTGAAATCATAAGAATAGTTGAGAAGAAGCCTATACCGTTTGGGAGTCTTATGCTTAACGGTTTACCAGACGTCGGACTGGTCGGCTTAATCGCGGCTTCGCATATAATTTCTGAACTTGACATGGATGAAGTAGCCTATATGGATTCAGACCTTCTTCCGCCAATAGTTGTTCTGCATGATGGCTTGCCCCATGCACCGCTGAGAATTTTCGGAAACAGCGAAATGTTGGCGACAATTTCTGAAACAGCCATTCCAGCCAATGGAATATACGCTGTTATTAGGCATTTAGTAAGGTGGGGAAGCGAAAAGAAAGTTAAGCTCATGATTTCGATTGGTGGACTGCCTGTTCCAAACCGCCAAGATATAGCTGAACCAAAAGTTTATGGAGTTGGAACGACTCCCGAACTGATTAACATGTTGAAGGAGAAGGGAGTGAAAACCATCAAGGAAGGCTTTATGGTTGGGCCTCAAGCCCTTATACTTCGCTATTGCATGGAGCTGGGCGTGCCCGGCATAGCCCTGCTCGCCCAATCATTCTTTAATTATCCAGACCCTGAGGCTGCGGCGGCGGTCGTAAAGGAAATATCGAAGATTACGGGATTGCAAATTGATGTAAGTAAGCTGTTGGAAAAGGGCGAAGAGATTCGGTTGAAGGCTAGGGACGTGATGAAGCGTACGCAAATGGAGATGGCGAAGATGCGGAAGACCCAAGAATACGACTTGCCATTCTACGCATAAGGGGGAGGCGAGCGAATGAGTGAAAGAGAAAGAAGGCGAAGGTCATTCTTCGACATTGTAAGCGAATACTTCGAACAGCTCGAAGACTGGTTTGAAAGCTTAATGGAGCCATTTGAAAGGCCAAGCTGGAATGAACGTGAATGCTGCTTGGAGCCGCTCTGCAACATATTCGTAAGTCCAACAGAAGTCGTGGTTACGGCTGACCTACCATACAGTGAATCAAACACAATAAAGGTTGAGCCAATAAGCGAAGACACCATAGAGATTACCGCCAAACTGCGTAGAAGAGTAAGCTTCGACGATTTCGGCGTAACCCATCGAAAAGGAGAATTCTCATCCTACAGATGCCAACTGCGAATCCCAGTTCCAGTTGACATGGAGCAAATGGAAATAAGATTCAAGAAGGGCATATTAGAAGTTCATCTGCCAAGAAAGAGAGGCTACAGA
>Ga0164311_10001270_pt1 | contig 12203 bp, 11 predicted proteins | sample GuaBasSedimGuay2_FD_121796 | JGI IMG/M metagenome (GOLD analysis project Ga0164311, IMG submission 121796) | Subseafloor sediment microbial communities from Guaymas Basin, Gulf of California, Mexico - Guay2, Core 4569-9, 9-12 cm | ecosystem: Environmental > Aquatic > Marine > Hydrothermal vents...
AAGTCGACGTAGACAAATACATCGAATACCTGACCTCCACCTTCGAGCAAGTCCTCGACGCCCTCGGAATAGACTTCAACAAGATAACAGGAGTCACGAGCCTCGAGTATTTCATGTAAGTTGGCTTGAATTGTTTGGAGATAGGCTTGCTCAGTTTTTAAATCAAGGCTGAGGTAGATCTTCAATGCTTGAGGTGAGGTGTTTAAGCGTTGGTAGGCTTCAGACCAACGCTTATCTGGTATTCGATGAGGAGTTTAGGCGTGGTATAGTTATAGATCCTGGGGATGAGGCTGAGAGGATAATGGATTTGATAAGCCGATGCGATGTGGAGGTTGATGCGATTTATCTGACGCATGGGCATTTTGATCATATTCTCGCGCTCAGGGATTTGAGGAGGGAGCTTGGATGCAAGGTTTATCTCCATAAGGCTGATGAGGGTATCCTGGCTTCAGCCCCTCGCGACGCCAAGTATTTTCTCGGGATAGAGGTTCCGCCTCCCCCGAAGCCCGATGGATGGATAGCTGATGGCCAGCTCATAAGGATCGGAAGCCATCTCGGCAAGGTTCTTCACACTCCAGGCCATACCAGGGGAAGCGTGTGCTACGTCTTCGAGGAGATGATCTTCACGGGAGACACGCTTTTCGCGGGGTCTGTTGGGAGAACAGATCTTCCTGGAGGAAGCTTGAAGGACCTGGTCTCATCCCTGAGTAAGATCTTGAACTTCCCAGATGAGTTCATGATTTATCCCGGCCACGGCCCCTCATCGACCGTGGGGGTTGAGAGGAAGCTGAACGCCTTCGTGAGAAATCTCATGGCTTCAGGCGATTAAGCCGAGCAGCATCTAGCCTTGGACCTCGCATATGGGGCTACTCGAATCCATGAAGAGGTCTAACGCAAGTCTTCCTATCTCTTGCAAGGTCGACTGAGTCTTCGCGCATATTACCTCGAGCTGGGCTAAGAGCTCGACGAGAACCTGATCTCTGGGGGAGATCTTGGCCAGCTCTTCCCTGAGGGCTCTCGCCGCCCAATCCTCCGGCATGCCGACGATCCTGTTCGCTTGATCGAAGTCTAGGGATAGGTACGCGTTGAAGGATTGATCGAAGAGCTGCGAAAGCGACTCCAAGGACCTTTTCACCGTGTTATATACTGGTGGTGTTGCCCAAAGCTTCTTCCTAAACCTCGATATGATCCTGGCTAGGAAGAGCAGGCTCTCGGCCAGCTGCCTTATCAAGGTCGCCACAACTATAGAGGTGTAGATGTGCGTTGGGCTTCTGAACCTGAGCGACCTTCCGATCTCCCTCCTCTTCAGGTAGGTGATCATGAGCCTCACATGGAGCTGGCAAAGCTCCTTAAGCCTATTCCCCAGGGAGCATGTGTACGGCATTAGGTCATATCTCCCGGTCTCGAGGAACTGGATCAGGTTGTTGAATATCTCGGAGGCCAGGAGATAGCATCTCTTCACTAGGTCGTCCACCGGGAAGCGAGCATAGTCGAGAACATTTCTTATGATGAGCTCTGGGGCTTGTTCGTGGCTTAGCTCCATGCCCGGCAGCCCGCTTACCACGTCCTCGAGGTTCTTTGAGATCTCTGGCGGAGGGGTCTTGGACGAGGATATGCTGATCACGTCATATCCTATCCTATACCCGGCTGTGATGAGCCTTTGAAGCTGCTTGAGATCCTTGCAGAGGTCTGCGTTGATCTTGCATGAAGATCTTCTAAGCTTCGCCTCAGGCGGGCTGAGCCTAAGGCTTCCATCAAGGGCTTCGCTGACCTCGATGAAGTCTCCGGGTTTGAGCCCTCGGCTTAGAACCCACTGCTTTGGAAGCGAGATGGAGTAGCTGGCCTTGCCCACGACTTGAAGCCTTCTGAACGCCTTCTCTAGGGGTTTCAGCTTCATAATTTCTACTTACATTACGTATAAGCTTCAAAATAAGGTTTATTTAGCACCCATACAGCCTCAAGGGTGGAGGTGAGGGGTCGAGATGCTGTTCCTTGATAAGAAGCCTCAGATGTCTTTAAGAAGAAGCTATGCTAACGGCTACAAGTACTGCTCTAGGTGCAGGATATACTATCTCACGGATAGCGTTAGGTGCCCGTATTGCGGGATCCTGCTGAGGAATTCTCCGAGGAAGAAGAAGTCCTTGAAGAACGCTAAGGTCGTCGAGGTTCCGGAGGACCTGCTGAAAGAAGCCGAGAGAGTCGACATAAAGGTTAAGACTAAGGCTTAAGGCTGGAGGCCTTACCCGTCTCTCTAATCCCAGCGGCAGCTATCTGCCTTTGCCTCCACCTGCACGATAAATCTTTAATTTCCTCTCTCAGGGTTTCATGCTGGAGGATGAAGCTTTGGCTACTGGACCTGGCATCAGGTCTAGGAGAGGAAAATCCGATAATTTCGCTGTGGCTTAAGGGTGAAGATGGGTCGACCTGGCTTCTGAGAAGAGAGTATGTTCCCAGCTTCTACGTGGTCGGTGATCTTGAGAGGGCTGCCTCGGCGGCCAAGGCTGAGGGGCTGAGGCTGGAGAGGTGTAGCCGCAAGCTTAAGGGTAAACCTGTCGAGGCATTAAGGGTTTACGCCGGCCGCGAGGACTTAGACTCTTACGCCTCTAAGGTTTTTGGAAGGATCAAGGGCCTCGAGGTTTATGAGGATGACCTCCGCCTGACGACTAAGTATCTTCTCGAGACCGGGTTAAAGCCTTGCTCCTGGCTGGATGTTCAGGCTGAACCTTCTGGGGAAAAGGATGGAGTCCGCGTCCTTGAGGGAGGGGAGATTCGAGAGGCGGAGCAAGCTCCTCCGCCGAGGCTTCGGGTGATGGCCATAGACTTCATCTTCTTCGGGGAGAGAGGGTCCGCGCAGGCCGACCGTGATCCCATTAGGCTCATATCCCTATGCTTTGATGATGGGGCGAGGCTTCAGCTTGAGGGAGATGAGCCTGAGATAATACGCTCCTTGCTATCGGCTATAGGAGAGAAAGATCCAGACGTGATCGTGGGCTTTGGCACGAACAGGGTTCAGTGGAATTATCTCGTGGAGCGGGCGAAAAAGCTTGGATTGAGGCCCGCCGTGGGAAGGCTTGGGGCCGAGCCTAGGGGAAGCGTTCACGGCCATGTATCCATTCGAGGGAGGCTTAACATAGACTTAGAGGACATGGCGAGAGACATCCCAGAGCTTACCGTCGAGACCCTCGAGGAGCTCGTCAGGTTTCTCGGACTCAAAGTCGAGCTCGATACGGTCGAGGAGTATGAGCTCGCGGAGAAGTGGAGAGATGATAGGGAGCTGGTTAAGCGATATTCGATGCAGAGGGCTGAAGCGATTTTGAAGGCCTTTGAGTCCATAAGGGACTTCGTCTTCAGCCTAAGCGAGCTCACCCGTATGCCAGCGGACTACGTTTTAACGGCTTTAGCCGGCTTTAGGGTTGAGAATTATCTGATGAGCTTGGCGGTTAAGCTCGGGGAGCTCATTCCGAGGAGAGGTGAGATAACGCATGTGAGCTATCCCGGGGGCTTGGTGAAGGAGCCCATCAGGGGGATGCATGAGGACGTGGCGGTCCTAGACTTCAAGTCGATGTATCCCAGCCTGATAATAAAATACAACATATCATTCGACACGCTCAGCGAGGATGGAGAGAACGTCGCCCCGAATGGCTACAGGTTTAGAGCGGAACCCGAGGGATTTCTCCCAAGGGCTTTGAAGACCCTCCTAGAGGAAAGGGGGAAGATTCAGGCGATGCTTAAGGCCGTCCCTCCAGGCAGCGTTGAGGCCAAGATCCTAGATGCTAGGCAAAGGGCGGTCAAGATCATAGCTAACGCGATCTACGGATACACGGGTTGGGCTGGGGCGAGGTGGTATAGCAGGGAGGTTGCTGAGGCGACGACCGCTTGGGGGAGAGAGGTCATAAGCTCGACCATCAGGAAGGCTGAGGAGCTTGGGATGAAGGTCATATACTCTGACACGGATTCCGTCTTCCTGAAGGACCACCGGGGGAAGCTCGAGAAGCTCGTGGAGTGGATCGAGAAGGATCTTGGACTTGAGGCGAAGCTCGAGAAGGTCTTCAAGAGGGTGATCTTCACCGAGGCCAAGAAGAGATACGCCGGAATAACTGAGGATGAGGAAATCGAGATAGTCGGCCTCGAGGCGGTGAGAGGGGATTGGAGCGCGATCGCCAGGCAAGCTCAGCGTGAGACCGCAGAGGTTTTGCTGAGGACAGGCGACCCCTCCCTAGCCTTGAGAAAGGCCAGAGAATATGTTCAGCAGCTTAGGAGCGAGGAGGTTGAGCTTAGAAAGCTTATAATCTGGAGGCAGATAACTCGCTCGCTCAGCGAGTATTCTGCGACCCAGCCTCATATAGTTGTGGCGAGGAGGCTCATGAATGAGGGGTGGAAGATTCAGCCTGGAGATAAGGTTGGCTACATAATAACAAGGGGGTCTGGGCCCCTTTATTCTAGAGCTAAACCCTATTTTGAGGTCTCCATGGATGAGGTCGACTGGGATTACTATGTTGAGAAGCAGGTTGTCCCGGCGTGCAAGAGGGTCTTGGAGGCGGTTGGGGTCAAGGCTGAAAAAATTTTGGAGAGTAGTGAGAGGACCCTGATGGACTTCTTCGGCTAGGTCTTCGGCTTCCTATCGAAGTATATGCTCTTCCCGTAGGCTGATAGCGGTATCCCGAGAACTATCTCAGAGTTTTTCAGCAGCCCGAGCCTGATCGCCGCGACCCCAACCGAGAACATTATCCTGTTATCGACGTTTAGGAGCGAGGCGGTTTTAACCGCGGATCCTACGGCTATCCCCAGATCCATTAGCTGGAAGGCGCAGCTCGGCCCAGAATACCCGCTTCCGCTCTTCCTCACAGCCTTCCTGAACTCTTCGCAGGTCGGGTATCCGCATCCGCCGCAGTCGAGATCCTTGGGCTTGGAGGCTTTGACCCCGATTAGGAGAAGCGCATCCGACTTCCTGACGTTATCCGCATCTCGGATGAAGAACTTTTTGCCGAGCTCTGAGCCTATCTCCTCCATCGTCTTAGCGATCTTCTCAAGCTCAGCGTCGTCCGCCACGACCATAATCTCTACGTCGTCTATGCCCCTGGCCTTCGGAGCGGTTCTAGCGCTTATCGCCATAAGCTTGGCTGCCTGGATCACGGATTCCTTAAGATCGGAGCCCATCGAGAGGCATAACCCAAGGATCTCTTAAATAGCTTTATTTCTGGAAAGCTGCCTTTATAGGCTTCTAGTTTTATCTGAGATACTGGATGATCGAGGAAGCTTATGAGGGGGATCTGAGAAAGGCTTCGAAGATCTTGAGAGGGGTCCGTGAAGCCGTTCTGATCTTTCATGATGACGCGGATGGGCTTTGCGCTGGAGCCATCGCCTCTCTGGCCCTCGACAGGATTGAGGTGAAGCATAGGCTGATCTGCGTCGAGAAGCTTTCCCCCGAGATAATCGAGCTCATTCACTCTCAGGGGGCAGAGCTATACCTTTACCTGGATATAGGGTCTGGAAGAGCTGATCTGATAGCTGAGAATCTTGAGAGATCTGGCGGATCGGTGATCATAGCGGATCATCATGATCCTGCCGAGGCAAAGCATGAAAGCCTTCTTCACCTTAACCCCGAGCTATATGGATACAGTGGGGAGACTGATGCGAGCGGGTCGACGGCGACATACCTGCTGATGAGAAGCTCATGCGAGCTCATGGATGCTGCATGGCTCGCGGTGGTCGGGTCGGCGGAGATCCCAGGAGCGTTAAGGTCTCTCAATAGGCTGGCTTTGGAGGATGCGGTCGAGGCTGGAGACGTTGAGGTGAAGGGGGATGGCGGAGGCGAGAGATATGTGATCACCTTCTTGAAGAAGCCTTGGGACAAGATCTCATCAGCTCTCACGGCCATAGGCAGCATCGGGTACTATGAGGGAGGGCCGTATGAGGCGGTTAGAAACCTCAAGTCTAGGAGATTTCCAGCGGATTTGGCGAAGCGGTTTCAGGAGCTGAGGAGGAAGAGGTTCGCTCAGGCCACAGCGATCATCTCGAGAAGAGGTCTTCAGGTGGACGGGATGGTTCAGTGGTTTCACTTAGGTGACATGTTTAGGGGGCTGGGAGCGAAGTCTATCGGAACCCTTACCTCCATTCTGAGCTATAAGAGGGCTGCCGACCCGAAGAAATATCTCATGGGCTTCATGAGCTTCGAGCCTGAGATCCCAGGGCTTGGGAGGATTAGGGGAAGCTGGGTTAAGGTGTCTGTTAGGGCGCCGAAGCCTCTCGCAAAGCTCATCCAGGATGGGGTGATGCCGCCGATCTCGGATCTAGCGATTAGGGCGGCTGAAAGGGTTGGCGGATCCGCCGACGGCCACAGGTTCGCGGCCTCGGGCCTCATCCCCGCTGGGAGGGAAGGCGATTTCATCAGGGAGTTCAATAGGCTGATAGATGAGCTTAAGCCTGGATAGATGATCTGATCAGGCTTCCAACCTCGAAGGTCTTCACGAGGTATTCTGGGAAGAGGCTCTTGAGCCTCTCCTCAACCTTCCTGGCATCCTTCCTCAAGACTAGAGCGTGGCAAGCCTCGCCTATCATGTTTTGAGCATAGCCTACCAGCTGAAGCTTCTCGAGCTCCTCGAAGATCTCTTGAACCCTTTTTGTCGCGAGCCCAGCCTCCAAGGCGAATTCCCTAGACTTTTCTAGGAAGTTCTCAGGCGTCGGCTTCTCCAAGATCTCCTCAAGCTTCTCATCCCCTATCTCCTCGACCTTCCTCAACCTGCTTGGATCGCTAAAGATCTTAGATCCATCAAGCGGAGCAACGGCGATAGACGTTATCATGGAGTCGCGGGGGATGGGGATCGAGTCCACCCTCACCCTCGGAGGAGCTCCTTCACCTAACACCAAAACCAAGCCTTCGGAGAGGAAGCCCGCCTCACTGTTTAATCCCGTCTTGCACTCCACCTCGATCCCATGAACGATGCTACACGCCCTCCCAACCGATATGCCGCGGCCCGCGATCTTGAAAAGAGCTAGAAGCGCGGTGAACGCTATCGAGGCGCTTGCCCCGAAGCCCATCCCTATCGGCACGCTAACTTCATGCTTTAGGGTTATTCTCCCCCTGAGGCCGAGAAGCCTGCGCGAGATCTCGATCGCCTTAAGCGACGTGATGAAATCCAGCTTAGAGCCGTTGACATACACTATGCTCTCATCAACCTCTCCGGGAGAATACTCCGCATAGGTCTCCACTCCTCCGCGCAGGGTGAAACCTCCACCTCTTGCGCCAACCTCCTCCACCTTCTTTCCGCTGAGAGGTAGCTTCGGGGAGAAGATGCTTGACAGCGGGGCTGGAGCAACCGCATAGCTCCTCCTAGAGCTCATCTTCTCACCCGCTCCTCTCTAGGGATCCCGAGCCTGCTGGGCATGGCTCTAGAGGCCGCTTCGAGGATAGGTGGAAGAAGGAAGTGGAGGAAAGGTATCTCGGTTAGATAGGTCCAGAGGAACCAGACCAGGGCGGCGACCAGGGGCGCGTTCCTTATCCCTCCGATTGGGAGGATGAAGAGCTGGCTGTATGCCCAGAGCCCAACCCCGATTATAGCGCTTCCAGCCATGAGCCCTATGCTAGATGCCGCAACCCATCCAAGATACCTTCTTTGAGCTACGTGAAGGATCATCGTGAACGCGAGGACGATGAGGGACACGGCGAAAAAGATCATGGCCGTGAACTCGTCGATCAGGTTCCAGAGGGAGATCGCGGCGCATCCTAGGACCGGGATGAGCTGAACCCCTATCGAGACGGCGGCTGAGACCCTATCCCTCCACCTCCGAGCAAGCCAGCCTATCAGATAAAATGCCGTGAAGTTCGATGGAACTCCAACCGTTAGGCTTAGAAGCGGGTTCCCATGAATGAGAATATCGCTGATGAATATCCCTATGGCGGCGCCAGCTCCGCCGATCCTCGGAGAAAAGAGGATCGAGAAGGCTGCAGGTATTATGACCGCTGGCCAGAACCGAACGGTTCCGAAGATCGGAGCGAATATCCCGAGGTAGGTGAGATAGCCGAAGGCGGCGTAGAGGGCGGCGTTCACCGCTATCAGGGAGGCCTCCAAGCTCGGCTTGGCCCCGGCTCCGCCAAACATCTCGCCTCAACTCTCCTTAATTCAAGCTCCCTTCGAGATCCGACTAGATCCTGGCCTTCCACGAATTCTCACCTAGATAAGTATTGCATCTTGGAAATCAATATTAGTCATGACTGATATTGAAGAGAATGAGATGCCGCGCGAGCTCAGGAGCCGAGTTCTGAGAAGCATCATGAGAAGCGGGGGATCCTTGGTGGTGAGCCTGCCGAAGAGCTGGGTTGAGGCGGTCAAGCTTGGAGAAGGTGACTATGTCGTCGTCGAGGTGGCTGGAAGCTCTTTGATAGTTTCGCCGACTCGGGTCGAGGAGGAGAGCGAGGTGAAGCTTAGGTTTGAATCGGATATGCGGTCGTTCATGGATAAGGTGGTGGCAGCCTACCTGATGGGCTATGATTCGATTCGCGTAAGCTTTCCTAGACATGTTAAGGAGGCTCTTGAGAGGGAGCTCTTCTACCTGAAGGAGAGGCTCATGGGATTGGAGATAGTAGAGTCGACAGGGTCATCGATATGCTTGAGGATGATAATAGATCCGCTTGAGCTTAAGCCCGCCGAGGTTCTCAGGAGAATGTGGAGGCTTTCAGATGATTTACTGAGATACTCCCTAAGCCCCACGGGTGAGAGAGGTTTGGAGATCTCAGGCCTACCCGAGAAGATCGAAGACGACGTGGACAGACTATACTTCTACATGGTCAGGATCCTGAGGAGAAGCCTAGCCAACCCCGCGCTCGCAGCTCTTCTCGGCCTATCTAGCGTCGAGATACTTGACTACAGGCTCACCGCATACTTCCTCGAGAACATAGCCGATAAGGCGTTCGAGATCTCAGGCCTCGTCGCGGACAAGAGGGTTGCGGGCAAGCTGTTCCACATAGATGAGGTTTCGAAGGTCCTCCTGATGAATCACAAGCTATCGATGGAGGCTTTCCTGAACAGAAGGTTGGAGGCGATCCCTCAGATAAAGAAGAACCTAGAAACCTTGACTAAGTTGCTAACCCCTCCGAAGCTCGTGGTCGAGCAGCTTAGGATCAGGGACGCTCTCCTCAGCATCGCGGACATGCAATACGATATAGCGAGCTTAACGCTTCCGAGGCTAGCTTAGCCTGCCATAGCCCTTGAGAAAGCCGGCCACCCCGCCGAACCCGCTCTTCAGCATCGCGCCCTCCTCATGATCCGAGGATATTAGCTCGACCTTGGTCCCCACCTTCTCAGCTTCCTCGATGTAGAAGTCCACCAGGGGCTGCTCTCCAGCCAGCTGCAAGGATTTCTGACCGCATTTGTCGCAAGGTTTGGAGAGAAGCTCTGGAAGCTTTGAGACCTTCTCCTTCTCATCTAGGGTATACTCGTATTCGGCTCCGCAGCTTCCGCACCTGATCTTCACGCGATATTTTTCGAGGTCCTCGGATAGGAGAAGAACTTCTAGGGCGCCGCTTCTCAGGGCTCTCAAGACCTCCTTCTCACCATATACCGCTCTGGAGTTTTCCTTTGTGATCTCGCTCATGAGCTTTCGGATTAGCTTCTGCTCCTCAACCATTCTGAGCTCCTTCAGGAAGCTTTCAGCCCTCTTTATCGCCTCCCTGATCCCCTCCTCGCCCGAGTAAGACGTGTCGACGAGATGGATCTTATCTCGCAGCGTGTAGTGGAGGTAATCTTTCTCGACGAAAAGCTCTTTCGTCGGCCCTGGGCCAGCCACGATCAAGCCCTTCAGCTCAGGATACTTGAGGAAGATCTCGTTCGCGTGCGCCGCAACCCGCTTATAATACTCGTTTAGGTTCATCTCCCTAAGCCTCTCAAACCTTCTCGCGGATTGGCCTCCGGCGTGATGCTTTCCCGGAACCCCTGAGGTGAAGGTCTTAAGTTCAACTATTCTTCTTCCCCTGATCACGGCGACAGCTGCCTCCTCGTTGTCGATCACGAGCACCCCGTAGACGTCCTTCTCCCTCAGAAGCTCCTTCAGGGGCTCCAGGTAGAACCTGCTATCGCAGCGGTATAGAAGCAGGTTTATCGGCTCGGGAGGTATTACGTGATAGACTTCGATCTTCTCGCTTCCCACTCCACCATCTTGGGGAATCGCCCCGCTGAAAACCACGAGGCCTGTTGGGCCAGCTCGATTGAATAGCTTGAGCCTCTGGATCGCGCTCTCGATCGCGTCCTGAACATTCTTCCGAGTGCTCTTAGACTTTATGTTCGCGGCTGTCGAGTACTCCTGCCTGAGGTATCCTATGATGTCTGAGATCGGCTTGTTCGGCGGGATGTAGAGGGAGATGAGCTCGGTCCCCCTACCCTCCTTCGACTCGAGCTCCTTTATCAGCTTCTTGAACCTGTAAAGGGCTACAGAATCCTTTCTATCGAGTTTAAAGCTGCTAGGCATAGATGATCACCCCTAACCCTGATGATAGTCAAAAGCCGCTGAGACGTGGGAGGACGCGCTTCCTCAAAGCTCTGGTTGGAGATCGCTAAGCTCTTTAAAATGTTTATCGCATCTCCTTCGAGGAGCCTGCCTCGATGAACCTCAGAAGATCCTCCAGCTTCCCCGATCTCTCGAGCTCTGAGATCCAGTCAACCCTCACGTCAAGCTTCTTAACCTGCCTGCTCCTGATCGCCTCGGCGAACCTTCCAGCCAGCTCATCAAGATCCACGTCCGTCACATCGACTTGAATCACCCTGCCTCTGCCGAACTTTCGGATCGCCTCGACGAGAGGATGATCTATCAGCTCCGCGGAAACGTTCTCCCTGATCTTATCGCGCGGATACCTCCTCTCCTCGAGAACCCTCAGAAGCTTCAAGGGATTCATTCTCAAGACCAGCGCGCACCTGACCTTTATCCCTCGAGGCTTGAAGGCGTAGATCGAGGAGATGACCCCTCCAGCTCCTCTGAGCTCAGACCCAGCCGCGGCGGAGACCCTTCTGAGATCGACCACATATGCTTGGGAGCTTGGATCATATGAGGAATACAGTTTCCTGGTTTTAACGAGGTCTGGGACGTCCACGAACCTTAAGCCCAGCTTCTGAGCGAGAGCTTTCCCGAATCTCGTCTTGCCCACTCCCGCGACGCCGAGAACCATTATCGCGAACTCTTTGCCCCCGTAACCCAATTCTCGAGACCTCATTCGCCTGGAGAGCTTAAATTCTTGCTGGTTCATGGATGCCTGGAGACCCCTATGCCTGAGCTCAGGGTGGATCCGCTTACTGGCAGGCTTGTATCCTATGCTCCCGAGAGGGCGAAGAGACCTCACGAGATCGGGGAGAGAGCTCCAAGGCTCATAGACGATAAGGCTGGCTGCCCCTTCTGCCCAGGCAGGGAGGAGGCTTTAGCCCCAGCGACCCTCGTCCTAGTTAAGACGGGAATCGGGGTGAAGTTCGAGAGGGAGGATGGAGATGAGCGTAAGAGAGACTGGATCGTGAAATGCGTTCCGAACCTTTATCCAGCCTTCTCGAGGGAAGATGTGCTGAGGAAAATGGATGGTGTCGAGGCTGCTCCAGGCCGCCACGAGGTATTGATCGACACCCCGGACCATGAAGGCGATCCCTGGGCCCTGAGCGTCGATCAGCTCCAATACCTCCTGCTGGCGGCGAGGGAGAGGGTTGCTCAGCTTGAGCGGGAGCCCGAGATAGCGTACGCGTCCTTCGGAAAGAACCAAGGGCCATATTCGGGAGGATCCCTCAGACATCCTCATAGCCACATCCTAGCATCCTCGATAACTCCCCCGCTCCTGAGAGTTGAGGCCGAAAAGCTCCTCGGCGAGAGCTGCGTCATCTGCCATTACGCATGCGATGAGATCTCAGGGCCTAGAGCCGTCTTGTCGACGAGGAACTTCGCCGCCATATGCCCTTGGGCGAGCAGGGAGCCCTACGAGCTCCTGATCTTTCCTAAGAGCCATTTGAGAAGGTTCGCTGATCTGAGGGATTCTGAGCTCCTAGAGCTTTCGAGCATGCTCTCAACGATCTTCAAGGCCTTGAGGAAGGTTTTAGGAGATCAGCCTTCATTCAACCTAATAGTCCACACGAAGCCCAAGGACGTGAAGGACTTCCACTGGCATATAGAGATCGTCCCAAGGACCTTGATCCCGATGGTCGCCGAGATAGGGCTCGAGGTGCACGTCAACACCATGC
>Ga0164311_10001272_pt1 | contig 12190 bp, 10 predicted proteins | sample GuaBasSedimGuay2_FD_121796 | JGI IMG/M metagenome (GOLD analysis project Ga0164311, IMG submission 121796) | Subseafloor sediment microbial communities from Guaymas Basin, Gulf of California, Mexico - Guay2, Core 4569-9, 9-12 cm | ecosystem: Environmental > Aquatic > Marine > Hydrothermal vents...
CCGGATTGTTTGTACCGAAAATCTAAAAATAGAAGAGGTAACCCTTTTAAATTAAAAATGTCCATTTATATTTCAAATATGGGTGTATGTTTCTGGAGGTTTCTCCTTTGTCTAAAAAGTGGCGCTTAGAGTTCGAGGCCGCCCTGAAGGAGATGAGCCGAGCGAATCCGCAGATAATCGCTTCTGCAATAGTACGGACGGACGGCTTGGTTCTGGCGTCTTCGCTACCAAAAAATGCGGACGAGGGGATCGTAGGCGCCATGAGCGCAGCCGTACTCAACATTGGCAACAGGTCTGTCAACGAATTGGAGAGAGGAGAACTGGACAAGGTTATAATCAGCGGCTCCAAGGGGGACATCGTCCTTTGTGGAGTGGGCAGCACCGCTGTGCTGTCTGTCATAACCAACCCTGACTCGAATCTTGGACTTGTACTCCTCGAGATGAGGAGGGCAAGCCAAAAGATCCAAGACATACTGAAGCAAATATAAGTGTCTGTTTGTTTTCCTCGATTTTTTCTAAAATACTAAAAATAAGAACCTGTGGGTTACGACAGGTTGTATTCAAAGTTACTCGCTATTTGTCTCAGCTTGTGCAGTGCTAAGCCGAGCTGGTGCTCCTTCAACCCGGAAACAACCAGGATGTGCGAATCGGCCATCTTGACAAGAGTGTAACCGTTTTTGCCGTGTATGATGTATTCTTCGATTTCTCCCGTGGAGAGGGTTTCTGCCATTTTTTTGTTTTTTTCAAGGGCTTCAACGACTACCGCACCGATGGCATCCGCTTTGCCATACTTTAGCTTGCTGGCTTTAACGTTTCCTTCCCTGTCTATGATAGCTATGTCTAACCCGCTTGAGAACTGCAACTCTTCCATAGTTTCCTTTAGGTATGATTGTTCTGTTTTCGATTCAGCTATGGTCATTCTCTCACCTCTAAAAGACTTGTGTTATCCGTGCTCCCTTTTTGGGGGAGTGAACTTGAGCACATCATGCTTAAATTTTTATGATTACTCTAATGAGCATACCTATTTAAACTTTTTGTAGTTAAACTACAAAATTAATTCTGTTTTTCAACCAACCTTGTTGAATCTGCAAGAATTCTAATTCCAGTCTATTCACCTTTTTTTTGATTGAAATCTCTTTGCGGATCCAAAAATGTTAAGCACGACACTACCCTAGAAGAAAAAGATAAATTCCCACAATTGCGAAGGATGGCGGCGGTTTCAGATTCAACAAGAAATAAGTTAAAAATAATAATATGCGCTTTCTTAAGTTAACAAAACAACGGGTCGTAGATAATCGATGCCGTTTTTCTCCGCTTTCTAGCTACTAGATACCATAAAACGTTTGAAGTGAAGGAATTGACTGAGGATGATTTCGAGCTCGTAGGAAAGCTATTGATTGAGAACAGGCTGGATGAAGCTTTTAGCAAGTTGCTCTCCCTATTTAGTGACGAAAACTTCGAGACCAGGGCTTCCGCAGTGTGGGTTGTCGACTCTTCCGCGGAAAGGTTTCCCCAAATGGTGGAAAAATTTCTGCCCCGAATTCTTTTTCTGGCTCTGGGTGACGAGTCTACCTTTGTTCGTGCCAACGCAATGGAGGTACTAGGCCTCCTCAGTTTGAGGTTTCCAGAGCACTTCAGAAAGCTCACACCGGTAATACTTGAGTCGCTTGAGAGTACCGACATTGATTACGTGTGGAACACCATACTTGTTTTGGGCTGGATAGGCGGTAACAATCCCGAAATTATCAGGGACCTCGTCCCACACCTAGTGAAACATTTGGATTCTACGAACGAGATGATGAGAGGGACATCCGTACTGGCTTTGGGATGGATTGGAAGTTCTAATCCCGAACTGGTTAGAGACTTTATTCCTGATTTGGTCAAATTGGCCGAGGATGACCCGCTTGTTTACGTGAGGTCCAATGCAACGGAGGCGCTGGTTTCAATAGCCCACAAGCAACCCGAGATTATTGAAAATTTTGTGTCAGACATCGCCCTAATCTCGGTGAAAGACCCGGATTCTCTTGTGAGGGGTAGCGCTGAGGAGGCCCTAATTCTGCTTACGAGAGAAAAGGTTGAACTTGTACCCGAAATTGTCGCCAGCATATTCCGCGTTGTGGAGGAAAAAGGCAAAGATGTGAACTGGAACGCTGTTCTATCCCTTGGGTGGCTCGGAACTGGCAATTCTAAAACAATTGACGCAATCCTCACGAATCTACGCGAACTCTTAAACTCTGACAACGAAGAGGTTCGGGGGACAGCAACTCTCAGTATAGGCTGGATTGCAGGGAACAACCCGAAGGAAGCGCAACCATTCCTTGAGGAGCTAACACAAGACCTGGTGAAGCTCCTAGACGATAGGAACGCTACTATCCGAAAAAAAGGAGTAGAAGCCCTCGGATGGATAATCGGAAACTCACCACAAATCGCAGCAACAATCATCCCAAAGATCAAAAGCATGGCAAGCATGGATGAAGATAAGGCCGTGAGGGAGAGAGCGGAAAGCACACTCCGATTCATATCCAATAATACAAGACAGCCAGGTTGAAAAGCTTCTTTCATACCTCACACTTCACCATATCCGCATTCCTGGGGTGAACTGAGTACTAATCATCTGTTACCCGCAACCGTGTAGCCGAGAATTAGGCTACCTCTAGTAAGGGTACCTAGCGTCAGCGGCGTGGCTCGCTAACAGTTACATGGAACCTCATTCACCTCTGCTGCATTTTTCTCTGAGATTTTTCACGCGATACCCGTTGAGTAGTCCCAAAAATTTCTAGGCGGGTTATTGAAACCTACTAAAAAATAGGGATTATACGAACCCTCTCCCTGAACCCTTCCCTAGAGCGAAGACTGATTAAAGTTTTTCTAGCACATCTCTGATCTTTACTATCAGGTCCTCTAGTTTTTTTGCATCGAAGCTTTCATAGTCTTTTAGACTAATATTAATGTTAACGGATATAGGTATCGCCAAGCTCTCCCTCATGGCGTGCACTTGTGCGGGTTGAACCTCTGCGGTCTTCATTTCAATTCGGGTGAATGGCCGTTCTCCTTCCACTTTAACTGTGATTGGTTTTGTTCGTGTGAATTCGGCTTTTCTTTCAGCCAGCCTTTTCCCGGGTTTTTTGGTTTCCCTTAGATGTTCTTCAAAGAGCATCAGGAAGGTTCCCGGCTCTTTGCTACCTACGACCTCGTTTGTGGAGTAATTCATACCGTATTTGAGCTTTAGGGATTTCATTATCCTCGAGCCTACAATCTTTAAGCGCTTCGGAATGTCCTCTGACTCCCTCCAGAACCAGATGTTTTTTCTGTCATGGTCAACAACGATTAGGGCTCCCATGAGACTCGTGGGGTCCAAGGGAACGGATCTCAACTCACCATTGTCCTTTACCTCAAAAACTTCAACCCCTACCGACATAACAGCACCCTTTCAAAACTTCTAATAGATTTTCTTCATTTACCTTTAAAAACTTGTGGTAAGAACTCGAAAGATAATATGCTTTCTTCGTTTTTCATTATTCGCGAATTTAAAAAGTATTGGTCTCGCAGGATGGGTTGTGTGGTATTCTCTTGAAAAACTAGTGTGATAAAAAAATGTGGTGAGATTTATTACAGGGTGACTATTGCTTCTTTGATTCTTTCGCTTTTTTCGGCTTCTTTTTTTGCTTTCTCGATTCTAGAATTCTTGTGGGAAGATACATTGCCAAACCAATCGCTATGCATATTAGAGATACGTAAAGCATTAGAATGAATAGGCTATGCTCAAAGTTGGTTATCGGGATTACTATGGTAGACATTGTTGTCCCTTCTATAATTACAAATGCGGGGTACGGTGAATAGTTCTCGACGACCAGATAGTAGTATCCGGGAATTGATGCTGTGTACCCGAAAGGTGAAAATTCTGAGGGTTGACCCTTGAGAATCGGTGTGAAAAAGGTGGCGCCTTGCACATAGTGGAAGAAGTTGAAAACATCCATAATGTACACGTTTACCCTTATGTTTGAAGCATAGACACCTATCATACTGTCGCCGTAGTTCAGGTAGACCCCCACCCAGTTCATAGTTCCGGGTGGCACTATCCAGACTCGCGTCCAATTGTAGCTCTCCCCACCAGATACTGGCACAAGATCTACCTCGGGAAAATACAGGGTTAAGACCGTTGCTGCAGGAGCTGCCACGACTCCTCCAAGCAGGAGAATAACGCCAATGGCTGCCACGATTTCTCTAATCCTAGTCTTACGGCCCACTATTTTCACCTTTTTAGTATGGTGTTAGCAAAAAGATAATTTTCGAACTATCTGGGTGCTCTAATCGGCTTTCATCTACCCGCCGTAATGTACTCGCTGTACAACTTGTAATGAAGGATTCGAACTCTTATTATTCTTTCTATTGAGCCACGTGGTAGGGTTTGGGAAATTGAATGTTGACATTATATAATTAACTTATTAATGAATAATCAATTCTGCATAAATTTAAATTTTTAAAAATACAAAAATAAATAATAGTAGGTATGTTCGTGTTTCTAGTGAGGTGTAATTCATGTCAAGGAAAGAAACTCATGGATCATCTGGAAGGTGGTATGGTACTCAGCAAACTACCCAAAAGTGTGAGGATTGCGGCGGGTCGGTTCTCTACGACGCCTCAAGGAGATTAAGGGTTTGCAGCGTCTGCGGATTAATCCAAAGAGAACGAAGAGGAGACAACGTGTCCTTCAGAAACATTCTCGAGAGTCTGAAGTACAAAGACACAATCGAGCAGATAGCGAACTACCTAGACGCAGAACCATGGCAGATCGAGGAGAAAATCGTGCTAATGACAAGAAAGGGACTGGTTAGAGTCGAAGGTAAAAGGATAATCCCAACCCGAGAAGGTAGAAGGATGCTATTCAAAGAAATAGCGCGAGAAGTAGAAAGAGAAACGTAACCAGTTTACAAATAGTTAAATGCTTTCTTCCCGGGAGGACTCCTAACAGGTGACTCCTTCTTCTATACTTAACAAATTATAAATCTCTCATCCGTGAAGGTTTCGTGTAACCGTCCTAGCCTGGTAACTCCCCGACTGGCAATTTTCCCAAAGTATTCCTCCCAAATACAAATTCTCCTTTTCATAAGCGATTTTTCTTGAAGTTTCCCTGGACTGGTCGGGCGGGTTTTTGTTAACTGATGTTTTATTTCTGGTTTTTTGTAGTCTACTTTTGGGTGTTCTTTTCTAGGTGAACACCTTTGCTGCTGCTTCTATTCCCGCGCCGAGTTCTATTCTTTGGCCCAGTTTTTTGAGGGATTGTTCTAACGCGTATATGGTTGTTAGAATTTCTCTGTCAGTGACGTGTCCCATGTGTCCTATTCTGAAGATTTTTCCCTTCAGTTTTTCCTGCCCACCGGATATCAGGACGCCGTAATCCTTCTGCATTGTTCCCCGCAAATCCTTGTCGTGTACACCTTCAGGCATTCGAACCGCGGTAACCGTTACTGAGCATGTTTCTTCTTTTTTGGGGAAGAGTTCTAGTTCGAGGGCTTTTATGGCTTCTCTAGTTGCTTGGGCTGCTCTGTTGTGGCGGGCGATCACATTGTCAAGGCCCTCTTCCACCATGAGCCTCAGAGAATTCTGTAGAGCGTAGAAGAACGTTAGGGCGGGTGTGTAGGGTGTTTGTGGGGGGCTTTTTCTGTAGCTCTCACGGTAAGCTGGTAGGTCGAAGTAGAAGGTTCTCCTCTTGGTTCTGTTGATCTCTTCCCACGCTCTCTCGGACACCGAGATGAACGCCAAGCCGGGAGGTATCGAGAAGCATTTCTGTGAACCCGAGACGCAGATGTCAATTTTCCAATCATCGACTGGGACGTAGTCGCCACCCATGCTCGAGATGGCGTCCACAATCAGCAGGGTGTCGTGCCTTTTGACTATCCTGCTTATCTCGTCGAGGGTGACCCTTACACCGGTCGATGTCTCGTTGTGAGTGATTGTTACTGCTTTTACATCCTTCTCCTTTTCCAAGGCTTCTTCGATTAATCCGCTTTCAGGGGCTTCCCCCCACTCGAAGGGCAGCTCAACGGGCACCCCTCCGTAAGCCTCTACAATCAGCTTGAATCTTTTACTGAACTTGCCGAAGGTTGGGCAGAGAACCTTATCTCCCGGTTCGATTACATTGCTGATAGCGGCTTCCATGGCTCCCGTTCCCGAAGAGGTTAAAATGAAAAGCTCATTTTCGGTTCTGAAAACCTTCTTCAGATTTTCGGTGCATTCGGTGAGGATCTCTCCGAACTCCTTTCCCCTGTGGCTAATCATCTGGCGTGACATCGCCCTTAGTGTGCTGTCCGCTATGGGGGTGGGTCCGGGAATCATCAAGAGGTCTTCATCAATTCTGTGCAAATCGTTTCACCATTTACCCTTCGTGAGATTTCTGATTCTAACAACCAAGCATACCGAATTAACCCTTTCCGCACTAAAAAGTGTTGTTGTGTGAGCGCTTTCTGTAGTGAGGTTAAACAGTGAGAGAGATATCCTTTTAATGTTTTCTACACCTTAAGAAAGTGTAGACTGTTTTGAGGTGTGTGGGGTTGTCAGTCCACCCAATAGAACATAGATACTTTACACCCGAAATGAAGCAAGTCTTCACCGAGGAGAACAAGCTTCAGAGATGGCTCGATGTGGAAGCAGCCCTAGCTAGAGCCCACGCGGCTCTCGGAGACATTCCAAACGAGGCGGCGGAGGAAATCTCAAGAAAGGCGTCACTCGAACATGTTAAACTCGGTAGGGTTAAAGAGTTGGAGAAAGAGATTCACCACGATGTCATGGCTATGGTGCAGGCTCTGTCCGAGGTCTGTGAGGGTGACGCCGGAAAGTACGTGCACTTGGGGGCGACTAGCTACGACGTAGTGGACACCGCCTGGGCCCTCATTCTGAGGGATGCATTAAACATAATCTCCCGAAAGCTGGGTACTCTCAAGGACGTTCTCCTGGATCTTGCCTCCACCCATAAGAATACGATTTGCATAGGTCGAACACACGGACAACACGCTGTTCCGTTCACCTACGGAATGAAGTTCGCCATCTGGGCCAGCGAAATCAACAGGCATCTCAAGAGAATTGAAGAGTGTAAGGGAAGAGTTCTGGTCGGAAAAATGAGTGGAGCTGTGGGAACAATGGCCAGTTTCGGATCAAAAGGATTCGAGATTCAGAGACTCGTTATGCAGGACCTAAAAATAGGGGAGGCGGAGATAACCAATCAGATAGTTCAACGCGACAGCCACGCGGAGCTAATCTTCCTGAACTCACTGATAGCTGCCACACTGACAAAAATAGCCAAGGAAATCAGAAACCTCCAGAGAACAGAGATCAGCGAGGTTTACGAACCCTTCACTGAGAAACAGGTCGGGTCCTCTACCATGGCTCACAAGCGGAATCCGCACAGGTCGGAGAGGGTCTGCGGAATATCCAGAGTCATAATTTCACACACCATACCCGCACTAGACAACGCGGCACTAATAGAACACGAGAGAGACCTAACAAACTCCTCCAGCGAGCGTATAATATTTCCAGAGTCCTTCATACTGCTTGACTACGTTCTGACAGAAATAATCTCCATACTAAAAGGATTAGAATTCAACTACGAGAACATCCAGAGAAACCTCGAACTAGAGGGCGGACTCTACATGAGTGAAAATGTGATGATAAAACTGGTGGAGAAAGGATTGGGCAGACAGGAGGCTCACGAAATCCTCCGCCAACTGGCCATCGAGTGTCGCAGTGAAAAAAAATCCCTAATGGAAGCCATACTCAACCATCAGAAACTCAAGACTCTAGTAACAGAGGACGAGCTAAGGGAATGGCTAGACCCCAAACAATACATTGGCACCGCGGTTGAACAGGTGGAAAAACTGGTAGAGAAACTGAAGTCCTGAAAGGTTCCAACCCTCCTTTATGCGTCTTGTCGCGTCAACCTAGTTTTAATTTTTTGGAGCTATGGTGGGTCTCGAGGATTAGCGCACTCGTGGATGAACTAGTCCTGCCTGTACGCTTCTAGCAGGGTTTCGGTTAGGAATTTAACCCGGGGCTTTCCTCCCAGAAGCTTTGAGGTTACTCCGAGGACCGCGTAGCACCCCGTACAACTCGTAATAACCGTGTCTACACCTTGGCCGTTTACCGTGTCAATTATTTTTTGCACGTTGTCCATGCAGCAGACGTTTGATGGGACCTGATTAACTCTCAGCCCTTCGATTCTATTTAAGAGTTCGTGGTTGCTTTTCAGATTTATTTTCGCTCCTGGGGCCAACTCTTTCTGATACCTGTAGCATCCCTCATAGTAGGCAACCTCTCTATCGAGTCTTGGTGTACCCTTCATGGTTTCTAGGAGGAATTCTGGGAAGTACAGAATCCTCATCCCCTCATACTCCTCGCCGAAGAACCTGTTATAAAGGTAGGCGCAGACGCAGCAGAAGGTGACTATGGCTTCTGAACCGAGTTTTTTTGCCTGTTTGAGGTTGTTCTCGATGAACTGCCTCGAGTACTCCTCCATCTTTGGCCTCTCTTCCGAGGAGATCCCTCTGTAGGCTAGGTTTCCGCAGCAGTATTCCTTTTTGAGGAAAGTGTAGTCCACGTTGAAGAGCCTCATAAGCTCCACGAAATCGTTGAACGGCTTGAACAAGCCGAAAGGATTGTTGCAACCGGCTATTATGGTGTATTTTGCTTCCTTGTCCATGTTCAGGTCCAAACCGTACTTGAGGAGGTAGTGCCTCTGCTTACCGGATTCTAGTATCGAGCCCTGGGACATGATTCGCTTCACGCTCTCTTCCATAGCATCAACCTCATGAACGGGTTATGCCAGAAGTTTGTTTCAAAATTCTTTTAAACTTTATTGGGCAATAGTTTGATACCGGATTACTTTTTAGGGGACTGTTGTTGACAGGTGAGTTGCAGGTTAGGGACACCATTCCTGAGAAGTTTAAGCAACTGTTTCCCTTCGAGAGGTTTAACCGTGTACAGTCAGCGGTTCTACCCTATGTTCTGAACACCGACGAAAACATTGTGGTGTGCGCTCCAACAGCCAGTGGGAAGACGGTTATCGCTGAGCTGGCGATGATTAAGCAGCTAAACTCCCAGGGAAAAACGCTCTACCTGGGACCGTTGAAAGCCCTAACCTACGAGAAGGAGGAGAAGTGGGGAAAAATATTCAACCGTCTCGGCTACAGGGTATACATAACCACTGGCGACGAGGAAATATCTCCCTACGAAGCCAACGCCTCGGAGATTATTGTTTCAACCCCAGAGAAGTGGGACAGTGCGAGCAGAAAGTGGAACAAAAGAGGCTACCATTTTGTGAACGACATCTCACTCTTGATTATTGATGAGGTTCACCTCCTGGATTCGGACAGCAGAGGCGGGGTGTTGGAGGCGATTGTTTTTCGAATGAGGCGCCTCGCGGAGGTTAACCAGAGGCCCTTGAGAATCATCGCCTTGAGCGCCACCATGTCAAACTATCGAGAGGTCGCCGAATGGATAGGTGCAAAGGAGAGCTTCACCTTTTGTTTCGATTCTTCCGCGAGACCCGTACCGCTAACCGTCGGAGTCTACCCGTACAAGGAAACCGGTAACAAGTTTTACAACATGTACCTGCGGCTCTACAAAGCGTTAGACCTGACGAGGTGGATCCTGGAGGAAGGAAACCAGGTCCTCATCTTCGTGGCGAGCAGGAGAGACACCCGGCTCGCCGCCAAGAAAATCGCCAAGGTTTGGGAGGAGCAATCCGTCTCCTACTGCACACCAGAAGAACTCGCCGAACTCAGAAAATTTTCTGAACAATTAAGAAGCGCTCGTTTGAGAGAAGTGTTCACTAGTGGTGTCGCTTTTCACCACGCGGGTCTCAGTCCCGAGGACCGCTCCATTGTTGAGAGCTGTTTCCGTAGGGGACTAGTAAAAGTTCTGGTTTCTACGAGCACTCTCGCTTGGGGTGTGAACCTTCCAGCTAAGGCGGTGGTTATCCGTGACACGTATGTCTACGACACCCTAAGGGGAGAAAGAGAAATTAATCCTCTGGATATCATTCAGATGCTTGGGAGGGCCGGGAGACCCCAGTACGATGATGAGGGGATAGGGTGGGTAATAGTACGAAACGAGGATGCGCAAAAATACCGGTCCTTAATATTCCGAGAGAAAAACCTCGAGTCGAGGCTGCTAGAAACTCTCCCCGAACATCTAAACGCAGAGATAGTTCTGGGAACTGTGAGAAGCGAGGAAGACGCTCTAAACTGGGTGAAAACCAGCTTTCTCTACATTAGAGAGAAGAACCGCAGAGGAGATGCCGCCCTAGAGTTTCTCGAAAACGAGATCAGGAGAACCGTTCAGTGGCTGGAAAACCACGGATTCCTCCTCCGAGAAAACGGATTCAAAGCCACCAAACTAGCGGAGATAGCTTGTAACTACTACCTCGACCTTGAAACAGCGGAGCTTTTCCACAGAAAAATCAGGGACACCTCAGATGAAATCGAAATCCTGTCACTGGTTTCAAGAGCCAAAGAGTTCAAAGATATTGTGGTCAGGAGAGTCGAAAAGAAATTCCTGAAAAGTGTACTCTCAACCGTAGCCCCCCACCTAACCGAGGGTCTCGAAGAATCTCAGAAAAAGGTTCTCGCAATTCTTCTCTCCTATCTCCAACAGGACAAGATTATGGAAGACCTGAGAGCCGACTCCTGGATAATCAAGCAAAACGCCCTCCGCCTGCTTGCGGCTTTGGGGAGACTCACATCCGAACTCGGAGCTAATGAAAACATTCAGAGAAAAGTGAAGCTTTTGAGCTTCAAACTAGAGAAAGGTGTGCCCGACGAGCAGGTAGAATTGATCCAAGTACCCGGAATAGGGCCCAAGACTGTGCAGCTCTTGCTCGGAAGCGGCATAAACTCCATCGAACAGCTATTAAAACTGTCCCCATATGACCTAACCCGACTAGGGCTCTCGCCCAAAACCGCCAAAAGGATACTAGAAGAAGCCAAAAACCTGCCAAAAGCAGTAATCAGTCTAAAAATAAACAAAGTGTCTGAACACGAGAACATCACAGAGCTTCTCTTCAATGTTCAAAACAAGGGAAAACCCGCCCGCTTTCAACTAGTAATAAGACTCAATGGAAAGGAACTGATCAACAAACCCGTAACCATAAGAAGAGACGCACCATGGACCCTACCGCTCAAAATAAATCTTTCAACCAGTCCCGTAGAGTGTGAAATACATGTCGAATACCTCGATCTGTTCAGAACTACCGAAACCCTTCGAACAATCGTCTACACGTCCAGCCAAGCTGATCCGAAGCGAAAACTCCTCACAGGAAGAGCCTCCGAAGCAAGCGTAGTCGAAAAAGCAAAGGAGAAACAACAAATTCCTTTGCAGGAAACAGCAGCGGGGCGCACAAAAAGAAAACCTGTTATCCCCAAGGGTTCAACCATGCAACTACAACGATTCTCCGCTTCTCAGACACCAGCAATGCGGAAGGAGAAACCAGAGTCACAGGGGCAGGTGATAGGAAGATGCAAAGTATGCGCGGGAGAACTCCTACATGAGGAGAACAGAATTTTCTGTAAAGAGTGCGGAGTAGTTTATAAGCTTCCGAGAAACGCCGTGTTAACAAGCCAGAAATGCGATAAATGCGGTTTACCCAAATTCAGGGCCGACTACGTTTTTCCCATACTAGTTTGCATTGATAGAGGCTGCGAAAACGCCGACGAGGTCATAAGAAAAAGGTTCGACGAAATGAAGCTAAAATGTCCCAACTGTGGCGGTGCCCTGATTTTCCTGAGGAGAAGAGGACTCGTAGCGGGCTGCGAAAACTACTACAAGGGATGCAAAACCGCCTTCAAACTTCCAACCACAGGTGTGCTACTTGACCAGAAATGCACGAGATGCGGCCTCCCATTGGTAAAACTGAAAACAAAAACAAGGTGCCTCAACACCGAATGCACAAATAATCAAAATAAAGAATCCACCTAAGGCTGGTAAACCCCCCAAATTTAAGACACCGTTTCATTAAAATGTTTCACCCCACTCTTAAAGAAAAGAGTTGCTCCTACGGAATGGGCACTTTAATCTATAGACAACCGATTTTTCTAAATAGTTCTTTTACTTTTCAATTATAACGTATTTATTCATTTATCTTTCATTAAAATATTAAATATTCCCAATAATTTATAAACCCTCGTAATCCATATAACAC
>Ga0164311_10001273_pt1 | contig 12190 bp, 15 predicted proteins | sample GuaBasSedimGuay2_FD_121796 | JGI IMG/M metagenome (GOLD analysis project Ga0164311, IMG submission 121796) | Subseafloor sediment microbial communities from Guaymas Basin, Gulf of California, Mexico - Guay2, Core 4569-9, 9-12 cm | ecosystem: Environmental > Aquatic > Marine > Hydrothermal vents...
ACGGCGTAGACCGCGCCGCTGTATTCGAGGCGGTGCAGGTTTTCCAACACCAGCCGCCCGGCGCTTCCGGGCCGCTCCGAAGCGCCAACCACGGCGATGGCTCGCGGGTTCAGCAGTGGCGAAAGATCGCGATGGTATTCTTGCGTCATTATCATTGTTCAACCTGGCTCGTGGCTTGGGCCGCACCGCCACCAGCTCTCAGACCGGTACGGCTTATCTGGGCAATCATCTGTACGTTATACTTGACGTTTTTCTGTAATCTTATTATAATGACGTGGGAGGTGCAGAATGGCAATCAAAGTCGCATTGGATCGTCTGGTCCCACTGACCGAAGCGCGGGCGCGTTTGAGCGAAATCGTGAATAAAACCGTTGACAATCAATTCTGGGTACTCACCAGGCAGGGCAAGCCCAAAGTGGCTATGGTAGACGTGAATTACCTGGAACGATTGATGCGCATGGCCCGGTTCAACGATCTGGCATCCCGCTCGCAGACCGCCTTCGATGAGTACCTGCAGCAGCGTGGGTTTGACCCGGCAACGATAACGGAAGAACAAGCCGCTCAGATTTTGCAGAGCTGACCGTTCAATGCCTCAACCTCTCGTCGTCGTGCTCGACACCAGTGTTTGGATCAGCGGGGTATTCTTCCAACGCGGCATCCCGGCCGCTATTCTGCGGGCCTGGGCGGCTCGCCGCTTTGAGATCGTCGCCACTCCCGAAACCCTGGCTGAATTGGAGCGCAAGTTACGGGAAAAAGTAACCCAATTCCGAGCCGAGCCTGACCTGGCCAAGGAGTGGATCGCTTTTGTCAACGCCTTTGCTCAGATCAGCCCCGCCACTACAACCATTAGCGGCGTCTGTCGCGACTCCAATGACGACATGTTCCTGAGCGCCGCTCTGAGCGGTGAGGCCAGGTACATTGTCTCCAGCGATCACGACCTCCAGGTGTTGGATGAGCATCAAGGCGTCAAGGTGCTCTCTCTACGAGAGTTCGCCGAATTGCTGGGAATAGTTTCACCGGCGTGAAACGCGCTCACTCCCGTTTCCGTCGCTTAAGCTTCCCCCTGGTGAAAAATCCGCGCTACCTCTGGGTTGAGGAACTGCTGCACCTCGATTGAATACCCGCCGGGGTCCTGGCAGAAGAAGCATCTAACCTGGATTGCTTCGTGCTCCTGCACCTCGGTCAGCATCTTGACGCCCTGGCCTTTGAGGTAGTCGTACCACCCGAACACGTCATCCACGACCAGCGTGACCAGCACCGCGTTCTTTGCCTGCGGCTTGTGGAAACCATGTGCGCCGTCAACGATCCCCACAAAACCGCTTTCGCTGACGGCATAGATTTTGGCCCACTCTTGATCCTCGACCAGCTCGAACCCCATGACCTCACGGTAGAACTTGTCAATGGGCGTCAGATCGTCGTAGTAAAGAAAGGTGATTTGCGAACATACTTTATTCACGAGATTTCTCCTCTTGGTGACGTTTCACGTTTGATGTTCGATTCTTACAACAGCCCAGCCAACCGCGAGATGCCCTCCTCGATCTCCTCCGGCGTCAGGCTGCAGAAGGGGATACGTAAGAAGCGATTGCCATCTTCCGGGTTGGGGAAAAAGCCCCGCCCATCGGAGAGCTTGAGGCCCGCCCCGGCGGCCCGCTCGCGCAGGCTGGCGATGTCGTTCCTTGCGGGGAGAATGCCGCTGACAAAGAAGCCGCCCTCTGGCCGGGTCCAGGTGGCCTGTGGGATGTGCTCGTCCAGCGCGGAGAGAATCGCCTCCAGGCGCGGGCGGTACACCGCTTTCAGATGCTCGATGTTGGCCTCCAGCAGGCCGCGCCGGCAGTACTCGTAGACCATGCCCTGGGTGGGCAGCACCGGGCCGATGTGCGAATCCTCCGCCCACTTGCGCAGCGCAGCGACGGTCTCGGCCGGGCCGACCACGTAGCCCAGCCGCAGCCCCGGCGATAGTATCTTGGAAAAGGAGGACATGTGCAGCACGCGATCCGGCGACAGTAGCCGCAGCGAAGAAACGTCCTCGCCCCAATAGCGCAGCTTGCGGTACGGGGCGTCCTCGATGATCCAAAAGTCGTACTCCTCGGCCAGGGCTGCCAGGCGCTCACGCTTCTCCAGGCTGGTGGTGACGCCCATCGGGTTCTGGAAATCGGCGATGACGTACATGAGCGCGGGAGCGCCTTTTTCAAGCTCCGCCTCCAGCGCCTCCAGGTTGACGCCGTCTTCTTCCAGCGGGATACCCACTATTTCCGCGCCGGCCCGCCGCAACAGGGTGATGGCCCGGTCGTAAGAAGGGGATTCCACGAAAGCTCGCTTGCCCGGCGCAAGCAGAACCTGGGTGATAAAGTAGAACACCTCCAGAGAACTGTTGCCGGTGAGAATGCGCTCCGGCCCAACGTCATATTGCTTCCCCAGCCATTCACGTAAGGGAGTATACCCCGCGTGGCTATATTGCAAGAGCACGGAGGGGTCCTGTCGCAGCGCCGCCTCCCCGCACTCGATCAAATCTTTTACGGGAAAGACATTCACGGGCGGTACACCTCGGGTAAGATTGATGACTGATTTGGTCACTGTTAAGCCTCCATTGGATACAAGTGTACAGAATTATTTACTTAATTTCCTTCACCGGCGGCCTGGCAAAGCGCGCGACCTTGCTGTGGCGCACGCCCAGGTCAACCAGGGCCTCCGCCACCTTGAGCGCCACGGAGGAAGGGTCCAACACCACCACGCCCAGCTCCCGCTCCACGTCCTCGGCGTATCCAGCCAGCCCGGCGCAGCCCAGGATGATGACCTCGGCGCCATCTCGCTCGACCGCCTCGCGGGCTACCTCCAGGATGCGGGACTTTGTTCTCTCCGGCTCCGCGTCCATCTCTAGCACCGACATGTTCAACACCAGCGTGGAAGCATAGGCGCTCTCCAGCCCCCGCTCGCGGACGTGCAGTTCTCTGGTCGAAACGCGGTTGCGGAAGGCGGTGGTGATGGAGAACTTGTGGCCCAGCATCGCGGCGATGTGCATGGTGGATTCCTCGATGCCGACGACCAAAATATCCGAGATCTCTTTGGCCGCATCGAGCGCCGGGTCGGAGAAGCAGGCCAGGATGACCGCATCGTACCCCTCCTCGTTGGCCTGACGCACCCGCTCCAACGTAGGCGGCTGAGCCAGCGCCTCGTCGTAGGCCGACTCAATGGAGACCGGGCCGTACTCGGAGCACACCACTTTCAACTCGGTATCGGGCCGTTTGATCTTTTCCAGTTCGCGCCGGAGGTGATCCGTCATGCTCTCCGACGTATTGGGGTTGATGACAAAGATGCGCATTTTATCTCCTTTCCTCGATCCACTCCCGCCCGCTGCGGAAGGCTCGAATGTTCAGTTCTTTGTAACGCGCCGGGACACGCTCTCCCAGCACGCTCTCCCAGACCGTTGGTTCGACCGGCAGCAATCCAGATAGCGCCCCTATCAACACCACGTTCAACACGCGGGCGTTGCCCAGATTCTGGGCCATGCCCAGCCCCGGAATGTGGTACACCCGCTCGACCGCCACATTGAGCGCCTCGTTCGCGGCGTCTCTATCTGGATAAGCCGCCAGCCCGCTGGTCACACTCGCCGGGTGGATCTCTTGTTGGTTGATCAGGACTGTGCCGCCGACGTGCACCTGGTCGAGCCGGCGCAATCCTTCCAGAATCTCAAAGGCCAGCAAATAGTCCACGCGGCCTTCGGGCACGATGGGCGAGTGCACCTGCTCCCCCCATCGAATGTGGCCCAGGACCGCCCCGCCGCGCACGGCCAGCCCCAGGATGTCCGACTTTTTGACGTCGTATCCGGCGGCCAACCCCACCGCCGCCAGGATGTCGCTGGCGAGGATCGTCCCCTGGCCGCCCACGCCCGTGATCATAAAGTTTACAGTTTCCACGATAGTCTCCTATTCCAGCGGATGAATCGCGTCGCTCGTGCAGACCTGGGCGCACATATCGCAGCCCACGCACAGCACCGGGTCAATCTTTGCCTTGGGCTTGCCGGTTTTGGCGTTCACCTCATCGGAACGCACGATGGCCGGGCAGCCGAGGCGGAAGCACGCGCCGCAGGCGATGCAGGCGTCGGTATCCACCTCATACGCGCCGGATGCGCCCGGCCCGACGAAGAAGCACGGCCCCTCCACGATGACGACGGACGGCCCATCGAACGCCAGAGCCTTCTCGAATGTCTGTTGCACCGCCTTCACGTCAAAGGCGTTCACTTTGTGTACGTCGCTCACGCCGCAAGCCCGCACGAGAGCCTCGATCTCCACTTTGGGCGCGCGCTCCCCGCGCAGGTTCTCGCCAATGCCGGGGTGATCCTGGTGCCCCGTCATCGCCGTGGTCTGGTTGTCCAGGATGACCACGTTGGCGTTGCTCCCGTTATGTACAATATTGAGCAGCGGGGGAATTCCGGCGTGGAAAAAGCTGGAATCGCCGATGACAGCGGTGAAACGGTCGGGGATGCCGGCCACGTCAAAGCCGTGGGCCACGCCGATGCTGGCTCCCATCGCGCCCATCGTGTCTGTCGCATCGAACGGCGGCAGCGCGCCCAAGTTGTAACAGCCGATGCCCCCGGCGACGATCACGTCCTTCATCTTGTTGCCCAGCGCGTAAAAGGTGCTGCGATGCGGGCAGCCGGGGCAAAAGATGGGGGAACGGCCGGGCAACTCTGGCAGCGGCAATTGTCGCTCCTCACTGACCGCCTCCGGGGGCAAAAGGCCCGCCTCGGCAGCTAATTTCTCGATCACGGCCGGCGTAAGCTCGCCATAAGCCGGGAACACGTCCTTGCCCCGGCACGCGATTCCCATGGCCTTGATCTGCTCCTCAAAGAACGGGTCCAGTTCCTCGATGACCAACAGTTGCTCGACCCCCTCGGCCAGCTCGCGGATCAGCGCGGGCGGCAGCGGATAGCTCATCCCCAGTTTGAGGAACGAGGCCTGCGGGAAAATCTCGCGGGCATAGTTATAGACCGCGCCGGCGGCCACGATGCCCAGCTTGCGCTCTCCCCACTCTAGCCGGTTGAGCGGGTAGGAGTTGGCGAATTCGGCCAGCTTTTTCAGCCGCTCCTCGATCAGCGGGTGCTGGTGTTTGGCCCACACGCACGTGCAGACCAGGCGATGAGGATCCCGCTTCAGCGGCGGGGTGGGTGCGGCGTCGTCCGCCGTCCGCTCGCCCAGTCCTACCGGCGAGGCGGAGTGTGAGATACGCATCACGGTGCGCAGCAGAACGGGCGTGTCCCACTGCTCGGAAAGCTCCAGCGCGGCCCCCACAAAGTCCTTCGACTCCTGGCTGTCAGAAGGCTCCAACACGGGCATCTTGGCAAAGCGCCCGTACTGACGGTTGTCCTGCTCGTTCTGCGAGCTGAACATGCCGGGGTCGTCAGCGGCGACGATGACCAGCCCGCCGCGCACGCCCGTGTAGACGGCGTAGAAGAAGGAATCGGCGGCCACGTTCATGCCCACCGACTTCATCGCTACCATTGCCCGCTTGCCGGCGTAGCACGCGCCGATGGCGGTGTCCATCGCCACCTTCTCGTTGGTTGACCACTCGGCATAGATCTCGTCGTACCGGGCCACGTTCTCCATAATCTCTGAACTGGGCGTCCCCGGATAGCCCGTGGCGACCTGCACCCCGTACTCGTAAGCCCCACGGGCAATAGCTTCGTTACCTGACAACAATTTCATATTCTCACCTCATCAGAGTCATCTGCGATCAAGAACATACCGTCCAACACCTTGACGGCCGCGCCGCCCAGCCGGACCGACTCGATCCGCTCCGGCGAACCCAGAATCTCCAGCGTACCTCGGCCCGGACGTCCGACAAATTGCCCCTGCTCTGCCACGAGCGTCGGTCCCGGTTTCAGGCCGTAGCGCACCACGTAGGCCCCCATCGCGCCGGAGGCCGAACCGGTGAAGGGGTCCTCCATCGTGCCGCGCGGATCGAACAGGCGGGCGTGGGTATCCGCCTCCGGGTCGAACCCGCCGATGGAGAACATAAAAGCGGCCGAGACGCCGGCCCGGTCGCAGAGAGCGGCCAAAGCCTCCCGCTCCATCTTTACTTGCCCTAAAACATGCACGTCTCTGGCCGGTACAATCAAAAAGGGAACGCCCGTGCCGACGACCTGGGGCGGGCAATCGGGCCGCAGGTCTGGGACGGCGAGGCCAAAGCAGTGCGCGGTTTCCTCCGCCGTGAACTGCTGGCCGAACGTTGGCGCTTGCTGGGTCATCACCGCACGCATGGGCCGGCCGTTCTCGACGTGGATGTCCACCGGCAGCACGCCGATGCCGAACTCGAGCGTGATCCGCGTGACCGGCTCCCGCAGCGAGATCATGCCCTCCTGCGCCAGCATAAAGGCCGTGGCGATGGTCGGATGCCCGGCGAAAGGCAGCTCGGTGCGGGGGGTGAAATAGCGGACGCGGAAATCGGCCTGCGTTGAAGGCAGGACGAAAGAAGTCTCAGAGAGGTTGGTCTCGCGGGCGATGGCCTGCATCTGCTCGTCGGCCAACCCTGTTGCCTCGGGCAGGACGGCGCAGGGGTTGCCCGCGAACGGGACGGAGGTGAAAGCATCCAGGTAGATGACCCGATATGGCTTCACGTTACCTCCCGGCGATCACTTCGATCTCGAGCAGCGCCTCGGGGTCAGGCAGCGCGCCCACCTCGACGCAGGAGCGGGCCGGCGGGTCGGCGGAGAAAAAGCTGTGGTAAACCGCGTTCATCTCGCCGAACATTTCCATATCGACGATGAAAACAGTCGCTTTGAGCACTTTGTCCAGGGATGTTCCCGCCAGCTCTAGCTCACGGCGGATGTTCTCCAGCGCCTGCTTTGTCTGGCCCTGGATATTGTGCGGGATTTCCCCTTCGGTGTCGCGTCCGACCAGGCCCGAGACAAAGACCAGGTCGCCGTAGGCGATGACCTTGGAGAAAGGTAACGCAGGAGATGGCGCTTTGGAAATCACTTTTCTCTCTGGCATGGCATTATCCTCCGGAATGTTGACTCACGATCTGATTGTATTTATTCGCATCAACGTTGCGGCTGGTGATTACAAACGCCACCTTGCGGCCCTTGAGCGCGTCGAGCTTGCCGCTGAGCATCGCCGCCAATCCCACCGACGAGGCCGCCTCGATCATCAATTGCTCGTCCTGTTGGAACACCCGCATGGCATTGGCGATCTCTCCGTCGTCCACCAGTACGACCTGGCTGACGCGGTCGCGGCAGATCTTCCAGGACAAAGGAGCGAAACCTCCCAACAAGCCATCGGCGATGGAGGGCTTTAACTCGATCTGCTCGTGGGGGACGCCGTCGCGAAAGGACATGTAGGCCCCCGGCGCAGCGGTCGGCTCCACGCCGATGATGTTCACTGACTCGGATATCGCCTTGACCACCGTCGCGATGCCAGAGATCAGGCCGCCGCCGCCGATGGGGACGACGATGGCGTCCACGTCCGGCTGGTCCTCCATAATCTCCAGGCCGATGGTTCCCTGCCCGGCCATGACCAGCGGATGAGCGTGGGAGTGCACCAGGGTCAGATCCCCCTCCTCGACCTGGCGCAGCGCCTCGTCCAGCGCGAGCAAATAGTTCTCGCCGTGCAGCCGCACCTCGCCGCCCAGGGCGCGAATTTTTCGCAGCTTGGTGGGATCGGCGTTTTCAGGGGCGTAGACGATGGCCCGCGTGTCGCCAAAGAGGCTGGCGGCATAGGCCAGCGCGATGCCGTGGTTGCCGCTCGAGGCCGCCGTCACGCCCCGGCGTCTCTCCTCCGGCGGCAGCGAGACGACCATGTTGACAGCACCACGCACTTTGAAACAGCCACAGACCTGCCAGCACTCTAACTTGAGGTAGACATGGCAGCCGGTTCGTTCACTCAGGGCCGACGAGTACACCAACGGCGTGCGCCGGATCCACGGCTTGATGCGCGCGCGGGCCTGCCAGATATCGGCAGGACGTAAATCCATATCTGCGGTGTTGTACGTTCTCATTTCGCTCCTGGCGGGTGAAGGGGGTTGGAAGCAGAAATGGCTCCCAACCCCCTGTCTATTGCGCGACTTGAAAGCCTCTACTTGACCTTTCGATACCAGTTCTCGGGGAATTCCTCCGCGTGCGGGTCGATCATCTCCCCTTCTGGGTAGAGCACGTCTATTCCCACGATTTCGGTGATGAAAACCTCGACGACGCCCTTGACGATGGAACCGTCCAGCAGATGCCCGCCAACGGTGGGCACGTCCCAGGCGCCGCCGGTCACAAAGTGAATGGCCGGGAACGGCTCCTCTCCACCGCCCTTGACGGGCCGGGGGTGGATGATGCCGCTCATCGAAAGAACCATGCTCAAGTTCTGAACGGTCATCGGTTCTTCGTTGTGCCAATTGTCGCGATCCCGGGTATCCGGCGCCCAGACCAGAAAGCGGGCCGGCTGCAACCCGCCCATAAAAGCAGCGTGAATCTTGGCGAACCGAATGTCGTGATCCTTAGCAAACTCCTGGAGCGCCAGGAACACGTCGGCTCCCGTCGTCATTCTGATGATGAATTCCCGCCCGCGCTGCGCCTCGACGATGTGATACTCGGCGGGATGACTGGCATCCATTTCCCATTTATCCGGCATTTCATATACTCCTTAAATTTTGACTTACATACTAGCTACCTGGCAGTTTGGACACAGAGCACACAGAGAAGACACAGAGCTTCACAAAGAGAACTATAAGCTTTTTCTCTGTGCTTCTCCGTATATTCTCAGTGAAACTCTGTGTCATAATTATTCCTCTCGATAAAAGTGTCGGGTGGCTAGACTTACCTATTGACCTTCATCCTGTTCTCCAGCACGCCGGCGAGCCGCGTCAACGGCACAAAGACGACGATATAGATTCCGGTCGCCGCGATGATGGCGGTGGGGTTGGCCCGCCAGGCCTGAACCTGCAGAGCTGACTTGAGAAGTTCCAAAATCGTGATAGAAGAACAAATCGCCGTATCTTTGGCGCTCGCCACGTAGTTGCTTGCCAGCGGCGGTATCACCACCCGGAACGCCTGCGGCAAAATGACCAGCCGCATCGTCTGCACCGGGTTCATGCCTAACGCGCGGGCCGCCTCGATCTGCCCGTGATGGATGGACAGAATACCAGCCCTGAATATCTCACTGACGTAGGCCGAACTGTTCAGGGAGAGCGCCAGGATGCCGGCGACCGGCGCATCCAGGGTAATTCCCGTATACGGCAAAGCGTAATAGATCAACACCATCAGCACGATGATGGGCATGGCGCGGAAGAAATCAATGTAGGCGATGATAAAGATATTCAAGACCTTGTTCTCAAAAGACCGAAACACGGCCAGGAGAAGCCCGATGATCGTGCTAAAAATCGCGGAGAAGAAAGCGATCTGGAGCGTGAGCTTGAGGCCCGCGAACAGAATGTCCCACGCGGTCGTTCCTCCCTCCATCGGTTCGCTCATCAATTCCCAATTGAAGAACACGTGGCTCAGGCGCTCCCAGTCGGCGTCGGCGTAGCGATAGAAGAGCCAACCGGCCAAGAAGAGAATCACAAAGACGGTAATCGTCTTGGCCCATTCAGGCTTTTGCTCATCGCTGAGGAATAATCCACTCCAGGCCAGCGACAGCAAGAAGAACAAGCCAATCGCCAGCCATTGCCCCGTAGAAGGAAATTCGACTTGCGGCAACAGCAGCGCGTAGACCACCAACAAGAACAAAGCGCCAAACACAAACTCGTGGCGCCGATGCCAGGGGATGATACCCTGGGTCTTGCGCAGCTCCTCAAGCTGGCTGTTTCTACTCGTGAACTTTTGGTTACTCATAGGGCGTCCCGTTCAATCTGGCTACAAACTCAAAATCTTGCCCAGGAAATCTTTGGTTCTCTGCTGGGTAGGATTCTTGAATATCTGCGTCGGCGTCCCTTCCTCCTCAATCACGCCATCCGCCAGAAGCAACACGCGGTCGGCGGCCTCGTTGATGAACCCCATCTCGTGACTCACCACTACCATCGTCATACCTTCTTCGGCCATTGCGCGCATCACGTCCAGAACCTCGCCGATCATCTCCGGGTCGAGCGCCGACGTAGGCTCGTCGAAGAACATAATTTGGGGCTGCATCGCCAGCGCCCGCGCGATGGCTACTCGCTGCTGCTGGCCGCCGGAGAGTTGATCGGGATAGCTGTGCGCTTTATCCACCAGCCCCACCTTTTCCAAAAGCGCCATGCCTCGTTCGGTGGCCTCTTTGTCAGAAATCTTGCGCACGTTTATGGGCGCCATCTTGATGTTTTCTATAGCGGTCAGGTGTGGGAAAAGATTAAAGAGTTGAAAGACCATGCCGATCTCGGTGCGCACCTTGTTTATATCAACGTAGGGAGAAGTGATGTCAACCCCCTCCACGATGATCTGACCGGAGCCAGGCTCCTCCAGGCGATTCATACAACGCAGGAACGTACTCTTTCCCCCTCCCGAAGGCCCCATGATCGCCACAACCTCGCCCCGGGTGATTTTGGTCGAGATGCCTTTGAGCACGTGCAATTCTTTGAAATACTTGTGCAGGTCAATGACCTCGATCATGACCTCGGAATTGATTTCTTTATTCATCGGGTCTTCATCCTGTCCTTCAATCTGTTTTCCAACCAGTTAGCCAGGCGCGTCAATGGTAGCAGAACGACGAGGTAAATAAAGGCCGCTGCTACGAGGGCCGTGGGGTTCGCCTTTCCTACGTAAATTTCCTTTGCCCTCTTCAAAAGCTCCGGCGAAGCGACGACAGAGGCAACCGCCGTCTCCTTGAGCATGGCCACCATGTTGCCCGTGAGCGGTGGAATGACCACCTTGATCGCCTGAGGCAAGATTACCAGACGCATCGTTTGGAGCCGCGTCAGGCCGAGGGCGCGCGCGGCCTCCATCTGCCCAAAGTAGACCGATTCGATGCCGGCCCGGAAGGATTCCGCCGCGTAGGCGCCATAACCTAACGCAAGCGCAACTATCGTCGCCGTCACCGACTTTAACTCGATGCCCAAATAGGGCAAAGCGTAATAGATGAACACCATGAGCACGATCATGGGGATTGACCGGAATATGTCCAGGTACGCAATGAGGAAAACGTTCAAGGTCGGGCTGCCGAGCGAGCGCAACACGGCGACGACGAGGCCAACGAGGATGCTGAGAACGGCCGAGATGGCCGCCAATTCCAGGGTGACGAGCAAACCCTCCAAAAGCTCAGGCCATGCGCCTTGCATCTTTTCCCAGTTGAAGAATGACTTGCCGAGTTTGTCCCATTCGGTACCGGAATACCGATAGAACAACCAGCACGACACAAAGACGAGTCCAAAAGCAACGATACCCTTGAACCAATCGGACTTTTCTCCATCCACGAGGATATTGGCGCTCCAGGCCAGGGCCAGCAGCAAGAAAACGCCAATGGACACCCCTCTCCCCACCGGGGTAGCCTCTTCGCCGGGCAGCAAAAAGACTGCATAGCCCACGATCAAAGCCAGGGTAGCAAGTATAAACTCGTACCGTCGAACCCAAAAAGTCCACCCAGGACGGGAGCGCAGGAAACGGGACGGAACGTTTGCTCGAGCCGATTCGTGATTCATAGCAACCTTTGTCTGAAGAGGTACTCCCGGCGAAATACCTCCACCGGGAGTACCCATCATACTACAGATTCTACTGTTATGGAAGCTCGTAGCCGCCTTCGTAGACCACGACGGTCGAGCTGTCGGCGGGGGGCGCCTGGCCGAACCACTTTTCGTAGATCTCGGCCAGCGTGCCGTCTTTCTTCATCTCGTTCTGGATATCGTTGGCCGCGTCACGGAGCGGGTCGCCCTTGCGGAAGGCCCACGCCTGCGGGAAGCCCGCGTTCATCAACAGCGGCACGATCAGCCCCGCGTCGGGGTTCTCCTGCACATAGTACAACGCCGTCGGTGAGTCCGCCACCACGCCGTCCAGACGACCGGCCTGCGCATCCAGGAATGCGTCGGTGGGGCTGTCATAGTTCTTGATCTCGTACGGGCCGTAGACGTCTTGGTTGTCCTTGAGCCATTGGTCGTTCATCGAGCCGGTGTCGGCCCCAAAGACACCCCCGGCCATGTCCTCGAAGGACTCGATGTCCGTGTCGCCTGGCGTCAGCAGCGCCATGTCGGAGTCATAGTACGGATCGGCGAAATCCATCTCCTGGAGCCGCTCCTCCGTGATCCAGATG
>Ga0164311_10001274_pt1 | contig 12190 bp, 12 predicted proteins | sample GuaBasSedimGuay2_FD_121796 | JGI IMG/M metagenome (GOLD analysis project Ga0164311, IMG submission 121796) | Subseafloor sediment microbial communities from Guaymas Basin, Gulf of California, Mexico - Guay2, Core 4569-9, 9-12 cm | ecosystem: Environmental > Aquatic > Marine > Hydrothermal vents...
GTAGAACGAGGCGTTTAGCTCAACAGCGTTTAACCCGGAGTTCTTGACGTACCAGTCCAGCGAGCCATCTAGATTCCAGTCGTAGAGCCACCCCGAAGTCCCGATGTAAACCCTCAACTCCAACCCCTAAACCTACCTATAGGAGCTGTGGTGCTAGTACGCTAAAACCTCTACCGTCTTTTAGCAACTTTAGCCATGTAGTCTTGGCCTCGCAGCAAGCTCCCACGTGATTAGAGGTGCTACATGAGGTTTGAGTATTGCTACTTCCCCAGCTAGGCTCAAACGCTTAGTATAACCCTAGCGTCAGCGACCTTAGCTCCACTGCTCCAAGCTATGATTGGGTTTAGGTCTAGCTGACTTATCTCTTCATTCTCTAAGACCATTTCCGAGACCCTGGCTATTATCTTAGCTATGCACTTTAAGTCCACGGGCTCCACCCCTCTATACCCTGTGAGCACCTTAAAGCCCTTGACCTCAGCAATCATCTCCTCAGCCTCTTCCTCACTCACTGGAGCTACTCTAAACGTTACATCCCTCAAGACCTCTATGAAAACACCTCCAAGACCAAACATCACAGCTGGCCCGAACTCGAGGTCTCTTATGGAGCCCACGGCGACCTCAACACCTCTTGGCAACATCTCCTCAACAAGTACTCCTCTAACCTCAGCGTTGGGGTTGTGCCTCAAGGCGTTCTCTACAACCCTTCTGTAAGCCTCTTCAACGCCTTGATACGTGCTCACGTTAAGCTCAACGCAGCCTACATCGCTCTTGTGCAGTATGTCCTTAGACACGATCTTAACAACAACTGGCAAGCCTATGCTCTTAGCTGCTTCAACAGCTTCAGCTGGGCTTGAAGCGACCTTAAACCTAGGGGTTGGTATGCCATAGCTTGAGCAGAGCTCCTTAGCCTCAGGCTCAAGAAGCACACTCCTACCTTCACTTAGAGCCTTGCTTATCAGTGGGTTCAAGGCGGGTCAGCAAGCTATCTAACAACTCATGCTTTAAGCTTTACCCAAGCCAAGGCGAGCCAGCTAAGGCTCTAAGCATCTTGCTGAGGGGTTTAGCCAAGCTAAAGGTAACTCTTAATAGAGAGCTTATCCAGCTCAAGCTGGGTGAAGACTTGGTGAGCAAGCTCAAGCCGCTGTTCTACCCGAACTCCATAGCTGTTATAGGTGCATCCGACAATCCGACTAAGCTCGGCTACCGCTACGTCAAGAACCTCGTTGAGGGAGGCTACAAGGGACGAGTTTACCCTGTCAACCCCAAGCTAGCTGGTAGGGAGGTGCTAGGCTTCAAGAGCTACCCAAGCATATTCGACGTGCCGGAGGAAGTTGACCTAGCCCTTATAGCTGTAGGGGCTAGGCTCACCCTCAACGTGTTGAAGGACTGCGCGTCTAGAGGTGTTAAGGCGGCAATAGTGTTTGCTTCAGGCTTCGCTGAGTCGATGGGTGAAGAGGGCAGGAAGATGGAGCTCGAGATGAGGAGGATATCTGAGGAGAGCGGGATGGTTATCGTTGGGCCAAACTGCCTTGGGATAGTCAATTTAGCGGTGGGATTGAACACGCTCGTTGAGGCGGTGATACCGAAGGAGCCGGGCAGGATATCCTTCATTTCTCACAGCGGCTCTCTCATGGAGACCTTCCTCACAACGTCGAGCGAGAGGGGCTTCTACATAAGCAAGGCCGTTAGCTCGGGGAATGAGGCTGCTACCACCCTTAACGACTACTTGGAGTACTTCATTGAGGACCCTGAGACCGGTGTAATAGCCATGTACATAGAGGCGATCAAGGATGGGAGGAGGTTCATGGAGCTCTGCAGGTCAACCACCAAGCCCTTAGTGGCGCTCAAAGCAGGTAGGACCGAGGCTGGGAAGACAGCGGCTAAATCGCATACAGCTTCTCTAGCAGGCTCTGTCGAGGTTTGGAATGGCGTCTGCAAGCAACTAGGAATAATTCAGGCTAGAAGCCTCGAGGAGCTCTACGACTTGTCAATGGCCCTAGCCTGCCCCTTAAGGCCTAGTGGCAACAGAGTGGCAATCATAACCGCACCTGGAGGGCCAGCAGTGCTAGCTACAGATGCTTGTGAGGAGCTTGGGTTGAGGGTTCCAAGGCTGACCGACGACAGCATAAGCAAGCTTAGGAGCATGCTCCCACCCTTCGCATCACCGATAAACCCGGTCGACATATCGGCCTCAGCTCTAGAGGACATAGACGTCTACGAGAGGGTGCTGAGAGTTGTGGCTTCAGATCCCAACGTGGATTCAATAATAGTGATACCGCCACTAATAGAGTACTTGATGAGAGTCTCGAAGATAGTTGTCAACATAGTTGAGGAGTGCCGAAAGCCCATAGTGGTCGCTTGGACCATACCGTTCGGAGTAGGCGTGAGCGAGCTCCTCGAAGCAGTAAAGTTCCTAGGTAGGAAGCTCGTACCCAACTACTTCATGCCTGAGAGAGCAGCTAGAGCTCTCGCTGCACTGCTGCTCCAATCGAGGATTGAGGAGAGGAAGAAGAGGGCTAGAGGCTCTTAGCAGTTATGTCTAGTGCCTTCTTGATCTGAGCCTCTAGTAGAGGAGGTAGGCCCTTGACGTCTACGTCCATGAACCCCCTTATTATTATCGATGTCGCCTCATCCTCGTCGAAGCCCCTCGACATCAAGTAGTATATCTCCTCCTCAGCTATCTTGCCCACAGCCGCCTCATGCGATAGATCTACATCCCTCGCCTTAGCTTCAAGCTGGGGTATAGCTAGTATGGAGGCAGTTGGGGAGAGCATCATCCCTCTGCACTCCAAGTGACCCTTAACGCCGTTGACCTCTCCAACCACGACTCCTCTAGCCACAACAGTGGCTTGATCCTTAGCTATGCTCCTAGAGATGACCTCAGCTCTTGAACCCTCACCTCTAAGATAAGCGGCACCTCCAACGTCGAAGTAGCTCTGGCTTGAAGCAGCTACTATAGACGTCAAGTTCGCCTTGGCCTCCCTGCCGTTCAAGTAGACCTTCGGCATGGCTTGATAAGTCTTAACGGGATTTAGGTTGACGTATATGTTGACGAAGCTCGCTTCATCCTCCAAGATCACTCCAGTTCTAGGTCTAACGTCAATCCCCTCGGTCCATCCATGTATCATCGTAAACGTGAGAGTACCTCCTCTCTTAACGTAGAACTCCGATACCCCGACGTGAAGTCCTTCAGCCGCTCGAGGAGTTGTACATCCAGTTATTACGTGTAGCTCAGCACCCTCCTCGACTATTATTATGTTGTGAACGTTCTGAGCGATTTTAGGGGTCTTCAAGTAGAGGCACGCCTGTACTGGGAAGGGGATTTTGGCACCCCTCTTAGCCCTTATGAAGTAGCCCTCAGCCTTCTTAAGCTCCGCTAGGGCTGTGAACTTGTCAGTGTCGACTTCAACCGCCCTCCAATAGTAGTCTACAAGCCACTCGTACTGCTCTAACGCCCTGCTTATACTCATGACTTCAAGGCCTCCAGCCGACACCTTCTCGAGGAAGGCGTAGTGGTCTAGCTGGACGTAGGTGCCAGCTCTAGTCTTCTCGCTTAGGTCTATGCCTACCATCTCAGCTCTCTCAACGAGCTCGTCCGTGAGCCAATCCTTTGGCTTCTCAGCTTCAAACTTGAAGCTTGAGATGTCCACGTCAGGGCCTATCGATGGCGGCTTCTCGAAGGCCCTCCTAGCCCTATCCTTCAGGGACTCTATCTTCTTAGCTCTCTCTCCTGAAGGCATTGCACGCACCTCTCAAAGCCATGCTCCATTATTTGCTTCAATATCTCGTTGGGGTTGCCGGAGCAAGCTATCCTGCCGTTCAATATGACGTGAGCCCTATCAGCCTTCACGTAGTTCAGTATGTAGCCCAAGTGCGTGACCATTATGGCGGACTTCCTCCTCCTACTGGGCTTGAGGTTGAGCTCGCATAGCTCATTTATCGCATTGGCTATCACCGTCAAGTTCTCCACGTCAACCCCTGAGTCCGGCTCGTCGAGCAGCGCTAAGTCAGGCGATTGGACGAGAAGCTGGAGGACTTCACTCCTCTTGAGCTCACCGCCTGAGAAGCCCACGTTGACGTCTCGACTCAAGTACTCCTCCATCTTGACCACTGAGGCCAGCTTCTCGACGTCCACGTCTCTATTGAACTTAGAGGCTATCTTCTGAAGCAGGTCTCTAAGCTTGACACCCCTGATCTTTGGGGGGTGCTGAAAGGCAACCCCAAGGCCCATCTTAACCCTCTCGTCCATGGGGGCATCTGTTATGTCCCTGCCCTTGAAGATTATCTTGCCCTCGACGACCTTGACCTTGGGGCTCCCTATGATGGCGTTTATGAGCGTCGTCTTGCCGGATCCGTTGGGGCCTAGCAGTATGTGAACTTCACCTGGCTCTATGTGCAGGTTAACCCCTCTCAAAACCCTCTTGCCCTCGACCTCCACGTGTAGGTCTACTATCTCGAGCAATGGCATGGCGATCAGCTCTCACGTGAAGAGTAAAAACCAGTTATATAACGTCTGCGCAGTATAAGCTGAGTTAGAAGCTTGAAGCCAAGCTACTCCAGCCTAAACAGCTTATACCCTTTAATGGCGCTTGGAGGCACCCTCCTAACCACGTATATGCTCTTACTAGCTCTGTAAACCCTAATGCCCATCCTCCTCAGTGCATCAGCGTCCACTTCAAACACCACGACTTCACGACCTCTTCGAGCAGCTACGTTGATTGCCTCCTCTTGAGTTGAGGTTAAGTGTACCATGTGTCTAGCCATGGGCTTAATGCCCTCCCTCAAAATGGAATTTAAGTTCGAGACTTTGGTTCCGTGGTATAGGGTTGAGGCTTCGTTATCCTCTTGAAACCTCAGTCTAAGCTTAAGTCTCTTGGCGTGGCCGTACCTAGCCCTTATCAAGTCACCTCTAAGCTCAAATCTGCCTTTAGGGTCTAGCTGAGCTATTGCCTTAACGACCTCCTCGCTTAGCCAGTTGTAGTGGGGCTTGTAGGCCTTGATCTTATCCACGAGCTCTGAGAGCTTGACCCAGCCCTCATCATCCATGGAGATCCCGAATGAGTCGGGGATGTGCCTCAAAATGGCGGTTAAGAGCTTACTTGCTCTAAGCCTCCTAGCTCCATCAACTAGGAGCTCAGCCGCTCTAGAGCAGTGTAGGGGCTCCTCTACGTAGGAGCCGCATACCTTGCACTTAAATATTGGGGGTAGAGGTGCCCTCAAGGCTTCACCTCTTAACCTTAATTGTAAACGTCCTAGTGGATTTGCCTTCAACTCGGTCCTCCACGGTAACCTCGGCGTAGCCCCTTGCCTCCTTGACGTAGACCTCCACGTCGCCGTAGTCGCTTAGAGCCTTCGACACTTGAATTCCCATGCCGCTTAGCCTAACGCCTACAACACCCTCGATCACGTCCTTGCCGTGGTTCCCAATCCTTATGTTTACTTCGCCATCCCTCACGTCTAGCTTGTAGGAAACCTTGGCAGAGGCTAGCGGTATGTTTGAGATCTCTATGGTAGCCAATCCTTCAGGCACATAGGGCACCACGTCGACCCTCATTGATGGGGCGTCGACCCTGACCCCCAAGAAGCCCTTGAGCAGGCTGTTTACGTAGAAGCTCGCGTCTAATGCGTTTACACGTGGCGTTAAGGGGTGGCTTGGGCTCTCAGAAGCTATCGTTTTAGCCGACTTCTCAAGGGATCTTAGGCCCTCCTCACACATGGAGCTCTTGAAGAGCACCAATGAGTTCGAGCTATCTAACTGCATGCTAGTCTTGGAGTACAGCACACCTACGCACTCGTCGCTTACAACGTCTACTTGTGGAGGCGCCTCCTCCAAGCTTAGGGCATTCCTGACCTTCAAGACCTCATCGCTGGGCTTTACCGGGAGCTCTAGGTCTAAGTGCTTGACTAGGGAGTCCAGCTTGTTGAATGCATGAGCGACTACACAAGCTTCAGCTAAGCTGAGCTTTCGACTGCTATCTAAGAACTCTACAAGGACCTCAAGAGACTTCTCCAAGCTGTCCTGCAACAGATACATCAATAGAGGATCTCCGCTCCAGAAGTAGTATGACGAGAGCTGCGAGATGTAGAGTGCTTGCTCTACAACTCCACCTGGAGAGTAGCCGCCGTAGAGGCTTAACTCCTTAGGTACTAGGCCTAAATCCCTCTGGCCCCTCGAGAGCAGGGTCAAGAAGCTCTTCACCACGTCGAATAGCCCCACGCAGCAAAGCCCCTCTAGGCAGAGTAGAGACTCCACGGTCGTTGTCTTCTCAAGGGCTTTAAGCGAGCTTAGAGGTAGAAGTCCTATGGGGCTCTTTAAGCTTGAAGCTGCGAGTGCGACTTTAGATCTCGTGAACGCGTCTTCAAGAGGGCTGTTGAGAATGTGTACTGAGAGAAGCTCGCCTAAAAGCTTGCCGTAGGCCTTATCGTTATCGTAGTGCTGAAAGCCTAGAGCCTCTCTAAGCTCCTGTAGACCCTCATCTACTTGTAGAAGCCCCCCAACGACGGCGAAGTCCACCTTCAAAGACCTCTGAAGCTCTACGTCAACGTTGTAGGTCAGCTTGAAGCCCTCGTCGCCTACGCGGGCTTTTACGACCTCGGATCTTAATTCAACGGCTCTACCCTCAACCTCTACTTGCGTGGGCTTTATAGTTCCTCCAAAGACCCCTAGTGAGGGTCCTCCTAGTTGCTTGAAGACCACCGCGTTGTGGCTTGGACTGAAGACCACTACGGCTCTGCCTTCCCCATCACTCCTCAAGCTCGGCTTGAGGTGAACAATAAGCTTAAGCTTAGCTCCGCTAGGCCTCAGAGACCTCAAGGAGAAGTTCCACCTAGCAGCTCTCAGCTCTCTCGGCGTAAACACCTTCTCCTCGACGTCAACGTCTGTGAAGGAGTAGGACCTGCTGATCCACGTGGGCTTGACAGTTATGGAGGTAGCTCTTCGAGGCAGAGCTTCTTCAACTCCAGCTAGCTGTAAGGAGAATACTATAGAGTCGAGTATCTTAGTTGGAGGAACCCAGAACCCGTGGCCTTCCTCGAAGAAGCCATTCTCGAGGCTTATAAGGAGGGAGCTTCCGCAGGACAGCGCTAGCTCTCCATGTAGAGGTGCGGACTTAAACCACTCTGCCATCTCCATCTCCTCATCATCTGCTGAACCTAGTCCTAGATATCTAAATTTAAGCAGTATGCTGAGCCCTAACCTTACTGTAAGGTTTGTGGGGGGAGGCCACCTTGAGGACTTACGACAGAGTCCTAGAGGAGGTTAGGCTTGACAAGAGCCATGGAGCTCTCTGGCTGTCTTGTAGAGTCGTGGATGCCTTCATAGCTTTAGTCGAGGAGCTTTGGGGCCTCAGTGAACTGACTGGTGAGCTTAGAGCCCTAGTGGAGAGAGCTCGCTCGTGTAGGCCTAGCATGGCCTCAATAGCCAATGTCGCCGAGGCGTCATCAAGACTCGTCGAGGAAGGCTTAGCTCTAAAGCTGAGCTCTGAGGGCATTGTGGAGTCGTTGAGGAGGTTTAAGTCGGCTATTGAGGGAGTTAAGGCTGAGGTCGTTAGGAGAGCTGTTGAAGACCTGTCTTGGCCCAAGGTCTTCATGACTCACAGCCTCAGCTCCACGGTTCTGGAGTTCTTCAAGCTTCTCGGAGGAGGTAGGACTGTGGTGGTCACTGAGTCGAGGCCGCTCATGGAGGGTGTGGAGGCCGCTCGAGCTTTAGGCTTAATGGGCTTCGACGTGAAGCTCGTTGTAGACGCCGCAGCCTACCAAGCGGCTAAGAGGTTCGGCGTTGAGGTCTTCGTTTTTGGAGCTGACAGCGTGCTACCCGATGGATACGTCGTGAATAAGGCTGGTACGGCTCAAATAGCCATAGCCCTCAAGCACCTAGGCGTTGAGAATGCTTGTCTCTGCGAGTCTGTGAAGGTTAATGATAAATTAACTCCTGAATCTGTGGAGCTCGAGGTTAAGGAGCCAAGCGAGGTGCTTAAGGAGGATCTCAGAGGTGTTGAGGTGTTTAACCTGTACTTCGACTTGACCCCTCCGAGCGTTGTGGATAAAATAGTTATGGAGGATGGGGTTCACAGAGCTCCCTACAGCTTAAAGCCATTTGCTGGCTGGCGGCTGAGGAGCTTTCTGGAGTGAGCTTCTTCATGGGGGCAGGGCCAGCCGCCAGCTTTCAGCTCACCTCTTAGTCCTCTATGTCCACTACGCCCCTATCCGTCACTTGGAATACGGCCTCAGCCTCGGGGTGCTTGGGCGAGTCAAATACCTTGGCTATCCTCTTGCCCTCCTTCCCCTTCCTAAGCCATATCCTGTAGGTGGAGCCGTGTGCCAGTATATTGCCTCCAGCTGGCTTCTGAGGATTCCCGAAGAACGCTTCTGGATTTGACATGACCTGGTTTGTGACGACGACTGCTAAGTTGTAGACGTCGGCGAGCCTGAGGAGCTGGTGTATGTGCTTATTGAGCCTCTGCTGCCTTATTGCCAAGGTCTCTCTGCCCAAGTACTCCCCTCTGAAGTGGCTTATGAGGGAGTCTATGACTATGAGCTTGACGTTGTTCTCCTTAACCACGTCGGCTGCCTCCTCAACTATAAGTATCTGATGGTCGCTGTTGTAGGCCCTAGCGTATATTATGTTATCTAAAACCTCCTTACCGTTTAACCCGAAGGTCTCAGACATTTGGAGTATGCGCTCAGGCCTAAAGGTGCCCTCTGTGTCTATGTAGAGGGCTGAGCCCTCAAGCCCGCCCTTCTCCTTCGGCAGCTGAACTGTGACGCAGAGCTGGTGTGCAAGCTGGGTCTTCCCGACGCCGTACTCACCCACAAGCTCAGTTATTGCTTGGGTCTCAATGCCTCCCATTAGGAGGTCGTCTAGGGCCTTGCAGCCAGTAGTTAGAAAGCCGACTTGCCTCCTCTTCTCCAGGTACTCGGAGGCCTTCATGAACTTTATCTGTATGAGGGCTCTAGCAGCCTTGACTAGCTCTAAAGCCCTCTCCTCAGTTAAACCTGTTAGCTCGACTAGGGTCCTCACAGGCGTTACGGCTAGCATCTCAACACTTGTGATGCCAGCATTCCTAAGCTTCTCAGCTGTACTGGGCCCCACACCCTTAATGTCCCTAAGGTCGTAGTCGTACGCCAACTCGACCACGATTTATACGTGGAGGAGGGTCGGGTTATAAGGAGTGAAGTACTCTGAGTAGGGGGGAGGGGGTCTCCACGAGCTATAGGTAGCCTGAAGCCCTAAACAGCTCCTCCAACACCCTGACCTCCTCTACATCTCTATTCACAAGGAACTTCTCAGGAGCCACTGGACCCTTCAACACTTTGACCCAGCCTATGGAGATGAGCTTCTCAAGATCCCTCTTCACGTCGACTGCTTTGAGCCCTGTAGCCTTCTGAATTGCATACTTAGTTAGAGGCTTGTTGCAGGACATAAGGACCCTCAATATCCTAAGCGTCCCAACGCTTCCAAGAGCCACTTCTAAGGGGTGTACGCTCAAGATGAGCTCCCTCTAACAAGTGCTTCCAACAGGCTTATCAGCTTGCTGAGGGGCCCTATGGGAACTCCCACGAGCCTCCTCCCCTTGACCTCCACGAAGCCCTTCTCAAAGAGCTTCTTAACCGACTGCTCAACCCCCCTGACCTCTCTGACCCCGAGCTCCTCCACGACGACTTTGAGGTACTCCCTGACAACGCCTAGATCCACGTAGGGGGATGAAGAGGCCATCAGGGCCTTGGCTGAAGCGAGGAGCACGAGCTTCTCGCTAAGCGTGAGCTCCTCTAATTCGCTGATCGATATCGCGTCTAGGCTCCTACCGTAGACAGCCCTTACGTGGTCTAGCGTTATGTGGTCGAAGCCCTCCTGCTCAGCTAAGACACCACTGTAAAGCAGCATGTCGAGAGCAAACCTCACATCACCACTCCTAGGGGGTTGAATGGAGAGCTCAGCTATGTACTCCAACACGTCTCTAGGAGCAGCTCCAGGCTTGAGGGCTTCTGAAGCTCGATACTCAAGTATGTCCAGCACTTGATCCCTCGTGTAAGGGGGGAACAGAACCCTCAAGCCGCCTAGGCTAGACCTCTCAGCTGGATCCAGCAGATTGACCCAGCTTGGATCCCTCGCTATGAATATCACGCCCAAGACGTTAGGCGAATCGGCTGGTGTGAGCTCACTAAGCCTAGTTAAGTCGTAGATGACGGTCTCCTTACACCTCCTAACGTGGAAGTCCACCTCATCCAGCACGACTAGGGCTATGAGCCTCCTGGCCCTTAAGGTCTCGACGAATTGCTTTAAGACCTCGTCTGGGCTCAAGCTCCTCGACGAGTACTCGTAGGCGAGCTTCTCGACCATCGCCCTGTATACCGTGAACCTAGAGGACCCCTCAAGCCTCAAGTTCACGTAGATAGACTTCACATTGAAGCCCATCCTGTGAGCCTCTTGCTCAACGAGCTTGCTGAGCTTTATGCACGACGACGTCTTCCCAGAGCCCGTGGGGCCCACAACTTGAATGCACTTCGGGTAGACAATTCTCTCCAAATCTCTAAGCTCGAGGAGCTCTAAGAGCAGCTTCATTTGCTCATCTCTATGCAGCAACCTCTCAGGTATATAGGAGGGAAGCAGCTTTCTCTTATCGACGAATATAGCCATCAACACGCACCGCGGCTTAGTAATGTTAATTTCCCCGAGGCTATACAGAATAAGCGTCTGAGGCTGATATAAGTGTACGTAGTTATAGCTGGTGGAGGAGCTATAGGAGAGGCCTTGGCGCAGAGGCTCAGAGCCCTCAACATCGACGTGGCGATAATAGAGATAGACCCCAAAGTGTGTGAGGAGTTGAAGCACCACTTGGACGTTAAGGTGATAAATGGAGACGCCACGAAGACATCGACCCTCCTCAAGGCGCAAATTGAGGGTGCAGACGTATTCTTAGCCTTGACGGGTAGGGATGACGTCAACGTCGTGTCCTCCATGCTCGCAAAGCACCTCGGAGCTAGGAGGGTCATAATAAGGGTGGATAAGCCCACCTTCGTTGAGGTGTGCAAGTCCATAGGGCTTGGAGAGGTGTTTAGGCCAGCTCAGATAACAGCCACAAGGATAGCTGGTAGGCTCATGGGCCTCTACCTGACAGACCTGCTAAGCCTCAGTGAGCGTTACTTAAACGTTGAGGAGCTTGACGTGAGCTCCAAGCCGGAGCTTGTTGGGAAGACGTTGGGGGAGCTCGCCAAGAGTCTTCCTGAGAACACGCACATAGCCCTAGTAATGCAGGGCTCGAAGCCCATAATACCGAGGGAGGACTTGGGGCTCAAGAACGGAATGAAGGTCATAGTTGTGAGGCTTAGAGGTGTCCGAGGTTGAGGGTCATAATAGCTGGCGGTGGAGGAGTTGGTGAGGCCACAGCCAAGATCCTCAAGAACCACGGGTATAAGGTGACGGTTGTGGACATAAACCCGGAGGTCTGCGAGAAAGTTGCTAGAACCCTTGAAGTCGCAGTTGTAGTTGGCGACGTGGTCTCCCCACTTACGCTTGAAGAGGCGGGGATCGAGAGAGCTGACGCCTTCATAGCTGTAACGGGGCACGACAACGTCAACTTGATATCCGGACTGCTGGCCATGAACTACGGCGTCAAGAGGGTCATGGTGAGGATCAAGGACCCAGCCTACATAGAGGCGTGCAAGTCCATAGGGCTTTGCGAGGTCATAGAGCACGTCGACATAGCCTCCATGTGGCTTGAGGCCATGATCCTCAAGAACAAGATAGTCGAAATAGCCAGTCTACTCGCAGCTGACCTAGAGATAGAGGAGATAGTCGTAACTGAGAAGTCGAGGTACTCAGGCATGAAGATACGTGAGGTTATCGAGAAGGAGCACGTCTACCCACTCCTCTTGGAGGTTGAGGGGAAAGCTGAGCTCCCAAGGATGGATAGAGAGCTGAAGCCTGGAGACAAGGTGTTCCTGCTTAGAAGAGCTAGGAAGGGCTTCAGGCTGCCTGAGCTCTAGGCGAAGCCCAGAATCCTATAGGCAGTCACTCCAACAGCCACTATGAGCAGCCAGAGGAGGAAATCTAAAAACCTCCTTTTACGGGTCAGCCCAACCCTCCTCCTTCTCTGAGCTCTGTATATTGTTATGCCGAAGGGCCTACTCACGAAGAAGGCAACTATGGTTGCTGTGAGCAGGGACGGCATGACAGTGAAGTTCCTAGCCA
>Ga0164311_10001277_pt1 | contig 12162 bp, 11 predicted proteins | sample GuaBasSedimGuay2_FD_121796 | JGI IMG/M metagenome (GOLD analysis project Ga0164311, IMG submission 121796) | Subseafloor sediment microbial communities from Guaymas Basin, Gulf of California, Mexico - Guay2, Core 4569-9, 9-12 cm | ecosystem: Environmental > Aquatic > Marine > Hydrothermal vents...
CTTACATCTTTTCTGTTCCTCTTAAAAATTTTCCTAGCTTCGATTTCATGCATCAGCTGAGCTAAATTTGGTCTCATAAGTTGTATTTCTACTATTTATAATTTATTGTTGTCTTGACAGGGCGGTCTTGACAGGGCGGAACTCTTAAAGTGGTGATTTTATGAGGGGTGAGAGATCGGAAGATGAGATATGGGGGTATATTTTCCTGACTGCACTTTTTGTTATAGGTTTTGGTCTTATAGTAGGAAGTCACTATTATATAAGTAGCAGTTACATCCACCACAAAATATTTTACGCTTTGTCTGGAATTTTACCATTCATAATATCAGTTAGATTATTGACAATGAGTAAAGAGTGTGTTAATATTAAATCTTCACTCACACCAGCACTCGCAACTTCAATAATAACAATATCAGCAACGGGTGGAATAACGCTTTTTATTGGTTTTGCAGTAAATGTATGTGGTTTAGATACTCTTAAATATCTCATCAAAAAAATTACATTATTAGGTGTGGGAGGTTTAGTAGGTGTCGTAGCTATACATACACTTATCTTGTTATGTTGTTTTTTGGCGTATGGTATATTTAGAAATATAGATGATATAGATAATGGCAATGAGTGGGATTATATACAAAAAGACAATATCCTTTGGATAGAATATTTTATTTCGCTCGTAATCTCAACTTGTGTTCCCATAGCTCTATACACAAATAGCATTGACACTTTCATAAATATTGGAATGGCAATTATTGTCATTTTAGTTATCTCGTTTGCTATAGAACCCTACTACAAAAAGAAAAAAGAAGAACGTAAAGCTTACGAAGAGAAGAAAGAATATTTAATTAGAAGAATGAACGAAATCTTAAAGTGGGGATAATATGAAAGAGCTGTCGAAGGTGGAGGAAAAACTTAATAGGTTAGAGGAAATATTTCAAAATTATCCAGCATATCCAATAAACCGCTTGAATACTGCCAAGTCATACGTCTCAAAAGCAATAGTAGAACTTAAGCGTGATAACCTGTTAAAGGCTCTCGAATACGTCGAACTGGCTGAAAAATCAGCCATAGAAGAGATCGAAATAGTGAATGAACTCAAGAAGTTTGAACCTAGGGATGGAAGATCAAAGAGTATTGTGAAGGAAATAGTAAAATCTGTTGAATCTGGAGATTTTGACAAGGCGAGATCAAAACTCGAAGAGCTTAGAAAATCAATATCAGATTGGAAGAGGCTGTTATCCAAGGTTGAAGAGGTGGAGAAACTTATAGAGAAGAGACTTCCGGCATCAAAACCAGATGAGGCTGAAGAAATAAAGGAAGAAGCTCTATCAAAAATTAAAAGTGGAGAATTTGAGGAAGCCGAGAGACTCCTAAAGGAGGCTGAGATACTGGCAAAACCAACACCGGACTACATCTTACAAAGTGCCAAGGAAATTTTTGAAAGGGCAAAGGAGAATTTTGAAGCCAAGAATTATGATGAAGCCATAAGACTGTGGCAGAAAAGTGCTGAAGAGTATGAGAGGGCAAAAACATTAGCTTTGGAGAGGGGGGACAGCGAAACGGTTGAAGCTGTAGATAGGGTGATAGAAACTATAAACCAGAACATGGAGAAGGCTGAGATATCTAGGGACTGGAAGAGGATGGCCGATGCGATAGAGGAGGGTAAGGACTTTGTGAAGGATGGTAACAGACTCCTTGAGAGTTCACAGTTTGATCGGGCAAGGGAAAGTTATGAGAAGGGTCTTGAGAGATACATGTTTGCCTTGGAAATTGCTGAGAGAAGAGGTTTTGAGGAAGCTGAGAAGTTGAAGAATGCCATAGAGAGCGTAAAAGTAAGCATAAAATCGTGCATATTTGGAAAGGGTAGGTTGATGATCGAAAATGCAATTAAGATGGATCCAGTAGAGTCTGAGAGAGAGTTTAGGAGGATTCTGGGCTGGCTTGAAGAACAGGATATGGATGAAGAGAGGTTAAACGAACTGAAGGCTTTGGCTTCAGATGGTTTAATCACTGCGATGATTAAAAAGGCTGAGATGGAGATGCGAGACGCTGAAAAACTGTTTGATGAAGGGAAATACTACGAAGCAAAGGAGAAATACAGATCCATATGGAGCTATTTAAACGAGGTTTCGGATGAAGCTACAAATCTCAAGGTTTTGTCCAAGATAGATTACATAAACAGACTGATCGATGCTTGCAGTAGAAATGTGACAAGAGCAACAAACATGATGTTTAAGGTTGAGGGTGTCGATGTTGAAATCGAAAGAATTGAAGATATAGAGGTTGGCATAGAGAAGACATCTCCTGAAGAACTGACACCGGTTGAAAGGGTTAAGGAAGAGCTTAAAAGAATTTATGGTAAAGTTGTATACATAGGTAGCGGTGGTTTCGCAGACGTTTTCAAGGTTTTCGATGAAAAAGGTAACGTTTACGCTATAAAAGTCCCAAGATTATCGAGCGAAGAAGATGAAGAGTTTTTCTTCAACGAAGTTGAGAAGTGGAGGGAACTAAATCACAGGAACATAGTAAAGCTCGTAAAACCCCGTGTAAATCCGCCTCATCTTGTTCTCGAATACGTGAAAGGTAAAAGCCTTGAAAAACTGCTCAAAGAGAAGGGAAAGCTCGACATCCTTGAGGCTTGCAAGATTGCCTTTGATGTTGCGAGGGCTTTGGAGTATGCACATTCAAAACGCATATACCACTGCGATTTAAAACCAAGTAACATCTTAATCGATGAAAGCTTAGGCGAAGCAAAGGTTACTGACTTCGGATTGGCAAAAAGTAAGAGTTCAAGTGGAATTAAAGGCGGAACTCTCGCATATCTTCCTCCAGAATCTCCAAAAGATTACAACGAGAAATCAGACGTATATCAGCTGGGTTTGATTTTTTATGAGATGATCTCTGGATATTTACCAGATAGAAGGAATCCAAAACCTTTGGGAATCGATATGCTGGACGATCTAATTTTCAGGTGTTTGTCTGAAAAACCAGAAGATAGACCAAATGCAAGGGAATTCAGAGAGGTAATTTATGAATTCGTGAAGGAAAAATACGGATTGAGCCTTAAATTGACTAAGGATTATGGAACCATGGTTAGAAGGCTAGTTGAGCTAAGTCTGTATGCTGTTAAGAGTGGTGACCTTGTTACAGCTTTATCGAGGCTTGAGGAGGCTAGAGATAAGGCTAAATCAGAAGTTAGAGGTAAAATAGAGAGGGTTATAGAGCAAATCAGGGTTTTATACCTAAATGCTCCCAACAAACCCGAACCGGATGAAGATCTGATAGATGAGGTTAGATATCTGCTCAAAGTTGTGTCATGATGTATTTTGGTTTGAGTGTTAAGGGGAGGAGGGAGAACAACGAAGATGCCTATCTGATAGAGAAAATTAAAGATTTTTACGTTTTTGCAGTTGCAGATGGATTGGGAGGGCATGAGGCTGGAGAGGTTGCAAGTAACCTTGCGATACTAGAGCTTAAAGAAACTTTGAAGAGACACGACGGAGATTTGAGGGATCTGTTGGTTAGAGGTTTTGAGAAGGCAAACGACGAGATACTCTTCCAGAATAAAGTTAGAAGGACGAATATGGGAACGACTTTGACGGCTTGCATTGTAAAAGATTTTAAGGGGATAATAGCAAACGTTGGTGATAGCAGAGCTTACGTGATAGATGGTGGAATTTGGCACACGAAAGACCACAGCTACGTTCAGGAGCTTTTGGATTCCGGAATAATTACCGAGGAGGAAGCATTTAAGCATCCATACAGAAACATAGTTACGAGGGTTATAGGTTTGGAGGAGGATTTGAAGGTTGACGTCTATGAGGTCGATCTTAGGGGGAAAGTTTTGCTTTTAAGCACAGATGGTCTGCACGATTACGTTAGAGACTATAAGATTAGGGAGATCGTGATGAAGTTTGAGCCTGAGAGGGCTTGCAAAGAGTTGGTTGAAGAGGCTTTGAACTCTGGAAGTAGAGACAATATCACGGTGGTTGTTGCTAGGATCGACGAATTACGGCAGATCTGAGTAATTACCCACATATTCAGAGCTTTTGTAGTTATATAGGTAATGTCGAGCCTTTAAGTTTTGGTAGTTTAGTTTGAATATTGAGTGAGTTCAGTCAACTTTTTTCTTAGGTAATAATTAAAAAATTAATATTTATAATTAAGTTAGTGATTTTTAACACGTAACAAGATCATCACAGTGAGCGTTCATCCGTCAACTGAAACGATGTTAACCGTTAACCAAAGTTTATCCTGCATAAAAAATCTTAAATCGATAAATTCTTCATATTATTAATGCTTGAAATTGAGTTTTATGACAGGGAGAGAGATTGAGGAATTTATGAGGATCCTGAATTCGAGACCAGATTTGATAACCTTTGTTTATGGTCCAATCAATTCGGGGAAGACGGAGCTCATTAGCTATCTGATAAAGACGCTATCTAAGGATTTTAGAGTTTTTTATATCAACCTGAGGGGAATTTACGTTGAAAGATCGGAGGATTTCCTGAAGGTTTTGTTTGATGTTCGAGGGAGGAGTGTGAAGGAGTGCATAAGGTTTGCTTTGCAGCTTTTACCAAGTGAAGTTATTACGCCAAAAGGAAAGATACCAATACCCAAGTCGATGCTAAAACAGATTTTCAAGGAGAGAGAGTTGGAAAATGTTTTCGTTTATTTGGAGACATTCTTAACCGAAATATGCAAGAAGAAGGTTCCTGTGCTGATAGTCGATGAGTTGCAGGTTATTGGTGATTTGAAAGTTGATGAACTGCTAATTTACAAGCTCTTCAACCTCTTCATTCGTTTGACAAAGGAATTGCACTGTTGTCACGTCTTTGCAGTAACTTCTGACTCTCTTTTCATCGAGAGAGTTTATTCTGAAGCTATGCTTCAAGGGAGATGTAGGTATTTGCTTGTGGATGATTTCGATTTTAAAACAACTGAAGGGTTCCTGAAGAAGTATGGATTTAATAAGGAAGAGATTGAACTTGTTTGGGAAAACTTCGGAGGTAAGCCCGTCTATTTAGTTGAAGCTATAAAGAACAAAAATCGTTTAAAAGATTTCTGCAAAGAGATGCTCAACCTCAGAACAAACGAGATCAAACAGAGATTGAAGATTCTGAAGGAACTTGGATATGAAGTTGTGATAGGGAGTAAGAGATATGAAGTTGATTACGAGAAGGTAGTTTCTGCTTTGAGGGATGTGGCAAAGGACGAGGTTTTAGGTGATACGATCGATGAAATCGCCAAGAGGTTTTTGGTTAGGGAAAACATACTCTTCTTCGACCTCCTAAAAACTATCCTAAGATCTCAATCCAAGCTCGATCTTTTAGCTGTTAGGAGGATTTTGGGATAAGTAACAGGAGTAAGATAACAAGAGAAGTCTAAATAGACCATACTTAAGTTTTGCTCCTTAAGTTACCCAGTAACAGACGTATCAACTTAATGGCAAAAGCTAAATATTTTGTATAAAATCTAAAGGTGATACTAAAAGTAACAAACCGTAAATAATAATATTTAAAGCAACCATAACGATGGTCATCATGCTCAAGCGTTGGTTAGTCCTTGATACTTAATCAAGCTAGAGTGGAGCTATAAGACTGACAGTTATGTTTGGATTGATAGTGATAAGCAGTAATTACAAGGATGTATCTCTTTAACATCAAAAAAACCATCGTAGGTTACGTAAAGAACAACATTAATATAGACCAGTATTATGAGAATTATGCCAAAGACAAGGTTAGGGATATGTAGCCACGAAATTAAAATAACCAAAGATAGATACCACAATTGCTCAAAAACAATCTTCGATGATGGAACATCTAATTCACGCAAAGTTAAGGATGATACTAAAGTCATAAATAATACCGTTTATCTTGACGGTGAGAACTTAAAGTTATTCGATTTGCTAGCTATGAAAAGCGTTTTGGAGGCGATAGAAGTATGAAAATGCTACTGCTAATTTTATTAACTATTCTAATTGTATCTACGAAAGCTGAAGAAATACCCATAGGTGTGCTGGTGGATCTTTCAGGATCTATCTCGATGTATGGAACGGACATAAAGAACACACTTGAGATTGCGGAGAAAGACGTTATCAAGTCCTACAATAAAAATTATTGGAGTTTTTCACCACAACCTAAAGTAATTATTGTAAATGATCCGATTGAGATAGAAGCTCCATCAAAGATTGGTGTAAAGGATTTATAAAAGTGAGAGTTTATTATCCGAATGTTGAGGAGCTTGGAGAGTTGGCTGGAACACCTGCAGCACTAACGAAGTTGACAGCTTCGACGACTCTTGGTAATCTGGCTGAGGTAAATACGAACAATAGAGAGTTAACGAACAACCGTGGTAAGAGTATAGTTTTATATACAGATGAAAGTGGAATTGCTTTGATTCAGATTAAATCAGATGAACCTGGTAAAGCAAATATCAAGGTATGGTCTCAAGCAATCTCAGATCTCTTAAACATGTTAAGTGGTAACGAAAATATAGCTTATCTCGTCATGAATCAAACTACCATTGATATTGTTACAACATCTAAAACAGGTTACGTAGAGATAACATCTGATCCATCTAATGCGGAGCTATACATTGATGGTAAATATATGGGGACTACGCCAAAGACGATTGAACTAAATGAAGGCAGTCATGAAGTTAAAATCAGTAAGGATGGTTATTACGATTACACAGAAACGGTCTATGTTTCTGCTGGTGAAACGATATCTCTTTATGCAAAGTTGAGGATGATACCAGTAACCACTGCCCCAACAACCACCGTAACAACAATACCAACAACCGTAACAACTGCAACCGTAACTCCTGTCCCACAATCCTCAACACCGTTGTGGATTGGATTTATCTTGATGTTAATGGTGTTGGGAGGGGTATTCTTAATCAGAAGTAGAGAAAAACCAAAACATTCAATTCCAGATTTTCCCAAAGTTTTACTATCGAAATATCAACCACTTGAATTCATAGGGGAAGGTGGTTTTGCAAGGGTTTTCAAGTGCAAGCGTAACGACGGTAAAATTGTAGCCGTAAAAATACCCAAAATAACTAGTGAGAGAATGAGGAGATCCTTCATAAAGGAGATGGCAGTCTGGCTAAACCTCAACCATCCCAACATCGTTAAACTGTTTGATGCTGACTACATACCTATCGAACATCTTGAGATGGAGTTTGTAGAAGGTGTCAATCTCAAAGGTAAAATTATCAGAGATCTAGAAAACTATCCCAAACCCGTGAAAGAGGATCTCGCCCTAAAACTCATTAAGGGTATCGCTCTCGGATTATCACACGCTCACAGCAAAAACTTCGTCCACAGAGACCTGAAACCCCTCAACATCCTCCTCAAATCTAACCTTACTCCAAAAATAACCGATTGGGGTCTCGCCAAGTTGGCATTGACCTCTGGCTCATCAAAACTCGGTTACACACCATTATACGCTTCCCCAGAACAGGTGATGCCAAGTAAATACGGTAAAACAGACGAAAGAACAGACATCTACCAGTTGGGATTAATCTTCTACGAGCTTTTAACCGGAAGACTGCCCTACGAAGGATACACAGAACAAGAAATCATCGGCAAGATCACGGACGAGAAATACGTTCCAAAGCCACCTTCACATCACAACTCCTCCCTAAGCAAATACGATGGAATAATAATGAAGATGATTGCCAAGAGGAAGGAGTTGAGATATCAAAGCGTTGACGAATTCATAAAAGATTTAGATAAAATTCAAGAGATTGAAAAGCTCAAGGAGAGCCTCAAGAAGTCTAAGGAGAGACTTAAGAAGAGTAAAAGCCGGGAAGAGATAGATAAGAACAAACGGATAGTCGTAGAAACCTTAGTTAAATATGCCGTCATGCTGGCGGAGCTTGAATCTGCATTTGGAGAGCTTGAATTGAGGAGGGAGCTGAAGTTAGATGGAATAGTTGAACTCATCAGCATACTTGAAGACCTAAAACTGTACACAACCCAACATTTAGACGATCTACTAAAAGCCTTGGAAGAGCTTGAGTTTAGATTGAAGAGCGGTTGGAGCGTAGATAAAGATTACACAAATCGACTTAAGGTCTTGCTCAACAGGATACTCAAGGAGTTTAGATGATTTGTCAACATTTTTATTTGAAAAGATTTAGATGAAGACATGATAGATGCAACGGAGTTTTTAATGATGATGTTGAACAAAGCCAGAAGGGAGTTTGAGAAGGCCAAAGTGAGGGGAGACTTAAAGACAGCAAGGATGAAGGCTTTGGAGTGTGCAAAGTATTGCTTTGAGATTGCTAAGAAGGATTACAGGGAGAGGGAATACTATCTGAAGTTGGGGGAGAAGTGGAGGATGACTGCCGATAGCTTGGAGGAGAGAAAACATAAGATCGTTGAGAAGGCTGAGGGAGGAGAAGATTTTAGAAGTTACATAGAGGGGTTGATTGCAAAGTCAAAGGTTAAATGGGAGGACATTGGAGGTCTTGATGGGGTTAAGAGGTTGCTTATGGAGACAGTGGTGATTGCTGGACTTCAAAAACCCGAATCCATAAAACCTTGGAAGGGTATATTGCTCTTCGGACCCCCGGGAACGGGTAAAACTTTGCTAGCTTCGGCATGTGCCGGAAGTTTGAACGCAACCTTCTTCAACGTCAAAGCTGATAAGGTTCTTTCAAAGTATTTTGGCGAATCCTCAAAGCTCATCTCATCTCTTTATCGGGTTGCAAGGGAGAAGGCACCATCTATAGTGTTTATAGATGAGTTCGATGCATTGAGTTTGTCGAGGAGTGGAGATGTGAGCGAAGCTTCAAGGAGGATGCTCTCAACTCTCTTGGCAGAATTGGATGGTTTTCAGGATAAGAAGAGCGATATTTTGGTTTTAACTTTAGCAGCAACAAACACACCATGGGATTTGGATCAGGCTGTTCTTTCGAGGTTTCCAAGGAGGATTTACGTTCCTCTGCCAGATAAAAATGCTTGCGTTGAGATAGTTAAGATACACACGAGAGGTTTAAACATATCAAAGTTGAAGTTGGATGAGATTGCCGAGATGTGTGTTGAGAGGTTTTACTCTGGTAGAGACATTGCCAATCTATGTCAGGAGGCTGTTTGGGTCATGGTTAGAGATGTAAACCCTGAGCTGTACAAGTTGGCTGAACTCCCTTTTGAGGAGTTGAAGAAACGTGAGTTGAAGGTTAGACCCCTAGAGATGAGCGATTTTGAAGAAGCTTTCAAAAAGGTTAAATCTCCGTTGACAAAAAAAGATTTGGATAGATACGAGAGATGGAATGAGGAGTTTGGTGGTTGATATGTTCTTTGGAAAGAAGAAGGATAGGGACTGCATTGATCTGCTTAAATCTGGTAAGTTTAGAGAGGCGATAGAGTGTTTTGATAGTATTTTAAGAATTAATCCAAATTTCGCTCCCGTTTGGGTCTTAAAGGGTATTGCAAACGACGCTGTGGCTTGGTATAACGAGGGTATTGTTCTTGGTAATTTGGGAAGGTATGAGGAGGCATTAGAGTGCTTTGATAGAGCATTGAAGATAGATCCAAACGACGCTTTGGCTTGGAACAACAAGGGTGTTGCTCTTCGCAAATTGGGAAGGTATGAGGAGGCATTAGAATGCTACGACAGAGCATTGAAGATAGATCCAAACGACGCTGAGGCTTGGTATAACAAGGGTGTTGCTCTTGGCAATTTGGGAAGGCATGAGGAAGCACTTAAATGCTTCAATAAAGCATTGGAGATTGATCCAAATTTTGAACTAGCCAAGAAGGCGAAGGAAGAGACTGAAGAACTATTAAAGAAGATGATACCAAGATTAGATGTGAAACCTTCGACCAAAAAGCCTGAAATAAAGCTAAGCCAAACGAACTTCAACCTCGACGAATGGCACAGAGTAAGGATGGAACTGAAGAACAACAACCCAACTCCAATATACAACTTAACGCTCTCCTTCCCTGAAGATGTCGAAGTAAGGGGATTGAAAACAGTGAACTTAGATCCAATGGAGAGTAAGGTGATCGATTTTGGATTAAAACCCAAATCGAAGGGTAACATTCCACTTGAAATAACAGCTCACTTTGAGGATGGGAGTAGGAGTTATGAAGAGAGGTTCATCGTCTGGATAGAAGTCTCATCCCCTTCCAAACCAATATTGCCAGCGTCTGTGGAATCCCTTAAGGAGAGGTTTGAATTTTTGGAGTTCATAGGTTCTGGAGGGTTTGCGGATGTTTATAAGGTTAGGAACAAAGATGGGGAGATCTCAGCTCTGAAGATTCCAAAGGCTGTAACCAAAAAGATAAGGAAGATATTTATAAGGGAACTTGCAGCTTGGCTAAATCTCAAGCATCCAAACATACTCAAGATCAAGGACTACGACACGGAACCATACCCATACATCGAACTTGAGTATGCTGAGATGAGCCTTGAAGATCTAGATCTACCTTTAGAACCTGAGAAAGCATGTTCAATAGCATTCCAAATCCTGGATGCTTTAAGGTATGCACACTCGAAGGAGATATACCACAGAGACATAAAGCCAAGCAACGTACTGTTTGTCAATGGAGTTCCAAAGCTCTCTGACTGGGGATTGGCCAAGCTTGCTTCAAGCTCAAAGGGTGTATTAGAATTCACACCCCTCTACTCAGCTCCAGAGTTCTTCCAACAGAAAGCCTATCCAAAGAGCGATGTCTTTCAAGTTGGCTTAATACTTTACGAGATGCTAACGGGCTTAAATCCTTTTGAAGCTGAAACTAAGACAGAGATAGAACAAAAGATTAGATTCTACAATCCTCCAAAGCCTTCCGAGATAAATCCAAAGGCAAAACCTCTCGACGATGTTGTCATGTCAGCCTTGGAGAAGGATGTTGATCGTAGGATAGGTGTTGACGAAGCTATGAAGAAACTTGCAGACTACCTTGGATTTACATACTCAAAAGCCCTTAGTAGGAACGAAGGATTGAGAGCTGCATACTACTGTGGTGAGCTTCTCATGGTTCATCTCAGGATGAGAAAACTTGCACAGGCTTACAAGTATGCATCCGACCTCGTAAACTACGCAGAGGGAAACTTGAGAAATTACGTGATCAAACTTTGCGATCACATCAAATCTTGTCTCAGCAGTCGATACATTCCAGATGAGGAGTTTGAAACCTTGGTTGAGTATGCCGACTTTATAATTCACAAGATTAGGGTTGGATTTGAAGTTTAGCCACTAACATTATCACTACATTAAAGTTCCATCAGAATCTCATCTATCCTTCTAATCTCATCCCTTATCTTGTCTATCGCATTGACAACATCCAAGTATTCCAATCTACCTCCACATCTCGGACATGTGAAGTTAAGCTCCATAGCCTCCTCATATCTAACCTTCACACAACCGTTCTCACACATGTAGTGTATGTTTTCACTCTCGTATTGAATCTTCTCCTCAAGCTTCTCCCTAACCTTCTCAAGCTCCCTCCTTAAAACTTCCCTCTGCCTGTCATACCTCATCTTCCAGTAATACTCTATCCACCCAGTATCCTCATCCCTCTTCCTCCTGTATTCAGCCAATCCAATCTCATAAAGAGAGAACAGAGCCCTTCTAACATCGTTGATCTCTATTCCAAGAATTATGGACATCTCTTCATCCGTAAGCTCTTCTTTTGGTCTCATGTCCCATATAATCAAGCCAATCTCACCAGCTACTCTCTCAATCAGCTCCCTTACAAGCTCATCCTCATTCATTATTTAAACATTCTAAAATTCAACATTTAAAAATGTTTGCCTCTGGGCTCTCCTCTCATCACAGTTCAGATCGCCCATCAATCATCATCGGCAATCAAAATCAAACCTCAGGATATATAACTCTATACACGACAACATAACCATCGTCGTAAACCTTCTTAAAACTTGAAAACTTCTCAAATTTGATGTTGTAGTTTTTCCTTTCGAGATAGCCAATGTATATGAAAGAGACGTTGTATTTCTTAAGTATGGTGTAGTTCAAGCTATCGGACTCGTATATCTCCTTAATCTCACTCCAACGCTCACTCAAAACCCCAACTATATTACCGTAGTAACGCCAGAAGAACTCATGACCTCCGTTGCAAAGAACACTCTGCAATCCAGTGTATGCTGAAACCCTTCCAGAGTATGTGTAAGATTCGAATGGTGTATTTCC
>Ga0164311_10001279_pt1 | contig 12150 bp, 10 predicted proteins | sample GuaBasSedimGuay2_FD_121796 | JGI IMG/M metagenome (GOLD analysis project Ga0164311, IMG submission 121796) | Subseafloor sediment microbial communities from Guaymas Basin, Gulf of California, Mexico - Guay2, Core 4569-9, 9-12 cm | ecosystem: Environmental > Aquatic > Marine > Hydrothermal vents...
TTTAATATTTTTTTTAATTTCATTTTTTTATTGATACTACTGTTGATAATGGTTTGGGCGCGCGCACCAAACCATTATCAAAACACAACTGACATCTTTAATAAATATCAGCGTCGTAGTAATCCATCAGACCGGTGTCGAACAGTGTGTCTGTTGGCATTGACCCTGTCCATTCAGTAAACCCTGTAGCTAATCCACCAACTGTTCCAAAATTACCTGGAACTAACCAAACTTTGGCGTTAATTAGGTTTCTGTTGAGTTCAACCGAATCTTGCAGACCTGTTACATTACCTGAAATATGAGCTAAAACTACAGCTTCGCTTTCGCGATCTGCCCATGTCCAACTATTGTCTGGAGATTCCCAAGCTATCAAGGTGTAATCGCCACTAATACCTGCAGTCGTTAAACTGTAGTCAAAAGTTCTATCCCGAACAGAATAGCCTAGAGTGGCCGAAATACCGTCCCAAACATGGTGGGGATCTGCGCCATTGGCCTCATATTTGTTCTCTAAGACTAAAACTGATTTACCTAGTTGTTCGGCTTCGAAACGAATATCGAAGGTCAAGGCATCACCTTGATATTCATTACCAGCTTCTTCATCCATATGATAACTCTGCATAACTTTTAAGTACCAGCCAGCAGGAACCATACCTAAAGACATTTTGTCATTCCACAGAGTGGACAGTTTGACATCGTCGCTATCTAAATAGATGGTCTCCCACCAAATGCGCTCACCTGTAGTATCTGGATTACCATTATAAAGTTCGACTCTCATGTCGTATTTTATTTGAGTTCCTAAATTATCTATAGGAGTATTACTAGAACATTCACTGGTTGATTCGTCCCAAGTTCCGCCTTCGGCTAAACATTCAGGCTCACTAGTATCAACATTGAAGTGATCATTGTTGTAGAGAACTTTAAAAATGTTAGCAGGGTTAGAACCTGTGTTGTGAATTATATAGTCCAAATAATCAACTTGACCAGGTTTCATATCAATCAAATTCATTTGAGTGTTGGACAATTCATTAACAGCGATATCAATAGTGCCAGTATCAATTCTATTTCCCAAAACTTGTTCTTCATCAGTAAACCAAGCTCCTGATTTAGCAACACCATAAGCAGAACTGATTACTAATGTAAGAATTAATATACTTTTTAATATTTTTTTCATAATTTTTGTTTTTTAGTTTTCACCTCCTTTTTATAATTTTATAAATTATAAGTAAAAAAATGGATTTTAGTTACAACTAAAATCGTCGTTGTTATCAGCTTGTTCGATGTTAAAGCTAATATCGGCAGTAAGCGAATCTGTTTGGCTTTTGTTATCGACCAAACTACCATCACAAGTTAAAGTGTTGGCGTTTTGATCTACAGTCAAAGCACCGTAGCACCAATATAAACTGATATAACGAGGTTGATCGTGGACTAAGGCGGAAGTGCTAGGGACATTAAGAGGGTAAGTTTTACCATCTAAGATATCACTGGCAGGACCTTCTATATTGGAAAACAGATGACTTTCTCCGCTGTCCCAAACCCCATCATTGTTACTATCGTCCCAAGCGAAAAAATGTATTTGAGATGAGAGTTCCCCTGTAGCAGGACCCTGTCCACCACAAGTAGGATTGGCCTCATCAATGGCTTCAGGGGTGGTACATGAGACATCGTCATCAATCATATTGTCGATAGTGGCGCAGGCGTAAGCATCTGTGTCAAAAACTTTTACGCCAATGGTGCTAACACCATAATCACCAGGCATTAGAGATGAGAAGTTGAAGAATTTTTGATTTGTTAAATCTGTAAAATCCCAAGACGGGGCGGTCTCTCCGTTTTTGGAAGTGGTGGCACTGATTTGTAAGTTTAAAGATCCGGCTGAAAGGACATTGCCTTCACTTTTTTCTGTATCACTAAAAAAAGCACGAGAGAGAGCAAATCCGGAAACTCCAAGAAGACCGAGGAGCAAGAAAAGTTTTGTTATATTTTTTTTCATTGTTATTTATTTAAATATTTAATAATTAATTAATTGTAAAGTTGATATCGCCTTGTAAAACAGTGGCCCAATTTCCTTGATGGAAACTTTCTTCTGTCAAAGACATTTTAAGATGATAGCTGGTCTGATCTAGTGACATATTATGACAGCCAAATCTTTCAATTTCTCCATCGACTTTATCGGCAGGACAAAAGTTAACGGCAGGATGAGCTGAATCTGGTTGGGTTAGATAGGAATCACTACTAGTGTCGCAAACCCCACCGCCACAACGAAGGACATGGTAACTGTTGTCGGCCACAATAGTTTTTGAAGCATTACCGTTAGAATCAGCCGTAAAATAATCAAAAACCAAATAACCAGCTATACATTCTTTGTTAGGATCATTGTCGGCTAGGGCTTTGTTGGCTTCATATTGAGCATCGGTTCTGTTGTTGTTAACAGCTGAGGCCGAACAATTAAGACACGTCCAGCGACCTTGATAGCCGATATATTCATTGGCACTATCGTCACCATTAGTCTGGTTTATACAAGTAGGAATACCAGTAAACTTAGTTTGGTAAGTGGCATAGGGTTTGAGACCGGTGGCAGTGATTTGACCTTGAAGTTGAGAAGATGGAGAAACATAAGAAAAGTTGACATTGGCCTGACTATAATTGTGTTGGTAAGCATATTGGCTGTTAATTTCCGGACCTAACTGGTCAATTGAAATTGATTGTTGACCAACCACTTGTCCAGTTGGAGGTGGAGAACGAGTATAGTTAACTCGATATCCAGCTTCATCATAGTCCAAAAGCCAAAGAGAACTATAAGAGTTTACTTTATGTTCAGTTTCATTATATTGACCACAGGGAATTAGCCATATTTTAGCACCATACATATTGTCTGGTGTATTATTTGGATGATTTTGATCATCTGGATTTGGCAAGTCAGTGCCTATGTCTTGAGAACCAGTTAAAGATAAATTGCCGTTTGTATCGGGAATTCCTCTGTTAATAAGAAAGCCTGTTTTACCTGTTAATCCATTTCCGGGCCAATCATCGGCGTAATAAATTAAACATTGTTCGCCAGTGATACCAACTCCTACAAAATTATAATTAAAAGTTGGGGCTATTGGTTCATATTTTAAAACCCCCCTAATACCATCGCTTGTATTTGGTGACCCTTCTGGTTTGTTTTCCATAATATAAGTAGTTGGGTTGTTTAAGAAAAGGTTTTTGGAACAGACGAAATTCGAGTTGTTTTGGGATTGGGTGGAGTAGAAACTAATTTTGCCTTTAAGGTCGTCTGTCTGGGAAGCGTTGTCAGTAGGAAAACCATCGCAAGTGTAGCCAGAAGGACTGGTTGGGTCTAAGTTAATATGTCCGTAACACCAGGCCTGACCCAAATAAAATTCTTGGTTAGCAGGTAGTGGACCAGCGGTTGATAGGAGGTTGGTTTGAAAATCAGCCAAACTAATCGGCTGACCATTAAAAACATCTTTAGCTTGACCATTTAATATAATGTGCTCGTTACCTTGGATAATCCCATCACCGTCATCGACCCAAAAAACAAATTCGAGTTGTTGACCCAATTCTCCATCAAAATAGTCATCGTTGTTTTCTGAACATTCTGTATCAACTTTCAATTCGTTGACCTGACAACTACCGTCGTCGTCTGAATTTAGTTTGAGTTCAACACACAACCAAGACGAACTGTCATTGACTTTTAGACCAATTTTATCGGTACCGTAGTCTCCAGGTTTTAGATTTTGGAAGTTGAAAAATAGGTCAGAAGAAGTTAAATCTTTAAAGGCCCAACTTGATTGCGACCGAGACTGACCATTGAAAGAACTTTGATTGTCGACAAGTAAATTGATAGCTCCAGCTCCTAAAACATTGGTAGTGCTTTTTTCTACATCTCTAAAAAAAGCCTTAGAAACGGCAAAGACTAAACCACTGATGAATACCAGAACTATAACTTTTTCTAAAATAGCCTTTAATTTCATAAACGAAAACAACTAAAATTTAATAAACAAAGCTGACAATCAAATGTCAAATGGGGCAAGTAAACAAAAAATCCCCCGTCAAGGAGGATTAAAAGTTAAGAATAAAAAATATATTGATTATTCATCTTTAAGAGATAATAAGAGTACTGATGATAAATGTCAATAGTTTGATAGATTGTGTTAGGAGAAAACTCAACTGATACCAACTGGGTTGGCTTTGTTCTGACCAGCGTTAGTTGGAGTAATGGATCCACTTTTTTCGACCGCAGTTATAGGCAACGGATTGTTAACCGGTGTTTGAGGTTGAGTCTGAGGCATAGCCATATTTTGAGACATCATAGCTGGTTGAGCCATGGGAGTAGCTGGAGCTGGTTGAGTAGCTCTCAAACAAATAGCACCAGCTTCAAAACTTTCAGGAGAAACATTAACAGCAAAAGATTGGGTTGAAACCCTCAAAGCAATTAACAAGTTTTTACCAGAATCCATATCTAGAGGCATACCTAACATAGGCAACAAAAAGGTGAAAATTTCAGAAAAAGGAGCACTGGGATCAATCAAACTGGCCTTAGCCCATGGTTTTTCGACTTTGATAGGTGAAATAAAAACCCAATCGCCTCTTTTAACTATGTCAGCTTTATCACCCAAAGCTGTTTCGTCACCCAACATAAAACATAAATCAGCTGGAGCTGATTGATTTTGAATAGCAATTTTATCATTACTAATTTGCTCTGAACCATCTTTGGTTTTGACAACCAAATTAAGATGACCACCATCGTCGTTGTAGGAAACTTTATCAATTTGATCAAGAGGGTGATTAACAGTAATGGTTAAATCACCGGTTTCAATTTTGTCAGTTAATAAATCTAAACCGCTTAGTTTAGAATAATTATTATCGGTTTTTTGAGGACAAAAAACACTGGCCTGAATATTTTTCTTTTTAAAGGCCAAGGCCATGGCTAAAGCCGAGGCAATAGCATCAATATTAATTTGAGGCACAACAATCATAATACTTTTGGCCGTATCTGTCAGTTTTTTAATTTCTGTGATATTGTAATGTTTCATAATTCCTGAATTATTGCTAATTTGAGGACTAACAAAGGTTTGGGCAGTTCCATTTTGTATATTTAGTCGATTGTTTGACTGCACTTTAGTTTTTGTTATAGGCTATTATAACATCACTTATTTTAAAGTCAATGTATGGTTTAAAAACCATACCACATTCTTGTCCAGCCTTGATCTTATCTACCTCTTGTTTGGCTTGTTTTATGCCGTGAATACGACTATCTTTAATAATTTCATCTCCTCGTTTTAGATGGATTTTATCCCCTTTTGACAAAGTCCCTTTAGTGCAACTTAAACCAGCTATACGAACCTTATTGATATTAAACTCAGCTTTAATAACAGCTTGTCCTAAAATGTTCTCGTCTATAGTAGGTTCTAACATTTTTAAAACCTGTCCCTGAACCTCTTCGATGATTTCATAAATAATTTGAGATTCAAAAATTTGGATGTTTTCGTTTTTGGCCAAATTACGAATAAATTTAGGGGCATTAAGATTAAAAGCAAAAATCTGGGCTGAAGCGTTTTTGGCTAAAAATATATCATTATCAGTAATAGGACCAACACCTGAAGAGATAATGTTTATGTTATTGGTAAAATTATTAAGCAATGCTTCTAAAGTTCCCTTGGTGTCAGCCTTGACAACAATGTTTAAGCTCTTTTCGGCTGAATCTGGCTTGGCTGGTAAATCAATGGACTGTTGACTGTCATTAGTAGTAAGAGCCTGAAGTTTGGAAGTAATTAGAACCGAAGCTGTAGGTAGAAAAGAAAAGGCCATTATTTGAACTGGTGTAGCTGGTCCAGCTTGAGAGATAGGTTGACCGTTGTAGTCCAACAGAGATTTAATTTTGGCTTGATGTTGACCAATAAAAATCGTGTCACCTAATTTTAAAATACCTTTTTTAACCACGGCTGTTAGAATAGGACCTTTTTGTTTGTCTAGTCTCGATTCTATGACGATGGCTTCTAATTCGGCCTTATCTTCCATTTTTAACTCCATAATCTCAGCATTTAGCAAAATAACTTCTAAAAACTTGTCTATGCCTTCGCCTGTTTTGGCAGATAAAGGAATGGTGGCAATTTGACCACCAAATTCTTCTGGAACTAGATCTTGCTCTGATAATTCAGCCCTGACTTTATCCAAATTAGCAGTGGGTAAATCAACTTTATTGAGAGCAACAATAACTGGAGTATTAGATTGTTTAATTAGTTTGATTGATTCCTTAGTTTGAGCCTTAACACCTTCAGTGGCCGAAACAACTAGAACAACTAAATCACTAATGGAGTTGCCTCTAGCTCTCATGTCCATAAAAGTGGCATGGCCTGGAGTATCTATAAAGGTGATTAGTTGGGGCTGTTTATTGTCATTAGAGACATCGACTTGATAAGCAGAGATGTGTTGAGTAATTCCACCGCTCTCCTTGTGCCAAAGCCTTGAAGACCTTATTTTATCTAAAAGAGTAGTTTTACCGTGGTCAATATGTCCCATTAAGGTAACGATTGGTGGCCGAAATGTTGTCTTTTTTTGTTGTTTCATATTCATAGATAGTGCTAGTAAGGCAGATTTGTTTTAAGCTCATTTTTTGGCTTTTTTAGTTGCTTTTTTAGTTGAGGGAGCTTTTTCCTCAGCTACAATATTGATATCTAAACCTAGAAGATGGCCTGCTAAACGAACATTTTCGCCACCAGAACCAATAGCCAGGGCCAATTGGTCATCAGGAATAGAGACAGTTAGTTGATTATCGTCTTGAGATATAATTTTAATGTTGGTAGCTGGAGATAAGGCCTGAACCACAAATTGATTTAAATTGTCAGAAAAAAGAACAACATCTACTTTCTCGCTTTCTGGTAACTCGTTTAAAATAGATTGGATTCTGGTACCTTTTTGACCGATACAAGAACCGACTGGGTCTATACCTGCCTGTTTAGAAGAAACAGCCACTTTTGTTCTCTCTCCTGGAGCCCGAGCAATTCTATTTACCACAACAGTGCCACTGGAAACTTCTGGAACTTCACGAACAAAAAGTTGACGGACGAAATCTGGATCAGTTTGTGACAGAACAATGTCACGCCGACCACTGAATTCGTCTGTGATGATAGCTGTAACCAAAAATAATTCTCTTTTAGCTAGTTCATAATTTTTGTTTTTAATCTGCCCAACTTTAGGCAATATAGCTTCGGTTTTGTTAAGACCAACTATGATTTTAGAGCTTTCTACTCGCAGAATACTGCCATGTATTAAGGTGCCAATTTTGTCTTGATACTCGTCTACAACCTTAGATCTCTCAGCTTCAGCTATTTTTTGATCTATAACTTGTTTGGCGGTTTGAGCCGCAATCCTACCAAAATTTGGAGGTGTAACTTCCTTTCTGCTTCCATCTTCCCCTATTTGAAAAATGCCAAAAATACCTGTTTGAGGAGAAAGATCAACTTCAAATTTAGCCTCTTCGTCAACTTCTTGTCCTTTGTCGCGTTGAACTTTTTTGTAGGCTGAAATTAAACCAAGTTCAATAGAATCCAAAATCGACTGAGGATCAATATTTCTTTCTCCAGCTATTTGAGCCACAGCTGAAGCAAATTCTGTTTTTGGTAATTGTCTTAAATCCATATTGTTTTTTATTATATCTTAAAATAGTCTAAAAAAGAAAAAGAGGGGCTACCCCCTCCCTAATCTGTAGACAAATATAACAGTATTTTGATTATAACATGGATTTTGACAATGCTTATTAATTGATTGTTTTCTATAATTCTAACGGAATAAACAATTAAGTTTTACACTTCTCACGGAATTTTTGTTTTGATTGGGTTGATTCTTAAAGATTCAATTGTTTGATGAGTTGTTTTTGTCGTCTAGATAATTTGGTAGGTACTTCAACCATTAGCCGAATATAGAAATCGCCTCTAGCTCGGCTGTTAATATAAGGAATTCCTTTACCTCTTAACCTAATTAAAGTATTTGGTTGAGTCCCGGCTTTAATTTTGATTTTAGTTTTTCCACCTTCTAGGTTGGGCACTTCAACAGTGTCGCCTAAACTAGCTTGAACAAAAGAAATAGGTATACTAATAAAAACATCAGCATCGTCGCGTTTGAATGTGTCACTATCTAAAACATCTATATACAGTATAAAATCAGAAAATTTAATTCTTTGACCATCGTCAACTCCAGCCGGAATTTTAATTTTTTTAGTTTTACCCTCAACCTGAATTTCTTTTTCGACTCCATTAACAGCTTCTAAAAAAGAAATTTGAACTTTGTAAGTAGATAAATGGGGACGATCTGATTGATTGGCAAAACCAAAAAATTGTTCAAAAATGTCAAACGGATTACTAAAACCACCAAAGCTAAAATTAGCTCCACCAAAAGGATTACCACCTGGTTTGGATGTATAAGTAAAGCGAAATGGACCATCTTGGTTGGTATAAGTAGCTCCACCAAATGGTCCAGTTCGACTACCCTCAAAAGCAGCATGACCAAACTGGTCATAGGCCGATTTTTTCTGCTCATTACTGAGTATTTCATAGGCCTCGTTAATTTCTTTGAATTTTTCCTCGGCATCAGCCTCTTTGTTACGATCGGGGTGGTATTTGAGGGCTAGTTTTCGATAAGCTGATTTAATGTCAGCCTTACTAGCCCCCTTAGAAATACCTAATACTTCATAAAAATCTTTTTTCATAAAATATTATTTGACTATCTCCCCTTCTTCAGCTTTGTCTTTGTCGTCTTTAGAAGATTTAGGTTTTTTGGCTGACTTTTTATCGTCCTTGTTTTGAGAACCTGCTTTTTTACTAGCATCGGCTTGAGCCTGTTGCTGATAAATAGCAGTTCCAACTGTTTGCAAAATCTGACCTAATAGTTCTGACTCCTTGTCGTAGTCCTCTTTTTTAGAGTCAGCTTTAGTTAAAATATCTTTAGCTTTTTTAACTTCATCTTCAATCTTCTGTTTATCTTCTTTCTTAACCTTATCCTTGAGATCTTTTAACAGCTTTTCAGCCGAGAAGATAGTGCTATCTAGCTTGTTTTTGGCTTCAACCAGTTGCTTTCTTTTTTCATCTTCGGTGGCATGAGCATCGGCATCTTTCTTCATTTTTTCTATTTCTTCATCAGAAAGATTGGTGGCGTTTTTGATGGTAATTTTTTGCTCCTTACCAGTTCCTTTATCTTTAGCGGAAACGCTGAGAATACCATTACTGTCAATATCAAAAGTAACCTCTATTTGAGGAGTGCCTCGAGGAGCTGGAGGAATACCATCTAACACAAAACTGCCCAATGACTTGTTGTCATTGGCCATAGGTCGTTCACCTTGAAGAACCTTAATTTCTACCTGAGGTTGATTATCGGAGTAGGTAGAAAAAGTTTGAGATTTTTTGGTAGGCACGGTAGTGTTTCTGTCTATTAAAGGAGTTCTGACTCCACCGGCTGTTTCAATACCCAAGGTTAGAGGAGTAACATCTAGTAAAACCACATCTTTGACTTCACCGGTCAAAACAGCTCCTTGAACAGCGGCACCAATGGCTACCACCTCATCGGGATTAACACTGTTGTTGGGTTTTTTACCAAAAAACTCTTCAACCACTTGTTGAATCTTGGGCATTCGAGTCATACCACCAACCATCAAAACTTCGTCTATGTCAGATTTGGTCATCTTGGCGTCTTTAAGACATTTTTCAACTGGCGATAAAGATCTCTGAACTAAATCATCAACTAGTTTTTCAAACTCAGCCCTAGTTAACTTAAACTCTAAATGTAGAGGTTGACCGTCTTTTTGAGTAATAAAAGGTAAATTGATTTCAGTCTCGACTGAAGAACTTAACTCAATCTTGGCCTTTTCGGCAGCCTCCCTAACTCTTTGAAGTGCCTGAGGATCTTTAGCTAAATCAACCCCATTGGCTTTTTCAAAGTCAGACAATATTTTTTCAATTATCTTTTGATCAAAGTCATCACCACCCAAAAAAGTATCACCGTTAGTAGCTTTAACCTCAAAAATACCATCGCCAATTTCTAGAATAGAAATATCAAAAGTGCCTCCGCCTAAATCGTAAACGGCGATAGTTTCACCTTTCTTTTTATCTAAACCATAGGCTAAAGCAGCAGCGGTTGGTTCGTTAACAATCCTCTTAACATTAAGTCCAGCAATTTGACCAGCTTGTTTGGTGGCTTGTCGCTGAGCATCGTCAAAATAGGCAGGCACGGTAATAACGGCATCTTTGACAGTTTCGCCTAGATATTTTTCGGCATCAGCCTTAGCTTTTTGGAGAATCATGGCTGAAATTTCTTGGGCTGTATAGGTCTTGCCTTCAACCTCAACTCCAGCCATAGAATCTTTAGTGGCTACAATTTTATAAGAAACCATTTTCTTGGTTTTTTCGACTTCAGCGTCTGAAATTCTGCGACCCATGAGTCGTTTAATACTATATATAGTGTTTTTGGAGTTAAGAACCATTTGTCTCTTAGCCAAATCCCCTACCAATTTTTTAACCGGCTCAACCACTGAAGGTATTAGGTTGCGACCTTCTGAAGTCAAAATAACCTTGGGACTACCGCCTTCCATAACGGCGACACAAGAATTAGTAGTACCCAAATCGATACCAATGATTTTATTTGATGTTGTCATAGTTTGTATATATAAAAAATATTAATAATAATCCAGTAATTCTGAATTTATATTAACTACCCAAATGAATGAGTGGTTAATTAAAAGCCGGAATTAGGATTTTTGAATTTTTTTATTTGATTGACCGACTACAACTTTAACCGGCCGAATTATTTGTCCATTTAATTTATAACCTTTTTGGCGAACAGCTAAAACATGATTGTTTTTTCCACGAATTACCTCAACACAGTCCATAGTAGCTGGGTCAAATTGACAACCAACCGCTTCTATTTCTTCCAGTCCTTCACTAGCCAAAAACTTGCTTAATTTTTGTAAGGCCATATCTAAACCTTGGTTTTTTATATTATTTTGAACTACAAAGAAATCATCTAAAACGGTTAAAAGTTTGTCAAAAAGAGAAGTGACAGCCAAAGTAGCATAAAGTTGGCGTTGGTTTTCAATTCTTTTTTCCAAATTGGCATAGTCAGCCAAAGAACGATTTAAACGATCCTGCAAGCTTTGAATTGTTGACTTGGTGGCAATATCTTTAGTTTTGGAAATTGCTTTTTTTGTTTTATTTGTTTTAGTCATGTTTTTATGATGTAATTTCTGAAATTAATTGAGCAAAATAATCAACCATAGGAATAACCTTGCGATAATGGAAACGGGCAGGTCCAATCACCCCAACAATACCGCGATGAGGACCAGCTTGGTATCTTTGATAAATAAAACCACAAGGTTCTAAATGTTCCATACCTAAATCTTCGCCAATAATTAAGCGAATTAAATGTTCTTCATCGTTCTGATGGCCAGCCGTTTTACTAATAACATCAAACCAAAATGAGGTATCGTCGATTAAAGACAAAACAGTTTTAGTAACATCTATGTTATAGAATTCCGGTTCTTCAAGGAGATTGGAAGCACCGTAGGTAAAAAGCAGACCCTGATCGGTAGTGGAAATAGCCATAGACCTAGTTCGACTAGCCAATTCCCTAGTACTTTCTTTAAGCAGTTTTTCAAACTCATTTCTATAGTCCCAAACTTTTTCCTTGGCCCCAATTTCCTCAGCAATAGATAAAGATTTAGGGGTCATTAAATTGCGAACATAATATTTAAGGCCCATAGAAGTGGGGGCTCTACCTGAAGAAGAATGACTTTTCTTAAGGTAGCCTAGTTGAGTCAGAGAAGACATTTCATTTCGAATGGTGGCCGGAGATACTCCTAGAGAATATTTTCTTTCTAAAGTTTCAGAACCAACCGCTTCAGCTGTTTCAATAAATTCTTCGGTAATGCACTTAAGAATTTTAATTTGTCGTTGAGTTAAATCTGTCATCTTAGCAATATAATAGGTTGACTGCTAGCGATTGTCAAGAAGTAAAAGGAATAAGAAAAAATAAGGCAATAGATAAGGCTAAAAGTAAAAATAGATTAAGATAATTAACTTGCTGAAAAAACTGCAATAAAAGCAAAATGGTCAAAAAAAGAGATATTATTGATGACAGTTTCTTCTTTTTTATTAAGGGTAAAAA
>Ga0164311_10001280_pt1 | contig 12147 bp, 9 predicted proteins | sample GuaBasSedimGuay2_FD_121796 | JGI IMG/M metagenome (GOLD analysis project Ga0164311, IMG submission 121796) | Subseafloor sediment microbial communities from Guaymas Basin, Gulf of California, Mexico - Guay2, Core 4569-9, 9-12 cm | ecosystem: Environmental > Aquatic > Marine > Hydrothermal vents...
CACAGCCTGCCGGATGGCTCCGACGTCCCGTGGCACCGCGTGATCAACAGCCAGGGCCGCATCTCCACCAGTTGCCGGGAGCATAGTGCCGACCTCCAGCGGGCGTTGCTAGAGGCTGAGGGGATCGAGTTCGACGAACATGGGTACGTGGACTGGGAGCGTTTCGGCTGGGAAGGACTCTCTTGGCTGGAAGTTGAAAAAAATCGTCGCTTTCCTTGACACCGATACGAAATGCGGTATAATTTAAGTGCAATGAACGCATACTTGGGTCATCTGAGTAATCATATACAAGGCTCGTTGGTCCTCACCGGTGCCTGTTCCACCTTGGGCGATGCACGGGTGACCGGTAGGTGTATGCCTTGCCATCTGCCCAGGCGGACGTCGGCAGTGTATCTGCCGAGCGGGACGGTAAACTGGCCCTGCCAGCAGGCCAAGGCGCAGTCGCGTGCGGTGGGTGGGACCGTCAGGGCCTGCATTGCAGATCGGGCATTCTCAGAATTGACAGCACCTTATCAGCACCATACTGCAAGCGCCGCCGAGTTTGCGGCGGCGGCATGGTCGGTTTCGGGTTACGAGCCCGAATCCTCTCCAGAGGAGGAGGTGTGCGGGGGTACGTGACTTCCTTGATTGGCGAGGAGCGCGGGGTCTTACCCAAGACCTCGCGCTTTTTTATTGCACTCTACCAATCCCCGCACCTTCATCTCGTTGCGAGGGTGACTACTCAACCGCCCCGCCAGATTCGAGATCGGACGCAGATTAACGCGGACTCTCGCAGATCAAATTCAAACATCAGCGTTTGTCGGCGTTCGTCTGCGTCCCAAAGGATGCGCTTCAATGGCTCATCTGAGGTCGGCTGAGTAGTCACTTGCGAGGTAGAGTAACGGACGTCAGGTGTTGGCTCAGTGATCGTTGCAGGGCCCCGGTGGCTCAAATGGTAGAGCAGCCGTCTTGTAAGCGGCAGTGTGGCGGTTCGAACCCGCCCCGGGGCTTCGCTCCCCCACCGTCCAGGTGCACGGGCGCGGGTTTAAGTCCCGCCGGGGGAGCATCGTGGAGGAGAAAGATTATGACAGCGGGCGTTTTATTACTCAATGCTACATACGAACCCCTGCGGGTCATCTCGACCCGGCGGGCAGTCAGCCTGCTGATGCGAGGGGTTGCCGAGGGCGTCGAAGGCGTCGCGGCCCGGCTGCGCACGCCCAGCACGGTTTTCGAGGTGCCCTCCGTGCTACGGCTGCGCTACTACGTCAACGTCCCCCAGCGCGGGGCTACGTGGAGCCGCCGTGGCGTTTTGGCCCGCGACGACTACACCTGCGTGTACTGCGGCGTCCGTGTCGGGGAGCGGCGCCATGGCCGGATCCTCACCCGCGCCGACTTCAGCGTAGATCACCTCATCCCCCGTAGCCGGGGCGGGAGCAGCACCTGGGGCAACACGGCCTGCGCCTGCCGCTGGTGCAACGGGCGCAAGGGGAACCGCACGCCCCACGAGGCGGGGATGCGTCTCCGGTGGGAGCCCAAGACGCCTCGCGTCAACTACCTGGTCGTCTCTGGGGAGGTGCCGGCTGAGTGGAAGGTCTACCTGCGGATGTAATGAGCCTCCGGTGCGAAACAAGCGGCCCCGCTCGTATGAGCGGGGCTGCCCTCAATTGGCAAGTTTTTTCCCCTTATGCTAAAATAATGTGAGTCTGGCTAAAATTCGTGGGGAGAAAAGGCCGGAGGCCCCGCTTCAGCGGGGATTTTCCGGCTGAAGCCGGACGTCCCACTGATTTTAGCCACACCCAAATAATATTGACGTGCGCGCTCGGATATCGCGTGAGGTGAGCGGCATGGGAGACGCGAACAATCTTCAACCCCCTCGACACTCCCAGAACAGGACAGGCCCACAGGTGTGGCCCGTCACGGTGGCACTCATCGTGACAGTGCTGCTGCTGGCTCTGGCCGGTTTCCTGGCCTGGCGCACGACGCAAGTCCCTTTCCCCGGCCTGTTCACTGAGCCAACCCTTATCGTCAATGACCTGGGTAACCCCGCTTGGCCCGGCTATGCTGCCGGCCTGCGCTTCCCCGATCACCTGGTCGCGCTTGACGGTCGGCCACTGGAAAGCACTGGGGCGCTCATGCGCGAACTGGCACGGTACGAACCCGGTGACGTGGTCACGCTGACGGCACAGGGCGAGGACGGCACACTACGCGATGTCCGCGTGCGCCTGGAGCCTTTCCCCATCGAGGGGCTGATCAGGTTCTTCGCCCTGCCCTACGCCCTGGGGCTGATCTATCTGGGAATCGGCACCTGGGTCTTTCTGGCGCGACGGCACGAGTCGACCGGGCAAGTGTTCGCGATGCTGTGTGCTATGCTCGCGCTGAGCCTGGGTTTGCTGTTTGACGTCTACACCACTCATCTGCTCCCGCGCGTGTGGATCACCGCCCTCTCTCTGGTCGGCAGTGTTGCTATTCACATGGCCCTGGTGTTCCCCCAGCGGATACGATTTCTTGAGCGCGTCTCTTTCCTCTATTACCTGGCCTACGTGCCGGGTCTGGTCATTGCCGTTGTCAATCAACTCACTATCCTGAACTTCGAAGCGCCCACGGCCTACTTCGACACCTGGTTTGCCGCCTTTGTCTTTGGAAGTGCCGGCATTGCCGCCGTTCTGGCGATGATGATCTATCGGCATCGTCGTTCCCGGTCGCCCATCGTGCAGGCCCAGGCGCGTATCATCCTATGGGGAAGTCTACTGGCCTTCGGTCCAGCCGCAGCATGGTTCATCATCACCCGTTACACCGGGGGGGCTTTCCCCCCAGTGCTCATTCTGCCCTGGCTGATCTTCTTTCCCCTGTCTATCGCTTACGCCCTCCTCCGTTATCGCCTGTTCGACATCAACCTGGTGATCAGTCGGAGTATCGCCTATGCGCTGCTGAGCGCCGTGGGGGTTGGGATCTATTTCCTCTTACTCTTCCTGATCGGCCGCGTGTTCGGCGTGACGCTGCAAGCCGGCCATCCCTTCGTCCTCGGCGTCTTCATCCTCTTGCTGGCGCTGCTACTGAACACGGTATGGACGCGCTTGAGGCGCGTGGTGGATCGAGTTTTCCTGCGCGAAGCGGTTGACCACCGTCAGATTGTGCGCCGCTTCGTCAACCGGCTGACTGAGACGATGGACCTACCATCGGTCTTGAGCATTCTGGATGAGACGCTGGAAGCAGCCTGGCACCCGCAATTTGCGGCGCTATTCCTGTACGATTCACGTCGTGCGCGCTACGTGCCTCACGTTATCGGGAATAGCCCCTTCCCACCTGTGGCCTTCACCCAGGAGGGGCCATTGGCCCACCAAATGCTCAAGCGGCGCAAAAGCATTTACCTATACAGAGACCGTCCCCTGCCTTCTCACCTGGCGGTCGAGCACGAACCGTTGGATGCTCTGCGCCCTGCCCTCTTCATCCCGGTGCCAGGCCACGGTTGGCTGACGTTAGGACCCAAGCGCAGCGGTGCGCCTTTCTCCTCGGACGACTTGGTCACCCTGGAGGCATTGGGCTCCCACGCGGCAGTAGCCCTGGAAAAAGCACGTCTGGTCGGCGACCTGGAGCGGCGAGTAACAGAGGTAGACGTGCTACGTTTGGTCGGGCAGGCGGTCAATTTCACGATGGATGTGGATGACCTGATGGAGTTGATCTACGCTCAGACCAGCCGCGTGCTTGATACGAACAACTTCTACATCGCATTATACAACTCCGAGAAGGAAACCCTCTCCTTCGCCTTTTACATCAAAGATGGGGAGCGGCTGTATCCAGACGACGAGTGGCCGGTGGAAATGGGCCTGACCGGCGAAATTGTCCGCACAGGGCGGCCCATTGTGACGGATGACTACATCCAGGAATGCCTCCGCCGGGGGATCACGCCCGGGGGCCGACCCGGGCGAGCCTGGATGGGAGTGCCGCTCAGTGCCGGCGATCAGGTCATCGGAGTGATGAACGTCTCAAGTTTCGACCCCACCGTGACCTATTCCGACGAACAATTGAAGATTTTCTCCGCCATCGCCGACCAGGCCGCCGCGATTCTGGATAAGGCACGCCTTTATCGGGAGACGGAGGAACGTGCTCAACAGTTAGCCGCCCTCAACGAGGTCGGCAGCGTCATCACCTCAACTTTGGATCTGCAGGCGGTGTTGAACCTGATTATGGAGAAGGCGGTTGAACTCATCCAGGCCGAGGCCGGGTCGCTGGTGCTGGTGGACCAGGATACCGGTGAGTTGGTCTTCGAAGTAACCGCCGGCCCAGGCTCTGCCAACCTGGTGGGCACACGCCTTTCCCCTGGCACCGGTATCGTAGGCACGGTGGCTCGGGAGGGCAGGCCCATTATCATCAGGGATGCTCAGTCCGACCGGCGGTGGTACCGGGGTCTCGATGACCGCACCAGGTTCATTACTCAGTCCATCATCGCCGTGCCAATGATCAGCCGGGGGCGTACCATTGGCGTGATTGAACTGCTCAACCGGCGCGATGGTGTGCCCTTTGACGAGGACGACGAGCGGCTGCTGGCGGCGTTTGCGGCCAACGCTGCCGTTTCCATCGAAAATGCCCGGCTGTTCACCCAAACCGATCAGGCTCTCGCTGCGCGGGTAGAAGAACTCTCAATGATGCAACGCATTGATCGGGAACTCAACGCCACACTGAACTACCAGCAGGTAATGGAGATCACTCTGGATTGGGCGCTGCGGATGACAGGAGCGGACATTGGGCTTCTGGGTGTTGTCGTCGAGACTGAGGAAGGAAAACGCGGGCTACACTTCCTGGTCAACCAGGGCTATCCTGAGGAACTGATCGCCACCCGCGTGGAAACCCCATGGCCGTTGGAACGGGGAATCATCGGCCGGACGGCGCGGATCGGCGAGCCCATCCTAGTGGAGGATGTGCAGAACGACCCTGACTACGTCCCAACAGTGCCGGGGATGGTCGCCCAATTGACCGTGCCCATCCGACGGGAGGAGCAAATCGTCGGCGTCATTGCTCTGGAGTCTTCCCAAAGAGGCCGTCTTGACCAGGAGGCGTTAGAGTTCGTCATCCGCCTGGCCGACCACGCGGCCATCGCCATTGAGAACGCCCGCCTTTTCGAGCAGGTGCGCCGCGCCAACGAAGCCAAGACTGAGTTCATCTCCTTCGTTTCCCACGAACTCAAACAGCCGATGACCTCAATCAAAGGCTACACTGACATGTTGATCAAGGGGATGGCCGGCGAACTGACCGATACGCAGCGCACTTTCCTTGACACGGTGCGCTCGAACATAGAACGGATGAGCAAGTTGGTCGGCGACCTGCTGGACGTCTCGCGCATCGAGAGTGGCCGTATACGATTAGAGTTCAGGCGCATATCTATCAGGAAGGTGCTTGAGGAAGTACTACGAGCCACCCACAGGCAGATCGAAACCAAGCATCAGACGTTAGAGGTGGACGTCCCATCCGACCTGCCGCTCGTAAGGGCGGATCGAGACCGGCTGGCGCAGATTCTGACCAATCTGGTGAGCAATGCCTGCAAATATACACCCGAGGGAGGACAGATCACAATTCGCGCTCAACGGTGGCGCCCTTCTACCGGGGGGGATAGGAAGAAGAGATGGCCCATTGGAGGGGATGAAAGAAAGGGCGCTATACAGCAAGACGAGTTCGTACTGTGTTCGATAACCGATACCGGCATAGGAATCACGCCCGAAGACCAGGAACGTCTATTCACCAAGTACTTCCGTGCCGACAATCCGGCTGTACGCAGTGTGCCTGGCACCGGGCTGGGGCTCGTTATCACCAAGAGCCTGGTGGAACTGCACGGCGGCGAAATCTGGGTCAGGAGCGAGGTGGGTAAGGGCAGTACCTTCCTGTTCACCATCCCCGTGGCTCAGGAGGAAAGGGAGACGCCGTCATCGTGATGCGGTTGGGATGACGTAAGTCAAAGGCAACACCGGGACCGTCCGTAGTGGAGGGATCGAGTTCAGTGCCTCCTCAAGCGGGTCGCCATTGCGCAGAAGGATTGCGGGGGTACCGGTGGCCAACAGCCGCTCCTTGAACAGGCTTGCGCCAGACGGGCCGCCGAAACTGGCCGCATCCACCAGGATAGTGACGACGCGGAGCCCGGCGCGACCAAGAAGCAGGGCTGCCTGCACCCACTCCTCACGCACCGATGGGCTGATGGCGACCACAATTGTACCTGGTGTCAACCTGCTACCTTCCATACTCAGCACCTCGCTGAACGGCATCTCCCCCTCAGCCCGCAACACGGCCAGTGTCTCCAGGATCTTGCCCAATTGCCGCTCATCCCGGTCGGCCTGAATGACCTCGCGCCGCTGGCCGTAAGCGACCAGCCCCACGGCCCGCCTGCGTCGGATGAAAAACTCTGCTACCGAAGCGGCTGCGGTGACGGCGTACTCCTCGGTGCTGGCTTCCAGCCGCAATCGTTTTACTCGTTTCCGCCACGGCTCCCGCCCCCGAAGGGCCAACTCCGCCTCGTCCACGGGTACCTTGAAGTGCACAGCCTGTTCCATATCGAGAAAAATCCAGGCGTTCGACATCGGATCCAGTTCGAATTCCTTCACGATGAGCCGATCCTTGCGGGCCGTGGATGGCCAGTGAATGCGGTTGAAACTGTCGCCGGGGACATATTCACGTACACTGGCGGCGTTGGTTGTGATGTGGTGGGTGCGACGGCGCAGTGCATCTCCCCCTGGCAGGTGCCCCATAGGCTGAGGGAAACCCCGCACCGGCACGGTGGCGGGGTAGACCACGATGTTGCCTGTCTGAGGGAATTCGTGCCGGAACTCAAACAGCCCCAATGGGTCACCGCTGGAGATGACAACAGGCCCCAGGCGAAAGCGACCACGTCGCTCGCAGAGGGTGCGTATCGCCCAATGGTATTCCCGGTGCGGCCCCAGGCTATGGATGACCCGGCTGGCACGGTGACCGGGCAAATCGGAGCCATCGTGGATAGTGACCCACAGTTTGGGCAGCCACGAGGTGTTGTACAGCGAGAAGTGTTCCTCCAGCGGACGCCCCACCTGAGCGCGGGAGGTGCGTGTGTAGCGGCTGAGACGCAACCCCCGCGTCGCCGACCAGGCCCACAGGGCCGAGAGGATGAGAGCGGCGATGAAGAAGTAGGCGAGGTGGTAATACAATTCGCGCCCGGTGACCAGGGCGGCAGCGAGGCTGGTCAACCCCAGAGCCAATACGACCCATGACCGTCGCACTGTCTCTCTCCTCTACGTTGGCCGCACGTGGGCACCGGGCACAGGCACAGTAGCCAGAATTTCGCGCATTACAGCCTCACCGGTGACATCCTTGAGGCGCGCTGAGGGACTGATGATGAGCCGGTGTGCCAGCGTCGGCGTTGCCAGGGCCTTGATGTCGTCGGGGATGACGTAGTCGCGCCCTAGCATCGCTGCGCGAGCCTGCCCGGTACGGTAGAGGGCCAGCGACCCCCGGGGACTGGACCCGAGATAGATGTCGGGGTGGCGGCGCGTTTGTGTGACGATCTCCACGATGTAGCGCTTGATCAGCGGATCCACATAGACGTCCTTCAGTTTCTCCTGGGCGGTCGTGAGTTCCTCGACATCCACGACCTGCCCGATTTGTGTCAGCGGGTGTACGTACTGCTGCGAATCGAGGATGGCGATTTCGTCGTCTGGGTCGGGATAGCCCAGCCGAATGCGCATCAGGAAGCGGTCCAGTTGGGCCTCGGGCAAGGGGAAGGTACCCTCGTACTCGATAGGGTTCTGGGTCGCCAGGACGAGGAAAGGACGCGGCAATGGATGGGTGACCCCATCCACGGTGACCTGCAACTCCTGCATCGCCTCCAGCAATGCCGCCTGGGTCTTGGGCGTGGCGCGGTTGATCTCGTCGGTGAGGACGATTTGGGCCATGATAGGACCGGGGCGGAATTCGAACTCGCGTGTCTTCTGGTTGAAGATCGAAACGCCTGTCACATCTGAAGGCAGCATGTCAGGCGTGAACTGGATGCGGCGGAAGGTGCAGCCAAGCGATTTGGCCAGGGCCCGGGCCAGCATCGTCTTACCTACGCCTGGCACGTCCTCGATGAGGACGTGTCCCTGCGAGAGCAAGCCAACGATGATGAGTTCGATAACTTCTCGCTTGCCGATGATGACATGTTCGATGTTCTCGATAAGCGGGTTGGTCACCGCCTGTATCTCTTCCATCGCAATCTCCTTGCCGGTAAGCGTGAAAGGGTGCACGGTGGTCGAAACCGCGTGCTACGTGCTGCGAAACTGACCAGCGTCGGTTATAAATGTCGGCGCAGGCCGACTTGGCTGCGCGTAGCCCTAGTCACCGGGCGGGGAATTTTCTGATAGCCTGATTATAACCGCCTTTGCGCTATGCGCCAAATGCGAGCGTATCATGCTGGGGACAAGAATAAGCGGGAAAGGGGACTGCAGCGTTCGTTATTCGACCTTTTCTGATAGCCAAGCGTAAGCATAATCGAACGTCCATTTGCCCCTGGAGCCAATACCTCCATATGTGGGATTTTCGGGAGACAAAGCCCAATATGTGAGGGTATGTGGCAACCTCGGCGGAACCACGCGGTCTGTCGCTTGTCCCAAATGTGTGACGGTCGCCAAATCCGCATTTTGAATTTATGCAAAGTATGCTATAATGAAGTGGGAAATGAAGGTACCCCAAAGGATGACCATGCAGACACAGATTGAGGAATTCCTCCGCTTTTTGGCGGTAGAGAAAGGCCACTCGAAACATACTATCGCGGCTTACCGCAACGACCTCGCTCAGTTCCTGAACTATATGGCAGGGGAGGCTGTTTCTTCCTGGCAAGATGTGGATCGGCCCCATATCCTGAACTACATCTTGTATCTGAAGGAACGTGAGTACGCCCCTTCGACAGTAGCCCGTAAAATTGCGGCGGTTAAGTCGTTTTTCCATTTCCTGGTTGCCGATGGAGTGCTCCAGGATGATCCCACCGTCGCGGTGGATTCGCCTCCGGTAGAAAAGCCCCTCCCGCATCCTCTAAGCCCAGAGGAAATGGCTCGCCTGCTGGCGGAGCCAGCCAAGTCCAGTACACCTAAAGCACTGCGGGATTGGGCCATGTTCGAGTTGATGTACGCAACCGGCATGCGAGCCAGTGAGGTCATCGGACTGGAAGTGGAGGCAGTAGATCTGGAGGCCGGAACGGTGCGCTGCCTGGGCAAAGGGAACAAAGAGCGTATCCTCCCGTTGTATGAGCGTGCGCAGGAGGCGCTCAAGGCTTATCTTGAGAACGCTCGCCCCAGGTTGCTACGAGGGCGAGACGAGACGGCGTTATTTGTCAATCACCGGGGGCGGCCTCTGACCCGACAAGGGCTCTGGTTAATCGTCAAGGAGTATGCCGCAGCCGCTGGTATCGAACGCCCGGTTACTCCACACACGTTTCGTCACTCCTTCGCCACCCACATGCTCGATGGTGGTGCGGGACTGCGTGAAGTCCAACAATTGCTAGGCCACTCCAATATTTCCAGCACGCAGGTATACACTAAGGTTTCCACCCGGCTCAAGCGAGAAGCGTATGACAGGGCTCACCCGCGTGCGTAGCCAGGCTTCGGAAGCGGTCCGGCAGTTAAAACTGCAGGCCGAGCACGGCGGTGAACCTGATGTAACCTGCGGTGGCTTATCCGGCCCGCGGAGGCAGGCCTTGCAAACTGTAGCCGTGACTTCAGCCGCCAGGCCATTGGTGTAAAAAAAGGGTTTCCAAACGCTCGATATCGCCACTGAGCCGATCTTATCAAGGGGGTACAATGAGTTACGTCACTAAACTACTGGCACGCGATGAACGCATCATACGAATTACCCGCGACCATTGGATCACGTTGCTGCCCACGATCCTGGTTGACGTTGCGGTCAGCATCGTCATCATCGGGCTTTCGGTACTGGGGATCATATTCTCCCCACCTTGGACGTGGTTCGGACTCCTCCTGTTGCTTGTGCCCATCGGGCACCTGGCACTCTGCGTCTGGGCATGGTGGAATAATCAGTATATCGTCACCAATCGGCGCATCATTCAGGTCACAGGAACGTTCAACACACGAGTATCCGACACCTTGTTGGAAAAAGTCAACGACATTGTGATGGAGCAGTCAGCGCTGGGCCGCTTGCTCAAGTTCGGCGACATCGAAATCATTACCGGCTCCGAAAGTGGCATTGATGTCTTCCACCGCATTGCCGATCCTATTGAATTCAAAAAGGCGCTGCTTGATCAGAAGGGAGCGCTCACGGGATTGGGCGTTTCTAAGGAGCGGGCGGAGCGCGTTCTGAGCAATGAAGCGCCCGGCGCTGGCGATATTACCGAACTGATCGCCGAACTGGATGAGTTGCGTCAGAAGGGTGTAATTACCGACGCGGAGTTCGAGGAAAAGAAACAGCAATTGCTGGCCAAGATTTAAGACCGCAGGAGGAGACACTCATGCCTGAGTTTTTCTCACGGTCACACTTCGAGGCTGCTGTTGCGACGATTCGAGAGGAGACCCAACTTCAACCAAGGATCGGTCTTATTCTTGGCTCTGGCCTCAATCCGCTGGCCGACGCTGTCGAGGATGACGTTGCGATCCCTTACAGCGCAATCCCGCATTTCCCTATCGTGACTGTGGAAGGGCACGTCGGCCGGCTAATCGTCGGATGGCTGGAAGGGCAGGCCGTGGTGGTGATGCAGGGACGAGCGCACTACTACGAGGGCTATTCGATGGCCGAGGTCACCTTCCCTGTGCGGGTGATGCAGGTTCTGGGGATCGAGATCCTAATCGTCACCAACGCAGCCGGCGGCCTCAACCCGGAGTTCCACGCGGGAGACGTGATGCTCATCACCGACCATATCAACCTGATAGGGATGGGCGGGCTGAATCCACTGCGTGGGCCCAACCTCGCTGAGTTCGGACCGCGCTTCCCCGATATGTCGGAAGCGTATGATGCTCAATTGCGGACGCTTGCCAAACAGATAGCGGTCGGAGCGAATGTGCCCCTGCGAGAAGGAGTATACGTCTGCCTGGCCGGGCCCAGTTTTGAGACGCCAGCCGATTTGCGGTTCCTGCGCTTGATCGGGGCGGATGCTGTGGGTATGTCCACCGTTCCCGAAGTCATCGTTGCCCGACACGGCGGCACGCGGGTGCTGGGCCTTTCTGGCATCAGCAACGTTCCGCCGGTCGAAGCCATACCATCAGTGGAGACGACGCACGAGGAAGTGCTGGAAGCCGGTCGGATGCTGATACCACGGCTGGGAACCATCATTCGCGGGGTGTTGAAGGCACTATGACAATTCTTCTCCAATGGCTGGTCGAGCACGCATGGATCTTCTACGCTGCGTGCGCCATCGGCGTCATCGTCTATGTGGTACGTGCGTTTGCCGCTCAGCGGGAACGGAACCTGGCTATGTTCACGCTTGAACGGGATACGGCCACCGCGAGGGTCATACAAGCCTGGGCGATGGTTCTGATCTTCGTCGCCATCGGGACAGCCCTCTTCGTCAGTGCCACTTTTATTCTACCCAGCCTGCCCATCTATGGCCAGGGAACCCCGCTTCCAACGTCCACGCCGGCGGCTGGTGTGGAACCTCCCACTCCCAGCGTCACACCCACTCCTAGTCCCACGCCCAAACCTCTGATGCCCACTTTCACCCCGCTGACCACGACCGTCCCGGTTCCCCCACCTCCCCAGCCGGAGCCGACCGAGACCCCCACTCCAGAACCGACCGAGACGCCGGGAGGGGCCGTCTCGGGCGAGCTATACGTCCGCTTCGGCGACTTTGCGGCACTGGTCGGCTATAGCCTCCCGGCCGCCGAGGTCACCACAGCACAACCCCTGCCGCTCACTCTCTACTGGCGGGCGTTGGAGGGGACCAGCCCGGCGAACTACCTGGTATTCACCCATCTTTATGCGGAGGATGGCCGTCTTATTGCGCAGCACGACGGTGCTCCGGTGGACGGCACTCGCCCCACAACCGGCTGGACCCCCGGTGAGACTATCGTGGACCTCCACCCGATGGCTTTCTACGATACTGCCTACAACGGGCCGGCGACGATCTGGGTCGGCTTGTACGATCCGGGCACTGGGCGCGTCTTGACCGAGACAGGTAGCGATCACGCCGTCCTGCCCGTAGTGCTCAGCATCACCTCCCCATAGTTGACCAAG
>Ga0164311_10001281_pt1 | contig 12145 bp, 17 predicted proteins | sample GuaBasSedimGuay2_FD_121796 | JGI IMG/M metagenome (GOLD analysis project Ga0164311, IMG submission 121796) | Subseafloor sediment microbial communities from Guaymas Basin, Gulf of California, Mexico - Guay2, Core 4569-9, 9-12 cm | ecosystem: Environmental > Aquatic > Marine > Hydrothermal vents...
GCTCAGGAATCACAACATTTCTTGACACCTTAGTAGTGCCGTCTTCTTTCTTTTTACGTGACGCAAAGGAGTAATACATGGATGTCCACCTTAGAATAAAAGCCCTCGAGGACCGCATGGGAGATCTGGAGAATCCCAAAGCGATTAATTTCGCGGTAGACAACAAAACGGTACTGACAATTACTCCGGACAAGCACTTTGTTGTAAACGGGAAAAAGTGTACAGACCTCCGTACCATTGTTACGTTCTTTGGGAATTTCGCTAAAGCCATCCTGGACGAAGAGGCTGGCGAAAAGAAGAAGAAGAAGAAAATCCCCCTCTGCGCGGTACCGTCAAACAATGATCCCGGACAGTCAAATTAGAAATGTTGCCCTTTACGGGGTAAAAGGAGATATTGTGCTGTCGAAATGTTGGTTCCCCGCATAGTGTGGGACCGCGATGTAACATCGCAATTAGGATACTGTCTTCAAAAATTGCCACGAATGGCGTGCGAGACTTCCCCTCGCCTCGTACCTCGTCAGAGGAAGCACCGCCCCCAGTCCGCGATATGAGCAACGCGCAGCACAGAATGTTATAGGCCGATTCAGGTTGTACTGAACAATGTTGGACCCCTGCAAGTAATTCAGTGGATTCTCCCATCTATTGGAAGTGACTCTTTTTTCATTTTCCCAAATGGGAACTGGACCACATGGGACTTGTCATGGGAACCGCGTAGATAACTACGCACTAAGGTTACTAGCCTTTCGAAGAGCTCCCAGAGAGATCCTGGATCCGCGAGGCCCTCCTCGGCCATAAGTATCGAAGTAAATTTATCGTCGAATTAGTAGTTCCCTTCGTTGCGAAGTCGGTGCTAAAGGGCCGCGCGCTCGCTGAAGATGGAAACCCGGTTACGGGCGTACAGACGAAGCGCTGAGCGCCGCGGCGCTTTAGAAACGATCCGTCCCTCAGAGAACTAAATTCGAGATAAATCTACTCCGATCTTACAGTCCTCGAATGCTCGCGGATCCAGGATCCAACGGGACGTTGAGCAACAAACAGTACAGCTTGAATCGGCCGCCTTTTATTTCCCCAGTTTACCTAAAATTAATGTACGGAAGGAGATATGCTATGGAACAAGTCGAGATACCCGGCACTGAGCCGTTACCTGAAAAGACGTACACCGTCGTCTGTCAGGAAGTATGGCACAGGGAAACAAAGGTGGTTGCTCGGACCAAACAGGAAGCACTGCTTCAGGTTGTGGCGCTACACGCTACCACACGTACAGGCGCTATGCGTTTCGAACGGGACCTGCGTCCCGACAACTGGAAGGTAGAGGTAAAAGAATGAGGTCTAGAATATGGAATTGGTACCAGGGATTGCCTTGGTACTGGAAGGTGTTAGGAGCAGTGGTTCTTATTTTTTTGGTCCTACTCACAATACTGTCGGCCTTCAAACGGGCCACACCGGACCACAGACGGACAGATGATGCACACAATGCGACGGTAGATACCGCCCTAGATGGCTTGAAGAGTCAGGACGCAGCGGTAGCAAAAGCTATTCGTACAAAAAAGAAGGACATTGCCGTAAAACTAAATCAGGCAGGGAAAATAGACAACACCACTCTGCTAGGCCGCAAGCGTATAGAGGAAGCGTCAACTATGGACGAGCTGGATGCCCTGCAGAAGGAGTTAGGCCTATGAGACTACTTTTAGCTGCACTGATTTTATGCGTCTCCGCCACAGTACACGCGGAAGAAGAGGATCCTGTCACCTCTATGCGCCGGCTCCCCGTGGTGGAGTCTACGGACATCGAAGGTCTTCCGCACAAGTGTCTAGGTCACGCAGAGTGGAAGACAGTTCTTCTAATTGCTCAGGACTACCAGGGTCTTTATATGTGGCGACTAAAGATCGAAGGGGTCTTGGCTGCCCACGAAGACATCATCGCGAGCTACGAACTCAGACTCACCGGATACGAATCTATGCTCGATTTGAAAGATGCTGACATTGAGTACTACAAGGTGAGGCTCACCGAGACTGAAAGTCTGGTTAAGTCAAACCGCTTCGCAGACCGCGTGGAGAAGTATCTGCTCTGGGGTGTAATTCTCGTTGAGACTATTGTTATTGGTGTGATGGGAGTTCGTCTGGTAGTTAGCGCGGACTAGGAATAGTATTGCTGCGGAACTTGCGGAGCCTTCGGCTGACTTCCCTGATACATGTTGTACCCTAGCACCCCTGCTCCACCTGCACCAACAGCGCCCAATCCTGCCTGAGTCCTGGTAAGTCCAAATGGGAGACCTGAAGCGGCCTCGGGTGTAGCTTTGGAGAGTATTCCATCCGGATCCATGGGCGTAGACGTTCCTGTTCCTGCGCGCGCACGCTGTTGCCGGCCAAGGCGTGAACGACGTGCAGCTCCAAGTAATCCTCCTGGAGGCTTTTTGGCAACCTGGGTAGTCGCTTTGGCGGCGGCAGGCAACGTTACTTTGCGTCCCACGCCTATAGCTGAACGCAGTAAATTCATCGGGCTCGCTTCTTTGGTGAGCCCAAGAGATTCCATCGCATGTAAGTAGCCCACATCATAGTAATTTGTCATGTTCTTCCTCCGCCACAATTATACGCTAAAATTTGGTAAAAGATCAAAACCAAAAGGAGGCCCCCAACATGCGACTATTCAAAATTAACGACGAGAGTGAAATTCCAAATTATCCTGTGACCGTACAGGAGAAGGCTGATTCTCGGCGCAGAGCCGACGTAGACAACCCAGAGCGAGATACGTACTATGATACGTACTATGATACGTACTATGATACGTACACAGAGGAACTGAACTTTGATTAGTACGAAGAGAAAGGGGAGGTTAACTCCTTCCCTTTTTTTGGAGAGAAAGCAAAAATGAACCACATAGAAGAAGAATTAAAAGAAGCACAGGCGGATCTTAACTCTCGCATACTGTGGGGAGCTATCATCGGAGGAGGGGTGTGTCTGATCGTAGGCATAGATATCGTCCTTGGGATTGTCGGAGCACTGGTAGGCGGTGCATTGATGTTTTGGCTCACCTCAGGTAAGGTGAACGCTCTACGTAAGATACAACAAAAGGAGTAAAGAGATGCCCTTCACCCTAGCAACCCAAGCTGTCGTCACGAAACACATCGAAGATAAGAAGAATATGTTGGAGGCTTTTCGCGCGAAGCTCGACGAGACTGTCCCTCCAGATGTAGCCCAGCGCCTGTTTATGGCGGAGCAGTCCCTGTCTGCAGCAGAGGGTAAAGTAGCGCAACAGCGCGATCTCGGAGACATCCTTTATTACCTGGGCAGAGCAGACAATACCCTTGGATATATCCAGTGTTGGTTTGCACTTTCTCCGGAAATGAAACGCCCTATAGTAGTTCCAATTCCTAAGCCGGAGCCTACCCCTGACCCTAAGCCGGAGCCTACCCCTGACCCTAAGCCGGAGCCTACCCCTGACCCTAAGCCGGAGCCTACCCCTGACCCTAAGCCGGAACCAGAACCCAAATCCAAGGCCAAGTCTAAGTCCAAAGCCGCCAAAGAAGAAGAGAGCGCGGATTAAAAACTTTACCCCGTAATGGGTATAAGTAATTGAGCGAACAAAGCTCCCCCTTTACACTAATGTAGAGGGTAAGTTTAAAGTCTTCCTTTTGCATTCCTGCATAGGGGCGGCAGCAAGTTTGTTCGCATCAGGCCTCCTGGTGAACCCCTCTACTTGGCCGGTAGGGGGGTTCTTTTTTTTAGCCGGAATAACAACCATGAAAGGACAACACGATGACCGAAGATTTAATGTCAGCATTGACAACGTTTGATGGCGAGACTCTTAAGAAGATCCACAAGATCTCACTGGACCTGCTCACTAAGCGTGCGCCTCGCGCATACCTCCTCGCGTTATCTGAGATCATGCTGACGTACCCCAAAGCAACGGTGCTCCACGTCAAGAACAGTAATGCGCTCCCCGACGATACAGGGGTAGAGATCATAGGGGCGGGGTGGAAAGGGCTGGGGGGACTTATAGCGAAGGCGTTCCCTCCTCTCCAAAGCGCTGCAGGGATCCCCATTGAAATAAGCGCCGAGGAGGACGGTGCTGAAGGGCTCTCTGTTATTATTATGATCAAAGGGTACTTCCCGCACAAAGAGCTGGATTTCATGTCTAAGCTGGAGTCCAGGGAGGTTGCAATTTCTACTGTGGTGGAGAAGCTCAAGGAGTCCTGGGTTCCAGACGATGCCTGACCCTCACTACACAACAACAGGCAACGTACTCAGATATAAGGGCAGGTTTCTGTACCGGATACGTGCAACCAGGGACATCCCCCACCATGGGATACGCAAGGGTACCGTAGGAGGCTTCGTGGAGAGTATGCGGAACCTGACTGAGAATGCCTGGATTTCAGGAGACGCAAAGGTGTATGGAAACGCGTGTGTACGCGGAACAGCATGTATCTGCCACAAGTCTGAGGTAGGTGGAAGCGCGATAGTGGACGGTCAGGCTGAGGTATCCAACAATGCACAGGCATATGACCGCGCGCAGATATCTGGAAATGCTCACGTATTCGGTAGAGCACATATATTAGGCGACGCCAAAATACGAGATAATGCCCAGGTGTTTGGGGACGCTACGGTGTACGGAGCAGCGCGAGTGTCTGATAGCGCGAAGGTACAGCAGAGCGCACGTGTAGCGGGCCTCGCACGCATACAGGGAAACTCACGCATACAGGGAAAGGCTCAAGTACACGGTAGCGCGTACGTATCTGGAGGTGTTACCGGAGAGTATCAGACCTATGTACAGATAGGCGGAACAGCCGACGTACACACTACTGCAGGTATACGCGAATACACAACTACTGTTGCCCCCGAGACTTTCCGAAACTTTCTGTTGTATCTGTACGAAAAAACATTCGGGAACATGGCTGTGAGGGGGGCGCTAAACAATAACGCGTTTAAAATTTCAGTACCTGACTCTCCTCCTAGACTCATAAAAGAGTTTCTGGCTCCCGCTATTGAACAGTTCGGCGTAGCCGAATATATTCCAGAAGGGTGGGAAGACACCTCAATTACTATTCAACATTTGCCCGCAATAGGCATGCGCGTACCCTCTGAGCACGCGTACATTTTATCACGGCACCTAATGGACCATATTACCCTTGGGCCGATGTTAAAAGAGGAGTAGCGTGCAAAAAAAATACAAACTGACAGACAAAACAATGCTCAAAGGTCCCGCTACTCTCCACCAGATACAGGCTGTGGAGCACATTCCGCGCCATAAAATTATGAAAGGAGATATGGGCGGATACGTAGAGAGTGAAGACAACTTGTCCGGTGATGCGTGGGTGTGCGAAAACGCATGTGTATGTGGAGACGCCCGTGTGTACGATAACGCCCTTATCCGGGGTACCGCCCACGTGTCCGGTGATGCGCAGGTATTTGATGATGCCCAAGTGTACGGATCTGCCTGGGCGTATGACGCGGCCCAGGTTTACGGAAATGCAAAAGTAGGCGGAGACGCGCTGGTTCGTGGCCGATCTCTCATCTACGAAGACGCCAACGTGTATGGTGCCGCAGAGATTTACGGTGCAGCGCGCGTATTTGGAAGCGCACGAGTACACGGGAATACGCACCTGTCTGGATACGTACAGGTGTACGACAATGCTATAGTACATGGGGAGGGGGCAATGTATGCCGGCGCGACCGTAACTATACGAGGGGCGGCTCGTGTGTACGGCAACGCTCAAGTATCAGGTGCTGCAGGACTGGAAGGCCCCCTGCGTGTATACGACTCTGCCCTGGTTAGCGATAACGCTAGAATCTTCGGAAAATCATGGATCTTTGGGCGCGCACAGGTCAAAGGACGCACCGTAATAAATGGTAACGCCAAAATATATGGGACAGCAGTTCTGAACAGAAACGCTCTCGTATCCTTTGATGCAGACATTCCCAGCCTGGAGACAGCGGAGGAGTACATATCCCTACAGACACCGAAGAACTTCATGCAGTACGTGCGCTATCTGCATGAGAAAACACTTGGGCTCTTTCATATTAAAGAGGCCAGGTTCGGAACCTCCTTCATACTCTGTGTTCCTGGCGCTCCGCCACAACTTATGGAGACCTTCCTGATTCCGGCCATTAAGCAATTTGAAGTAGAGTACTACATTCCAGAAGGCTGGAAAGATGACCAGGCTTTTGTCAGGCACCTACCCAGAATAGGGGGGCAGCTACGGCAAATTTCAACCGCAAAGTTCGAGGGAGACCGCGCTATTAATTTATTGGAGCACTGGGTAAGGATACCAGATGAACAGTAAGTATTACGAGTTTACAGGTTCGGACCAGACACTGCTGCGTAGGATGCGTGCAACGAGAGACCTCCCCCAGCACGGGGTACTGAAGGGAGACATTGGAGGGTTTGTTCAAGGCAGGTCAAATCTGTCTGGTGGAGCCTGGGTAAAAAGAAACGCTACAGTAGCCTACGGTGCAAAAGCTGAGGGATTCGCCCTGATAGATAGCCATGCAAAATTGAGCGGCAATGCTCGGGTGAGTGGTTACGCGCATGTGTACGGGAATGCGCGGATATACGATAACGCAGATGTAAAAGGGAACGCGAAGATCGGAGGTGAGATGCGTGTGTACGGAGATGCCCGTGTGTCAGGGAACGCGCACCTTACAGGAGATGCACTCATACTGGGGAGTGCAGTAGTAACAGGTGCTGCGGAGCTGTCTGAGTTCGCACAGATAGGAGGGCAGGCGTACGTCACTACTCCTGCAGAGGCCTTGGAGTACGCATACGTTTCTGTTCCCCCAGATTTTATAGCGTACCTGCGCTACATTGAGGAGAAGACGTTTGGGAACCTTAAGGTACTTTGCGGGTATATGAACAACGTACACAAAATTGTATCTGAAGATACTTCCCCTCGATGTGTAGCTGCTCTCTTGAATCCCGCTATTGAGGAGTTCGGAATCGCACATCTTATCCCAAATGGGTGGGAAGAAAACGTAGCTACTATAGAGCGCAGGCCTAGGATAGGTATGATGCTAGAAGTACACGGGGAGCTAGGATACGGCCCTGCACGCCGGCTAGACTACGGAGCGTATCTGAATCTTTTAAGCCACTACATCAGCGACGATCCCCGGCGTCATCCCAGGTTTGTAAATCGCACATAAAGGAGGTTAAATGTATCGGGTTACTGGATGCAAAATCATAAACAATCACAACATTGTCCTGTACCGAATACAGGCAACAAAGGACATCCCGAAATGGGGAGTAACGAAAGGACAGCGCGGAGGGTACATAGAGCGGGCGGATAACCTGCTTAATGGTGGCTGGGTAGGAGGAACTGCTGAGGTGTTCGGTGCGGCAAGAGTGCTCGAAAATGCCGCGGTCTTGGATGAAGCACAAGTCTATGGCACCGCGCGGATATACGGGAAGGCCAAAGTCTACGAAAAGGCCAAGGTGTTCGGAGAAGCCAGGGTGTACGAGAACGCAGAGGTTTACGGTAATGCAGAGGTTTACGGTAATGCAGAGGCTTACGGCAATGCAGAGATTTACGGTAATGCAGATATCTCTGAAAATGCGTGGGTTTGCGGAGCAGCACATGTCTACGAGAACGCTACAATGTGCGGACATGCTGCCGCGCATAATCACGCGGAGGTGTACGGGTCCGCACACCTTAGTGGGGAGTGCTCTATAGTGGATGTAGCCTCCGTTTCAGAGAATGCGATTGTACAGGGAGACACATACGCGTATGGAGAAGCGAAGATATCCGGAGATGCCATAGTGGGAGAAGGACACTCCCTCCTTCGTATTGGAGGCAATGCTACTATACGCACTGCCTCAGATGTGGAAGCCTATCACTCCAACCCAGACATCCAGCCCCTAATACGCTACTTGCAGTACGTAGACGAAAAGACACTAGGCAGCTTCAAGCTTCAAGTGGGACTCTACAATAACATGATCAGAATTGTTGTGGACGCTCCGCCCCAACTTATAAAAGAACTCCTGGCTCCAGCTATCCGCCAATTTGGGATGTACTACTTTATTCCAGGTGGCTGGGTTGGACACACCGCTGTAGTCGGACGTATGCCTCACGTGGGAACCCACCTATACGCAGAACACGGCGCGCATAACATGGTAGAAGGGAGAAGAGCGCTCCGGAATCTCCACGCTTACGTGAACAGAAAGGATTTCTATGCGACACCTATACCGGCTAACAGATAATCTTATCCGGACGACAGACGACATAGTGCTCCGGCAGATACAGTCAACAAGACACTCCGCACATCACGGAATCCCTGAAGGACAGCTATACAGACACCCGGATAACATGGTTGGAATCAAGAGCGCTCCTGCACAACGAGGTAACACGTGGACCGCAGAAAATATGAATTAACATCAGAAACGAAAGAACACAAAAACGGAACTACACTGTACAGAATACGTGCAACAGTAGACCTTCCACACCACAACGTGGTGCGAGGGGAGCTGGGAGGATACATACAGCACACGGATAACCTGATCGGAAAGGCGTGGGTATCACATAATGCTGAGGTATTCGAGGATGCGCGGATATCCGGGAAAGCCTTGGCGAGTAACTTCGCAAAAGTATTCGGCGCTGCAAGGGTGCGCGATGAAGCGCATGTATCTCAATCAGCTTACGTATCGGGAAATGCCGTAGTGGAAGGTCAAGCTCATGTATCCGGATCGGCGGTAGTCCGCGAGGATGCTTGGGTATACGACGACGCACAAATATATGGGAACACGAGGGTACGCGGCGCGGCGCAAGTGTATGGTTGGGCAGACGTGAGCGGGTATGCTCGAATAATCGGAGATGCTCGTGTCTGCCAGCATGCGGTTGTTACTGGGAAAGCATGTATTGCAAAGTCCGCACACATCTTTGGGATGGCCCGGATACACGGGAACGCCCACACGCATGGGAAAGTGGAGATTAGCGGTTCGGACGAAATCGGAGGTACCGCAGACATCAATACCGCTGAACAATTGGAAGAGCACATTTACAGCGTTACCCCTCCTAGTTTTATACGGTACCTGGACTACATCAGCGAGAAGACCTTTGGAGAATACCACATTAAGATAGGCCTCCCGAACAACGTGTTCCAGATTATTGTTCCAGGTGCTCCCCCACAACTCGTACAAGAGTTTCTGGCTCCGGCGATACAACAGTTTGATCTCGCACAATATATTCCGGATGAGTGGGAAGGTGATACCCTTACAATCAAACATCTGCCCAAAATAAACGCGAAGTTAATGGATGGTGGCGGCCACATACCTAAAAGAGCGTACACAGCAAGCAGCAGAGCGGTGCAGTCTCTCAGAGAATATCTGACCAGAAGGGAGGGAGGATGACTCATAGAAACTATAGGCTGACAGATAATAAAATAATACGTAAAGATGGCGGTACCTTACACAGAATACAGGCAACAGTAGACCTCCCACACCACAAGGTGGCGGCAGGAGATAAAGGCGGATTCATTGAACACACAGGTAATCTGTCGGGGGCAGCCTGGATAGCAGGTAGTGCCCACGTATCCGGAAAAGCGCAGGTACTTGAGAGGGCCAGGGTAGAAGGTTTCGCAGTAGTACATGGCAATGCGACGATAGAGGGTGAAGCGCGGGTGCACCACTCAGCTCAGGTGTACGGGCATGCCGTAATAAGCGGGAAGGCACAGATAACAGGAGAAGCAGTGGTCGGAGGAGACACTGCAGTGTACGGGCACGCACAGGTATTCGGCCGCGCAAGTGTACGTGACTCAGCGCAAGTGTACGACAGAGCGAGGGTGCACGGGTATGCTCGAATAGTCGGAAACTCTCGTGTCTGCCAGGACGCAATTATCTACGGGAAAGCGTGTATTGCAAGGTACTCACGCATCTATGGGAGGGCCCAAGTGTACAGTAACGCACACACGCACGGGAACGTAGAGATCCAAGGTATGTGTGAGATCGGCGGTACCGCAGACATCAGCACTCCTGAACAACTGCAAACGTACGTGTTCAGTACCACTCCTCCCGGTTTCGTACAGTACATGGACTACATTGATGAGAAGACCTTCGGGAAGTTTCAGGTCAAAACAGGGCTCCCGAACAACGTATTCCAAATCACGATCCCTAACGTTCACCCTCGACTCATAAAAGAGTTTCTGACTCCGGCTATCGAACAGTTTGGCCTCACACAATATATTCCGGATGAGTGGGAAGGAGACACTCTTACGATCAAACATCTGCCCAAAGTAAGTGTGTTGCTGATGGATTGGGGAGGACATGTTCTCCAGAACATACACGACGGAGACAGTGAAGAAATAAGATCTCTCAGGGAATATCTGTAGAAAGGAGGGAGGATGGATTGCGGACACTATAAGCTGACGGACGAAACAACAAGAGTAGTAAACGGAAGACGTACCGTTACGCTGTACAGAATACAAGCGACCGAAGACCTCCCAGACTTAGACGTGAAGAAAGGTGACCTGGGAGGCTACGTTGAGCACAAGCACAACCTGTCCGGCGCTGCCTGGGTCGAACAGACTGCTTACGTACTGGACAAAGCAGTAGTGTCAGGCACCGCCAAGGTATCTGACTGTGCTCGGGTATACGGCAGCGCTCGGGTATACGGCAATGCCCGCGTGACAGGAAAAGCAAAGGTACATGAAAACGCAAAGGTGTTCGGAGACGCAACAGTGGCTGGGCATGCAGAGGTGTTCGGCTATGTGCAGGTGTACGCCTACGCGATACTGGAAGGCAACGCACGTGTGTTCGAAAATGCTCGAATATACGGAAATGCCCGGGTGCTAGGGGATGTGAGTGTCTACAATAGAGCTATGATCGCAGATAACGCCATGATATCCGGTGATGCCCAGGTGTTCGGTGCCGCACTTATAGGCAACTATGCCCGGGTATACGGTAAAGCCCAGATATACGGTAACGCCCAGGTATACGGTAACGCCCAGGTATACGGTAACGCCCAGGTGGATGGGGCTGCGCGGGTGCATGGTTCGGCAGTAGTATGCGGAGAGGCGCACCTCTCGGACAACGTTCAAGTATGTGATGCTGCTTGGGTATACGGCAACGCACGCGCGTACGGAAGTACGCAGATAGACAAAAAACGTGTGATAGGCGGCACCGCACACATACAGCACAGCTCACAACTGAAACCCTACAACGCGCGCCGCCTCCCTGACAATTTTCAAAACTATCTGGAATATATCTATGAGAAAACTCTCGGAGGATTCCAGTTAGTACTGGGACTACACAACAACGCGTTCAGAATTGTGGCACCTGATGCGCCACCACCATTAATTGACAAACTCCTGGCCCCGGCTGTCTCGAAGTTTGAACTAACACAACACATTCCAGATGGCTGGGAAGGAGTTACGGCTACTGTCGTAGACCTGCCAATAGTAAGCACAGCGCTGATGTCGTGGGTAGGCATAATTCCAGGCGGAACCTGCATTATGTATGACAGCTTACTGGCGCGCATAAAGAGGGACTTATGAGTACAGACTACTATGAACTAACAGACGAAACCGTAGTTACCTCCTCCGGAACTACACTACACAGAATTAAAGCAACCAGATACTCACCGGAACATAATGTACATATAGGAGAAATGGGAGGCTTCATTGAGAAAACATCTAACCTGGGAGGCCGGGCCTGGGTAAGCGGGGAAGCCCGTGTCTGGGGAGACGCAAAAGTGTATGGAAATGCCCATATCTACGGGTATGCCCAGGTACAGAACAATGCTCGAGTATACGGCAGAGCGCGTGTGTATTCCACGGCAATAGTGTGCGACAGAGCACATGTTCTCGGGTATGCAGACGTAAGCGGTTCCGTAAAAATACACGGGAACGCCCGAGTATCTGGGAACACCATCATACAAGGCAACGCACTGATTGGAGGGTCAGCTTCTGTCAGCGATAGCGCCTTCGTATCTGAGAAGGCAGTGATCTACGATGAAGCATACGTTTGCTGCCAAGCGAACATAACGGGAAGCGCACACATCTACGGTCAGGCGTGGGTAGGAGACGAAGCCCGTGTCTACGGCGATGCCCGAATCTATGAGAACGCTAACGTACGGAAAAAGGCTAACGTTAGCGGAAATGTTGCGGTGTGCGGTCTTGCAAAAGTTGAAGGCACGTCCCAAATATCCGGACATGTACTAATA
>Ga0164311_10001284_pt1 | contig 12137 bp, 16 predicted proteins | sample GuaBasSedimGuay2_FD_121796 | JGI IMG/M metagenome (GOLD analysis project Ga0164311, IMG submission 121796) | Subseafloor sediment microbial communities from Guaymas Basin, Gulf of California, Mexico - Guay2, Core 4569-9, 9-12 cm | ecosystem: Environmental > Aquatic > Marine > Hydrothermal vents...
ATGGTGTTGTATTATGAGTGTGGTTGTTCGACGCGGGAGGAATATATCGCATTGTTGAAGAACGAGGGATATACGGAAAGGGATATCGCATTAGGATTACGGTATATCAATTCTCCAGCAGCATTACCTGACCCTTTTCATTTAGAAGAATCGCATTTCTAATAAAGAAATATCTATATAGATGTTAAGCATATATATATTCTTGTTTTTTGTTGTGTTATGAATTATTATTAATCGCCCGCGGGGCGATAACATTTCGTATGTCCTACAGGAAAGGGCTGCAGAGGGGTCTCCGTTTCTCCTGATATTGTTATCTTTTTGCTTCTCGTTTTTGGAGCTCACGAAAAAATAGAAAATAACTTAAAGACCTATTCCTATAGAGGTATAAAGGAATAGAAAACAAATGTTAGAAGAAATTAGGGATATGTTAGAAAAAAGAGAGTACCGAGTAAGAGAGATGTTTTGTGCGACGAGCGGGGGCGGGAAATATATAAATATATATTTTTCCGTTGAGGACCTCAATTGTGAGGAGATGGAGGAGAAGTAAAAATGAAGGGGAACAAATGCGACACGGCTCGAGTGGGCTGGCGAGGGAGAATTCAACTCTCTCGGAAATTGAGAGAGAAGGCAGGAGTGGAAGAGGGCGACCTCGTTTTGATATGCGTGCAGAAAATCCAAGTACCACCGATAAACGAGGTTGAAGAGGAGCAGGGGCTTGAGATTGGAGAGGCATTGCGCCTGGCTCAAACTATAACAAGAGGGGGGGCAGAGAAGAATGAGAATACAAGTTATTAACGAGAAGCTCATCATCCGAGCGAGTAAACTCGAACTGGCGGAGGCTGTCTTCTGCAGGGGTTATTTGCAGATGAGTAAAGAGGCGCGCAAGGAGGTGCAAAAGCATTTCAAAAAAGACCCCCAGGGGAAGAATATTTTTATCCTTCCCCCTTACCCTTTTAGGAGGGAGAGAAGATGAAATCTATGCAGTTAGATTTCGCTACAATGCAGGAGATTGAGGAAGCGAGAGTAGAGCGAGAGAAGAAAAGCAGCTTGTACTCCAAGAGGCTTGCAACACAAGGGCAGCGAAGGGCTTTACACCGGTGGGGACTACAGAGAATCCCCGCCTCTCTCTCCTTTGAGGACGCATTCAATTCTCTTTCGCTACTAATCGCAGCAGGGCAGGACGAAAAGGAGGGGCTTATCGGCTCTGTAGAACGGCTACAACAACGGCTACAGCGACTATTCTCTCTCAAGTCGTGCGGGTTGTATTCTGGTGATGCCTGCGTGAGCATTTTCTCGTTGCCAGAAATAATGCCTGACGAAGAGGCTGGTCCTAACGTGCTTGAAGTGGACGAGAAAGGGGTATATAGAGGTGCGAGTATGAGCGAGCTGGACGACGGGCGTATATTTTTGCAAACGTTATGTTATGAATGGGGGTATGACGAATGAGGTTTAGAATGGTATATAACAACTTCCTAATCCTCAAAATATCCGACAAGAACCGATACTACAAGTACAGGTGCAGGTATATTTGTATAGGTGTAGGTATTCGGATGGGGTGCAGATTCTACGCGGGTACTTTAGAGGAGGCGAAAAAACTTACGAGGTCTGTAGTCGGGCGGTGCGAAGGGACTGGGCGGAAGGATCAGATGGTTGGTGTGGTGCGAGAAAAGAGAGAAGAGAAGGACTGGAGGATGCTATGAAGAAGCACAAGAAAAAACCCCGCAAACGGAAACGGCAACATAAGAAAGGCACGAGAAAAAAAGAGGATAAGGAGAGGGTATTCCGCTCTCTCCCTTCTTTTTTATTTTTATTTTTATATATTACAAGTTCTTTTAAAGGGTTATGAAGACCATAAAAATTGATAATAAAAACAACCTACCGACAATCGATTACCGCGTTATTGAGCCATTACAAGGGGACCTGAAGACGCTACCAGAGGAGAATTTAGAGAAACTAAAGAAAAGCATCCTGGAATTCGGTTTTAAGATACCAAAATTCGTCTGGATCGACCGCGGGCATTATTATATTATTGACGGGCATCAGACGAAGAAGGCGCTGGAGTCTCTGGAGAAAGAAGGATATACCATCCCAAAGATACCTTATGTTGAAATAGAGGCGAAGAATAGGCGGGAAGCTGCGAAAATATTACTGGAGATTAATAGCCGATATGGGGTCATAAACCCGGAAACCTCTTTCTTTGAGGATTTTGATATTGATTTAGACTTCATTAAAGATATCAAAATCCCTGAATTTGACTTAAAAATGGGTTTTTATGATAACTATACCAAACCAGGAAAAAGGGCTATTTCTCGAGACATAACATTTAAAAAAGACGAGGAAGAAGCTATGAGTGTTTCACATCCTGGGTTGTTCGAAAATAAAAAGACCATCTTAATATCTTTCTCTGGGGGTAAGGATTCTTCTTTTGCTGCATATTGGGCTAAAAAGAATTTTCCAGAAAAACGGATTGTTTTATGTTTTTCGGATACAGGTGTGGAATTCCCCGCGATGAGCTCGCACACAAGTGAATGTGCAAAGTTCTTAGATGTAGAGTATAAACTACTGAAACCTAATAAAGATATGTGGTTAGAAATAGAAAAATACGGATTCCCCACTCCTCTCTCCCCCTGGTGTATGAACAATCTTATTTATACCCCTCTCAACAAATTTTTCAAAACATTTGATGTTGAAGACACGATAATTCTTGATGGTAGTCACGGCGAGCAAGTAACACGTCTTTCAAATAAAACGAAAACGTCATCGCCTACTCCTTTAAAAAAATATGACTTCTTTCACCCTGCCTTTGACATTTCTCACGACGTTATAGAATCTATTTTAAAAAAAAGCGGTATGCCTATTTGGGAGGGGTATTCTATGGGTTTTGTAAGAACCGCTTGTTGGATGTGTCCAAACCAATGTGGCGACCAGGCATTAGCACTTTCAGAAAATTACCCAGGTTTTGTAAATGTTATCAGGAGGTGGGAAGAGAAAATAGGGACTCCTCTCCAGTCTTATAACGGACGTAGTATAGATGTTATGATAGCAGCAGGACAAAAAAACAGAGATAGAAAAAGGGCAAAAAACTAAACAGGCATTTATAATCGGAAAAAATAGAAAAAAATTTACACATAGGGCGCCAATATAGTACCGTGGAAGAAATATTCTCTTCCTCCCCTCATTGGAGGGATGCGCAGCGGGAGGGGGGGAAGCGAGGGGGAAAAAAACGAAATGGTAAGAAAAGAGGAAAAAGAGGGGGAACGGCGTCCTATGAGGGAACCTGAATATGTATTGGTTTCTTTGTGCATATGTGGTGTGCCCTGCCGTTATCACGGAAAAACTACAATTATGGGGCATCATATTGGACGCCCCGGTCTGATTGCAAGATTGAAAGAGAAGTATAGCATCTTGCCTCTCTGCCCCGAGCAGATGGGGGGATTGCCTACACCTCGTCCAGCGTGCAAAGTTATAAATAATCACGTAATCAACCAGGAGGGCTTAGATGTTACAAACGAATATATGAATGGTGCAAATGAAGTATATCGCTTATGCCTCCTTTTCAATGTGAAAAAAGCATATCTACTTAAGAACAGTCCTGCGTGTGGGAAAGGTTATGGTGTGCTTGCAACTTTATTAGAAAAGGAGCATATTAATGTTATTGCGGTTTAGAAGGAGCTAACTGGAAAACCTTTTAGAGAAACGGGCAGATTGAAAAAAATATATATATATGAAAAAACATCAAAGGAAAAACATAATATAAAATGAAGACCATAAAAGTAGAGAACCCGAATTCCCTGCTGACTGTCAGCTACGAGAAACTGGAGGACCTGCAGGGCGACTTGAAGACGCTACCAGAGGAGAATTTAGAGAAACTAAAGAGAAGTATTCGGCAGTTCGGTTTCAAGATACCAAAATTCGTCTGGATCGACCGCGGGCATTATTTCCTCCTCGACGGGCACCAAACGAAGAAGGCGCTGGAGTCTCTTGAGGCGGAAGGCTATACCATTCCTGAGGTGCCGTATGCGGAAGTGAAGGCAAAGGGCAGGCAGGAGGCTGCGAAAATATTACTGGAGATTAACAGCAGGTACGGCGAATACAATCCAAATACCTCTTTCTTTGAGGATTTCGATATTGATTTAGACTTCATTAAAGATATCAAAATCCCTGAATTGGATATTATGCTTGATGATTTTGAGCAATCAGAAATAGTAGAGGATGTAGTACCTGATTCTCCTGCGGAACCTTTATCAAAACCTGGAGATTTGTGGCTGTGTGGCAGGCATCGAGTCCTTTGCGGTGATGCAACAAAGGAAGAGGATGTTGCACGGCTGATGGATGGTAAGAAGGCGGATTTGCTCCTGACGGACCCTCCTTATGGTATGAATTTAGAAACTGATTATGATGATATATATGATTATATATATTACCGAAATCATCCAACCTCAAAACGATATCTTCGAAAAGCACATCATTATCCTCGTGTTATTGGAGACGATAAGGATTTTAACCCTTCCCATCTTTTTGAGTTTTTCAAAATAAAGGAAATTTTTTTATTTGGTGCAGATTATTATTGTAAATACTTACCAAAAGGAGGTAGTTGGATAGTTTGGGATAAAACCGGTGGTCACGATTCTCTCTTGAAATCTGGTTTTAATTCTAATTTCGAGTTGATTTGGTCTAAAACACCTCATAAACGTGATATTGCAAGAATAACATATAAAGGTGTTGCAGGGATGAAAAAAGAAGATGGTTCGAGAGTACATCCCTCGCAGAAACCAGTGGGTTTAATAACTTGGTTTTTTGAAAGATATAAAGGAGAAATAGTTGTTGATTTATATTTAGGGTCAGGAACGACATTAATAGCAGCAGAACAGACGGGGCGAATTTGTTACGGGTGCGAGATTGACTCGCATTACATTGATGTCATCTTGGACAGGTATGCAAAATTCACAGGAGACGATCCAATCCGTGAAGACAGCATAAAATGGAGCGAACTGAAGAAGAATTTTGTAACTTCTTCTTGAAGGGGCTTTAAAATGCTTTATTACACTGCATATATTTATGTATATCTATTCTCTTATTAACAAAATCATACAATATGAGCAATAAGAAAAGAGGCGCACCAGAGAAGGCATCAGTAAGAAAAATTCTCAAAGCGGTGCCAGGCACAGGGGGGCTTATTAGCGCCATTGCAGCCAAGCTCGGCGTGCATTATCGTACAGTTTTAAGATATCGCGATCAGCACGAATTAGTAAGGCACGCAATAGAAGAGGAGAGAGAGAAAATATTAGATAAAGCAGAGAGTAATCTATTTATAAAGATTCAAGAAGGTGATGAGGACATAAGTAAATGGGTTTTAGCAAGGAAAGGAAAGCATAGAGGATATAGTGAGAAAATAGACACCGAGCAGAAGATAGAGCATAAGGGGGAGATGAGAATAATATCTATAGAAGAGACTATAAAAAAATATGAAAAAGCGATTGACGAAGTCGCTGAAGAAGAAAATCGCTGTATTTCAAGCGACAGTAATTGACAATCCTTACATCCCTTTGCAGCCATCACATAAGCAAGCGGTTTTTTTAATGCGTGAAGAAGAGGAGGTGATGTTTGGAGGGGCTGCTCGTGGTGGTAAGACAGTAGGCTTACTAATGGCTGCATTGCAATATGTGCATCACCCCGATTATGCTGCCCTGCTAGTGCGTCGGACGTACACAGACCTTTCGCTTCCAGGCGCTCTTATTCCTATGAGTCACGAGTGGCTTGGAGGGACCGATGCAGTGTGGAAGGAGAAAAAAAAAACTTGGGTATTCCCCAGCGGAGCTACGCTTACATTCGGATATGAAGTTTCAGAGAGGGATAAATATCGATATCAAGGAGCAGGATTGCGATATATCGGTTTTGACGAGCTTTCGCAATTCACCGAAACGCAATACACCTATTTGTTTTCCCGTATGACCCGTCAAAAAAAAACAGATATCCCGCTTAGAATGCGCGCGGCGTCTAATCCTGGTGGGGTCGGACACGAGTGGGTGAAAAAGAGATTTATTACACCAACCCCCGAGCAAATGAAAAAAATGGATCGTTTTTTTCTTCCTGCTTTTCTTACCGATAATCCTTTCGTGGATCAAGAAGCCTACAATCGCTCTCTTAATCGTCTGGACCCTGTGACACGAGAACAATTAAGGTATGGTAATTGGGATATCGGAATTGCAGGGAACTTATTTAAACGCGAATGGTTCGAGGTTGTAGGGTCTGCACCACCATTAGCGCAGCAAGTAAGGTTTTGGGATATGGCTGCGACCCCGAAGGGGGACGGGGGCGACCCAGATTGGACTGTGGGCTGTCTTCTCTCAGAGCAGGGGGGTATTTTCTTTATAAAGGATATTGTGCGTTTTAGGAAAACACCTGCAGAGACAGAACGAATAATTAAACAAACCGCACAGATGGACGGAATTGAAACGAGGATATATATGGAACAAGAGCCAGGCGCTAGCGGTGTGATTACTATAGACCATTATGCCCGCGAAGTCCTGATGGGTTTCTCATTTCACGGTATTCGCAGCACGGGTTCAAAAATTACACGAGCACAGCCTTTTTCCGCTGCGTGCGAACGCGGTAATGTAAAGATATGCAACAGTGTATGGGTCTCTGAAATGCTTGCGGAACTCGAATTATTTCCGAACGGGTCTCACGATGATATTGTAGATGCTTTGAGCGGGGCGTTTAACCAGCTTAATCAAGGTCGTGATTCCAGTCCTGCAGAGCTTTTTTCGAGTGATGGGCGGGGGGAGGATATTTTTCCAGGGTATTTTTCTTCTTCTTCTATTCCTTCTCTATGAGGTATTTATATACTATTGGATATAATGATTATATATGCCAGGAAATGAGATAGGGGAAGATATTTTAGAAGAAATTTCTTTCCTAGTGGAAAAAGCAGTTGTAGATGGGAGAGATCTATTACTAATGGGTAATGTACGGCACGTAAGAGCTAGCGGGGAGGTGGATTACGGTATACAAGAGATACGTTTTCATTACCACAATCGGAAAGACGCAGTAGAATGTATAAAGCGTCTCTCTCAAGCGGGAATATGAGCGAAGAAAAGAATAAACCAAAGGAAAAAAAAGAGGAAGGCATTGAGTTTGCGTTGTCTTATGGAGAGGCGTTCTCTACAATCTCCTCTATCAATGCACAAAAAGTATCGGAATATAAACATAATGTATACGCTGCGGGGCTTGCACGGAAACAAAACCATCTCATTTTTACAGATCACTACACCCTCTCAATAGAAAATGAAGACGGTGAGTCTGACGAAAAATTAGAAAAGAGGGTTTTTCGTATGCTCAATTCAGTGGATCTGCAAGCAAAGATGGAAATAGCATATGGTGAGATTTTTTGGAATGGGATTGGGCTTTTTAATGATGTGTGGGAATATCGAGGAAATGAATATATCCTTACAAAATTGAGGCACCTCCCCTCCGAAACCTTCTCTACATATCCTTACTCGGCTTCACCGAAAATCTATTCTTCGTTTCTGCCAGGCATAATTGTCAACGAGAAAAACGAAATCGAATATTGGCAGACAACATCCGATAATATCTCTGTTAAAATCAAAAAGCCCTTTGTAGTGAAGGACCCCGCGAGCGAAGGGTTTGCAGGGACGTCGATAATACTACCCCTCGTTCCTATTCTCGAAATGCTTAAATATACTTGGCACGCTGAAATGCAAGTAGTCCAAAGGACTGGCGCGCCTATTCTTTTCGTTCGATTGAAAAACCCTGGAAAAGAGGACGTGAAACAAGCGAAGAATTTAATAAAAAAATGGGGTAAAGATGTCTCCTTCCTAATTCGTGACGCGGTGGAATTCCCCGATCCTAAAATAACTAATGAATCGAATAACCTTGAAGTGATAAATTTCCTTCATAATGTGTTGATTGACTACCTTTCCCCTACTTCATCCCTCTCGCATAGGGAGGGGACGCTGATTGGGGGGTCTGACAAGCCGCGGGAAGAAATGATATTGAAATATATCAGCGGAATTCATCTTTGGTTAGCGGGAATATTCTCGAGACTACCGCAACAATATCTCGACTGGAACGGGTATAAAGGATATACCGCGACTATACATATTCCAACCCCCTCTATTGACAGGAGTGAATTACAACTCGAGCAGGCGAAAATAGGTGCGGAATATGGTTGGCTTAAAGGGAACGAAATCCGCGAACGGCTTGGGGCTGTAGCGTTGGATGATGAAGGTCTCGAAGAGTTGAAGAGAATACACGAACGGAGACACTTAATGAATAAGGAGGGTGGAGTATTGACAGGGATATCGACAGGTACAGAGGGTATGATGGAAACTGTAATAGAACCTCGAAGGGAGGTGGGTACGGGGGAGGATGTCTCGCGTAATACCCATAAGGAACTAGAAGACGCTATAGAGACTTTATCAAAAGAAATTATAACCGCGTTGGAAAATGAATAAAAAACTGAAAGATACTATTAATACTGCTCTTAAAACATATCAAGCCACTCTAGAAGACATTCTTACACGAGCGGCTGTAAGGGCATATATAGCAGGGGAGGTGAAAGCACATAAGCAACTAGGCATCCCCTTCTCTTTCGACCTCGTGCAGAAAGAAGCGTTGGAATATGCAAAAGAATATGGGCGTTTGCTAAAAGGTGAGGGTGCGTCAATAATTCAAGGAAAGAAAGTATATTGGCTCAAGGACAGTATAGCTAAACAAAGGGAGGAGATTTTTGATAAAATAGAAAAAGGTGTGAAAGAAGGAAAATCAATGCCCGAACTAACAAGAGAATTAAATGATATTCTAACTATTGATGGTAAGTGGCGAGCCGAAAGAATTGCGAGGACAGAGGTAGCAAGAATACAATCCTTGAGTGCAAAAAACCGATATAAAAAGAATAATATAAAACGCGTGAAATGGCTCTGCGGGCCTTATCCTTGTCCTATTTGTCAAGAATATTGCGGAAAGACATACAATATAGGTGATATACCAGAGGTACCTCTTCATCCCAGTTGCACTTGTTCATATGCTCCAATAGTCTTCAAATGAATGAAAGAATGTACCCCCTTTATGATAAGGAGTGGCTAATACAAAAATATTGCGTTGAGAGGAAAAGTGTTCGTGAAATCGGTTTATTGTTAGGTTGTTCCGCGGACCCTGTGCGATTAGCGCTGCGGAGGTATAATATCCCGCGAAGACATCGCCCTCTCTCCGAAAGAGAAAAGGAATATATAGATAAACATAAAAACGAGTATTTGATAAGTTATATAGCAAGGAGATTAGGAGAATTATATAGAGAGGATAACGGGGGGAGTAGGAATAGGTTGACGGTAAAAAAATATATAGATTCCTCATAAAACGCGTATTTATATAAGGAGAGTATAAAAATTATGAAATATGCCTTATGATAACATTGAAAAAGCAAAGAAGGCAGGGTTCCCTACTATCGTTGACGGTATTCCTTTGACCCTCGAACAAATTAATCGCCTTGCAGAAATATACGACGCGCTCAAGAATGCAGAGAATTTAGATAATCCAATGGCTGTTGCTTTTACACAATGGAAAAGGGAGTATAAAAAGCAACTAAATCAAAACAGATGGGTTAGGATTGAAAAAGTAGAAGAAAAGGGATCTAATACTTTTTCTAATGAAGAGGATATTACTTCTAATAAAAATTGGATTCGTGTCGCAAGAAAAGACCAAGTGTCAGGGAAACCAGAAGGGAGGAGAATAAGATTAACCGAATCAGCATTACAAAAATCAGAGGGGACCTGGAAGGGGGGAAAGGTTTTAATAAATCATAAAGAGAAGATAAATCATAAAATAAAGGATGCGAAATATATCTCTCCTTTCTTATATATGCTTTTTGATGACGAGACCCGTAAATTATTTAAAAACACAGACGCGAGTGGGTGGAGTGTAGTATTCGATGGGGATAGCTTGGTATATGACGCAGACGGCAATATAATTGACGGTAAAGGTACTGGTATTTCTATACTATATCCTCCTCACAGACCTTCTTGCACACCTGCTTTAGGGTGCTTTGAATCTTTTTATGATATGAATAATTCCGAAAATACTGTAGAAAACGCGGAAATATCTTCTATTATCGAAGGTATTAAAAAAGGTTTTGATAAAGTATATTCTTTTTTCAAAACCTTATCGAATAATAAAGAGAATGAAGGAAAAAACGAGGTAAAAAAACAAGAGAAAATGTCCGAAAATAGAGGTATAGACGGAAAAGAGGAAGGGAAAGAGGGTGTAACACAGGCTACACAATCGGGGGGTTCAAATAATGAACTCGAAAAAATCAGAACCGAGTTGGAAGACCTGAAGTCTAAATACGCGCAAAGAGAGAAAGAGCTACTCGACAAAATTAAAGAACTCGAGGAGAAGGAGGCGGAACGAGAGAGAAGAGAGCGAGACGGAGAGTTTGAAGATTTTATTACAAAAATCCCTCCAGGCTGGGTGGATACCGAAGATAAGAAGAAACAACTTCGTGAGCGCTTTGAGACTTCTCCGACCACTCTTTTAGTAGATGTAGCAGGAATGGAAAGGCCTGTTGTGATAGGAGTAGAAGGAAATGAGTATAGTGGCGCCCAGAAGTTGGAGGAGGTTGGTTATTACGACCCGTATAAAGGAGAGTATATTTCAACATACAGGAAGGTGAAGGAGTAATATGGTAGATACTGGCTTTGTAGAAACTACAGATAAAATAGTGCATGTGGGGACGCCTATTGTTGTAGAGAAGGAAGTAGAAACTGCAACTAATATGTATCCAGGAAGATTGGTTAAAAGAGATTCTGGGGATTATCAAGTTGAGGTCAACGACACAGATGACAATGCGTACGGGTGGCTGTCCTATGAGCATACTGCAATCGAATTCCGCCCTGCTAATAAAGACACGATATATAAAGCAAAAGATAAGGCTGGTGTGATTGTAGGAGGAGATATAATCCTTCGAGGAAGGTTGGCGGAGGGGCAAAATGTCACGATGGGTGCAAAACTAACCGCTGCAGAGAATGGCGAACTAACCGCTGCTACAATAGGTACGCATATGGTTTTGGCTGTTGCAATGGAATCTGTAAATGCGAGTGATGAAGCCAAAAATATTATTGTAAAGAGCAGGCTATAAAGGAGGTAAAAAAATGACAGACACAGCGCTGCAAACAGCAGCAAGGTATTTTGATAAGGAGTTGGTGGAACCTCTGAGACAGCAACTCATAGGTAGGAAACTAGTGAGCGTAAATCCGCATATAAAAGGTGCGGGGATACACAGTGCGGAGATAATGAAACTTATTGAGATGGGTGGGGGGCATATAACATATGAACTCCCTACATCCGAGATTACTAGAGATATGGTTCGCGTGGATGCATCAGTAGTCAAGATTCCTGTGCTTTTCAAAGGGTATGAAGTACCGCGGGATTCTTGGGACGCAATGAAAAATAGGGGTGTTGCTTTAGACACTGCAGCAATGACTTCTGCTGCTCAGATGGTCGGTGTTGACGAAGATATGTTGGTGATTGATGGTTGGAAACCAGACGGTACTAACTATACAATTAAGGGGTTATATCAATCCGCTAATAATGACTTTTCTACAACAAAAGATTTCGGCACTTATGGGAACGCGACAGAAGCAGTTGCAGGAGCAATGGCTCTTCTAGAAGCCGATTATGTATATCCTCCTTTCAATTTGGTGCTCAATGCTGTGCAGATGTATGAATTGAGGGCTAGTAGGGCAGCTAACGGTGTCCGTGAATTACCAGAGATACTGGAACTCTTGAATGACGGATCTGGACCAGGGAGGATATATAGCACGCCAGCTATAGCTGCCGGTACGGGTTTAGTTGTCCCTGTAGATACCGCTAGGGCTTATAACGAACTGATTGTGCCACAGGATATGCGGAATGTACTCGGAGAAGATAGTAAAATACCAGGAATATCTCCTATATACGGTACGACATATGAACTTGTATATCCTCATATAAAGCAACCAAACGCCTTATGCAAACTATCCGATATATGAACGACTATAACGTAAAATGTATTGTAGAAGTTTCCCATCTCGCTTTGGGAAATCGCAAGGGGCACGAAGAGGAAAAAACCTATAGAGAAG